>Ga0335072_10017711_pt1 | contig 10066 bp, 8 predicted proteins | sample Lox_Sample_21_FD_206725 | JGI IMG/M metagenome (GOLD analysis project Ga0335072, IMG submission 206725) | Soil microbial communities from Loxahatchee National Wildlife Refuge, Florida, United States - Lox_Sample_2.1 | ecosystem: Environmental > Terrestrial > Soil > Wetlands | place: USA: Florida...
AATAAACCGAAGCGTAGGACTCATAGTGAAAATGAAAGGTGTAGTACCGGAGGCAATCGGCGAGCGCAACCCACGAAAGGTAGGTAAAGAAAGTCGGGTAGCGAAGGAACAGGCCACAACCGATGGCGCGAAGGATGAGCGCGATCTCCAGGCTCAACCCCACCCACCAGATCACGGACATCAACATGAGGTCAGATTCCGCATTGAAGTGGCGGAATGGTAGCACAGAAATGGGGGAATTCTGGTGAGAACTCCCCCATTGAAACAAGAGTAATCTTAGGCCGCGAGCGGCTTGGTGGGCGGCGGCGAAACTCCGTCGGCCCGGAGCGACGGATTGGTCTGCGACGCCTGGAAGTGCTGGGTGATGACCGGAGCTACAAACGTTGCCATAACAACGAGTAACAGAGCAGCGGCGCGGCGGATTTTCATGGAATTCTCCTCAAGTGTGGTTTTGGCGCTGGGCCGTGACGGAAAATAATCGAGAAAGGTACGTTCGAAATCGACATCTACAGACTGCTTGGGATTGTGAGCAAGCACAAAATTCTTGCATGGAATGCAAAGCAGAAACTTTCGGACAGCACTCGCCGCTGGTTGCAGATCTAGTTTGATCCGCGATACGAGTCGAAAATTTCACGCAAAAAAGAATTCGGCAACGAATCCATTTTGGGACAGCATGTTAACGAGAATGAAACCCCTGCGGGCTTTACGGATAGCGACCCGCCGGAAGGTCTGTTTAGATGAAGCAGGGCATTCAATCTCTAATTCCGAGACAAACACTGTGACTCAGGGTCGGAAGTTCCCGCATGCCGACGACGGATTTCTGATGGTCGAGTCGGTCCGGCAAAATCTGCAGAAGATCGAGCGCCGGCAGTGGGGAATGTGGTCGGCAACGGTCGCCGTGCTCCTGTTGCTGACGATCGGCGTCGCTTCGTTCGCCTTTCCAGGTTTGCTGGGCGCGGACGACGGCACCTATTCCTTCTTCCTCAATCAGTCGGTGCGCGGATTGGTTGGCATCGTTCTCTTGTTCGCCGTTTATCTGGTTTACCAGCAGGTCCAATTGTCGCGAATTCGCCGCCAGGTCGCCGAGCAGGTCACCTCGCTGGCAAAGGTCGAGAACCTCGCCACCGAAGTCTACAAGCTCGCCGCTCTCGATCAGCTCACCGGCCTCTACAACCGCAGGTCCGGCGAGCAAAGGCTGGCCCAGGAAATCAGCCGGGCAGAAAGGCACCAACGCGCCCTCACCTTGCTCCTGCTCGACCTGGACGGTTTGAAGCAGGTAAATGACAAGTGCGGCCATGCGGCCGGCGACCTGATGCTCAAGACTTTTGCCGAACGGGTGCAAAAAGCGATTCGTGGGTCCGACATGGCTGCGCGCATCGGCGGCGACGAATTTATGGTCGTCCTTCCCGAGTGCAAAGTCGAGGAGGTGCGGCACGTTCTCTCACGTCTCGACGGCCTTTCCGTCGAGGTGAGCGGAGAACGAGTTCCCTGCCGGTTCTCCCGCGGCTGGACGGATTTCAGGACGGGCGACACTTGCCATGACCTGATGAACCGCGCCGACGCCCTCCTCTACGAAAATAAAAGAGCCGGGAAAGAATCGCACGACTCGCCCGCCCCCAATCGCTTGCAGCAAGCCGTCTCCTGACCCTCCTCGCTGGCCATTCCCCGTAGCGCGCTTCCTCAAAACCCGGCTCCTCTGGTGCCCTGATGCTCTCCGTATTCGCCCCGCGCTCCCCTGGTGCTATGATGGCGCCCATGTGGCCTTTTCGACGTCCCTTCGGGCGGCGGCCGGAAGCGATTCGCGATTCAGGGAGGAAGCTCATGAGGAACAGGCGACTCACGCAGAAGCTGGTCTGGGCGGTTTTGTTTGTGGCGATGGGCGCGGGCGCCACCGCGTTTGGGGCGCATGCTCAGGAGGTCCCTCCCGCCGGGCAATCCGGGAAAACGAAGGCCATCACGGTGCCGGCGGGCAGTTCCCTCTTCATCCGCATGGTTGATAGCGTGGACTCCTCAAAAAACAAGGTCGGCGATAGCTTCCTCGCCAGCCTCCAAAGCGCGCTGGTCGTGGGCGACACCGTGGTCGCGCCAAAGGGTGCCGACGTTTACGGCAAGCTCGCCAATGCAAAATCCGCCGGAAAAATCTCCGGCGGCGCGCAATTGACGCTCGAACTCACCGGCCTGCGCGTAAACGGAAACATCGTTCCGATCGACTCCACCACCTACGACGTAGCCGGCAAGGGACGCGGCAAGCAGAGCGCCGGCAGAATCGGCGGCGGTGCCGCGCTCGGCGCCATCATCGGCGGAATCGCCGGCGGCGGTAAGGGCGCCGCGATTGGTGCCGGCGTCGGCGCGGGCGCCGGGACCACCGTCCAGCTCGTCACCCACGGCGACCAAATTCGCATCCCGAGCGAGACTCTCCTGGAATTCAAGTTGGAGAACTCGGTCACGGTCCCGCTGGCTTCAAAGTAACCCGCGGCACCCGGACGCACGGCCGGTCGAGGATAAACAAAATTCCGGCCGGAAAGACCAATGTTCCTTTCAGGAACATTTCCCCAACTATTCATCAGAATTTGCTTGCAGCCGGTGGGGGTGCTTCGTAAGATACGGGCCAGTTGCAGGAAAGATACTATGCCCAAAGAAAAGCCCAAGGTAAACATCGGCAACGTCATCAAGAGCTACCGCAGCGAGCGCGGATTGTCGCAAGGCGATATCGAGCGCCGCACGGGGCTTCTCCGCTGCTATCTATCCCGCGTCGAGAACGGGCACACCGTCCCCTCGCTTGAGACGCTGGCCAAGATCGCCGAAGCCATGGAAATAAACCTCGCGGACTTCTTCCCCGGCAGCGACACGCCGCAAGACCGCGAAACCCGCAAAATCCTGGGCGAGCTTTCCGAAGAAGAGATCCGATTCCTCGCCGACATCAAGAAATACTCCACGACTCTCACCGACGACGACAAAAAGCTGGTCCTGGCCATGATCCGGAAGATGGCGACAGTCGCCCCTCCCCCCGGACGCAACGGCAAACCCGCGGCAAGCGCCCGCCGCGCCGAATTCTGAGCGTTCCGGCGTCGGCAATTCCCTGCTCTCCGGCGGCAATACTCGGTAAGGCCCCATTTTTCTGCGCGTCTGCGAAATCGCCCCGGCGCCGCCCGGCATCTACACAATCAGGGACGCGATTCGGTAGAATGTATAAATCATGACGAAACGACGGAAAACCGTAGGAGTCAAAGTCGGCGACGTAATGGTGGGCGGAGGCGCGCCCGTAGTCGTGCAGTCCATGACCAACACCGACACCGCCGACATCGAAGCCACCACCCGTCAGTGCCTCGAACTCGCCCAGGCAGGCTCCGAACTCGTCCGCGTCACCGTAAACGTCCCCGAAGCCGCCGCCGCCTTCCCGGAAATAAAAAAGCGCCTTCTCGACGCCGGCTGCCGGACCCCCATCATCGGTGACTTTCACTACAACGGCCACGTCCTGCTCACCAAGTATCCCGATTGCGCCACCGCCCTCGACAAATACCGCATCAACCCGGGCAACGTCGGCCACGGCCAGCGCCGCGACGAACAGTTTGCCACCATCTGCAAAGTCGCCCGCGACAATGGCAAGCCCGTGCGCATCGGCGTCAACGGCGGCTCTCTCAACCAGGAACTCGTCATGCAGAAAATGCAGGAAAACACCGACAAGGACCTGGGTAAGACCTCCGAAGAGATCATCAACGAATGCATGGTCCTTTCCGCCCTGCAATCCACGGAACTCGCCCTCGAAACCGGCCTCCGCCGCGACCAAATCATCATCTCCTGCAAAGTTTCCCGCCCCATCGACTTGATCGAAATTTATCGCGACCTCGCGGCCAGGACCGAACAGCCCCTCCACCTCGGCCTCACCGAAGCAGGCATGGGCGCGAAAGGTTTGGTCTGGTCCGCCGCCTCCATGGGCGTGCTCCTCAGCGACGGCATCGGCGACACGGTCCGCGTCTCCCTCACCCCTCGTCCCGGCGGCGACCGCCGCGAGGAAGTCTACGCCGCCTGCGAACTCCTCCAGTCTCTCGGCCTCCGCACCTTCGCACCCAGCGTCACCGCTTGCCCGGGATGCGGCCGCACCACCAGCACCACCTTCCAGGAACTCGCCGAAAGCGTGCAAGGCTACATCCGCGAAAAAATGCCCGATTGGAAGCGCGAATACGAAGGCGTCGAAGAATTAAAACTCGCCGTCATGGGCTGCATCGTCAACGGCCCGGGCGAATCGCGTGCCGCCAACATCGGCATCAGCCTTCCGGGTACCGGCGAATCCCCCCGCTGCCCCGTCTACATTGACGGCCAAAAATTCACCACCCTCGAAGGTGCTTACGACGAGCTTGCCGTCGCCTTCCGCACCCTGCTGGATGATTACGTCTCGACCAAATATCACAAGCGCGAGACCCCGCTCCCGGCAGTCAGCGTCCCCGCCGGTAAACCCTCGCTAAAAGTGCTGGCCTAAAAACTCGTTCAATTCGAAGAATGGGTCGCGAGCCGTCGCGCCATCCTCCCCCGCGTCCCTCTTCGCCCGTGCCCTGAAGGAAACTCCTCGCCCCCATCCGCCCGCCTGTTCATCCAAAAAAGCCGCGATTGCGATAGACTCCCGGGAGAGTTTCAGGCGAGGCGCGATGACCGAGGCAAACCCCTACTTGCGGCGGCAGGCGCATGGCTGATCCGTCCGGCATATCCACCGGCGCGCCGGCCCCGCCGCCCCCCGGCGAGCGGAGTTTCCCGAGCGAACCTCCGGCCGGCTGGCGCCGCGGCTTCTGGTGCCTCATCGTCACGCAGTTCCAGAACGCCTTCAACGACAACGCCGTCAAATTCCTCGTGATCTTCATCGTCGTCGCGATGAATTTCCCCGCCCAGCAGCGCGATTCCCTCGTCCTCGTCGTCGGCGCGCTCTTCGCCGTTCCCTTCCTGCTCTTTTCCCTCACCGGTGGCTTTTTTGCCGACAAATATAGCAAGCGCAGCGTCGTCATCGGCACCAAGCTGATGGAGGTCGGCGTGATGTCCGTCGCCATCGCCGGCCTCGCCCTGCAAAACATCTGGCTCGAATGCGCCGCCGTCTTCCTCATCAGCACGCAAGCGGCCCTCTTCGGCCCTTCCAAATACGGCCTCCTGCCGGAACTGCTCCCCGAAAGAGAGCTTTCCTGGGGCAACGGCGTCCTCGAGCTCGGCACCTTTCTCGGCAGCATCGGCGCCGTCATGGCGGCCGGCTACCTGGCGGAAAAATTTGCCGGTCGCCAAGGCTGGTCCGGCGCGGTGCTCCTGGGCTGCACCGCCGTGGGATTGGCAGCCAGCTTTGGCATTTCCAGGGTTCGCGCCGCGGATCCCTCCCGCGTCTTTCGCTGGAATCCGCTGGCCGAGCTTTTCGACCAGTTGCGCCTGGTGCGCGCCGACAAGGTTCTCACCTGGGCCGTGATGGGCAATTCCTACCTGTGGTTTCTCGCGGCTCTCTTGCAGTTCACCATCGTCGTGTACGGTCAGGGCACCCTGAAGCTCGATTCCTTTCACACCAGCCTTCTGGAAGCCGCGGTAGGCATCGGCATCGGGGTTGGCAGCTTCGCCGCGGGATATCTTTCCGGCGGAAAGATCGAGTACGGCCTGATTCCCATGGGCGCCGTCGGAATGACCGTCTTCGGCGTGCTCCTCTATTTCCCGGGCCACACCGTGCTTTCCACTTCCATCCATCTGGCTCTCCTCGGATTTTTCGGTGGATTTTTCGCCGTCCCTCTGAACGCTCTGATCCAGCACCGCCCGCGCCCGGAGGAAAAGGGCGGTGTCATCGCGGCCGCCAATCTCCTCTCCTTCATCGGCATCCTGATCGCCGCCGTCGTGTATTACCTGGCTTCCTCCATGCTGAAACAGACCCCGCGCGGGATCTTTCTCGACGGCGCGGTCCTGACCCTTCTCACCACGATTTACGCCGTATACCTCCTGCCCGATTCCCTGATGCGCCTCGCGCTGTGGATGCTCACGCACACTTTCTACAGGATTCGCGTCATCGGCCGCGACAATATCCCCGAAAGAGGCGGCGCCCTCTTCGTTGTGAATCACATGTCGCTCGTCGACGCCTTGCTCTTGATCGCCTCCACCGACCGCGCCATTCGATTCCTGATCTACAAGGGCATTTACGACCTCCCGGTTATTAAACCCTTCGCCAAAATGATTCGCGCCATCCCCATTTCCTCCGAGCAGCGCCCGAGGGAAATGATTCATTCTCTCCGCGAAGCCACGAACGCCATCAAAAACGGAGAGGTCGTTTGCATCTTCGCCGAAGGCCAGATCACTCGCATCGGCCAGATGCTTCCCTTCCGTCGCGGCATGGAACGCGTTATGAAGGGCGTGGATGCCCCGATTGTCCCGGTAAACCTCGACGGCGTTTGGGGAAGCATCTTCAGCTACGAGCGCGGGCGATTCCTTTCGAAGCTGCCCCGGACGATTCCCTACCCTGTAACGGTGAGCTTCGGCAAGCCCATGCCTTCCTCCGCAACTCCCTTTGAAGTCCGCGAAGCCGTTCAGGAACTCCAATCGGAAGCCTTTCAATACCGGCGGAAGCGCCTGCGGACTCTTGGGCAATCCTTCACCCGCACCGCTCGCCGCGCGCCCTTGCGCTTCGCCATGGGCGATGCCCGTCGCCCGCGCATGAATTGGGGCGCCGCGCTGCTCAGCTCCATTTTCCTCGCCCGTCGCCTGCGCAAGACCTGGCAGGGGCAGGAAATGGTCGGTATCCTCCTGCCGCCCACCGTGCCGGGAGCGCTCGTCAACTTTGCCGCCGTCCTCTGCGGGAAAGTGCCCGTGAATTTGAACTACACGGCCTCGAATGAAGTCCTGGCCTCCTGCGCGCAGCAGTGTAACCTCCAGACCGTAATCACCACGAAAGCCCTCCTCGACAAAATCCCGCTCAAAGTGCCGGGAAGGACCGTCCTGCTCGAAGAAGCCGCGGCCGGGCCGCGCCTCGGGGAACGCGTCGCCGCGCTCGTAATGTGGTTCTTGCCCGGCCGTGTAATCGAACGCATTTTGACGGGCGCCAGGCGGAAATCTCTCGACGACGTGGCCACCATCATTTTCTCCAGCGGCAGCACTGGCGACCCCAAGGGCGTGATGCTGACGCATTACAATATCGCCTCCAACGTGGACCAGATGGGCCAGACCTTCATGCTCAATCAGCACGACGTCTTGCTCGGTGTCCTGCCCTTCTTCCACTCCTTTGGTTTCACCGTGACGCTCTGGCTCCCCGCCGTCCTCGGCGTCGGGGTCGCGTATCACCCGAGCCCGATTGACCTCGCCGCGATTGCCGAGATCGTCCGCGAATACCGCGTCACGTTTCTTCTTTCCACGCCCACCTTCCTCCAGCAATACGTTCGCCGCGTCCCGCCGGAAGACTTTGGGAGCCTCCAATTCGTGATTGTGGGCGCGGAGAAGCTCACGGAATCCGTCGCTATGGCTTTCGAAGACCGCTTTGGCGTCAAGCCGCTCGAAGGCTACGGATGCACGGAGTGCTCGCCGGTGGTCGCCGTGAACACTCGCGATTACCGCGCGCCGGGTTTCCGCCAGGTGGGGGCAAAGCGCGGCAGAATCGGCCACCCCTTGCCCGGCGTCAGCGTCAGGATTGTGGACCCCGATACCGGGCAGCGGCGCGCCGTCAATACCGAGGGCCTTATGCTCGTGCGCGGGCCAAACGTTATGCTCGGCTATCTCGGCAAGCCCGAGAAAACGTCAGAGGTCCTCCGCGACGGCTGGTATGTCACCGGCGACATCGCCATGGAAGACGAAGACGGCTTCCTGACCATCACAGACCGCCTGACGCGCTTCAGCAAAGTCGGCGGCGAAATGGTCCCGCACATCAAGGTCGAAGAGAAGCTCCAGGACCTGCTCGGCGATGCCGAGCGAAGGTTCGTCGTCACCGGCGTCCCCGACGAAAAGAAGGGCGAGCGCCTGATCGTCCTGCACACGCTCGAGCCCGAGGAATTGGCGAAAATCCTCGAACGCATGCCCGAGGCCGGCCTCCCGAATCTCTGGACCCCGCGCCCCAACCAGTTTTTCCGCATCGAGGATATGCCCTACTTGGGGACCGGGAAGCTCGATTTGCGCCGGGTTCACCAGTTGGCCGAAGAGAAGTGGAAGGGACAGAAAGAATCGCCCGCGGCGCCAAAAGCGGTCGAAACGGAGGAAGCTTGAAAGTTTCGAAGGGCAAGAAGGCGGAAATTCTCGAAAGCGAAATCCTGTACACCGGCCCCGTGTTCCGCGTGGCCAGGGAGCGAATCAAGGAGCCCAGCGGCCTCGAAGTCACGAAAGTTTTTATTCAACATCCCGGCTCGGTCGTCGTCCTTCCCGTCTTTGATAACGGCGATCTTTTGCTCATCCGCCAGTACCGCCATGCCGCCGGAGACTATTTGTGGGAGCTGGTGGCCGGGAGAAAAGACGAAGGCGAGGATTTTGCTCAGGGAGCCCGCCGGGAGCTGAAGGAGGAGACCGGCTACTCGGCAAAAAAGCTGAAAAAAGTCGTCGAGCTCTTCCCCACCCCGGGATTTGTGGAGGAAAAAATGGTCCTCTTCCTCGCTCAGGGCCTCACGGAAGGCCAGCCCACGCCCGAGGACGACGAAAAAATCGAGTCGCGCAGGGTGCCGCTGAAGAAAGCTCTCGAGTGGATTCACAACGGCACCATTCACGACATGAAGACCACCGCCGGAATCCTCTTCTACGACAAATTCCTCAGGACCAGGAGTAGAAAATGATCTGCCGGGTCTGGCACGGCTGGACGAGCGAAGAAAACGCCGCCGCGTATAGCGAGTTCCTCCTCCTCGACCTCTTCCCGCGCGTCAAGGAACAGCTCAGGAGCGCCGGCTTTCGCGGCTACGACCTGATGCAGAAGCGGCGCGAGCGCGAAGTCGAGTTTGTCACCATGCTCTGGTTCGATTCCCTCGCCGCCGTCCGCGCCTTCGCGGGCGAAAATTTCGAGGAGCCGGTCATTCACGAAAAAGCCAGGCGGCTCCTCGCCCGTTACGACCGCAAGTGCGACCACTATGAAGTGATCGGCTCCCTGCGCGAGAAATCCGCGCTGTAGTCCTCAGCCTCGCAATGGCTCGAAAGGCCGTCCGCCCGCTCGCCGTCCCGCCCCCAGGCCCCGCCCCGTGCCCGCGCGCGCATCCGGCTCCGAATCCACTATAATCGCCGGGACGCCAGGCCGCGGAGAAGACCCCATGGACAACAAAGATGTCGCCAAGATTCTGCGCGAGACAGCCCATTTGCTCGAAATTGACGGAGCGATCGTCGGCCGCTACCGCAGCTACGAGAAGGTGGCCGAATTAATTGACGCCCTTCCCGAGCGCATCGAAGAGCTCGCCAAGGACGACAAAAAGCTCATGGACCTTCCCGGAATCGGCGAAGGCATGGCCGCCCACATCCACGAGATCCTCAAAACCGGCGACTATTCTCTCCGCCAGAAACTCCTGAAGAAATATCCGCACACCATCCTCGACCTCCTCGAGCTTCAGTCCCTGGGTCCGAAAAAAGTCGCTCTCCTCTGGAAGAAATTCAAGGCCGGCACCGTCGAAGCCGTCGAAAAGCTCGCCCAGGAAGGCAAATTGCGCGACATCGAAGGCTTCGGCGAAAAAAGCGAGCAAAACATCCTGAAAGCTGCCGAACTCCACAAAAAATCCGCCGGCCGCTTTCACATCAACGTCGGCGATGAAGAGGCTCGCAAGCTCGGCAAATTTATCCAGGAAGCGGGAAAATCCGTGGAATCCGTCACGCCCGCCGGCTCGCTCCGCCGCGGTAAAGAGACCATCGGCGACCTCGACCTCCTCGTCACCATGCGCCCCGGCCACGACTCACAAAAAGACGTCGACGCCGTCGCCGCCCACATCCTCAAATACCCGGAAATTCAGCAAACCCTCGCCCACGGCGAAAACAAAGTCAGCGTCCTCCTCGCCGGCGGCCTCCAAGTTGATGTCCGCCTCCTCGACAAAGACAGCTTCGGCGCCGCCCTCCTCTATTTCACCGGCTCCAAGGAACACAACGTCGTCCTCCGCGGCCGCGCGAACGACAT
>Ga0335072_10017712_pt1 | contig 10066 bp, 11 predicted proteins | sample Lox_Sample_21_FD_206725 | JGI IMG/M metagenome (GOLD analysis project Ga0335072, IMG submission 206725) | Soil microbial communities from Loxahatchee National Wildlife Refuge, Florida, United States - Lox_Sample_2.1 | ecosystem: Environmental > Terrestrial > Soil > Wetlands | place: USA...
GGCGGGCACGAGCTTGACGACGTTGCGGCCCGTCTCGGCCGACACGTTGACCCGGGGGGCCCAGCGGGCCGAGTACAGCGCCCGCTCGATCTCCCGCTCCAGGTAGTGCCGCCGCTCCTCGTCGGTCAGGTCCCACTTGTTGTAGGCGATCACCAGCGCGCGGCCCGCTTCGATGACCATCGTCAGGATGCGCAGGTCCTGGTCGGTGAGCGGCTCGCTGGCGTCGATCAAGACGACGGCGACCTCGGCCCGGTCCAGGGCCGAGGAGGTGCGCAGCGCCGCGTAGTAGTCGGCCCCCTGGCTCTCGCGGAACCGCCGCTTGATGCCGGCGGTGTCGACGAACCGCCATGACTTGCCGCCCAGCTCGATGATCTCGTCCACCGGGTCACGGGTGGTGCCCGCCATCGGACTGACCAGCGCCCGGTTCTCGCCCGCCAGCCGGTTGAGCAGGCTGGACTTGCCGACGTTAGGGCGGCCGATCAGGGCCACCCGACGCGGGCCCCCGGTCACGCCGATGCGCTCGGGCGGTGCCTCAGGCAGCGCGTCGAGTACCAGGTCGAGCAGGTCACCGCTGCCCCGGCCGTGCAGGGCGCTGACCGGGAACGGCTCGCCGAGGCCAAGCGACCACAGCGACGTCGCGTCGGCCTCGTTCTTCTGGTCATCGACCTTGTTAGCCGCCAGGATGACCGGCTTGCCCGAGCGGCGCAGCACCCGGGCGACGGCCTCGTCCTCGTCAGTCGTCCCGACGCGGGCATCGACGACGAACATGACGGCGTCGGCCAGCTCGACCGCGGCCTTGGCCTGCTCGGCGATCTGCGCGGACAGGCCCTGCGCCCTGGCTTCCCAGCCGCCCGTGTCGACCAGCGTGAACGTGCGGCCGCGCCACATCGCGTCGTAGGCGACCCGGTCACGGGTCACGCCCGGCACGTCCTGCACGACCGCCTGCCGACTCCCTAGGATGCGGTTGACGAGCGTCGACTTGCCGACGTTGGGCCGACCGACCACCGCGAGCACGGGCTGCCCGGCGGGCGTGTCGACGAAGCCAGGCAGGGGCGCGGCCCCGGAGCCGCCATCCGCGGCGGCCGCGCGCACGACAATGCCGTCCGCTGGCCCGGGCTCGGCGGCACCATCGGCCTCGTCGCCAGGCTCGTCACCCTGGTCCAGGCCCGCGAACTCGGAGTCGTCGAACTCCTCGTCGTCATCGACGCTGGCGTCGTCCCAGTCGTCAGCCTCGTCCCAGCCCGCGTCGACCCAGCGGCCTGCCGGGGAGGATTCGCTGGGCTCGTTCTGCTTAGTCATTGAGTTTTCTCCCCGTGCTCACGAACGTGCCGTCCGTCACGGTCCCCCGTGGCGCGCGCTCGCGGGCCAGGCCGGTGATCCGGTCGATCACCTCGGCCAGTGTCATGTCGGTCGAGTCGATGAGCACCGCGTCGTGGGCCATGGCCGACTGCGCGGCGTCGAGCCGGTCACGCCGGTCGTGGTCGGCCTCGGTCTCCGCGAGGCTGGTGCCCTGGTCCCCGGCGTGCCGGGCGGCCCGGGCGGTGCTCGCGGCGGTCAGGAAGACCTTGACGGCCGCGGCCGGGGCGACGACGGTGCCGATGTCGCGGCCCTCGGCCACGATGCCGGGCACCGCGGCGGCGATGATGGCCTGCTGCAGGCCGATGAGGTGCGCGCGGACCTCAGGAACTGACGCCACGGCGCTGACCCGGGTGGAGATCTCTCGCTCGCGAATCGGCGCGGACACGTCGTGTCCCTCCACGCGCGTCCACGGGTCGTCCGGATCGGTGCTGACCTCGATCAGCGGCGTCGCGGCGCTGCGGGCGATGCTCGCGGGGTCCTCCAGGTCCACTCCGCGGGCGATCAGCCACCAGGTGAGCGCCCGGTAGGTGGCGCCGGTGTCCAGGTAGCGCAGGCCGAGGGCGACGGCCGCGCCCCGCGATGCGCTTGACTTACCCGAACCCGACGGCCCGTCTACCGCGATGACCAGCCCGCCTGGCGTTGAATTTCCCACCAGAAAAGGGTACCGTCCGCCCGGGGCGCCATTGCCTGAGCCGTATTGTCTGGGCGGCAGGCCCCTGATCAGTCCCGGGGCGGCAGCAGCCCGGGCTCCTCCCCCCGGCCGGTCACCAGGATGTAGGCGGCGAAGTCCTCATCGTCGGGGATCTGCTCGGCTTCGAACCCGCAGGCCACCAGGATGCCCAGCAGCGCCGTTTGCACGATCCGCTCGGTCGTGACCTCGAAGGAGCCCGGCTCGTACACGGTGTGCCGCCGGGACGCCCAGGACACCAGGATGCCGTCGTCCCGCAAGATCGTGTTGATGTGGAAGCCGCCACCGCCCTCGGCGTTGTACGGGTCATGCTGATGAAACCCGGCCGCCTCTAGGACATCGTAGATACTGTCGGCCAGGTCAGACCACGACTCCGCGCGGGCTACCGCCTCGGCGATGTCCTCCAGGATCTCGGCGGGCGCCGTGTCAAGGAGGGACCTGGGAAGCCCGGACTTGCGAGCCAGCTCGTCGATCCTGCCCGCCGACTGGGCCCCGGATCCAGACTCATCGTCATAGTCCGAACGCAAGAATGGGTCGGTCACTCTCTGTACGCTACTCCTGGCTAATCCGCGAGTCGACCCATAAGCGAGGGAATATGACCGGCTGCTGGTCAGCCGCTCTTACGGCGGAACTGACGACGGCTGGTAGCCGGGCCGCCGGCCGCGTGGGCCTTGCCAGAACCGCGGCCGCCTGCCGACGCGGCGTCCTTGGCACTGGCCTGCTTCTTGCGGTCGAGCGCCTCGCGGAACTTTCGCTTCACGTCATCGAGGTCGCCTGGCTGCCCGGCCGGATCGTCGTCCTCGACCGTCTCGGCGGCCTGTTCCACCTCGTCGGTCGCCGCCGTGGCGTCGTCCTGCGTGCTGTCACTCATAGCTAGAGCTTATCGCCGCCCCCGGCTAGGGGCGGCCTGGTTTTCCCGCGCTAGCGGCGGACGGGCCAGCCGCCGGCCTCCATCGCGTCCAGCAGCCCGGCCACCGCCGACGGGCGAACCGACAGCTCGGCCACGCCGACCGGCAGGCCCGGTGAGTGCTCGATCCGGATGTCCTCGATGTTGATCCCGGCCTCGCCGGCCGTGTGGAACAGCCGGGCCAGCTCTCCGGGCTGGTCGGCGAGGACGACCTGGACCACGGCCAGCTCAGGTGACGTTCCGCCGTGCTTGCCAGGAATGCGCGCGACCCCGGCGTTGCCCTGGCCGAGCAGGCTGGTCACGGCGGACAAGCCACTGGCCGGCCCGGCCCCGGTGGCGCTGGCCAGCCCGGCGTCGGCCGCGCTGGCCAGCCCGGCGTCGGCCGCGCTGGCCGGCCCACCCGAGGCGGCTTGCGCCAGCTCGCGGGCGGCCGCATCCAGGTCGGCCGCGACCGCGCTGAGCACCGCGGCGACCGGTCCGGCGTTCCCGGCGAGGATCTGCGTCCACAGGGCCGGGTCGCCGGCCGCCACCCTGGTCACGTCGCGCAGCCCCTGCCCGGCCAGCTGGAGCGCCCGGGCGGGCACGCCCGGGCCGGCCAGCCGGGCGGCCACGGCCACGGCCACCAGGTGAGGCGCGTGCGATACGAGCGCTACCCACTCATCGTGCGTCCGCGGGTCCACGCGCAGCGGGACCGCCCCGCAGGCCAGGGCCAGGTCGGCGATGGTGTCGACCGCGGACGGCGCGGTCTCAGGCAGCGGGCACAAGGCCCAGGTCCGGCCGAGGAACAGGTCCGAGCGGGCGGCGGCGGGACCCTGCTTCTCCCGGCCGGCCAGCGGGTGCCCGGGCACGTAGCTCCCGAGGTCGCAGCCGGCCGCACGGGCCTGGCTGACCGGCAGGGCCTTGACGCTGGCCACGTCGGTGTAGACGTCGGCCACCGCGCACTCCTGGGCGATCGCCAGCCCGGCGGCCACGAAGTCGGGCGGCATGGCCAGCACCGCCACGTCGGCGATCCCCTTGGCGTCCCGCAGGTCAGGAGCGACCAGCCCGGCACCGAGGTCGCAGGCTAGCTGGGCGGTCGCGGGGTCGCGGTCGGTGAGCCAGACCTGGTGGCCGCGCTCTCGCAGGGCAAGCGCGACCGACGTGCCGATCAGGCCCGCCCCGATCACTAGGACCCGCTCCACCATGCCCACCCCCGCTATGCCCAGCGTGTCACTGGGCTATATCCAACCGCAGCGCGATCGCCCCGCGCAGGTAGACGTGCTGGATCTCGGCCCGCGGGCGGTCGGTCTCGACGTGCGCCATCAGCCGGACAACGCGCGGCATGGCCCCGGGAACGGGGATCTCGGTGGCGCACATGAGCGGCACCGCGTGGAAGCCTGTCTTGCGCGCGGCCAGGGCCGGAAACTCGGCCGTCAGGTCGGGGGTAACGGTGAACAAGACGCTGATCACGTCATCGGTTGTCAGGTCGTTGCGGCCCATCACCTCAGCGACGAGCTCCGCCGTCCCCTCAAGGATGGCCTCACGCTCATCGGCATCGACCTGGATCGCGCCGCGAATTGCCCGGACTGCCACGTGCCTGATCTCCTCTAACTTCTGGCCCTTCAGACTACCGCCGGTACCCGGCGGCAGTGCGTTCAAAAGCGGCCCCCCAGGCCTACAAGCCGACCGCCGCGTACAGCTCGCCGATTTCCTTGGTCGTCAGGTCGCGGGTCGTGCCGGGCCGCAGGCTGCCTAGCCGGATCGGGCCGACGTCCGTGCGGACCAGGCGGGTCACAGGGTGCCCGACCTCGGCGAGCATCCGGCGGACGATGTGCTTGCGGCCCTCGTGCAGGGTGATCTCCACCAGGGCGCGCGATCCGACCTGGTCGAGCACGCGGAACTTGTCCGCGACCGCGACGCCATCCTCAAGCTCGACGCCGCGGGCCAGGGTCTGTCCCAGCGACTTCGGCACCGGGCCAGGCACTTCGGCCTGGTAGGTCTTGGCCACCTCGTAGGAGGGATGGGCCAGCCGGTGGGCCAGCTCCCCGTCATTGGTCAAGAGCATGAGTCCCTCGGTGTCGTAGTCGAGGCGGCCCACGTGGAACAGCCGCTCGGCCCGGTCCCCCAGGTAGTCGGTGATGGTCGCCCGTCCGCGTTCATCGGACATCGCGGTCAGGACCTTGCCCGGCTTGTTGAAGGCCAGGTACAGCACGTCCTGACGGGACGGGATCCGCTTGCCGTCCACCCTGATGATCTGGGTTTCCGGGTCGACGCGGGCGCCGAACCTGCGGACGATGTGCCCGTCGACCTCAACCCGCCCGGCCCCGATCAGCTCCTCGCAGTGCCTGCGGCTGCCGACGCCCGCCGCGGCCAGCACCTTCTGTAGCCGGACACCGTCGGGCACGTCGGTCAGCCCGTCGCGGTCGACGTCCGCGCTCTGGCTCGACCGGGCCGCCCGGGCGAACTCCTCGTCGCTGGCGTCCCAGTCGATCGCCAGCATCGCCCTGATCCGGGCCTGTGCCTCGGGAGACAGGTGGCTGATATCCCGCTGTGATCGCGGCGCGCCAGAACCCTGGCCGCGGGAGCCGCGCTCGCCAGCACCGCCGCCAGTACGTCCTCGTGTGCCCATTGCCATCAATTATCCTCAATGTCCGCGAAGTCGTCAGGGAGGAACGGTGCGAGGTCCGGCAGGTCCGCCAGGCTCGTCAGGCCCATCCGCTCCAGGAAGTAACCGGTTGTCCGGTAGAGGATCGCGCCCGTCTCGGAGTCGGTACCAGACTCCTCCACCAGGCCGCGCAGCACCAGGGTCCGCATCACGCCGTCGCAGTTGACGCCGCGTACCGCAGAGACCCGGGCACGGCTAACCGGCTGCCGGTAGGCCACGACCGCGAGGGTCTCCAGCGCGGCCTGGGTCAGCCGCACCTCCTGGCCGTCCCTGACGAACCGCTCGACGAGCGGCGCGCAGTCCGACCGGGTGTAGAACCGCCAGCCGCCAGCGACTTCCCTGAGGTCAAACCCCCGCCCCTGGGCGGTGTATTCCGCACGCAACTCCCGCAGCACCGCGCCGATCTCGCCGCGAGGTCGCTCGAGCACCTGCGCCAGCAGGACCTCGGGGATCGGCTCGTCGGCGACGAGCATGATCGCCTCAAGCGCCGCGCGCAGCCCGGGCCCCTCGTCGTCACCGTCGCGGTCGTGGTCAGCGTCGGGGTCGGCATCGGCATCGGCATCGGCATCGGCGTCAAGGCTAGCGTCGGCTCCGGCTCCGGCCAGGAGGTCGCTGACGTCCTCAAGGACGTCCCCGGCCGCCAGGACGTCACCGTCGCTCAGGACGTAGCCGTCGGCCAGCGACCGGGCCTGCCCGTTGCCGACCGGGCCAGGTGCTGGCCGGGCCTCGCCCGCCGCCAGCACGTCGTCGGGGACGGGCTCGCCGGGACCTGGCTCCGGATTGGAGCTGCTCACGTGTAATCCTCGTCTTCGCTCTGGGTTGTCTCATCGACGCTACCGGCTCCAGGCGCCGCCAGGACCACGTCGCGGTCCCCGCCGGTCCACGTCACGTACAGCTCGCCCAGGGGCATCACCTGCTCGAACGCGACCACGTCCTCGCGGTACAGCTCGAGCAGAGCCAGGAACGACGCGACGACCTCATAGTTACCGCTGGCGGTGGCGGTCAGCTCGCGGAACGAGGCGCGCCCGAGTCCCTTGAGCCTGCCGCCGATGAAGACCGCCTGCTCCCTGATCGAGACGAAGGCCTGGTGAATGTGCTCCGTCGATACGGTCGGCGGCTTCTTCGGGGTCAGCGCCCGCCCGGCTAGCGCGGCGAACTCCTGGGGGCCGAGGGTAAAGAGTACCTCAGGTAGCAGCTGCGCGAAGCGCGGCTCCAGCGGAACCCGCCGGGGGAACCGCTTGGCCGCCGCGGCCATCTGGCCGGCCATGATCGCCGCGACTTCCTTGTAGGCCCGGTACTGCAGCAGCCGGGCGAACAGCAGGTCCCTGGCCTCAAGCAAGGCGAGGTCTTCCTCGTCCTCCACCTCGCCGGAAGGCAGCAGCCGGGCGGCCTTCAGGTCAAGCAGGGTCGCGGCGACGACCAGGAAGTAGCTGACCTGGTCCAGGTCCCAGCCGCCCGAGCGCTGCCTGATGTAGGCGATGAACTCGTCGGTGACCCTGGACAGCGAGACCTCGGTGATGTCCAGCTTGTGCTTGGAGATCAGTCCCAGAAGCAGGTCGAATGGTCCCTCGAAGACATCGAGGTGTACCTCGAAGGCGTTCGCCCCGCGCGGGGCGTCCCCGGCGTCGCCTCCCGTGAGGTCATTGGCCGCCTTGCCCCGGGGACCGCCGTCGGCCGTCCCGCCGGACGGCGCCTGCTTTCCTTCCGGCTTGCCGTCGGACACCTTCTCACCCGCCATCGTCGCCACCTTTACGACGTTAGCGCGTCCGTCTCGTCGCCGGTGCCTTCCGGCGCGCCGATCCGGCGGGCCAGCAGGCTGTCGCGGCCCCGCGCGTCCAGGTCGGCGAGCAGGACAGCGATGGCCTCACGGACCAGACGGCCACGATCGATAACGATGCCAAGGCGGCGCAGCGCCAGCCGGGCGCGCTCAAGGTCCAGAAGTTCGGCGGCGGACAAGTAGACGGTGATCTTGTGGTCGTGCCTTTCCCTGCCGGTCGCCGCTCGTTCACCGGCAGCGGCTGGCTCGGGTGCGGCGGGGCGCAGTAGCTCTGCGACCCCGGGGATACTTACCCGGCGTGACCGTCCCCTGTCTGCCGCCACCGCTCAAGTACCTCCTTGGCAAGCTCCCGGTAAGAGTTTGCGCCCATGGATCCTGAATCGAAGCTGGTGATTGGCTCACCAGCCACGGTAGCGTCAGGGAACCTGACGGTGCGGTTGATTACGGTATGGAAAACCTTGTCAGAGAAGCCGTTGACGATGGAGCCAAGCACCTCGCGCGTGTGCAGGGTGCGGGAGTCGTACATGGTGCCGAGCAGCCCGTCGATCATGAGATTCGGGTTGAGCCGCTGCTGCACCTTGTCGATGGTCTCCATCAGCAGCGCCACGCCGCGCATCGCGAAGTACTCGCACTCCAGCGGGATGAGCACGCTGGTAGCGCAGGCGAGGGCGTTGATCGTCAGCAGGCCGAGCGACGGCTGGCAGTCGATCAGGATGTAGTCATAGTCGGGGACGACCGGCTTGAGCGCGCCGCCGAGGATGAACTCGCGGCCGACCTCGTGCACGAGCTGGACTTCCGCGCCAGACAAGTCGATGTTGCTCGGCAGCAGGTCCAGGTTCTCGACGCCCGTGTTGAACAGCACGTCATGGGGGCCGACGCCGCGCTCCATGAGCAGGTTGTAGACGGTCATGTCGATGTCGTGCGGCTGGATGCCCAGCCCGACCGACAGTGCCCCCTGCGGGTCAAAGTCCACGAGCAGGCACCGGCGGCCCTGCTCGGCCAGCGCCGCGCCGAGGTTGATGGTCGTCGTCGTCTTGCCGACGCCGCCCTTCTGATTGCAGATCGCCACGATCCGGGCCGGGCCGTGGGTGGCCAGCGGCTCCGGAGTGGGAAAGTCCGGCAGGGGACGCCCTGTCGGCCCTATGTCTCCTGGCAAGAGCTCGATAGCGCGGGTAGCTGCCACCAGCGATAAACCTCCCCGGGACTCATCTCGAGCCACGTCGACCCAGCTGCTGAACCTGCTCGCGACAGTAGGCGCTGCACGGGACCGGGGCAAGGAGGCTCGCCGCACGCCGGGATATTAATTCGTTACCCGACCTGGCTGCCACTCCGGGTCGCACTGTGCTAGATCCACCCGGCCGACTCTGAGCGCACCGTTATCCGAGCGCCCGGGGATGTGCGGCCGCGTATACCTCGCGAAGCTTGTCCACCGTGACCAGAGTGTAGACCTGTGTGGTGGCAACGGAGGCATGTCCCAGCAATTCCTGTACGACCCGAATGTCGGCCCCCCCGTCGAGCAGGTGCGTTGCGAACGAGTGCCGCAGCGTGTGCGGGGAAATGCCAGCCAGCCCGCAACGGTCTGCCGCCTGGACCAGCACTCCCCACGCGCCCTGCCGGGTCAGCCGGCCGCCGCGGGCGTTGAGGAAGACGGCCGGAACGGCCCGGCTCGCGTGGGGGGCCAGGACAGGCCGGCCGCGGACGAGGTAGGCCTCTAGGGCGCGGGCCGCGTAGCTACCGACCGGGACGAAGCGCTGCTTGCCGCCCTTGCCATTCAGGGCGACCGTCGGATTGTCCCGTTCTGGCTGGCCTGTCTGGGTGGTTAGCCGCAGGTCATCTAGGTCAAGTCCAGTGGCCTCCGAGATCCGCGCGCCGGTGCCGTACAGGAACTCAAGCAGGGCCCGGTCCCGGAGCACGCGCGGATCAGGGTCCTGCGTCGACCCGGCCGCCTCGAGGAGTCGCTCCACCTCCGCGAGCGGTATGGCCTTGGGCAGTCGCCGGGGCGGGGCGGGCGGTGTCACCTCGGCAGCCGGGTCGGTCCCGGCGATGCCGGACCTGAGCGCGAACGCGTGCATGCCGCGCACGGCAATGACGGCCCGGGCGGCCGAGCTGGCCGCCAGCGGCGGGTGGTCGTCGTCCCCGGTGCGCAGGGTCGCGAGGAACTCGGCGACGTCGGCGGCGGCCACGCCGTCTAGGGCACGGACACCGCGGGCTGCCAGGTGGGCCGTGTACCGGCGCAGGTCCCGCTGGTAGGACTCGGTCGTGTTGGCCGCAAGTCCCCGCTCGACGGTCAGGTGCTGCAGGTATCCCCCGCACGCCGCCTCGACCGTAACTACCGCCACGTCCCTGAGTCTGCCACCCCAGCCGCCGGGCCGCGCCGACGGCTTCGAGCGGCAGCCGTTGTGCCACGTCTACGGCAGCGGGCCGCGGACGTTCGTTCGGGCGCGGCGACGCCAGCGAGTTGCAACCGTTCGGGCTCACCTGCGCCAGCGAGCTCCAGACGTTCGGGCGCGGCGACGCCAGCGAGCTCCAGACGTTTGGGCGCGGCGACGCCAGCGAGCTCCAGACGTTCGGACTCGGCGACGCCAACGACTCAGAACGTTCGGACTCACCTGCGCCAGCGAGCTCCAGACGTTTGGGCTCACCTACGCCAGCGAGTGGCTCTATTGCCCGCGGGTACGCCGACGTGCCGGA
>Ga0335072_10017713_pt1 | contig 10066 bp, 8 predicted proteins | sample Lox_Sample_21_FD_206725 | JGI IMG/M metagenome (GOLD analysis project Ga0335072, IMG submission 206725) | Soil microbial communities from Loxahatchee National Wildlife Refuge, Florida, United States - Lox_Sample_2.1 | ecosystem: Environmental > Terrestrial > Soil > Wetlands | place: USA: Florida...
GCCGAGGTGAGCGACCTGTTCGGGCGCTCGGGACGAGCGTGGCTGGAAAGCAGGACGCTGCGGCCCGCCACGCGGCAAGCGCTGGACACCAGCCTGCGGATGGTGGACCAGCTCGATCACGAAGTGCAGATGCTGGACCGCCAGTTGCACGAACGGGCCCAGCAAGATCCCGACGCGCGGTTTCTGATGACCATCCCCGGCATCGGAGCTTTCACGGCGATGGTCCTGAAGGCCGAGATCGGCGACATCCACCGCTTTCCGGACAAAAAGAGTTTGTTCAACTATGCGGGGCTGGTGCCGGTGATCCGCCAGTCGGCCGATCACCAACGCAGCGGAGGAATCACGCGCGCCGGATCGCGCCAGTTGCGCTGGGTGATGAGTGAAGCAGCGATGACCGCCGCCCGGTATTCGCCGGCGGCGCGGGCCTGGTTCACGCGCCTGGCCCGGCGCAAGCATCCGCATGTGGCGCGCACCGCGCTGGCTCGCAAACTATTGGGTGCGGTGTGGGCGCTGTGGACGCACGGAGTTTGTTTCGACGAGCGAATTTTTGCGGCGATGTGAAAGGTAACTTCCGTCAGCCCGAGTCCGCACTTCGTCCCGTGAGGACGCCGTGGAGATGGGGCGGCGGAAGAAATGCATCCACCTTTTGTGCCTCGAGCACGAATAGAAGTGTAGCCGCATCGTTCGCAAAACCGCCGCCACTTGACACGGCCCGGCGTTTTCATAGAAGTGCGGTCAACCTCGGGGTTCGAATTGCTCTATCCATCGCCCCCAAGTTTCGTCGCGCTGCTCGACGTGCTACCACCAAATTACTGGAGCGGAAAGAAGGCGGCTTCGCAGTACAAGGGGAGCGGCAGCATCGAAGAAGCGGCAAACTTCGTTTGTCGACGCATGAAGTGAACGGCGAGGTCGCATTTGGCTGGAGTCAGTTCCTGTCTCCGGGGAAAAGCCGTTCGTCGCCCTTCCAGGCGCAAACGCATCCTCCATTCGGAGGCTTGGCCGTTTAGCTTCGGTCGAACTGCAGGTGCCGCCCCGCGCTACCCTTCAGAGCTCCGGCAGGACAATGACAGAAGTCACAGTCCGCGTGTCGAACGGGTCTCGGCAGGGCCAGAAGCTCGGAGGTTGCAGATACCTTTCGAAACGTCACGATCTGCAATGACGGCAGGTCAGTGGTGGCGGGCAGGTGCTTACATCGAATGGGCGGCTTCGGTCCCGGCAAGCTGACCGAAGACGGCGCCGATGACCAAGCCGATGCCGCCAAGATAACCTTTGCTCAAAATGTTTCCGCTCATGATTTCGCCGGCTGCATAGACATTCTTGAAGGGCCGGTCTCGTTGGTCAACCACGCGCGCGCGATCGTCCACGCAAAGACCCATGTAGGTAAAGGTGATGCCCGGACGCATGGGGAAGCCGTAAAACGGGGGAATATTTACGGACTGAGCCCAATTCGTTTTCGGCGGGGTAACGCCGCGAGTGCAGACTCCGTCGAGATACTGGATGCGAACGCCGGTGTTGCCCGCGGTTCCTCGATTGTAGACTGCCATCGTTTCCACGAAATTCTTGGCATCGATCTTGAGAATTCCTGCGAGTTCCTCAAAAGAGTTGGCCCTGTAAGCCGGATACATTGGCGGTAGAAACTTGTTGATTGTTTGTGAGTCCACAATGGCATAAGCAATCTGGTTGGTCTGCTGGGCAATAAGGGCTCCCCAACGGGCGTATGCGATGGGCCAAACGTTCAGGCCCTCATCCTCGAAACGGCGCCCCTCCTCATTGACCACCACACCGAAAGGAACGGCGTCCAGTCGAATCGCGATGCCCCCATCGTATTTGGGGGCGCGAGCATCCACAGTAATGGCGTGGAATTGCTTGGGGTCCCCTATCGATTTTGCGCCTTTTTGTAGCAACGTTTTGAGCATGACCCCGTCGTTATAAGGCGTTCCGCGGACAATGAAGTTTTCAGCCGCCTTCCCCCAGTACTCCCCGAGCCATTCCAAGTTGGCTTCGAATCCGCCGGCGGCCACCACCACCGCGCGTCCGCGCACCAGTTCCGTGGCGTTGCCATTACCATTGCGCGTGTTCCTTACCACGGCGGCTACAAAGCGGTCATTTTCGATGATCAAGTCCTCGACGCATGCGTCGTAGCGAAACTCGATGCCCATTCTCTCCGCCGTGCGGTAATAACAATTCAGCATGGCCTTTCCGCCACCCAGGAACCAACGATTGGTGTGGCCCTGATGGAGTGTGCCCGAGAGCTGAGACTGCCAGTTGACGCCATGTTCGCTCATCCATCGCGGGAGTTTTTTGGATTCGCGGATCGTGTATCTGGCCAAGTCCATATTGGCCGGGACACCCTGCCGGACCAGGTCGTTGAGGTAGTTCTCTTCGGTGTAAGGTCCATCGCAACAATCGTCCGCAGCATCGTGCGCGTAGCGGAGGTTGCGTGTGTGCCGGGTGTTTCCCCCGCGCATGTTTTCCGAACCGCGTTCCAACAGGAGAACGCTTTTCCCGGCATGGCGGGCGGCCAGGGCAGCGTTGATCGCGGCGTTTCCGCCTCCAACTACGATGACGTCATGCTGCTCGGAAGAGTGAGCCAAAATGCCTCCGCGTTGCGCACGGTTATTGATTTGGGACGGCCTACGGCTAATACAATACTTCAACAAATGTTGTCAAGGAAGCAGGCGCGTTCAAGCCGATAGCGAACCCACCATGTTGCCAGACTGCTCAGATAGCAAATTACCGAATCCGACTAAGAGATTGCAAATCGAGATGGCTGTCTATAGATTATCGGCCGGCTTTGAATCTGAAATTTGTTCCACTGTGAGTTCGTGGTATTCAACACAGCAAAAGCGCACGCCATGCGCTTTCGGAAGTGCGGGTTGAAGCGGAAGGAGTCCGATTGAAGAATATCTCTTTGGATTCTCGCGCAACGCTAGGGAGCCACGATCGGAAGACCATGCCGCGCGTGCAGGTCGCGCCCGGAATCGAGATTGCCTATCGTTTGGACGAGTTTTGCGACGGATGGAGGCAGACCGAAACGGTAATGATGCTGCACGGCATCGCGGAAACTGGCGACGCATTCAAAGCGTGGGTTCCTCACTTCGCACGCCGATATAGGGTAATCCGGCCCGACCTGCGAGGTTTTGGCGAGTCCACAGAAGTAAACGAGCGGGACCCCCTTTCGATTCTAGAGTTGAGCGACGATGTCGAGAGACTGGTTGATGCGTTACAACTCGGCCGCGTGCACTTGATCGGCGCAAAGTTGGGTGCGCAAATCGCGTTGACGCTGGCGCAGCAGCGTCCGGAATGGCTGGCGTCCATGACGCTCGCCGGCGTGCTGATCTCGCCCGGGAAAGCCATCGGACAATGGACGGATCAATGGATCCATTTGGTCGATCAGGGCGGCGTTGCGAATTGGGCGCGGGCGACGATGCCCGGCCGGATGGGCAATTCCTTGAGCCATGAAGCGATGGAATGGTGGATTAACTACATGGGCAGTTCCCGGGCTTCCTCGGTAAAGGCTTGCTTTCGTATGCTCCCGGGGCTGAGAGAACCCGATCATCCGGAAGATATCGCATGTCCGACAATGGTCATCGCCGCCGTCAAACCTGGCCGAGCGGATCAATTCAACCAACAACAGCCGGTGGCCGAGGTAAGCCGATGGGTGTCGCGGATTCCCAATGCGAAGGTGATGGAGCTTGCCGCTGATTCGTATCATGTAGCAGCCTCTCATCCGGACCAATGCGCCAAGATTGCCTACGACTTTATTCTCAGTCAGCAGTAGCCGGCCGAATAGCAAATCCTCGAAATTGTCGGACACGAACTCGGAAACCACGACTAAGCTCATGCCCCACCCATTTTGCTTTGAGCCGGGGACGTTGCATCATATGGCAAAATGAGAATTCCGATCAGCCCGAGGCAAGGTTGCCGAAGTGATTCAGATGCACACGGCGGGCGAGGGGAGGATGCATGAGTAGCAACTCCACGGTGAGCCAGCAGTTGGCTGAATTTATTCACGCCACTTCTTTTGGCGATCTGCCGCTTGCAGTCGTCGAAATGGCAAAGTCTCGGGTTTTGGATTCGCTCGCGACCGCCATTGCTTCGCGCGGCTTGCCGGTTCCCAAGGTAGCGCTGGAGTTCGTCAAGAACAACCGCGGTGAAGCAACCATCTTCGGACACGCGCAAAGAGTGCCAGCGATTGATGCGGCGCTCGTAAACGGGACGCTGATCAACGGCACCACCCAGGATGATTTCCTGGCCAAGTCTCATCCGGGAGCTGTGGTGATTCCCGCCGGTATGGCGATCGCCGAGGAGGAAGGGAGCTCAGGAAAGGATTTCCTCGCAAGTGTTGTGCTCGGCTACGACCTGGTAGCCCGAGCTTATCTTGGAGGCCCTGGGATGCTGCCGAGGTTTCGGGCTTCGGGTGTTGCCGGGACGGTAGGTGCCGCGGCAACGGCGGGGAAGCTGCAAGGATTGTCGGTTTCTGAATTGGTGAATGCACTGGGGCTTTCGACGATGTTTGCGTCTGGATTCGGCGAAGGTTTTCATGCGGGCACCATGGACGTGAAACTCAACGTCGGCTGGGCATGCCGGAGCGGCATCTCGGCGTCCAAGCTCGCCCGAGTCGGAGCCACGTCTGCTCCTTCGGCGTTCGAAGGAAAGTCGGGATTCTTCAATGCCTTCGCCAACACGGCGGAAAAAGCCGACGAAGCAGTGCGGGCACTTGGGAGACCTTTCCTGATTGAAGAGGTCACTTACAAAGAGCGCCCTGTGTGTATCTTTGTACAAACTCCCGTGCACCTGGCGCACAGGTTCGCGCACGAGAAGAAAGTCGATCCGAGCAAGATCAAGCAGGTAACGATTCAGGCGCCGGATGCGACGTACACAAACCCGGGATTCCAGAATGTCGCGCCCTTCAAGTCCCCGTTGCATGCGCGAATCAGCGCCAGATTCTGCACGGCGGCGGCATTGTTAGGAAAGCCGATCGATCAGTATGGCTTCTATTCCAATACCACGGATCCCGAAGTTTTGGCGCTTGCGGAAAAAATCGATCTGCTTAAGCCGACCTCGGATATCGAGCATGTGCATATGGAAATAATCTACGATGGCGAGAAACATCATCTGGCGGGTGTGGAAATGGAAATGCTGCTGCCCACCACGGAGAAAGTCGTGGCCAAATTTACGCGGCTTACGGCTGATTTTTTCGGCAAACGCCTGAACCAAGTACTCGATACGATTCTCAATTTGAATCGAGTGACCCAAATCCGCGAGCTCACCGATCATCTGCGGAACCCCGAAGTCTAGTCGCGTCATAATCTCGTTGATTGATATCGCTCATTCCTCGGTCAGTGATGCCAAACGCACTCGTCTGGGTCAGGCGCGTGCCAAGCGATGAATTGTCTGTTGTCGTCGCAAAGTTGGGCCACTGATTCGTTTCCCCGGGCGCAAAATATCGCGTGTCCTTGCCGAGCGGCGAGGAGAAGCGCATACTGTGCCGGTTTTGCGGTTGCCGGTTCGGCCGAAAATGGCTCCGCACGGGTCGAGGTCTGGAAGTCGGCGACTCGAAGAGAAAGGAAGAGTCAAATGGATTCAGGCGAAGACATCAAGGGCGATCCGAACGACCGGAGAACAGACCGGCGAAGCTTCATGAAGGGCGTTGCAGCCGCGGGGGTGTTGAGCGCGGCCGCCATTGCTCCGCCGCTGGTCGGGCAGACTGCAGCGCAATCGAGCCAGGCCGATCGCGGGCAAGGCCAGTTAGGCGGCGGGCTCGGAGTGGGCAAGAGCGAACCGCGCAAGCCATCGCTTGATCTGCGCAATCCGGAAAGCTATGCCGGCATCGCCGATGCTACACGGGTGTTGATGGACCATTTCAAAGCGCTCAGTCAACGCGACATGAAAGGGGTCGCGGACACGCTGCACTTTCCCTACGCGACCGTCGAGCAAACCGATGTGGTGGTTGTCAATACCGAGGATGATTTGATGGCACGCGCCCCGGCTTCGATTAATATGACCGACAATCCGGAGCGATTCACCGATCACGACGGTTATATCCAGGCTGGAAGCTATGACGTGTTTGGCGGGATCGAAGTGTTTAACTCGGATCCAGTGCAAGTCAACCTTGCGTTGACGTATGACCGGTATAGTTCGCAGGGGAATAAATTATTGCGGTGCGAAGGCGTCTATTGTGTCACCAACAACGACGGGCGCTGGGCAATTCAATTGATGTCCACGATCTTCGCTCCCGGCCCGATGGTCTTCATGGAATTTCCGGAGTCTGTCATGGCTGCTCATAGGATACGGGAGACGCACACGAACGGCTTTCAACGGGCTTGGACGCCGGATGTTTGGGCCAACACACGGCAGTATGGGCTCAATGTCGGGGTCAACGCCGCGAAAGACAACGATTACGGTTTCTACAAGGCGCCTCCGTTCAAGAACGGAATCAAGAATCGCCTGCAGGTGACGAACTATACGCCGGAAAGACTTGAGGCTATAAAAATTGATTTTAAGGCAACGCGTGATCGTTGGAAGGATCTCGGTATGGGGAATTGGGGGTTCGATTGGGGTGGAGGGCCGCCGGCGCGACTCGTTCATCAGACGGTGAACAAGGTGCACTATTACCAGGGAACCACGCGGTTCACCGCAACCGGAGAGTACATCAGCAATACCGAGGAAATCGATGTGGTCACGCTGCGCGAAGGACGTTGGGGTTGGGCCGCCATTCTCGGTTACATCATCAACCACGACCGCGCCAACGATATAAAAAACATCCGTCTCTAGCGCATGATTCCGTCACTGGGCGCCCTTCTTCTAGAAGGTGCCCAGTGCTCCGGGATGTAGGGCCGGCCCGCTAAGTTTTCGGGCAAGATGCAGCCTTGTTTTCCAGGGCGGTAAAGATCTCGTGGTAATCCTTCGGCGGAATCCCTTTGAAGTAGTCTCTCAAACCAAGGGCGGTGATCCAGTGCAACTTTTCTTTTGTGGCCTTGGACATCGTCGCGTCGATCTCGAGTGAGTTCAGCGTGGCGACGACTTCGTCCATCTCGTGCTCGCGCCGCTCGGAGTGAATCACTCCGCGTGCGACTAGTCCGTTGATGATTCCCATGAGCGGACCATCGGTGAGAGTTTCTTTGACCGAGGCGAGCACATCGTCGTCGACGCCATATTTGTGACCGGCCAGGATCATCTCCAGAACCAACGCCACAAATCCTTTCATGAAAATACTGCGAAACATTTTGGAGGCCGAGGCGCTTCCAGCTGGCGCATCCATGACCGTTATGTTCATTCCATACGGCACCATGGCGTCCGCGAACCTCCTGGCTCCTTTGCCCGAAACTGAGATGGGCACCTTGTGACCGTAATTCGGAACCGGTCCCATGATGGCGCCGTCGGCAAAGGAAGCGACCGGCGAGATGATCGCGTCGACCTCCTCCTTGGTCATCGGGGAAGACGCATTGACATCCACGTAGAGCTGGTTGGATTTCAAAGTGGGCCGGGAGAGTTCCGCGAGAGGAACGGCCATGTTCGCGCTCACCGCCGAAACTACGAACTCAGAGTTTTCCACCAATGCTTGATGAGTGGGCAACAGTTCCACCGAAAGCTCTCTGGCCCGGCCGCAGATCAATTCCGACTGTGGCCGCGTATCGTAGTACTTGTCGTAGGCGATTATGTCGACGAAGCCTTCTTTCTTGAGGCCCCTGCTGATGTTATAGGCAGCTTCCCCGAAACCGATAAATCCGAGCTTGTGCATGCGCGAACCCTTTCTGAAGATCGGCCCCTTCGATTGAAACTTGGCCCGACGCCAGCGCTTCTGGTTGCCCGGCCACGAGCGGCGACGATGTCTCACTGCGGAAGATGCAGACTACACCGAGTTGCAACGTTCCAGGTAGCGGAATTCTGTTCCGCACGTGACATTCGCGCGCGGCGGATGGCCGGGCTGTGGCAGACTGAGTGGCCCTCGCTTGAAATGAAGGGCCCGGGTGTTGTACCCATGGAACATGCGGATGCGAATTGCAGTTCTCGATGACTATCAGGGCGTCGCGCTGGAATTAGCCGATTGGTCTCCCTTGAAGCACCGCGCGGACATCACGGTGTTTCGCGATCATGTGGCCGAGTCGGCGGGAGTGATCGCGCGGCTCAAGCCCTTCGACATCGTCTGCGTGATGCGAGAACGAACGCCGCTGCCGCGCGCCATTATCGATCAGTTGCCAAATTTGAAGCTCATTGTCACAACGGCAGGACGCAACGCTTCAATCGACATGGAAGCGGCGAAGGAGCGAGGGATCACCGTATGCGGTACGCCGTCGACCTCGCATGGTACGGCGGAATTGACTTGGGCTTTGATCCTGGCTCTGGTGCGTAACCTGCCGGCGGAAAGCGCGTCGGTGCGGAGCGGAGGGTGGCAGGTCACGGTGGGCGGTGATCTGGAGGGGAGAACGATTGGAATCCTGGGCTTTGGCAAGATCGGCACCCGCATCGCCAAGATTGCGAGCGCCTTCGGGATGCACAGCTTGGCCTGGAGCCCCAATCTGACGAGCGAAGCTGCCGAACGAGACGGCGCCAGGCTGGCAAGCAAAGAGCAACTGTTTCGCGATGCCGATATCGTCACCCTTCATCTGGTTTTGAGCTCGCGGACAAAGGGAATCGTTGGCGCAACGGAACTCAACTGGATGAAGCCGACCGCATATCTCCTGAATACTTCGCGCGGGCCGCTGGTCGACGAAAGCGCGCTTATCGAGGCGCTGAGAAGCCGGACGATCGCAGGCGCGGCACTCGACGTATACGATGTCGAACCGTTACCAAAATCCCATCCGTTTCGCTCTCTGGAAAACGTGCTCGCGACACCGCACGTGGGCTTCGTTTCCGAGGCTGGATATCGAGTCTTCTATAGCGGTGTAGTGGAAGACATTGCCGCATGGTTGGGTGGCAGCCCGATACGGGTAATGAACAAATAGAGGCGATCGGCGGATCGACCGATCGTTTTGCTGCGGATCACCCCCGTCTCAGCATGGGACAAAGCCGAACCAGCGCGCCCGCCGAATCCGACCTTCATGTCGCGATCATGGCTGTATCGCGTCCGGATTCTTTCGGATGATAACCGAGCGCGAGCGATATTTTCGCCGCTGTGGAGATCAAGTCCGGGGCGAACACCCGCCGGAGATCTGATAGCTCGGCCCGGCTGGATGGCACGGAGATACAAGCGGCGGCAACGATCTGGGAAGTACGGTCCCTGATCGGACTCGCAACTGCCCGCAGACCCCTCACTAATTCTTCGTCATTGAGCGCGTATCCTCGGTCTCGGGTTTCCTGAAGCACTTGACGAATCCGCTTGGCGCCTCCCTGGACGTACTTGCGCGCCTTGGGATCCGCTGCAATCCGCTGGACGTATTCTTGCAGCCACGAGTCCGACATCTCGGAAATCAAAGCACGCCCCAGCGATGTGCAATATAGCGGCAGGCGCGAGCCCACGTGGAGGTTGATCGTAACGATCTGCGAAGTGCTGATCCGCTCGATATAAATCAGCTCGTCGCCGTTTCGGACCGCCAGGTTGACGGTCTCATCGTAGCGAGCCGAAAGCTCGCGCAGGAAAGGCAGCGAAAGTTGCTTCAAGTCCAACCCATCAAAATATGCATAGCCCAATGCCAGGACGCGGGGCGCAGGCCTGAAGTTTCGCGTGCGAGAATCCTGGTGGAGGTAGCCTAGTTCGACCAGCGTATGCGCGAGACGCCAAGTGCTGGTTTTCTTGAAGCCGACGCGCTTTGCCAGCTCTCCGAGGGAGACATCTTCATTGCTGTCTGCGGCAGCTTCCAGAATGGCGAGTCCGTGGGAAAGCGATGCAATGAAACTACGGTCTAACGATCGTCTTGATTTAGCCATTACCTTGAGCGAGAGACGCGGCCTTCCGCTTGGTGGGGCACCGTTCCTCGACAGGCTTTGAACTATAGTGGAACGAACCAGAGGTGTCAATCGAGCGGCATGGATCTGTCTTAGCTCCATAATTCTGTCACCCCTTAACGGCAACGTGAAAATGTCACCCCATGGGACAGGAGACATTCACGTTGAGTCAGAAGGA
>Ga0335072_10017714_pt1 | contig 10066 bp, 10 predicted proteins | sample Lox_Sample_21_FD_206725 | JGI IMG/M metagenome (GOLD analysis project Ga0335072, IMG submission 206725) | Soil microbial communities from Loxahatchee National Wildlife Refuge, Florida, United States - Lox_Sample_2.1 | ecosystem: Environmental > Terrestrial > Soil > Wetlands | place: USA...
GACCGCATCGGGGTCCTGCTTGACGGCGAGCTCGTGGAGGTCAAGGACGCCGACGACATCTTCACCGCGCCTGAGCACCCGTACACGCGGGCCCTGGTCGATTCCGCGCTCGCGCTGCGGCGCCCGACGGGGCACAGGTAGCCATGCCGATCGAACTGCGCTCCTGGATCAACCCGCAGTCCTATAGCAACAGCTACTCGACCGCGCCGATCGCCCGCGAGGCCGCCTACTTCACGCCGGTACCCGAGCCGGTCACCGCCGACCCGGACTACATCCAGTCCGAGGCGCGGGAATACGAGGCGGCCGGGTACGACTCCAGCATCATCCCGCAGAGCGCGACCTGGCCCGATGTCACGGTGACGGCCGCCTGGGCGCTGGCCCGCACATCGCGGCTGAAGGTCGTCCTCGCTCACCGGCCGGGCACCCAGGCACCGAGCGCCGCCGCCCGCGCTGTGGCGACACTGGACCGGCTCTCGGCCGGCCGGGCTGGCGTTCACCTCATCCTGGGCAGCGCGGGCGGCTCGGACCTGCCGCGCGATGGTGACCACGCCGACCGGGAAGCGCGCTACCGGCGCGCGGCCGAGTACCTGGAGATCTTCACCGGGGTGCTCACCCAGGACGAGCCGTTCGACTTCGACGGGGAGTTCTACCAGGTACGCGGCGCGTACTCGGGGGTCAAGCCCGTGCAGGCCCCACGCCCGGTGATCTCGCTGCCAGCGGAGTCACCGGAAGCCGTGAACCTCGCCGTCCGCTTCGGCGACGTGCTCGCATTTCACGGAGTCTCCCGGGCCGCCGCGGCCGAGAAGATCGCCCAGGCCAAGGCGGCCGCCGCCGCGGCCGGGCGGAGTCCCGGCTTCTGGGTCAACCTCAACCTGCTGGTCGGCGAGACCGACGAGCGTGCCCGCGAGCACCTGCGCGATCTGGAAGCCTCCATCCGGAGGCTGCTCGAGTTCCGCTCCGGTGCCGTCAAGCCCCGGCTGCGCTCGATACGAGAGGAGCGGTTCGCCGAGGCCGCCGAGGCCGCGCCCGACGCCGACGCCTGGTCGGACGAGGTTCTCTACCTGGGCCTCACCCGGCTGTCGCGGTCGACACCGGTCCTCGTCGGCGCGCCATCAACGATTGCCGACGCGGTGCTGGCCTACCACGACCTCGGCATCAGCGTGGTCACCCTGGGGAGCCACGTCACCAGCGCCCGGGACGCCGAGCTCCGCTCGGAAACGCTGCGGCTGATCAAGCAGGCCGTCGCGGTGCGCGACGCCACCGTCCGCCGGACGGCATGAAAGAACTGATCTGGAGCCATGACTGCTGACAACCATCCTTTCGCCCACTTCACCGCGTTCCTGACCGGCCTTGGCTACCACGAGTCGGCCTGGAAGCTCGCCGACCCGGCGGACCTGGCCGGGCCCGCCCGGTTCGGCGTGCTCGAACGGGCGGCGCTGACCGCCGAGCGCGGGCTGCTTGACGCCGTGTTCTTCGCCGACTCCCCCGGCCTGGCGGTGTTCCGCGCCCGTTACTTCCCGCAGGTCGGCTTCGACCCGCTGGAACTGCTCGCGGCCCTGTCCCGCTCGACCTCGCGGATCGGGCTGATCGCGACCGCCTCCACCACCTACAGCGCGCCCTACGACCTGGCCCGGCGACTGGCCACCATCGACCACCTGTCCGGCGGCCGGGCCGGCTGGAATATCGTGACCACCCGGTACGCCGGGGCAGCGGGCAACTTCGGGCTGGCCGCGCACCCCGACCCCGCGGACCGCTACGCGCGGGCCGAGGAGTTCGTCGACGTCGTGACGCGGCTGTGGGACAGCTGGGACGACAGCGCGGTGGTGGCCGACCAGGACAAGGGCATCTGGGCCGATACCGACCAGATCAGGCCGGTCGACTTCCACGGCCGGTTCTTCGATGTCAGTGGCGCGCTGACCCTGCCGCGGTCCCCGCAGGGGCGGCCCGCCTTCGCCCAGGCAGGCTCGTCCGGGCCGGGCGTCGAACTGGCGGGCAAGCACGCCGACCTGGTGTTCACGGCCCAGCCGGACGTTGCCAGCGCCCGGCGGTTCCGGGATTCGATCCGGGCGTCCGCGGCGCGCCACGGGCGGGACCCCGATGACGTGCTGGTGCTGCCGGGCGTCGCGTTCGTGCTCGGGTCGACCGAGGCAGAGGCGCGGGAGCTGCGGAGCACGCTTGAGGACCTGGTGGACCCCGAATTCCGCTGGCGCAACCTGGCCCACAATGCCGGGCTCGACGTCGCGCTGGTCGACCCGGACCGGCCGCTGTCGGTCGCCGCGATCGACGCGGCGAACCGGTCCAGCCGGACGGACGCGATCGTCGCCCGCTCGGCCGAGACCGGCAAGACCTTCCGGCAGCTGGCCGAGGAGCTCACCGGGCTGCCCGGCGGGCTTGAGTTCACCGGGACGCCGGAGCAGTTCGCCGACCTGATCGGTGAGTGGCTGACGGCGGGGGCCAGTGATGGCTTCACCCTGCAGCCGGCGACGCTGCCCGGTTCGCTCGAGCTGTTCACCGAGCACGTGGTGCCGTTGCTGCAGGCCCGCGGCCTGCACCGCACCGGGTACGCCGCCACCACGCTGCGGGGGCACCTGCGGGAGGGCCGGTGACCAAGCTGCGCATCGCCGTCCACTCCGACCTGCGCGAGCACGGGGAGCAGGCGGCCGTCTACCGGGAGACGCTCGACCTGTTCGGCTACGCCGAGGAACTGGGCTTCGACACCGCCTGGGTGCGGTCGTACAAGTTCCGCCGGCGTAGCGGCGCGCCCGGCTTCAGCTTTCCCGGCGGGCTTCCGTCGCCGCTGGTGTTCCTCAGCGCGCTGGCCGCGCGCACCGCCCGGATCCGCCTGGGGACCGCGGTGGTGCCGCTGCCGCTGGAGAACGTGGTCCGGGTGGCTGAGGACGCCGCGGTGCTCGACGCCCTCTCCCACGGCCGCCTGGAACTGGGCGTATCCAACGGCGGTCAGCCCGCCGTCGCCGCCGCCCTCGGCGTTGACCTCGGCAGTGACCGTGACGGGAAGAAGGCCCGGTACCTGGAATCCCTCGCCGCGCTGGCGGAGGTACTCGACGGCGGCCTGGTCAACGGCACGGACCAGGAGCTCAACCCGCCCGCGCCCGGCCTGGCCGGCCGCATCTGGGAATCAGCGCTGACCAGGCAGACCGGCCACGACAGCGCCCTGCGGGGCAACGGCGTGCTCATCGGCACCACGCAGACGGTCCCGGCCGAGGTCACCGCGGCCGCTTATCATGCGGCCCTGCCCGAGGGCGCGCCGCCCCGGGTCGGCCTGGTCGTGCATGTTCACCCGGCGGCGGACCGCCGGACGGCGCTGTCCGCGCTGGAAGCCGACGTGCAGACGGTCTACGCGTGGGGCAAGGAGTGGCTCCCGCCCGCGACGACGCTGGAGGAGAAGGCGGCGGCCATCAACGTGCACTACGGCAGGCCGGAGCAGATCGCGGAGTCGATCCTCGCTTTCCCCGCCTTCCCCTACACGACTGAGCTGCAGTTTTCCGTCGCCTACGGGACGACGAGCTACGCGCAGCGACGGGCGGCGGTCGAGGCCGTGGCATCCGAGATCGCGCCCGCGCTCGGCTGGAAGCCAGACGACCGGCACCGGGTAACGGACTCACGGGCATGACTAGCCGCGTTCACGACGAGCCGCTGACCCTGGCGGCCTACGCCATCCTGAACGAGCCTGGCGATCAGGCGCGCAACTACCGTGCGGCACTTGGCCTGTTCGAGCACGCGGAACAGCTCGGCATCGACGGGCTGTGGGTACGGCAGTTCCATCTGCGGCGGCCGGCCGTCGCCACGGCGTCCTCGTCGAGCGGGCCGGAGCCGGGCGGCGGGCTGCCATCGCCGTTCGTGTTCCTCGCCTGGCTGGCCGCGCGAACGCGGCGGCTGCGCCTGGGCACCGCCGCCGTCACCCTGCCGCTGGAAAGCCCGCTGCGGGTGGCGGAGGACGCGGCCGTGCTCGACGCGCTGTCTGGCGGGCGGGCCGAGCTCGGCGTCGCCAACGGCGGGGCGGCGCCGGGGCTGGCTGAGCTCTTCCGTGGCAGCGCGGCGGGGGCGGAAGATCCGGACGCGCGGCGGGCGGCCTACCAGGCGGACCTGGCCCGGCTGGCCGATGCGCTCGACGGAGCCGCGCTCAACGACGCGGGTGCCCGGCTCAACCCGCCGAGCCCGGGACTTTCCGGCCGGATCTGGGAGGCGACACTCACCGAGCGCAGCGGCTACGACACTGGCGCGCGGGGGCACGGGGTACTGATCGGCACCACCCAGACGGTGGCCGCCGACGTCACCGCCCGCGCCTACTTCCGTGGCCTGGAGGCCTACGCGGCCAGCGCCGGCCGTCACCGGCCGCCCCGCCTCGGCCTGGCCACTCTCATCTACCCGGCCAGGGACCGCGAGACGGCACTGCGCGAGGCGCGGGCCGGCATCGAGGAGAAGTACGAGTGGGGCCGCGCTTTCCTGCCGCCCGCCACCACGCTGGCCGAGAAGGCGGCGTCCATCTGCCTCCACTACGGCACCGCCGAGCAGATCACCGAGTCCATCGCCGCCCAGCCCTGGTTCCCGTATGCCACCCAGCTGATGGTGCAGACCGAGCTGTTCTACGCCAGCTACACCCAGCGGGCCGACGCCCTCGAGCTGTTCACCGGCGAAGTCGCCCCCGCCCTCGGCTGGACGGGGGCGGCCCGGCCCTCTAACTCGTGACTTCGAGCTGGACGAGATCCTCGCCGCCGACAGCGGCCAGCAGCCAGGGGCTTTCCGGCGACGGCACGTCGGGCGGTCCCAGGGTCCGCTGCAGCAGGCCGTCGACGATCTCGTAGCAGCCGATCGCGCGCAGCGGTGGCGAGTAGACGTGCACCGTAACCGCGCCCGGCTCATGGGCCATCCGGTGGATGCCCGTGCCGGGAATGGAGAACGAGTCGCCCGCCGTGTAGTGGCGGACGCGACGGGCGCCACCCACGGGCAGGCCCTCGTTGGTGACGTCGCCGGCGAGCACGTGAACGCCGACCGCCGAGCCGTCATGATCGTGGAAGCCAGTATCGCGCCGCCGGGACGATACCTCGAGCCACGCTACGGAGTCCTCGTCCTCCCACACCACCTCCGCCGCGTCCGGCGCAAGCGTGGCCACGTCGACCAGGGCGGCCAGGCGGCCGGCCAGGGCGGCGCACTCCCGCGGGGCCAGGGCCGCCACTAGCGGCCCGCCGAGTTCTCGGCCAGCTCGGCCACGTAGGGGGTGCCGTCGCGCCAGGCGGCGACCTGCGCGGGCCGGCCGAACACCTTCAGGTAGTTCTCCACTGCGTCCTTCACCAGGTCCCACTGCGTGACCGGCTCGTAGTCGGTCTCCTCGCCCGGCTCGACGAACGGGGCGAGCGGCTCGAGCACCCGGTCGAGCGCCGGCCAGTAGAAGATGGCGGTCGAGCGGCGGTTGGCGCTACCGCCCGCGACCACCCGGTGCCGGGCCGGGCGCAGCCGCCCGTTGGTCCAGCGGGTCAGCAGGCTGCCAGTGAAGACCTGGAGCGCGCCGGGCACGATGGGCACCGGCAGCCAGTCACCGTCGGGCAGCTGGACCTGGAGTCCCTCGTAGTCGCCGTCCTGGGCCAGGACCGTCAGCACGGAGCCGTCGGCGTGCTCGAGCAGCAGCAGCTTGTCCTCGTCGCTGCCGGTGTCGGGGTAGGTCCAGGTCGGGTAGTTGTTCACGGTGAGCTTCAGGTATGGCAGCGGGTCAACCGGGAAGGTGTCTTCCGGCACCCCTTGTGCCCTGGCGTACAGGCCGAGCACCCGCTCGGCTAGCGACTGCCCGGCCGCGATGTAGCGGAACGTGACGTCGCGCAGCTCCGGGTCGTCGGCAGGCCACACGTTGCGATGCTGATAGAGGCTGAGGTACTGCTCGGACAGGCCAGCCGCCCGGGCCTGCTCCACGTCGTCAAACTGGCCGACGTTGAAGCGTTCAAGTTCCAGGCGGCCGAAGTCGTCCGGCCACTGCCGCCAGCCCCGGTTCGGGTGGCCGGTCGGGCTGGCCAACTCGGCCTTGCGATGGCGGGGCAGGCCGAGCAGCCGGCCGATCCGCTGGTCGAACTCGGTGATCAGGTCCAGCGGGATGCCGTGGTTGACCACCTGGATGACGCCCACGGTCTGCGTCGCGTCCCGGATCAGTTCGAGGACCGGAGCGGGAGCATCAGGGCCGCCCACGGCGGCGAGGTCGATGACGGGGATAGGGGAAGTCATGGCACTGTCCTTGATTGCTAGTTCAGCCTGCTAAGACCACTTCGTGACCGGGCGCCCCTGCGGCACCCCGTCAATCACGAGATCGACCTTCTCGTTGTAGAACGCGAGCAGGTTCTCGATCTTGGGCGCCTCAGGGATGGGCGACGGGTAACTCCAGACCACGTCCGCAATCACCTCGCCGGCCGCCCGCACGGACCAGTAGACGGCCTCTCCCTTGTAGGGGCAGCGGCTGCGGGTCCCGCTCGGCTCGAGCAGGTCGAGCCGGACGTCGAGCTTGGGCAGGTAGTAGCGGACCGGGAGACCCGTCTCGAACAGCAGCCGGGGCCGCCTGCTATCGGCCACGAGCACGCCGCCGACGAGCACCTGCACGTGCCGAGAGGAGCTCAGCACGTCCACCCGGTGGTAGGGGTCACGTGGATGCTTGAAGACCTCGTCGTCCTCCTCGTACCAGGCGTCCGCCTGGTTCCAGTAGAAGGCCACGTAGTCCCTCAGCTCAGGCACTGACTCGATCGGTTCCGGATACGCCCATACGGCGTTCTCGTACCGCCGGCCGCCGGCGACCACGGTGTAGTAGGAAGCATCGCCCTTGTAGGGGCAGTGCGTGCGGTGACTGGTCGGCTCGAGCAGGTCGAAACGGACATCATCGCGCGGGAAGTAGTACACCGGCAGGTGCCCGGTCTCGAACAGGTACAGCGTCCTGCTGCTGTCCGCGACCGCGTCGGCGCCGAAGAACACCCGCACCCGCCGGTGGTTCGGTTCTGTCGTGACACGCCTTGCAGTGGTCGCCTGGCTGGTAATCGGCTCCGTTGCCTGGGTCATGGCTGTCCTTTCGATTGAGTTATCACTAGCCGGCCGGCTAACAGCCCGGCCGCCGGCGGCTGCGTCAGCAGCTGCGTGAGTGCGGCGGCCAGCGCGGCCGGGTGGGCCGTGATGTCGCGGCCCGCGCCGGGAACGGTAAGCACGGCGGCGTCCGGCGCCCGTTCCTCGAGCCGCGCCAGGTCGGCCGCCGTGAGCCCGCCAGCCTGGTCACCGCGGATGATCACGGCGGCGGGGCCGAGCTGGCCCAGTTCTTCCCACAGGGCCTCGCCGTCCGGCCCGCCCGCAGCGGCGGGATCCGCCGGCGGCGGCTGGCTTCCCCCGTGGTGGCGCCAGGCCCAGGAGCCGTCCGGGTCCTGGGCAAGCTCGTAGAGGACCTCACGGCGCAATGCCGCCTCGCTGGCCTCTGGGCGGCGCACGGCCAGGGCGGCGAGGGCATCACGGCGGCCGGCGAATCGTTCCGGGCGCGGCCGCTGTCCCGCTCGCCCGCTGGCCGTGCCCGGAAGCGTGCCCACCACCGCAAGCGCCGGGACTAGCCGCGCGTGGCGGCGGCGCAACGCCAGCGCGGTGTCCGCGCCCAGGCCCGCCCCGACGATCAGGCGCGTGCGGGGAGCGAACGACCGGATGGCCTCGGCCAGGGCGGGCGCCAGCCTGGCGGGCTCGTAGCGCCCGTCCCTGCGCCAGTCAGAACGCCCGTGGCCGGGCAGGTCAATGGCCACCGCCGGGCGGCCCGCAGCCAGCGCCACGGCATCCCAGGCACGGGCGCTGCCGCCGATGTCATGCAGGAAAAGCAGCTCGGGGGGTCCTTCGCCCCAGAACACCCCGCTGACGTGCCCGCCCGCGGGGACGTTGACCCAGCTCCTGCGCACTCGCGGTAGCGCGTCGTCGGCAACGCCTCCCTCCGCCGCGGTCTCGGCGACGAGGGCGAACTCGTCGGTCAGCTCTGGGAAGCTCTCGGACTCACCGGCCATGCGCCTAGGCTCTCGCGCGACGTCACGGTTGTCAATAAAACTGATCAGCTTTATAGGAAATGTCTCCACCGTCACACGCAGGACCGGCCGCACCTCGAGGACGAATTTACCTACTAAACTGATCGTAATAATTGACTAAACGAACCGGGCGTGGCAGCCTGAAGGTGCGGCCGTTGCCCGGTGGGTTGGCCGGGCACGGTCCGCGCCACGACGTAACGGCACGCTTAGTAGCCGGCCGTACAGGAGGTGCCAGCTACGGGCATGTCTGGACCGATGAGCACGGAGCCGGCCGTTTCCGCTCGGTCCGGCCCGCGCATTACGTCGCTGTCGCTGCTGGTCCCGGGCAGCTTCACCGACGACGATCCCTACGCAGGGCTGGAGGGCACCCTCCAATTGTTCGAGCAGGCCGAGCGGCTGGGCTTCAACGGAGCGTGGATACGCCAGCAGCACCTGGTGCCGAACGTATCGTCCGCACCGGTGTTCCTGGCGGCCGCGTCGCAGCGCACCACGCGCGTCGAGCTCGGCACGGCCGTGATCCAGATCGGCTACGAGAGCCCGTTCCGCCTCGCCGAGGACCTGTCCATGGTGGATGTCCTGTCCCGGGGGCGGCTCCAGGCAGGGTTCAGCGCCGGGGTCCCGCCGACCGCGGACTTGCTGGGCGGGCTGGTCCACGACGGCGACTGGCGGGCCTACGACCTGTCCCATTCCCGCATAGCCAGGCTGGCCGAAAACCTGCGGGGTGGCTTCCTCGGCAGCGCGGACACGGTCATCCCGCATCCCTCCGGGCCACAGCGGCCACGCCTGCGGCCGCACAGCCCGGACCTGGCCGGGCGGCTATGGTATGGGGCCAGCAGCCTGAGCTCCGTCGTGTGGGCGGCCGAGCATGGCTTGCACCTGGCCGTCGGGAACATCTCCAGCGCCCGGGGCCTCGATACCGGCGACTTCGGGGCCGCGCAACTGGCCCAGGTCCGCGCCTACCGGCAGAAGTTCGCGGGCACGCACCAGCCCCGGGTCGTGGCCGGCCGGGTCATCGTGCCACTGGACAGCGCCGACGCCACCACCCGCCGCAAGTACCGCGACTACCAGGCGGCACGCCGCGACCGGACCCTCACGCCGCAGGGCGGCGAGCGGCGCATCCTCATCAGCCCTGACCTGGTCGGGACATCAGCCGAGATCACCGAAAGGCTGCACGCCGACCCGGTGCTGGCACAGGTCACCGAGCTCCAGATCGAGCTGCCCTACGCATTCGCCCACGAGGAATACCAGCAGATCCTCTCCGATGTCGCCACCGCGGTCGCGCCGGCCCTCGGCTGGTCGCCGCAGAGGTGAGCGGTCAGGCCCTGCGGGCTGCCGCGGCGAGTTGCGCCGCGTAGGCCAGGGCCGGGTCGGCGCTGAGGGCCGCCTTGGCCTGGGCGGTTTCCTCGTCGGCGATGATCTCGATCTGGCCGGCCTCGATGCCGTCCAGCGCCAGCCGGACCACGTTGGCCGGGACTGGCTGATCTTTGCGGAGCGACTGCCAGGCCGCCCGCCTAATTAATTCCATGGAATATTATTCCGCACATCTATGTTCTTGGGCATGCTCGGTTCGCGCGGGTCACCGCCTGCCAGTGCAGGACATCGCGGCCGAGGTCACCAGGGAAACGAACGGAGACCATCATGGATTCGGAAGCAGTTGTCCGGCAGTTCTACCGGGCGATGAGCACCGGGGATGCCCGCTTGCTCGACGAGATCCTCGCCGAGGACTGGGAGGACATCCCGCTCCCGCCCGGCACCAGGCTCGGCCGCGAGAGCTTCAAGACACAGGGGCTGGGCTGGATACGCACCGTCTTCCCCGACTTCACGGTCACCAACGAGGACGTCATCGTCTCCGCCGACGGCAGCAAGGTCGCCGTCCGGTCGGTCAGCGGAGGCACCCACGCCGGAGAGGTGCTCGGCATTCCCCCCACCGGCAAGAGGGCCGAATTCCGGGCCTTCGACATCCATCAGCTCAAGGACGGCGTGATCGTCAAGACCTGGCACCTGGAGGACTTCTTCGGACTGGTCATGCAGCT
>Ga0335072_10017715_pt1 | contig 10066 bp, 7 predicted proteins | sample Lox_Sample_21_FD_206725 | JGI IMG/M metagenome (GOLD analysis project Ga0335072, IMG submission 206725) | Soil microbial communities from Loxahatchee National Wildlife Refuge, Florida, United States - Lox_Sample_2.1 | ecosystem: Environmental > Terrestrial > Soil > Wetlands | place: USA: Florida...
ATACGCGCGAGGAGCTTACATTGACTTGATCAACGTTTACAGAGATGGATGAGTGCGTGCATAGTGGACTTATGGAAACGACTGTGCGCGATCTCATGACCTCACCCGCGGTGACGTGCGCCGCGGACGATTCGCTCGCCGTAGCGGCCCAAGCGATGCAAGGCGCCGAAACCGGCTCCGTGGTCGTCACCGACGACGGCAAGGTCGTCGGGATCCTGACCGAACGCGACCTGCTGCGGGCGGCTGCCGCGGCGGGCGAGCCCGGGCTCGAGACCGTGCGGCTGTGGATGACGGCCCGGCCCGACGTGCTCGGCCCCGACGAACGGGTCGACGCCGCGTGGGCGAGCCTGACGTCGCACCACTACCGCCACCTGCCCGTCGTCGAGGGCGACCGCTGCATCGGCGTCGTCTCCCTGCGCGACCTCATGGGCGTCGCCCGCATCCGGCCGGCCGCCGAGACGAGCGGCGACGTCCCCGCCGGGCTCGAGGGCGTCGTCGTCGCCGAGACGACGATCGGCGACGTGCGCGGGCAGCAGGGCTTCTACCACTACCGCCAATACTCCGCCGTCGAGCTCGCCGAGACGCGCTCGCTCGAGGACGTCTGGTCTCTGCTCTTCCGCGGCGAGCTGCCAGACGCCGACGCCGCGGCATCGTTCGCGGCCGAGGTGCGCCGGCGCCGCGCCATGCCGGCCGGCCTGAGCACGCTGCTGCCCGCGCTGGCGCGCCGGGGAGCGCCGCTCGACGTGTTGCGCACGGCGGTGTCGTTGCTCGGGGCCGAGCTGGGCTGGCGCCCGACCCACGACATCGGTGCCGACGAGCTGGCCGACGAGGCGGTGGGGTTGTGTGCGGTGGTGCCGACGATCTTGGCGGCGGCCTATCGCCTCCGACAGGGCGAAGAACCGGTCGAACCCCACCCGGATCTCGGCGCGGCGGCCAACTACCTCTACATGCTGACCGGCGAGGAGCCCAGCGCCCCGCACGCACGTGCGATCGAGCAGTACATGATCCTCACGATCGACCACGGCTTCAACGCCTCCACCTTCACCGCGCGCGTCGTGACGTCCACCGGCGCCGACCTGGCGGCGGCGATCGTGGCGGCGATCGGCGCGTTGTCCGGCCCGCTCCACGGCGGCGCGCCCAGCCGCGCGCTCGACATGCTCGACGCCATCGGGACACCCGAGCGCGCCGACGCCTACGTCCGGCGCGCCCTCGACAACGGCGAGCGCATCATGGGCTTCGGCCATCGCGTCTACAAGACCGACGACCCGCGCTCCCTCCTGCTGCGCGGCGTCGCCGAGGAGCTCGGTGGGCCGCTGGTGGCATTCTCCCAATCGGTGGAGCGCACGACCGTCGACGTCCTCGCCGAGCTGAAGCCCGGGCGCCACCTCTACACCAACGTCGAGTTCTACGCCGGCGTCGTCATGCACACCTGCGGCATCCCGCGCGAGATGTTCACGCCGACTTTCGCCGCGGGCCGGGTCATCGGGTGGAGCACCCACGTCATGGAGCAGGCGTCGCACAACCGGCTCATCCGGCCGGCGGCGCGCTACGTCGGCCCGCCGCCGCCGCAGCCGGTTCCGCCCGCGGCCTGATCGCCCCTCGCCCGACGCGGGATCCGCCGGACGGGTGGGCCGCCCCAAATCCCGACTACTCTGGTCAGGAATATCGTATTGACACGGGTGGCCACGCGGCCGGGAGTGGGTCTGACATGGGCAAGTCGACGCAGGAGGTGGGCTCTGGCACCGCTGGCGCGGCGGCAGGGCGCACGTCGCTGGCCCGGCGGCTGCTCTCCTTCCCCAACCCCGTGAACGAGGTCTCGGCGCGGCTGGTGGCGGCCGGCGTCGTGGTCATGGTGGTCCTCACCATTGCGTTCGACCTGCGCTGGGCGACCATCGTGCTCGCCTACGGCTTCGCCGCCCGGGTGCTGAGCGGGCCCCGGTTCAGCCCGCTCGGCCAGCTGGTGACCCGCGTGATCACACCGCGGCTCGGTCTGGCCGAACGGCCCGTCCCGGGGCCACCCAAGCGCTTCGCCCAGGGCATGGGTGTGGTCTTCTCCGTGACCGCCCTGGTCCTCGCTGCAGCGGGTGCGTGGACCGCGGCCGAGGTCGTCCTCGGGCTGCTCGGCGTGGCGGCCTTCCTCGAGTCTGCCTTCGGGCTCTGCCTCGGGTGCAAGGTGTTCGCGCTGTTGATGCGCGCCGGGATCGTGCCCGAGTCGGTGTGCGAGGAATGCGCGGACATCTGGGCACCGCGGCGGCGCGTCGCCGCGTAGAGGTCTTCTGAGGGCGATCCCGGGTCACCGTGTCGCCCCAGGGTCTCAAGGTCAGGTGTCGTACAAGAGGACGCCGCGGATGTTCTTGCCGTCGCGCATGTCCTGGTAACCCTGATTGATGTCACCGAGCTTGTAGGTCGTGGTGATCATCGAGTCGAGGTCGAGCTTTCCCTCGCGGTAGAGCTTGAGCAGCTTGGGAATGTCGGAGTGGATGTTGGCCGAACCGAAGATGCTCCCCACGACCTGCTTCTCGAGGATCGTGAGCTGCATCAGGTTCATCGTGACCTCCATCTCGGTCATCGGGTGGATGTTGGTCACGACGACGCGGCCTCGCTTGGCGGTCAGGCCGAGGATCGACTCCATCATCGAGCCCTGGCCCACGCCCATGGCGCACACGACCTTGTCGCACATGTGGCCCCACGTCTCCTGCCCGATGAGGCTTGCAGCCTCCTCGACGGAGCTGGCCACGTGGGTGGCGCCGAAGGTCGGCGCCAGCTCTCGCTTGAGGGGCACCGGGTCGATGGCGAAGATCATCTCGGCACCGGCCAGCCGCGCACCCTGGATGGCCGAGGCGCCGATGCCACCCACGCCGACGACGGCGACGTAGTCGCCCGGGCGCACGTCCGCCGCGTACACGGCGGAGCCCCACCCCGTCGTCACGCCGCAGCCGACGAGGCACGCCTTGTCGAGCGGGTAGTCCGGCAGGATCTTCACGCATGATGCCTGGTTCACGACCGTGTGCTTGGCGAACGTGCCCAGACAGACCATGGTCGGGATGTCGTGGTCCCGGGCGTGGTGGCGCAGCGTGCCGTCCATCTGCCGGCCCTGCATGAGCACACCGCCCACGTCGCACAGGTTGGAGTGACCCGTCGCGCACGACGGGCACTTCCCGCAGGCCGGCACGAACCCCAGCACTACGTGGTCGCCCACCTCGAGGCCGTGCACACCCGGACCGACGGCTTCGATCACGCCTGCACCCTCGTGGCCGCCGATCATGGGCAGCGGCACCGGCATGTCGCCGGTGACCAAGTGCTCGTCGGAGTGGCACATCCCCGACGCTGCCAGCGACACGAGGACCTCCCCATCTTTGGGCTCGTCGAGCTCGATCGGCTCGACGCTCCACTCACCAGGTCGTTCCCACAAGATGGCGGCTTCGGTCTGCACAGTGCCTCCCCGTTTCCTGCGCGGCGTGACGCGCCCGCTAGACGCTACCGGCTCGCCCGCGTGGGGTGCGGTCCGTCAGCCCCTCAGTTCCCGTCGGCAGCTGCTCGCAGCACGGTGAGGTCCAGCTTGGACATGCCCAACATGGCCTGCAGCGCCCGCTGGGCCCGCGCTGGGTCCGGATCGCCCAGCAAGGAGCCGAGCTCCTCGGGGACGACCTGCCACGACACGCCGAAGCGATCCTTCAGCCAGCCGCACTGTCCCACCTCGCCCCCGGCCGACAGTGCCGACCAGTACTGGTCGACCTCCTGCTGGCCGGCGCACGACACCAGCAAGGAGAAGGACTCGTCGAGGGTGAAGTCGGGGCCGCCGTTGAGGATGGTGAACGGATGCCCGTCGAGCACGAAGTTGACGGTCATCACGCTGCCGGCCGGACGGGGCCCGCCTTCGCCGTAGTGGCTCACTGCGGTGATCTCCGAGTTGGGGAAGACGGACACGTAGAACTCGGCGGCATCGAGGCCGTCGGTGTCGAACCAGAGGTTCGGGGTGATCGATGGCATGGCAAGCACCTCCTGTCCCACCCTCGCACCTTTCGGACCGGGGCGCGCGTGCCGTCGCCACGTCCGACGAGACACGGCGGTCGGAGGCGCCTACGATCCCCTCGCTTTCGGGGGAACGGGGTTGGCGAATGCGGCCAACCCAGATGCCGGGGAGGAACGCCGTGCGACATCACCCAACGGGCTTGGCCCGACGCTTCATTGCTGCCGCGTGCGGCCTCGTGCTCGCGGGCGGTGCGGCCGCGGCCGCAGGCGCGTCGTCGAGCCCGGCGGCAGCGGCCGCCTCCAGCGCGGACGCCGCGAGCAGCAGTGGCGGGAGCGGTGGCGGCGGGGTGTACGGAGCGTCCGCGACCTTCAGCGGTCCCGTGACGGCCGGGCACTTGATCGAACCCGAGACAGCGCTCCCGACGGACCTTGCCGCGCACGACTACGTCGAGCAGGAGTACTTCGCAGCGGGCACGGCGCACGCCTTCACGGCGACCGCGGCGCCCGCGAACGGTGACTGGTCGATCACACCGACGACGTCAGCCGCCTACAAGACGAGGATCATCGTGCGCCGGCCGTCGAACCCGGCGCACTTCAGCGGCACGGTCGTCGTGGAGTGGATGAACGAGTCCGAAGGCGAGTCCGCGCCCGACTGGGACTACCTCAACCCCGAGCTCATGAACGAAGGCGACGCCTACGTCGCGGTCTCCGCCCAGGCACTCGGTGTCGACGGGGGCACGCCGATCCTCGGGTCGATCGCCGGGACGAGCGCGGGCCAGGGGCTCGTCCAGCAGGAGCCCGAGCGTTACGGCAGCCTGCATCACCCGGGCGACCAGTACGCGCTCGACATCTTCGACCAGATCGGGCTCGGGTTGCGCTCGTCTGACGCCCACGTGCTCGGCGCACTGCACCCCCACCACATCGTGGCGGTCGGCGAGTCGCAGTCCGCCTACTACCTGACGACGTACGCCAACGCGCTCGAGCCGCACGGGCACACCTTCGACGGGATCTTCATTCACAGCCGCGGCGGGTCCGGCGCGCCGTTGAACGGCAGCTCCATCACCTCGAACTCGAGCTCGACGCCGGCCGACCAGCGCATCCGCACCGACCTCGGCGTGCCGGTGTTCATGTTCGAGACGCAGACCGACCTGATCGAGCTCGGCTACGCGCCCGCGCAACAGCCCAACACCAAGGACATCCGGACCTGGGAGGTGGCGGGCACGTCGCACGCCGACGCCTACCTCCTCGGCCCCGCGTCGAGCGTGCTGCACTGCTCGAGCGCCATCAACAGCGGGCCGCAGCACGTCGTCGTCGAGGCGGCCTTCGCCGCCTTCGTCCGCTGGGTCGTCCACGGGACGCCGCCGCCCTCACCGCCGCCCTTCCAGCTCCAGAGCGAGAAGCCGGCGGCACTGGCGCTGGACAAGAACGGCAACGTCGTCGGCGGCGTCCGCACACCCGCCGTGGAGGTCCCCGTCTCGACGCTGAGCGGGGCGGCGCCGGCGGGCACCTCGGTGATCTGCTCGCTCTTCGGCTCGACCACCCCGTTCAGCGCGCAGATGCTGACCAGCCTCTACGGGTCCAAGGCGAACTACATCGCCAAGTACACCGCCGCGCTCGACCACGCCATCTCGGCGGGGTACCTGCTCTCGTCCGAACGCGCCACGTTGTTGGCGATGGCCGAGCAGGTGCAGTTCCCGGCCAGCTGACGAGAGCTCGCCGGGCACAGGTCAGCCGCGGCGCGTCTCCATCGCGACCGCCTCGATCCGGTCGCCGACGTTCTTGTCGATGGCGCGCCAGTAGTCGAAGGCGCGCTGGCGCACCTCCTCGCGGCGAAGACCGGCGAGGAGACCGGAGACCGTCTCGACGAGGCGGTCCCGGGCCCGGTCGTCCATCACCTCGGTCACGAGCGTGTGGGCCTGACCGAAGTCGTCGTCGTCGGCGTGCAGCGTGGCGGCGGCCCGCACCATCTCGCCGTCGGCGGCCCAGACAGCCTGCTCGGCGTACTTGTGCTCGTCAGCCGCCGGCGCGGTGGGGAACGAGTTCGGGTAGTACACGGGGTCGGTCACGTTGTCGATCCGCATGGCCCCGTCCTTGGAGTAGCTGCGCACCTCGACGCGGGGGCGGTTGACCGGGATCTGGGCGTAGTTCACGCCGAGGCGTGCCCGATGCGCGTCGGCGTAGGAGAAGCCGCGCGCGAGCAGCATCTTGTCCGGCGAGAGCCCGGTCCCGGGCACGGTGTTGTTCGGCTGGAACGCCGCCTGCTCCATCTGCGCGTGGTAGTCGGTGACGTTGCGATTCAGCGTGAGACGGCCGACGTCGACGAGCGGGTAGTCGCCGTGCGGCCACACCTTGGTCAAGTCGAAGGGGTTGAAGCGGTAGTCCTTCGCCTCGTCGAAGGGCATGATCTGCATCTTGAGCGACCAGCTCGGGAACTCACCTCCCTCGATCGCCTCGTAGAGGTCGCGCTGGTGATAGTCGCCGTCCTGACCGGCGATCCGGTCCGCGTCTTCCTGGGTCAAGAAGTCGATGCCCTGGTCCGTCTTGAAGTGGTACTTGACCCAGAAGCGCTCACCCGCCGCGCTCACCCACATGTAGGTGTGCGACGAGTAGCCGTTCATGTGACGCCAGTTGCGCGGGATACCGCGGTCGCCCATGAGCCACGTCACCTGGTGCGCCGACTCGGGCGAGAGCGTCCAGAAGTCCCACTGCATGTCGGGGTCGCGCAAGTTGTTCGCGGCCAGACGCTTCTGGGACCGGATGAAGTTCTGGAACTTGAGCGGGTCCCGGATGAAGAAGACCGGCGTGTTGTTGCCCACCAGGTCGAAGTTCCCTTCGGTCGTATAGAACTTGAGCGCGAAACCTCGAGGGTCGCGCCACGTGTCCGGTGAGCCGCGCTCGCCGGCCACGGTCGAGAAGCGCGCCAGGACCTCGGTCTCGGCACCGGGCTGGAAGACGGCGGCCTTCGTGTAGCGCGACACGTCGTCGGTCACGACGAACGTCCCGAACGCGCCACCACCCTTGGCGTGCGGCTGGCGCTCGGGGATCCGCTCGCGGTTGAAGTTCGCCATCTGCTCGATCAGGTAGAAGTCCTGCAGGACGACGGGGCCGTCGGGCCCCACCGTGAGCGAGTGTTCCTGGCTGGCGACCGGGATCCCCGCATCCGTCGTCGTGGCAGGCCGCTCTGGGTGCTCCGTGCTCATGGCTCGTTGTTCCTTCCCGTGCGTGCAACGGGGCCGAGCGGGCCGAGACCCTGCGACCCCGCCCCGACGCTACCGGCCCTTCGGGCGTTCCCCGGCCGCCGCACGCGCGGGTGCTTGTGCACGGTTTCGCAAGCTCGTCCGCCGTGCCGGCTCGGCATCGTGCGTTGCCGACGCGCCCCGGCCTGGGCGATCAGACGGTCTCGGGTGCGGCCGGCGCGCCCGCCGCCGGGGGCGGTGTGGGTGACGGGGGAGAGGAGGAAGCCGGAGCCGAGACGGCGCGCCCTTCGACGTCGAGATCCGGCAACACCCGCGCCAACCAGCGCGGCAACCACCAGGCCGACGTGCCGAAGATGTACATACTCGCCGGGACGACCGTCATGCGGATGACGAAGGCGTCGATCAGCACGCCGAGGGCCAGCGCGAAACCGAGGGACTTCGTGGTCGGATCGGGCGAGAAGATGAAGCTCGCGAAGACCGAGATCATGATGACCGCGGCCGACGTCACGACTTTCGCGCTCCCCGTATAGCCGTCGGTGACCGCGGTCCGGGCGTCCTTGCGCAGCGACTCCTCGCGCATCCGGGACTCCAAGAAGACCTCGTAGTCCATGGCCAAGCCGAACAGGATCCCGAGGAGCACGATCGGCAAGAAGCTGAGCACCGGCCCGGGGCGTGCGATGCCGAAGAGGCCGCTGAGGTGCCCTTCCTGGAAGACCCAGGTGACGGCACCGAGCGCGGCGAGCACGCTCACCACGTAGCCGATCACCGCGGTCACCGGGACGAGCAGCGAGCGGAAGACGAGGACGAGCAGCACCAGGCACAAGGCGATGATGACGCCCAGATACAGCGGCAACGCAGAAGAGAGCTTGGCCGAGATGTCGACGTTGAGCGCGGTCTGCCCCGTCACGTAGGTGTCGAGGCCGTACTCGCTCTTGCCACGCGCCACGGTCGTGCGGATGTTGTCGATCAGCGTCGTCGTGGCCGGGCTGTTCGGACCCGTCTTGGGGATGACCTCGACCAGGAGGACGTTGCCGGCGGGGTTCGGGATCGGCGGGCCGATCGACGCGACGTCGGGGGGCAGATGGGCCTTCTGCTCCTCGTAGAAGGAGGTGAACGCCTCCTTCTGCCGCGGCGTGATGCCGCCCGGCGAGTAGACGACGACGAGCAACGGCCCGTTAGCACCCGGACCGAAGCCCTCCGAGATGAGGTCGTAGGCGCGGCGCGTCGTCTGGCTCGTCGGCTGTGACCCCGCGTCGGGCAAGCCGAGTCGCATGTGCAAGAACGGTGTCGCAACCACCAACAGCACGATGATCCCGGCCAGCACCACCAAGATGGGCGCGCGCTTCAGCGTCGTCACGTACTTCCACGACCACGGCTCGTAGCCGGGTGCTGACGCCTTCGCCACCTTGTGGCGCGCCCAATGGCTCGAGAGCAGGCGGGTACCCGTGAAGCCCAGCAGCGCCGGAACCAACGTGATGGCGGCCAGGACGGCGACGACCACGGCTCCCGCCGCGGCGAGTCCCATCACGGTCAGGAAGGGGATGTTGACGATGCTGAGCGCGGCCAAGGCGATGAGGACCGTGGTGCCGGCGAAGCACACCGCGGATCCCGAGGTGGCCACGGCGCGGCCGATCGACTCCTCGACGCCGGCACCGTCGACCAACTGCTGGCGGTGGCGGTTGAGGACGAACAGGGAGTAGTCGATCCCGACGGCGAGGCCGATCATCGTGGCGAGGATGGACGTGGTGCTCGATTGGTTGATGACCGCCGTGAGCGCCATCAGTGCGAGGTTCGTGGCCGCCACCCCGGCCAGCGCCGCGACGAGCGGGACGATCCCGGCGAACAACGAGCCGAAGCCGATGAGGAGCACCAGGAACGCGATGATCAGCCCGACGAACTCCGTGTCGGTCGTCGTGTTCGCTTGCGCGACCTGACCACCGAAGTTCACTGCGATGCCGGCTGCCTTCGCCGGCGCGCCCGAGTGCAACAGCGCCGACTGCGCGGCGGCGGTCACGTTGGCGACCGGCACCGGGTACGCCACGGTGGCGTAGGCGATCCTGCCGTCTTTGGACACGGTGCCCGTCCCGTAGGGGTCGGTCACGCCCACCACCTGGGGCAAATTCTTCAGCTCGGCAAGGGTGGACTCGACCGCCTGACGGCTCTCCGCGCTGGTGAGCGTCCGCGGCGACGGCACCGAGAAGACAACCTGTGCCTGCGCGCCACCCGTGCCGGGGAACTTCTCGTTCAGCAAGTCCAGTGCCTGCTGGGACTCCGTGCCCGGGATGTTGAACGCGTTCGAGGTCGGCTGCTTGACGGCGAGCCCCACGACCGCCAGCACAATGATGGCGACCACCCAGCCCCCGACGACCACGCGCCGGTGGCGCGTGCACCACGTCCCGATACGAAACAGCCCCGAGCCCACGCGACCAGTGTGGCGCGCGCGGAGTCTTCCATGGGGCTTTGTGCGCAGCCTTCCGTGCGGTCCTCGGCGCGGCACCCGGGCATGATGAGGCGCGTGGCCAGCGCTCACCGTCCGCAGCGGACCATCCGCGCCACCGCACCGATCCGCGTCTGCGACAACGGCGGCTGGACCGACACCTGGTTCGCGCGCCACGGGAAGGTCTTCAACATCGGCGTCTCACCAGGCGCCGAGGTCGAGATCCGGGCCTATCCCCTCGGCGCGCTCCCCGACCGCGTCGTGCTCGACGTCGCCAACTACCGGGACCGCTACGCGTTCGGACCCAGCTCGCTCCCAGGCCGTCACCCGCTGCTCGAGGCGGTGATCGACGCGGTGGGTCTGCCGGACGAGTCCTGCGTCGAGGTCGTAGTTCGCTCCGCCGCGCCACCGGGGAGCTCGACAGGGACCTCGGCATCGGTCGCGGTCGCCCTGCTCGGCG
>Ga0335072_10017716_pt1 | contig 10066 bp, 11 predicted proteins | sample Lox_Sample_21_FD_206725 | JGI IMG/M metagenome (GOLD analysis project Ga0335072, IMG submission 206725) | Soil microbial communities from Loxahatchee National Wildlife Refuge, Florida, United States - Lox_Sample_2.1 | ecosystem: Environmental > Terrestrial > Soil > Wetlands | place: USA...
GGCGCCACCTGCCGAAACTGCGCCGCGCGCTGCAAACGAGCGGCCGGCTTGGGCGCGCCATGTACATCGAGCGCGGCACCATGGCGGACGCCAAGATGATTCCGCTCGCCGCCAAGCCGGACGACGACGCACCGTACTTTGCGATGGTGCTGGTGCCGGGCTGGGAGGAACGGCCGTGAGCGGGCATCTCGCCGTCATCGGCCTGGGGCCGGGCGATGCCCGCTATCTCACGCCGGAAGCTGACGCGGCGCTCGCTGCCGCCGACGCACTCTATGGTTACGGGCCCTACCTCGACCGCGTGCCGGCGCGCGTAGGCCGGAGCCGCCATGCTTCCGACAACCGCGAGGAACGCGCGCGCGCCGCTGCCGCGCTTGGCCACGCCGCGCAGGGCGCGCGCGTCGCGATCGTCTCCGGCGGCGATCCGGGAATCTTCGCCATGGCGGCCGCCGTGTGCGAGGCGATCGAGTCCGGGCCGGACAATTGGCGGGCCCTCGATGTCGTGATCGTCCCGGGGATCACGGCGATGTTCGCCGTCGCGGCGCGGATCGGCGCGCCGCTCGGCCACGACTTCTGCGCACTCTCGCTGTCCGACAATCTAAAACCGTGGGAGCTCATCGAGCGGCGGCTCGACGCCGCGGCGAGCGCCGGTTTCGTCATCGCGCTTTATAATCCGGTGTCGCGGGCGCGGCCGTGGCAACTTGCAAGCGCGATCGAGCGGCTGCACCGATATCTGCCGTCATCAACGCCAGTGGTTTTCGGCCGCTCGGCCGGGCGACCGGACGAACAAATAAATGTCACGACGCTCGACGCGGCCGCTACCATGCATGCCGACATGGCGACGTTGATCATCGTCGGATCACGCCAGACGCGCGTGATTGCGCGCGTTGGGCGTTCGCCGCTGGTCTATACGCCGCGCGCAGCGGCTGAGGTGAGCGTATGATCGAGCCAAGCGATCGCGTCGTCGACGGTTTCGACAATCGGCGCCTCGGGTGCCGGCGGCCGGCGCACCATGATCACGCCGATAGCGAGCGAGCGAGCGGCGGCGATCTTGCCGTAAGTCGCAGCGCCGCCGCTGTTCTTCGAAACAACGATCTCAATGCCGTGCGCGGTCATAAGCGCGCCGTCGTCGGCTTCGGCGAAGGGGCCGCGGCCGGTCACGTACTTGACATGCGGCAGCGGCAACGGCGGATCGACCTCATCGACGCTGCGGACCAAATAATAGTGCTGCGGCGCGGCGTTGAACGGCGCGAGGTCGTTGCGGCCGAGCGTAACGAAAACGCGGCGGGGCGTGCCTTCCAACGCGCACACCGCCTCGCTCACATCGCTCACGTCGCGCCACCGGTCGCCCGCGACGGCAATCCAAGGCGGCCGCCGCACCACGATGAGCGGCACTTTGGTCTGACGTGCCGCGGCGACCGCGTTGCCCGAGATAACGGTCGCGTAAGGATGGGTGGCGACGATCAGCGCACCGACGCGCTCGCGCACAAGATAGGCGGCAAGACCGGCCGCGCCGCCAAAACCGCCGCTGCGAACCGGCACGGCCTGGCGCGCAGGCGAAGACGTGCGGCCGGCGAGCGACAGCGTGACGTCAAGATCGGCGCGGCCGGCCAATCGCTCGGCCAGCATGCGCGCCTCCGCGGTACCGCCGAGAATGAGGATTTTCGCCATGCCGCTTCCTGACGCGATCGAGCGCGAGACTGCCGCATCGCCGCGTTGGCTGTCCATCGTCGGCATCGGCGAGGACGGCGTCGAGGGCTTAAGCGCAGCGGCGCGCGGGCTCATCGGTGCGGCGGAGATCGTGTTCGGCGGCCGCCGCCATTTGCGCCTTGCGGCACCGCTCATACGCGGCGCGGCACGGCTTTGGCCAAGCCCGTTCGCCGGCGCCGCCGACGAGGTGGCGCGGCATCGCGGACGCCAGATCTGCGTGCTAGCCTCGGGCGATCCGTTCCATTACGGCGTTGGCACTGTCCTGGTGCGAAAGATCAATGCGCACGAGATGATCGTCGTGCCGGCACCTTCCGCCTTCAGTTTGGCCGCGGCTCGGCTCGGCTGGCCGTTGCCGGAGACGGTGCTACTCTCCGCGCATGCGCGCTCGCCCGACCTGATACGCCCGCATTTGCAGCCCGGCTCCCGCGTCCTCGTACTGACTTCGGACGGCGACGGGCCGGCCGCGTTGGCAGGCGTGCTCAGCCAAGCCGGCTTCGGTCGTTCCCGGCTCACGGTGCTCGAAGCGCTCGGGGGGCCGCACGAGCGCGTCCGCACGACGACGGCGGCTGATTTCGATCTCGGCGCGGTTGACAAGCTCAATACCGTCGCCATCGAGATCGAAGTCGCGCCGGACGCACGCGTCATCGCCCGAAGCCCCGGCCTCGCCGACAAGCTTTTCGAACATGATGGCCAGATCACCAAGCGCCAGGTGCGCGCGGTCACTTTGTCGTCGCTGGCCCCGCGCCGCGGCGAATTGTTGTGGGATGTCGGCGCCGGCGCCGGCTCGGTAGCGATCGAATGGATGCTGGCCGATCCGCTTTTCATGCGCGCAATCGCGGTGGAGAAGCGCGCCGACCGCGCCGCACGCATCCACCGCAATGCCTCAGCGTTCGGCGTGCCGGACCTCGAGACCGTAGTGGACGCCGCGCCCGCCGCGCTGGCGAGCCTTGCCGCGCCGGACGCCATCTTCGTCGGCGGCGGTGCCAGCGAGCGCGGCGTGCTCGATGCGGCAATCGCGGCGCTGCGCTCGGGCGGCCGCCTCGTGGTCAACGCGGTGACGCTCGAGACCGAGGCGCTGCTCATAGCGCGGTACGCCGCGCTCGGCGGCGAACTGATCCGCATCACCATCGCGCGCGCGGATGCCGTCGGCGGCAAAACCGGCTGGCGCAGCGCCATGCCGATAACGCAGTGGGTCTGGGCCAAGCCATGATCGTTGCCGGTGTCGGATGCAGAAGGGGCGCCAGCGCGCCCGACGTCGAGGCCGCCGTTCGCGCCGCGCTCGCGCGCGCGAACATCGCGACGGATGCGCTCGACGCCATCGCGACGATTGCCGAGAAGCGAAACGAAGCCGGCATTCGGGCGGCGGCGGAAAGGCTTGGAGTTTGCTTCGTTGTGGTGTCGGAGAACGCGCTGAAAACCGCCAGCGATCGCACCGTGACCAGCTCCGAGCGTACGCTGGCGTTGATGGGTGTCGCCTCGGTCGCCGAAGCGGCCGCGCTCGCTGCCGCGGGCCCGCTCGCACGGCTCATCAGTCCACGTCTGGCGATGGGCGCGGCAACCTGCGCGTTGGCGGCGTCGGGAGAAAGGCGATGACCGTGCATTTCATCGGCGCAGGGCCGGGCGCGGCCGATCTTATCACCATCCGCGGCCGCGATCTCATTGCGCGCTGTCCGGTCTGCCTCTATGCCGGCTCGATCGTGCCGCACGAATTGCTCGGCTTTTGCCCGCCGGGCGCCCGCGTCGTCGATACGGCACCGCTGTCGCTCGACGATATCGACGCCGAATTCGCTTCGGCGCATGCCGGCGGCTTCGACGTTGCGCGGCTTCATTCCGGCGATCTTGCGATCTACTCGGCGCTCGCCGAGCAGCTGCGGCGGCTGGTGCGACGCGGCATACCCTATACGCTGACGCCGGGCGTGCCCGCTTTCGCCGCCGCCGCCGCCGCGCTGGATTGCGAGTTGACCGTGCCGGAAATCGCGCAGAGCGTCGTGCTGACCCGCGTCGGCGGCCGCGCTTCGCGCATGCCGGAAGCCGAAAAACTCGCGACCTTCGCTGCGAGCGGCGCCACGCTCGCGATCCATCTTGCGATCCACGCCATCGCGACCATCGCTGCGGAGCTGACGCCGTTTTACGGTGCCGATTGCCCGGCGGCCGTCGTGGTGCAAGCAAGCTTACCTGCTCAACGCATCTTGCGCGGCACACTAAGCGACATTGCCGCGAAAGCCGCCGCCGAGCGTATCGAGCGCACGGCGCTCATCCTGGTCGGCCGCGCGCTCGCTGCGGAAAATTTTCGCGACAGCGCGCTTTACGACGCGGATTATCGCCGCCGGTTTCGGGGAGGCGTCGTTGCGCGCGCACCGACGCAGACGTAAGCGCCGCTCACCGCCATGACGGCCCGGGATGCATTGGCGGCGCGGCGCGCCGACGTACCGGTGCTTGCCGCCGGGCACGTCTGGCTCGCCGGCGCCGGACCCGGCGACCCGGGACTCCTGACGCTCGATGCGCTCGCCGGCCTGCAGCAGGCCGACGTGGTCGTGCACGACGCGCTGGTCGATCAGCGGGTGCTGGCCCTCGCCGCCAAGGACGCGCGACTTGAATTCGCCGGCAAGCGCGGCGGCAAGCCCTCCGCGACGCAGGCCGACATCAGCCAGCGGCTCGTGGTGCTGGCGCGCGCCGGGCGTCGCGTCTTGCGGCTCAAGGGCGGCGATCCATTCGTGTTCGGGCGCGGCGGCGAAGAGGCGATGACGCTGGCCGCCGCGGGCGTTCCGTTCCGCGTCATTCCCGGCGTCACCGCCGGACTTGCGGCGCTCGCGGCGGCGTCGATCCCGGCGACGCTGCGCGGCATCAATCGCGCGGTCATCTTCGCTGCCGGACACGGCGCCGAGGAAGAGGAGTTCGACTGGGCACCGCTCGCCCGTGCTGGAGCGCCGATCGTGTTCTACATGGTGATGCACAATCTTGAGCGGATCGCCGCGGCCTTGATCGCGGCCGGGCTCACGCCGCAAACCCCGACCGCCGTTATTGCTTCGGCGGCAACATCGAAAGAGCGCATCCTGATCTCGACGCTTGAAAACGTCGCCGCCGATGTACGCGAGCAAAAATTCGAGCCGCCGGCGATCGTCGCCGTCGGCGAGATCGTGAATTTTCGCGCCCGGCTTCTTGCTGCGGCTGCTGCGGCGGAGAAAAAAGGCAAGGAGCGGCGGTGATGGCGCGCGGGCTCATCATCGCCGCACCGCATTCCGGCGCCGGCAAGACCACAATGACGCTGGCGCTCTTGGCGGCGTTGGCGCGGCGCGGCGTGACGGTGCGCGCGGCGAAGGCCGGGCCCGATTACATCGATCCCGCATTCCATGCCGCGGTCGTCGGCAGGCCGAGCGTCAATCTCGATTCTTGGGCCATGACGGACGAACTTCTCGACATACTTGCCGCGCACGCGGCGGACGGCGCCGATCTTGTCGTGATCGAAGGCGTCATGGGTTTGTTCGACGGCGCGCCCGGTACGGTCGGTCGTCGCGGGGCGACGGCCGATCTGGCGGCCCATTTCGGCTTGCCGGTCGTGCTGGTGCTCGACGTGGCGCGTCAGGCGCAATCGGCCGCAGCGGTGGTGCGCGGCTTCGCCGGCCACGATCCCGCGGTACGCCTCGCCGGCGTCATCCTCAACCGCGTCGGCAGCGAACGGCACCGCGCGCTCATCGCCGCGGCCATCGCCACGCTCGACATTCCGGTGTTCGGCGCGCTGCCGCGCGAAGCCGCGCTGGCGCTGCCGGAGCGGCATCTTGGCCTCGTTCAAGCCGGCGAGCATTCCGATCTGGCCGCGCTGATTGATCGCCTCGTCGCGACGGCTGAGCGTTATTTCGATCTCGATGCGATCATGGCGAGCGCGGCACCGTTCAAACTCGCCGCCGTCGCGCATGCGGCTGCAGCGCTGCCGCCGCCCGGGCAGCGCATTGCGCTTGCCAGCGATCAGGCCTTCAGCTTCGTCTATCCGCACCTGATCGACCATTGGCGTCGATCAGGTGCGGAGATCTTGCCGTTTTCGCCGCTAGCCGACGAAGCGCCGCCGGAAAGCGCCGACAGCTGCTGGCTGCCGGGCGGCTATCCCGAACTGCACGCCGACGCGCTCGCCGCCGCGCGGCGATTTTCCGTCAATCTGCGACGCTTTGCGCAAACCCGCCCGGTGCACGGCGAGTGCGGCGGCTATATGGCGCTGGGCGAAAGCCTTGAAGACGCCGCCGGCCGCCGCCACGCCATGACCGGGCTCCTTGGCCACGCCACGAGCTTCGCCAAACGCAAGCTGCATCTCGGTTACCGCACCGCGCGGCTTTTATCCGACGGCGTTCTCGGCCATAGCGGAGCGTTCATTCGCGGCCATGAATTTCATTACGCATCGCTGACCGTGGCGGGTGGCGATGAGCCGTTCGCGGAAATTTCCGACGGCGAGGGCCGCGCTTCGCAGATGACGGGCGGACGACGCGGGCGTGTCAGCGGCGCTTTTTTCCATGTCATCGCAGCGGGATAAAAATGCTCAACGTTGCAGCAGCGCGACCGTGCCGAGGCCGCCGTCGGAACAGATACTGACCACGGCGAGGCTGCCCTGCGGCAGCGCCGCGAGCTCCTTGACAGCCTGGCTGAGAATTCGCGCACCGGTCGCCGCGAACGGATGGCCGAGCGCGACGCTGCCGCCATTCGGGTTCATCCGCTGGCGCGGAAAGGAGCCGAACGTGTGTTCGACGCCGGCCTTGGCGCGGACGAAATCCTTATCTTCGAGTGCTTTGATGTGGCAGAGCAGCTGCGCCGCAAAAGCCTCGTGAATTTCCCACAGCGCGATATCGTCGAATTTGAGTCCATGCCGCGCCAGCAGCCGTGGGATGGCGGAGACCGGCGCCATGAGCAGGCCCTCGTGGAATATATCGACGGCAGCCATTTCAAAATCGACCAAACGGGCGCGCGGCAACTGGGCGGGCAATCGACCAAGCCCCTCGTCGGTGGCGACCCAGATGGCGGCGGCTCCGTCGGTCAGGGGCGAGCTGTTACCCGCCGTGAGCGTGCCGCGGCCGCTGCTGCGATCGAACACCGGCTTGAGCTTGGCGAGCTTTTCCAGCGACGTGTCGCGGCGCGGGAAATGATCCTTGTCGACGCCATCAAGGGCGACAATCAAATCCGTGAAGAAGCCGCGATCCTGTGCTGCGATCGCGCGCCGATGGCCTTCGAGCGCAAGTTCGTCCTGCTCGCGGCGGCCGATATTCCAATCCTTGGCCATGTCCTCGGTATGTTCGCCCATGCTGCGGCCGGTGACGCGGTTCTTCACCTCGGGCACGAATAGCCGGATATCGGAGGGATGCAGCCGGCGAAGAACGCCGAGACGTTCGCTCGCGCCACGCGCTTGAAACAGCCGGCGCAGCCAAACCGACAAATTCTGCCCCAGGCCGATCTGGACGCGGCTCATGCTCTCGACGCCACCGACCATGGCCAACGCCGCGCGACGCTTTCCGAGCATGCCGGCCGCCTCGAACGCGCCGGCCATACTGGTTGAACATTGCATGATGGTCGTGAACGTCGGCACGTGGGGATCGAGCTTGCTTTCCAGCCACACCTCGCGCGCCAGATTGGCATAAGCGAGTGTGAGGGCGACGGAGCCCCATACTGCGAAGTCGACCGATCCATTTACCTGTTGCGCCATCGCCTGAACCACGGGCACCGACAAAGCGAGCGAATCGCGCCCGGCAAATGGCCCGTCGACATTGACAAAGGCAGTGCGCAGCCCGGCCGCCAACCAAATCGCTTTTTCGCCGTCGTCAGGCATTGGCTCGCACAATCTCTTCCTCGACGTCGCCCAGCCTGTCCTTGCCGAAGAAAATCTCGTTGCCGACGAAGAAGGTCGGGCTGCCGAACGTTCCGCGCTCGACCGAGGCTTGCGTGTTCTTCAACAGGCGATCTTTGACTTCGGGGTCCTGGGTGCGGGCGAGCAATGCGGCGGCGTCAAAGCCGGATTCCTGGAGCGCCGCGCGTACCACCTGCGGATCGTCCATGTCCTTCGGCTCTGCCCATACGTCGCGAAACATCGCGTCGACGTAGCGCGCGAACACGCCTTCGAGTTGCGCCGCGATCGCGCCGCGCATGAGCAACAGCGTGTTGACCGGAAAGAAGGGATTGAACTTGAATTGCGTAATGCCATGACGCCGGATGAAGCGCTGCATTTCCAGCTGTTCGTACGGCAATCTGTTCTTGATGCCCGCCATTTTCTCCGCCGGCGAGCGATTGTTCGTAAGCTTGAAGACGCCGCCCAGCAGGATCGGCACATACTCAAATTTGGCGCCGGTGCGCCGCTCGATTTCGGGAATGAGCAGATGCGCCAGATAGGCGTTGGGGCTGCCGAAGTCGAAGTGAAATTGCACGTCCACCATTTCACCAAACCTCCCGGAATGGACGCATGTCGAGCTCGAAGGTCCAGGCGTCGCGCGGCTGCCGGTAGAGCTGCCAATAGGCCTCGGCGACCGAGGCCGGGTGCATGAGCTGATCCGGGTCGAGACGCTCTAGCGCCTCGGCGCCGGCTTGCTGCCTGATGCGCTCGCGTACGAACGCAGTATCGACGCCGGCATCGATGACCAGATGCGCGACATGGATGTTTTTTGGCCCGAGCTCCCGCGCCATGCTCTGCGCGACCGCGCGCAAGCCGGACTTGGCGCCGGCGAACGCCGCGTAGCCGGTGCCGCCGCGAACGCTGGCGGTGGCGCCGGTGAAAAAGATGCAGCCCTTGCCGTGCGGCAGCATGAGGCGAGCGGCTTCGCGGCCGGTCAAAAAGCCGGCATAGCAGGCCAGTTCCCAAACCTTGCGGAATACCCGCTCGGTTGTCTCCAGCAACGGGAAATTGACGTTGCCGCCGACATTGAAAACGCAGACTTCGAGCGGGGCGTACCCGTCGGCGACGCGCAGAAAGTCGGTGATATCGTCCTCCTTGCGGGCGTCGAGGCCGCGCGCGACGATTTCTCCGCCCGCGCTTTCGATTTCGCCGACCAGCGGTTTTAGCTTGTCGGCATTGCGCCGGCCGGCGAAGATCGTGAATCCTTCGGCCGCAAATTTTTTGGCGATGGCGCTGCCGATGAAATCGCCGGCGCCGATAACAGCTACGGTGGCCCGTCGCTTCGACAAACTGATCCTCCCCGCATGCCGCGCCCGGTCGCGCCTGATCGCCATGCCGTCGCAGATATTATGCACCGCTTGTCGGATTGGTGAAACAGGACATTTGCGAAACAGACCGCGAAGATTTTCAACTTGCCAAATTTCAACTTGCCAAATTTCAGCTTGCCAAATTTCAACTTGCCAAGCGTTGCGACCTGCCGCCACCATGGCTTCGCCAGCCGTAAAAACAAACAACGGCCAAAGATCGTCATGGAGAGGAAATCGAATATGACAGTCAGGATTGAAAAGAATGGAGCGGTATGGACAGTGATTCACGATCGGCCACAAGCCCGCAATGCGATGGACCCGGCGAGCGCGGATGCCCTGACCGCAGCCTTTCTCGAATTCGACGCCGACCAGGCGGCTTCCGTCGCCGTCTTCTACGGCGCCGGCGGCGCGTTTTGCGCCGGCTGGGATCTCAAATACGTCAGCACGCTCGACGCTGCGCATCCGCTCGGCGAACTCGATATCCCGACCGCCGGCCCACGCGGCAATGGCAGCGAGATCCCGCGCGGGCCGCTCGGACCCTCGCGGCTCGAATTGGACAAGCCGGTGATCGCCGCGATCGAAGGGCCCGCCGTCGCCGGCGGCATGGAGCTGGGCTTATGGTGCGACTTCCGCGTGATGGCGAAGGAATCCTACTTCGGCGTCTATTGCCGCCGTTGGGGCGTGCCGCTGATCGACGGCGGCACGGTGCGACTGCCGCGCATCGTCGGCCAGGGGCGCGCGCTCGAGATCATTCTCAGCGGACGTAAAGTTCCGGCGGAGGAATGCTTGAGCATCGGGCTGTGCGAATACCTCACGCCGAAGGGCGGCGCCCGGCAAAAGGCCGAGGAGCTCGCGCAGGAGATCGCACGTTTCCCGCAAGTCTGCGTGCGCGCCGACCGGCGCTCCGCCATCAAGAGTGAAGGCCTCGGCGTCCGCGAGGCGCTGATTCAAGAATGGTACAACGGACGCGAGGCGCTGATCCAAGATGGTGTCGCCGGGGCAACCCGTTTCAAGGACGGCCTTGGTCGACACGGCGATTTCCAAAAGATTCGATGAGTAAATTCCACGGCAAATGCCTCGCTAACCAGGCGGCAACCACTATGCAGCGCTGCGGCGTTCGCTCGCTTGGTGAACAGCGGTGGGTTTGACTGCGCCGCCGGCAAGAACCGCGTTGCTATGGATAATCGTCCAC
>Ga0335072_10017718_pt1 | contig 10065 bp, 8 predicted proteins | sample Lox_Sample_21_FD_206725 | JGI IMG/M metagenome (GOLD analysis project Ga0335072, IMG submission 206725) | Soil microbial communities from Loxahatchee National Wildlife Refuge, Florida, United States - Lox_Sample_2.1 | ecosystem: Environmental > Terrestrial > Soil > Wetlands | place: USA: Florida...
TTAAGGCAGCGGGAATAAATAAATCAGGTGTTCTCGATGGACATAGACTGTCAGACTCTGATACCTCGGAAGTTGTCGGTGATGCTTCTTTCTCATTCCCTTTAATTTCATCTGGCGTATGTACCGCCATTTTCTGTGGACTAGGCGTTTGAGATATCGAATTTAGCACAGAACTTTGGACTGAATCAATCACTGATACATCATCAGTCTCAATGAGTGCTTCCCAGTTCTCTCCTCGCTTGTCCACCGGCTGGGATGGAGGCTGAACTGTGGGTAGCGCACCAGATACTTGGCTTAAGACGCTCAATGATCGGGAAAAAGGCCTCCGCTGGGTATTTTTTAATCTTTGAGATGTGGACCTTAGTATTGATGTAAGTTGATTGTCAGAAACCGATTTTCGAGTTGACGGGAGCTTCTTCAGAGATGTAATAGATGACTTAGCAGAGTGGCCGGACCACCGGATCGGTCTACCATCATTACCTCGAGTATAAAAGCTGGACCTCGAGAGGGTATGCTGTGACCATGACGTCTCGTTATCGACTGAAAGAGGAAACGCGGAATAAGATGTTCTCCTGTCAGGGCTGCCCAAGTTGATGAGTGGATGCTTACTGGTAGACAATGGCACAGTAGACGGTGCTTCCACCCAGCCAACCAAAGGCCACGAATCTCGCAGTCCGGTAACTTCAAATGCGTATACTGGTGGCATCAATTTCGACTTATCAAGTTGAGGGTCATGGAAGTGATTTTCCGTCCACTCCTGTGTAAGGGATCTTGTTCCCAATTTAAATGGCTGGGAAGATATCCTGGTTACCAATCCTTGTTCGGAAGGGCGAGTCGATCTCAAGGCGTTCAAAATATCCTCCTCATTGTCGTCACTAAGATCAAGATCTCGAGTTCCTGATTTTTGTTTGTAACGAGACCGTAGGTAGTGCATGATCACCATCGTCAGACCCCCGAATAATATGACGGACCCTATAATGGCAATACCGATGATGGCACCAATGGGTAGAACGGTAGTACCAACTGTGTCTCCGTTGCCCGACTGCCTTGCCACTGGGTTAAAGTTGAGAGGATCGTTACCAAATGCTTGAACTAGGCCCATCTCTTTCGAAATAATGTGCGCTTCTCGAGGTTTATGGCTGCTGAATCACCAAGATAGCACAGTTTCTAAACTATTTTGTGCGCTCAAATAATTGTCACGGTGCATCTGCACAGCCCAATGCTTCGGGCGATATCTCTGATAAATCTCCTTGAGATATAAAGACTGATGATTTGAATCCAGCTGCCAACTTCCGAGGAAAATGGTGAGAGAGCAATAGAGAATAATCGAAGCAAAGCAGAAGGCTCAGACATCATGACAATACGAGAGTGACATTAATTACCTTGTGGAAGTGAGAAGAGATAGGAATGTATGATATGCATTCCATACCGGGAAAGTCTAATTTGCTTACCAGCAACAACAAAACTTCAATTGCACCTCCAGACCTTTTCATTCGCTCCTGGAGACCTCGGGCTGAGAACTTTGGAATGTTGACTAGATTGTGTGCCTGCGAGCGTGCGTGTTGAAACATTCATCGCGGGCAACTTGCCTACCTGGCCGTGATGAAGTGCCATACAGAGGAAGCTTGAAAAGCACGTGAACAAATGTGAATGTAGAGGTATCTTCGGACAGATTTTGCATACGTAAATTTTCGCTTGCTTTGACAAATAGTTGGAAGCGCGGGTTGTACGGTTACCAACTCACTCCGAAGACGTTCTACGGCAACTCAAAGCTACTAGCGTGCAACCTCAGTGACGTTGGGCTCCACCTAAAATCGGCATGACGTTTTCGTATCAATTACCCGAAACTAAGATAGACACTCTATCTAAAAGATCAAGACCAGGGGGTCATGTCTTAGCCGTCGTTACGCGGACCGCCTATACCAATAAGCCATCAGCTTGATTATTTGTTCGACGCTACCCCTCTGTAACCCCTCAACAGTGTTCGTCCAATGCATCCACGTTATTGGTCAATGCCCCACATGACCTCCAAAAAAGAAGCACCCTTACCTTATACCTGACTTAGTAATGACCATAGCTCTTTCCCGACAGGCCGAGCCTTTAGGAAGTATGTGAAGTCTCTGCCGGCCCTTTCCTTGTGAAAACTTTCTTCCTTCACTTTTTCTCCTTCAGACTTGTTCATACTTTTTCAAAACCATTCAAGAAGCATATTTCTAATCTCTCAAAACTCGCCTGTATTACCAATTCTTCATATCCGGGACTCGACCACAGCCTTTCGCCAAGATGCCTGAGAATCCAGCAATGATCGGCGGCAACTTCAGACACAATAACACGGTAGCTCCTGAATATACTGACCGTGTTCTGCCTCTCTTCTCCCTCAAAGGGCGCACCGCAATTGTCTCCGGCGCGGGTGCAGGGATCGGTTTGACTGTGGCCCACGCTCTCGCCGAGGCCGGTGCCAACGTCGCCATCTGGTACAACAGTAACAAGAAGGCCATTGCGGAAGCGGAGAAAATTGAGAAGACATTCGGTGTTAAATGTAAGTTAATTCCGTCCCACTACTGCCCCACATAATTGAGTCTCCCAAATGGTATCCATGTTCCAGACCGCAAATGCATCCTAGAGTCTTCGTTCACGTGCGCTCCAATCATGAACGACACAGCTAAATATTACATCTTAGGCAAGGCGTACCAGGTCAACGTTACCAGCTGGGAGCCAGTAGAGAAGGCTATCAATGAGATTGTCAAGGAATTCAACGGCCGTCTTGACATCTTCATCGCCAACTCCGGTATTCCTTGGACTCAAGGCCCCGCCCTCGATGGCGAGATCGAACACTACCGCAAAGTAGTAACCACCGATTTAGATGGTACATTCTATTGTGCTCGTGCTGCCGGCCAGCACTGGCGCCGACAGAAGAAAGAAGGCACCACGATTGATGGTAAGAAGCTGGAAGGTTTTACCCAAGGCGCTTTTGTCGCCACAGCCTCCATGTCTGGCCATATTGTCAACATTCCGCAGCTGCAAGCGACCTACAATGCCGCAAAGGCCGGTGTTATTCACCTCTGCCGCTCGCTGGCAGTTGAATGGGTAGGCTTTGCGCGCGCTAACTCCGTCTCTCCTGGTTATATGGCAACGGAGATTTCGGACTTCGTACCTAAGGAGACAAAAGATTTGTGGAAGGATAAGATTCCTATGGGGTATGTTTTGCTCACTCTTCCCCCCGTCTGTTCTGTGCGGGTAAATAACTAACAGTTTCTAGGCGTGAGGGCGAGCCCCACGAGCTTAAGGGGGCTTACCTCTACCTTGCTTCTGATGCAGCATCTTACACAACTGGCACAGGTAAGCCAATTTCCACGAGCAGTAACCGCCATCGACGCTAAAAAATAAACACGCAGATATCCTAGTTGATGGTGGATATGCTTGTCCTTAAATGCTTAGATCCTATTAAACTTCAGAAGCTTGCTGGTTAGGTCCAAATGGCGGGAAGTTGAAGGTATAGCGGTTGAGTCTCTAGCATAGCTAAGCAGGGACCCCTTATGAGCATTCACAGCACCAGAAAAGGCACAGAACAGAAAATTTAACAACTCTATTGTCTCATTGGCTGCCGTGTCGTTAGGAGACGTTATAGATTTAAAGCTCCCTGCAACCTTCCAACCCCCACCCTTAACCACCCATAGCCAATTGTCTATGTAAAGCACCTTAGAGATCTGGAAGTCCGATCGCCTGCCGCACAGCTGTTCGGAGCTGTCTTGCTCCAGCTTGAGGACCCAGAGGAAATGAGTTGTCAAGGGATGTGAGGAGGTTGCCAAATTTTTGCCCCGCGTTTAAAAATTTCAATTAACCGACCCCTAAAAAAAAAAAAAAAAAAAAAAAAAGAAGTACTAGAAGGGGAGAGTTACGGGTCATCAGCGACACGTCATTAGGGGTGGCTGGAAAATTTGGGATAGGCTAACTGGAACTTGAGGATTGGGGCCTGGTTCGATGCTGCGCATGACGACTAAAGCTCTAGTGGCATTGGGTATTTTTTCGTTCCGCATTTTAGCTTCTAGATTCCATAAACTATGCAAAGCGAATTTCAGCAAGATCTCTTAATAAAGCAAGAGCTCGCAAGGGCTTACTCAGCACTGATCATGTTCCACCCCAGAGTGAGACTTGCCTGGATAGCGGCAAGCTGTTGTAGTATCTGGTCGACATCTTGCTGATGGGTGTTGTAAGATTGGATGCTGTGTGCGATGGTGGTCATTCCGTTGACGGCAGACAGCAGTTAAGTTCGCGATGTTTGCTACTGGTTGTTGTGCCTTGATGGATGTTTGTTGTCGTGTGGCTTGGTTGTTAAGGGTATGGTTGGTTGAGAGGAAAGAGGAAGAGAGGGGTAAGATTAGGGTCCTGTATTTAGCCCTAGGAAGACTTGGTTAGGCATGGTTAGGTTCTAGGAGTCAAATAAACCCAAGAAAAGTTCAATTCTAGCTTATAAACAGAAGCGCACTAAGAAACAGACTCTAATTGCCTAATTGGGCTTAACTCATTGCGACGGGGAGTTGGGAATAGCCTCAATTATGGGGAGCTGGAGGGATCATGGCGGGAGGAGAACGGCGATGTTTTGAGATTGGGGGTTTATGAGATGCACCTGGAGACGTGAGAAATGGAAAGATGGTATGTAGTTAGAATCTTCTCCTAAAATCTCCCTTTTGTTATGTAAAGGAAGGAGATAAATATGACCTGTAAGTTGATCATGGTGCCGGTCACAAACGCTACATGGACCAAAGGTGCCTGAACTTGTAGAAACGATTGCATACTGGTTTCAACCGCCAGTATCCAGGCATGGCCAGCTATAGAAACGGTGGAACATGACGATAGAGGTGACAAATAGTCTTCCTTAAGTAGGTGATGTAAGGCAGGCAATATACCATACTGCGGCCGATCATTGAATTTAAGGATCCAGATCTATGTCTAACCGGAAGGAGACAATCGGTCGATCGTTCACAGGTACGTCGTCATTAAATCTCCGGTAAGGCTGTGCTTGAGCCAGCTTCTACTGTAGGTGTCTCGCGACACCCATGAAGTTCTGAAACTTATTGTTATTGACAAGGCCTTAATTATTGCTCTGCTAAAAACAATCCTTTTAGCCGGCCTAGGAACAGACATAAGCTCCTAGTTAATTCGAGTAGGACGTGTACGCAGCCAGTCCACAATACGCCTTATATCCGGACCATTGAGATATAAACTCTGGCATTTGCTACCTGAAGCCATTATCATTGTGGAGGATGAAATGTGAAATATTTTCAAGCAAGATAATGGCACGTGACTCCTGCTATATTTTCGGAGCGGAAAAACTTTGATACCTCTGATGAATTCAGCTGAGTCCAGCACACAAGCAACCTTCCCAGAATTCCCAGCTTCTTTCGTTACAATACACAGAACGCTGTGAATCTATTTCCTTTGTTTAATGCATTATTCTTTCGAGAATCCTTGACCAGCCATGTCTCCAGCTCCAGCTGATACTGCGAAATCAAAGCTTTCAGCTTCCGACCAGGACCTCGCATCGGATATTGGCGTCAATACTGGGCAGGAAAAGGATGCAAGTAACTTTAAGGAGGGCAATATTACAACTTCCGAAGTACTCGAGCCAGTAGATGGCGGCGCTAGAGTTGACAGTGAGACGAGCAGAGTGAAAACGTCGGAGGACGGGAAAGACTCTGCCGAGGCAAACGAGGAGGGAAATGAACTTGAGGATGATGAGGGAAAGAATGACGCTCCTCCACTTCTAGATGAAGATATTCCACCCTTACCGCAAGAACCGCCACCTGTGGAGGACGACGGCTGGGCGCCTGTTTGGGAGGAAACAGCACAAGCATTCTATTTCTATAATCGGTTTACAGGCGCTACACAATGGACCAATCCGCGCGTTCCAGAGGCATCGCAGTTCATAGAAGCTGCACCTGGTGTGACTTCTGTGGCAAGCATTTCAACTGGGGCACAAGAAGATTCTGCTGCAACATCCCGACCGGCTGGCGGCTATGACCCTTCGATCCACGGTGACTACGATCCTACGGCTTGGTATGCCCAACCAGCAGCCTCAGATCCTGCAGAAACCACCCTATTTTCTGCCAACCCTGCTGACGCTTATGTTGCAACCGGAGCCTTCAATCGCTTCACTGGCCGATGGCAAGCTGCCGATCTCACGCCCGATAATCACAATGATGAGAACAAGAGTAGGCGGCAGATGAATGCATTCTTTGATGTTGATGCAGCGGCTAATAGTCATGATGGACGTAGTTTGAAGGCGGAGAGAAGCGGGAAGAAGCTGAGTAAGACGGAATTGAAACAATTCAAGGAGAAGAGGAAGGCCAAAAAGGAGGAGAAGAGGAGGGCATGGCTCAGAGACTAGATGGACATATGGATAGGCTTGGGATAGCACTAGGGACGGTTTGCATTGTGGTGTTTGCGGGCCGGCGTTGAGCGAGCATTCATGAACCTGCATTGGGATGCTTGAGGCGTTCATTTGGATTCCGGTTGCATATATCAAGCTACGCTTTGATATAGGCAAATAGTGATAGTGATGCATATACGATAAATGCATACGATGTTTTATCTTTTTACTCTTCTGCAGGGCCAATCTTCCTGATATAGCACGACTTTGGGAATTTTAGAGGGGTGAAATGCAAGGGGTTTCGTAGCCTACAAGGCGAACACATCCGTCAAGTTTTCCATATATTCGATAAGGATGGTGACGGCACATCGTTGTTGAAACCCCGAAACACAAGCTAGCAGGTCATGTATCGGCTCCATAGACGTAACTACCATACTATAGATGGGCGAGTGCAAACCGTTCTGTTACAATCCGCCGCCGTAGTGCAAATCGTTGCTGAGTAGGGTAGAATGTCAAAGAAGCAAGGAAGACTACAATAGTTCTTTGCACTTTACCAAGACTTGCTCGTGATAAGGGGGCTTTCTGGCGGGGTGGCTTAGCCGAGTCGGCGCAGGGATGCTTCAGAGCGTACCATGAGAGGGGCTGTGCTAGACAAATTGATTCCAGCCATCAGCCTCTGCAATTGTCAATCCTACATTTATCTATGACTCTTCTAGGTAGCAATGAGTTTTATCGTCGTGGGCGTTAAGCCACCTGATGGTTGAGCGACATGGCAGCTATCCTTACGTCGACTACTGGGGCTGAGGTCTCAGTTCAAGTTCACTCGTACGTGGAGCACAGGGCTCCGGATCTCCACAATGCCTGGGCAAATAACAGCCTTACCATTTATGACAGCGAGAGCGGGCAATATGTCACCGAGTTAGTCATAAACTGGATGCGACTTGGGCGATGAGCTAACAATCTATAGTGTCCAAAGATGTACGGATCGCTTCAAGAAAGTAATTGCCCTTTATACTGAGAAGACAAACGATCGGGGCCTCAAGAAGTTCGATATACGTAGTTGTCACACGTGGGAAGAGGTTCAAGATACAGCGGCCAAGGCCGTCGAGGCTTATAATGTGAAAGAGAAGGGGTTCAAAGGGTTTCTTCGAAAGGCTGGCAGGAAATTTGGCAAGACCAGCCCTGCTCATCAAGGGTGGATACAAACACTGTGTGTATGCCATGCGCTATAATTTGCAATTTTGCTCACAACTTTCAAGACCTTCAGGAGATTACGGCTCTGTAGTGTGCGGAGCACTTACCCTTATTTTTGGTGCTGCTGCTAGGATGGGCGAGGTTCGGAAGAAAATACTAGACGCATTAGACTGCATTCCCGACGCCCTAGAAATTCCAGAGGCCCTCTTGGACATTTATCGAACCGATCAAGTGCTTGCTCGTAAGGCTGCAGAGCTTTATATGGCTTTGTTGGAAGCTATTGAAGGGATGCTTGATTGGCTTGACCACAAGGCCTATAGTAAGTCTCAACTATGCCTAACGCAAGGTTGGTCATAAGGCTGATATGACTACCAACTCAGAGGAAGTAGCGAAGTCTATTGCTGTGCAAGGTCACTATGGCATTTCTATAGAGCAGAAAATTGACGCCATCCAGGCAAAATCTGCAGCCTTCCACAAACAAGTCGAAGTCTGCCTAAACAGTTGTGTGGCTGAGACCAATTTCTTAGCGAAAGTGAATGAAGTTCGGGGAGGAGTCATGCTCAGGAGCATAGAACTCACTGAAGTTCTTTCGAAAGATAATTCCACCAAAATCGATTCACTCTCAGATGATGTGAAGTACAATACTGAAGCGTTGAACTCGCTTACTTCAATGCTTAAGGGACAATTCTCAGATCTTATCAAAGACGTTGAGTGTAAGGATTACTTTTCAATTATCCCAGTTGAGCAGATACTAAATAATGGCAGGGTACGCCATGAGGCTGGCTCAAGAAGTAACATCTAAACTCGCCATTGCGGCTGTTCCACCACCTGTTATTACAGTCGACCAACTCCAACAACTTCTCCAAGTGAGCATAGATTTCGTGGCTCAGGATGCTGAAAGATCACTGCGGGAGGGAAATCAACTTAAACCTAGCGATCAACAACGAGCCGCATGGCTGATGAGCAACTCCAAATTTCAGTCGTGGTTCAAGTCAGGGTTATCTGACATGTTGGTCATCGACGGAATGGGTGAAATGATACCCGTGTCATCCATGTCTTATTTCTGCTCTTTGCTCTCACAAGAACTCGGACAGATTACGAACGCCGTCCCACTTTCTTTTTTCTGCGGGCTCCATCGAGTAGGCAATTACATGAGCGATGCGACTGCCATCATGCGAAGTCTTATAACTCAGCTGCTCGCCAACCCATTTGTACGCCAAAACATCAACCTCAATTTCATGTCGTTCGATGCCATTCTCGGCGTGCAACAATTCCGACTTGATTTCCTATGCGAGCTCTTTCGCCGAATCATTGACTCTCTAACAATTAACACTGCAATCTTCATCATCATCGATGGCATCTCCTGGTTCGAGACTGAACCTCGCCTAATGGAACTATCTTCTGTAATCCTGAGCTTGCGGAACCTTGTTGTTGAATACAATACCAGTGGTGCAAACGGTGGCGTCATCTTGAAATTGCTTGTCACAAGTCCTAAAGCGAGCATTCACACGAAGCATTTATTTCCTAGGGACAAACAGTTAATTATTCCGAGCGAGACGTTAGGAAATGGTCAGGGTTTCAATGCAAGGCAGATGGCCATGCAGCAGCGGAGATTATTGGGATCGGCAAGTAGTACTAGTAGTCAGGATTCAGGGATGCTTTCTTGGATGTCTAATTCGAATGAGGGGACGCCAAGCCGGCTTGGAGCGCTTATGGGCCAGAACTACGATTACTTTAGGAGAAGTAACAGCAGTCTGAACAGTCCCGATTTTGGGACTTGAGAGGGCATTCTTCATTGAGACGTCATTTCTTGCTGGAGAGACGAGCTTCCAAGAACCAAAGGATTATTTACTGTCCCTTCAGTCGAGGGATGAGCTTTAGCCATCGGAGGAGGCTACCGGTGACAGGAAGGTCACATTAGGTCATTAGGAACGACAGAGACTAGAATGCCAATTGAAGGAGTCTGGACCTTACCCAAAAAGTTCAACAGTAGATAATTTAAGCCATACGACGGGATCGGGGAGGAATGACATATGTGACGAAAATTATGGCCTTGCCATGGTAGGCAGATATTAAACAGGCTGAAAATTGCAATAATCTACCATATTCATACATTTGCATCTTAATTATGAAGCCTTGAAGAATTAATCGTAGTCGCCAGGCTTGATTCCGTGCAGGCCTTAGCGACTCGACTCAGCCTTCCGTTACTGATTGGCCTGGGCTGATTCCTACGCTAGACCGCACCTAGAAACTTGCGATGGTACCCCAGCCGTACCAGCCTCGTACTATGCAACTGAACTTGGGGGCCAAGTCTTGGCAAGGAAGCTGAGCGCTTCTCCGCTTTCTCTCTTCTTCTTGTTATTGTTGTCTCCTTAAATATCTTAATCTCGGAGGGAGGCCTGCGATGACTCTCACCTCCCCGTGGTGCAGGCTGGAAACCTAGGGACTTCGTACACCTCTAGGGCTAAGAAGAGTCTCCAGCGAGCAACGGCTTGGTGCAC
>Ga0335072_10017719_pt1 | contig 10064 bp, 10 predicted proteins | sample Lox_Sample_21_FD_206725 | JGI IMG/M metagenome (GOLD analysis project Ga0335072, IMG submission 206725) | Soil microbial communities from Loxahatchee National Wildlife Refuge, Florida, United States - Lox_Sample_2.1 | ecosystem: Environmental > Terrestrial > Soil > Wetlands | place: USA...
GAACGGAATCATTCGTCGCAACAGGAGGCGTGACGCTGGACTGAGGAGGGGCTGGGACTTGTGTGGGAATCGGAGGCTGCATTTGTTTCAGCAATTGAGCGATCTGCGCAGTTGAATCGAGACCATTAGTGGAGCCTGTGGGCGCAGTGGAAGTGGCATTCGATGCGGGGGTTGCGGCATCCTGGTCGGACGTAACCGGATTTTTGCGGTAGCTGAGGGCAACGTTTGAAGCAAACAATGAGAGGTATGCGCGCTTCTTCTGTTCCGACTGAACGGGGTCTTCGGTACGCGTCGGTGCACTTTCGGACTCGCCCGGTTGGGTCGTTTGCGAATTGGAAGGTGCGTTGCCCAGCACCTTGGTCTGCTCGGCGAGCGCATTCTGTGCGACTAATTCTTGCCTTTGCAATTCCGCGATGTGGTTTTGCAGCTCGTTGATTTCGGTCTGATTAACCTGCATGACTGCGGGTGGCTGAGCGACCCGAGTGTTCGATTGCGCCTGGGTCTGCGGCTTTTTCGGACTGGTGAGCCACATAATGACCACCATCAGGAGAGCCAGGCCCACGATGAGCCAGGACTGGACGTGTTTGGGCAGTAGGCCGGGCGGCTTTGGCGCTTTCTCTTCAATGGGTTCGTTCATTGTTTCGGTCCTTCTGTGAGTTGCGCCGCACCGTGCCGCGCAAAGAAGAGCCTCTTTTTGCCGATCGCGAGATAACCGTTGTCCAGAATCTTCGGGATGACGTACGTTCCGTTCTCGAACTGAAAATTGATGAGGTTGGGCTTGCCGTCCTTCAATTCGTAAACGGTGGGCTTCTCTCTTGCGGAGCACTGGATATAAGTAAAGGCGTTGTCGTGATAAATGGCTGTCACGAGGAACGGGAGCTTCGAGCCTTTCTTGTCGATCTGATAGTCGAAGCGCAATTGCTCGGGGTATTCGTAGCGGAATTTCTCGATCTGCTCTTTGGCCTGGACCTGCGCTGCCGTTACTTCAGTGTTTGCCTGTTCGCGGACCGTTTGTATTTCCTTCCGGTACGCATCGGCTTCACTGGCTGGCACATAGTTCTGGAAAAGAGCTTGCCCGCCGATGCTGGACTGATCCTTCGGTTCAATGAAAATCTTTAGGTCCGGTTGTGCATTCGGCTCGTTGCTGATCTCGGTCAGCAGGAAGGAATACACATGGCCGTTCGCGGTGATGAGATTCAGGTTGGTGCTGATGCCAGCCTGTGCGGGGTGAATAAAGCAGAGGTTATGGACGCCGTTGACGATCCAGAAGTCTTTATCGCCTGTCGTGAAGTCGAGAATCTCCTCGCCTTCTGGGAGCACGATCAAAGTCGAAAAACGGATTTTTGCCCGCACGGACACGATGTCGTTTTGCGAATACTTCACGACACGCGCGCCTGGCGTGTCGGCGCGAAGCGGCGATGCCGACCAGCAGGTAATACAAAGCAGGACGAGAAGCGCGGCTGTTTTGCGCGAGCAACCCGATGCAACGCGGAACACGATCTTCATTTCATTTCTCCTTCATCGAAAGAATCTCTGTGGGATTGGGTCTTGACGGGCCTGACGCCGGAGTCGTGTCGAAATAAAATCAGAACAACCATGGCGAACAGGATTCCGCTGAGCGTGAAGGCAAGAATCGAAAAGAGGGCTGCGAAAGTCCGCGAGATAAATTCGGGTGGAAGGATCGGTCCCGGGAAGAGCGGATTCATCGCGCGCCTCCTGCCAGGACTTCGAGTCCCTTCTCGAAGCCGTATTTTTCAAATGCGTCCTTGCGTTTGCGGTTGTCGTAGGGATCGTTGGTGTAGAGCCAGTAGCTCTTGGGATCGACCGTGAGATTTGCGACTTTTGCCAGTTCTGGCGTTTTGATCAGGAACTGCTGTTTGGGGATGAGGCTGGCGATCAGCTCTACTTCGTTTTCGTTCAAGTGGAACTGTCGGCGGTACAGATCCCGGTCCATATCGGGATTCGCAAGAAAAATCTTGGTTGCGCAACTTTCGATGATTACGTCGAGGATGTCGGAACGCCGTAGCTCATCGAGCGATTGGGTCGAGAGCACCATTGCCGCGTTGTGTTTGCGCCAGGTCTTCAGGGCTTCGACTACGTAACGCTGAATGCTCGGGTTCTTCAGGAATACCCATGCCTCATCAATGAAGAATGCCTTGAAAGCGGAGCCAATCTCCCTATCTGCGATGACCGCGTTGGCCCGATGCAGGATGTAGAAGAGCAATGGCTCCAGCAGTTCGGGATACTGCCTCATCTTTTGGAAGTCGAAACACTGGAACTGAGAAAAGGAAATCGTGTCTTCGGCGTTGTCGAAGAGAAATCCGAATTGCCCGCCCCGCGCCCACTTCGCCAGCCGTTCGGCCATGCCGTGGCCGAGAATGTTTGAGAGGACGCTTAACGTGCGTAGGGCCGGGTCAACGGCGTAAAGATTTTCAATCTGCTGGTAGAGATCGCGTTCCGTTGCTGGATCAAGGTCTCCGGCTCCCGAGCCCTGCATCAGTACCTTGAGGAATAGCGCAAGAAAATCGAGGTTTTCTTTGGTGGGCGAGAGCGAGAACGGATTGATCTTGAAGCTCTGGGATTCGAGGCCCACCTGTACGTAAGAGCCACCGAATAGGTGCGCGAGGCTCTCGAAGCTCCCTCCAAGGTCGAAAATGAATGTGTAGGGTGCATATTTCTGGAGATTCGTAATCAGGAAATTCAACAGGAATGATTTCCCTGCGCCCGTGCGGCCGAGGATCATCGTGTGGGCTACGTCCCGGTAATGGAGATTCAGAAAGTAGGGTGTGTGGTGGTTGGTTTCGAGGACGGCGAGATACTCTTGCCGCAGTTGTCGATTGCGAGGCTCGCCACGGTGAAGGGTGAACAGGAACGAGAAGTCAGCGTAGTTCGTGTTTAGCAGGTACAGGTAACGGAGATTGAATGCATAGTTGCCGGGAACGGCTGCGAGAAATGCATTCAAGAGGTTGTATTTTTCTTCGTAAAGTTGGGCGTCATGGACGCTGAAGACTTTGTAGAACTCCGCACAGGCCCGGTCCACCTTGGCTAAGTCCAGGTCATAAATCACGACCGTCAAGGAGAAGTGCCCGAAGTAGTTCCCCTGAAGCTCGATCTGCTGGACGGCGTCGCCGAGTTCGCGTACTTGGGATTCTTTCGAGTCGTCGGTCAGGACATCGCGCTGCGGGGCATCGTTGAGATTGACCTGGCTAAAAAACGAATGCTTCGTATTGTGGAAGTGGCGGCGTTTGGCTTGAATGAGCCGACGAGTCTTGCCGGAATCCTCCTTCTTCCATTCGGTGACCACGTAGTAGTTTGCTCCGACTTCGAGCAGGCGCTGAAGGATTAGCGGGAAGCTCTGCGCGGATGGTTCTTTCAGAGTTAGGACCTTGACGTAGTAATCGTCCAGGCGCAGATGCCCACGGTGACATTCGAGGTGCGACTCACAAACGTAGTAATCGAGGAAAGTGTCGTGGTTGAGCTTTGCCTGTTCGAGCTTCAGCGGAGTGAAATTCAACGTCTTCTTGAGAATGCGAAAGGCTTCCTGTTTGTCGAGCAGACAAACGGGCAGGAAATCGCTTAGCTGCAAAATGAAGCTTTCAATCTTCTGAAGAAGCGCCGCCTGAGCTTTGCCTATCTCAGTGGCCATCAGCACAACCTGCCTTTCGGTCGAAAGGTGTCCCATCAGGTTGTGAAGCGTTCTGCCTGGGTGCGTTGGGAATTCCTGAAGAATGTTGCTCAACCGGCGTGACGGTCGAAAGCCCTCGAACAGAACGACGTAACAAATGGACAGCGCAAAGAGTGTGTCAGCCTTGCTCGCCAGATAGGCGATCCGGTTCTGAATGGCCGCGTCCACGACCGGATTGCCGTAGAGTTTGTAGGGGATGGTTTCGTTGTTGCGTTTGAAGAGGTACTGATAGACGCGGTAGTGTTCGTCAAACAGCTTCAGCGCGGATTCGAGGCGCTTGGTGAGACCATCAATCGTGGTTCCATCGAGGCATTCATAATCCACACCGCGCACTTCGAGAATGACACCGAGGTCGCCTGTCTTGGTGAGGAATACGTGCTGGCCGATGAATCCATACAGGTTCACCAATTCATTGAAGGAGCCGGTTTCTTCGTAATTCTTGAAAATGCGCTTCAGCCTAAGCATGACCTCCCCTTCGAACCGAGAACGGGCTGAACTTTGTGGGATCGTACTGGGTGCGCAGTTTCGGAGCGGTGAGCAGAAAGCGCAGAATTTGTGGATCGGTCCTGGTCGCCCAGCGCGCAACGATGTAGAGCAGCGCGAACATCAGAACGCCGCCAAGTAAGCTGTCGAGCAGATTGAAGGTGCCTGCCCCCACGCACATCGCGAAGAAAAACAGCTTCCGTTCAGCCCCGAGAATCGTGAGGGGCTTTGAGAGCGAGCGATGCACGGTGTTGATCCTTCTGGCTTCTGCCATGATCTGCTCTCTGTTCAGGAGCCTGGGAACAACCAGGCGAGGAAATTGACGGCGGCGATAGCCATGCCGACGCCGAAGAGGACACCGGCGAGGACGCGCTTCGAGCCGCCTTCGCCAAACGCGAACGTGAGGCCGGAAACGACAATCGCAACGAGGGACAGCCCCCGCGCGATGGTGCTCGTAAACGCCGTTTCCAAGACGTTGACCGCGTTTTCCCAGGGAGAGTTGCCAGCTTGTGCGAATGCTGGCGCGGCGAGAATCAAGCCGGTCGCCGCTACCAACAGATACTGCGATTGCCGTTTGAACCTGCGTGCTTTTCTCCAGAGCTTTCTCATCTTGTGTGTTCCTCTTCGATTGATCGGGTGGAGCTCTCGCCGAACTATTGGCGTTCACGGAGAGTCGAGGCGAAGGAGAAAAGCGCTTTCTGGGACGTCTTAACACACTTGCAGCGGGCGCTCTAACCAGTGGGTTTCTGCCTTCGCGCCCGGTTCGTCGTTACCAGCCGTGCGCGATACCTGACAGCGGACCGTTGTTTCCCGGTGCCATCTGGATCGTGGAGAGTATGTCCGGCGAGAACTCCCCTCTATCTATACAGAGGCATTTTTCGAGGAGAAAACAACCAACAAAATGCAACTTTTTTGAACTTTTTTACGACTCGGAGGCTTTTGCAGAACGGGCTTTCGGCTTGCGATGAGCGCTCTTCACCTGAGCCTTCCCGAGAAAATCGCTGAAGATCTTGTAGCAAGGGGAACATAGAGTGATGTGGTTCAGAGTCTCTTCGCTCATTTGGGCGGGGTGCTCGGCTGCTTGCCTTAGTGCGCTGTCGTCGGGACATCCCTGGCGGGCAGGATTCGGAAAGTCTTCGGCCAGATGCCTGTTGCCGATTTCCAGAAACGCTTTGTCGGATAGCGTCCGTTTTCCTACGCCCGATTTTCCCTTCGCGCCCGGCACGCGTGAGGCCCTCCTGGAGGGATCGTTCACTTCTGTATTCTCAGAGTTTTTCTGGCGCGGTCAAGGGCTTTGCGGTAACGGGTCTCTGCCGCGTAAGGCGATATGCCGAGGTGTTTACCAATTTCGTTCCAGGACTGATCTCGAAGCCGAAGCAATATGATCTCTCGCGAGACTTGATCACATGCACCCATGATTTCGTTGATGAGAACCGCAGTCTCCGCTCTGCCCTGTTCTGTCAAAGTGGACTGCGTTTGGCCGTATCGCTGAACTGCGTCCTCGAAGCGCATCTTTTTTCGCTTGGCCTTATCGATCAGATGAATAAACGCGCGGAACAGATACGCGCTCATATCCCGTACTCTGGGCGCGCCCGTCTGCTGCTTTTCTTCAATTGCTACGGATACCGATGCAGCCGCTTCCTCCAGGCAGGTGACTGCGACGGCGGGATCGCCAATCAAATGTTCGGCGTAGGCTACAGCGCGAGGGCCAATCTCTCTCGCGACTGACAGAACATCAGGCGCAATGGGTCTGCCTAAACGATCCACCTCGTTCAGCAAGAACGGAGGGAGGGTCTTCGTTCCTCGCTTCGAGGGCATGGGTCCCCCAGAAACTACCTGGCCCTGAGTCTTGGTGAATTGGATGTGGCGGCGCGAGCGTTGGTTTCTGCTAGGTTATTGACTTCTATAGTACTTCCGTACCATCAGGCTTTCGCCGTTTCGCCTGATAAAAGCACACAGCGAGACGCGAAAAGTATCCCCGGCCGCACGTCTCGGACAAAACAAAGACCTCATGCTGCGCGTCCCGTTGATCGCAGGACATAATAAACCAGCGCAAAAAGTGCTTCGAAGAGGAAGTCCACCTGCTCTGAATTTTCGAGCGGCACTTTGTTCACTTCATGGTGGCGGATCATGAAACTGTTTCCGGCATTCGTAAGGCACAGCGCCTGATTCTCCAGAAGTTCACGGAGTGTTGGATTCCCGGCGCACCGATCCAAAATCAAAGTGATCGATCTGCGTTTGTCGTTAGGGTCTTCGAGTGTTTTGATACGCTCCCATGCGTCTACGAGTTTTTCCAACCCATCCAATCTGTCTTCCGCTCTCGGACGCAAGAATTTCGCTCGTGCTGTGTTGAGCAATCGATTTAAGTCGGCATCGCCAGTCGTGAATACTGCGGTGTTAAGAACCTGCTGAACTTCGGGAGGAGCCAGTCGAACAATCTGGCCTTCTTCGTTCAAGTCAAATGCGACTCCGTGACCGGCGAATATTCCATTGATCTCTGCTCGAAATTCGGCTCGCCCGGCATTCACATCGAAACTCAACCGATAATGCCGTCCGTAGTCGTGCCACGCCTCTCTCCTCGGTTGTGCCACTCGCGCATAGCAGAATTCAATGAGATCGAGCGCACTGAAATTGCGAGGAACTTCGTTCTCGTTGAGCGGCCAAGTTACAGAGGCGACCGCGCCAACTAAAGCGCGGCCAAACAACTGCGCATCGGTCCCGACCGTATAATTGTGCTCAAAGCATCTTTCGGGAAAAGTATTTCCGAACGACCCATCTCGCACTCGTCGTTCTGTGGCGGCAACAATCGCCTGCCACACCGATATCGTGATCTCCTCACTGATTCGAGGCGGCGGTCCCAACTCGCGTTGACTGAAATAATTCACCGCTCAATATCCAGCCGCAGGCGATTGTTCTCGGGGTCGAAAAGTACCTTCACGTTGTCTATCGAGAACGACTGCTGGCCCTTCGACATTGGGTCCTGAAGCACGACCCAGAGAAAGTTGCAGTCGATCACCATAGCCCCGTTGGGCCAAACGCTATCGATATATCCGTGTCCGTATCGCTGATGGTTGGTTACGGTCACGACCTTGCCTTTGTACTTTTGAAGTTCTACGACCTTGGGGTCTATTTCGCGCGCCACTTTTTTCGTAGTGACCGCCGCCTTGATCTGTCTTTGCTTCTGGTCTCGGATAAAATCCCGATTTAACTCCTCGACTTGACTCGTTAGGTCCCTTGGAAAAAGTTGAGTCTCAATGCCTGCATCATTCAGTAGTTGTATGCCGATCCCACGAATGTCAGGATTGGGGTCGAGCATTCCGATTACGACACGAGCAACTTTCCGTTCGATGAGCCGCAATGCACACGGAATTTTGGGATGGTTCCGCTCTGTGCATGGTTCGAGGGTGGTGTACACCGTCGCGCCGGAGACTAAATCGTCAGAAAGTTTTTCCTCAAGTGCGATGTATTCCGCGTGGCACTTCGCGTTTTCGCCTCGGTGCGCCGTGCTTACAACCTGACCGTCTTTGACCACGATAGCGCCGACCTTTGGATGCGGCCTGTCATCTTCCGGCACGCTTTTGCGTGCTTCATCTATAGCCATCTCCGCGAAGCGCCTGTCTGGGTCTACTTTGTTGAATTTTGGATTGACCCGCCGTTGTTCGATCTGGCAGGCAATCGTATTCAGAATTGCACCTGTGTTTGTTTCCAACAGAGGGCGGAAATGATCGAAAGCCGGAACTCCCGGTGGAAGACCGCAAGCCGGATATGCGCTAATAGCGTCCAAGAGACTGGCCCTGAGGGCGCGCGCGCGCTCTAAGATCGAACCGTCTATTTCCGCGCCATATAACTCGTGGGCATCGATGAGGCCATCGGCTTTGGCTTGAACGAGCGTGTTGATATGCTCTCCCTGAATCCTTGCTATTTCGTGAACGGTGTTGCCGGACAGAATGATGCCTCTAGCGGCGAACTGCGCTTTGCACTCCGCGATTCTGAGGGCCGTTTGCTGGTCGCTACTGTTTTGCGCAGCGGCATACGACTTTGCGGCGTAGTCAGCGATCTTCTGCATCACGACATCATCCATAGAGAAAAATCCTTCGCGGTGATCTGGGAAGTTTACACTGGGCCTCCGCTCGAATCCATGTTGATCGGACATTGCAGTAGGGCAGAAATCCAGTCGCTCACCAACTCGTGAACTCGACGGGGGATTAGGTTTCTTGTCCGTGGATACGATCATCGGGGTCAACGTGATTCGGCGCATGCTCGGCCGTGAGATGGTCGCGATCTTCCAGATTGCCAAGTCTTTCCAGTTCGGCGCGAGTCAATCGAATCGTATCGGGGTTCCCTCGATTCGTCGGATAGATCCTCCGCACCACTTCGACACTCCCGTCAACAACATGGCGCGTTTGGATCACAATCGCGGAAACGCGAGAGGTATTTCGAAAAAAACCGTTGTTTTTCCTCGTCGGTATCGCATCTCCCGCGACACCATTCACGAGGTTGAATCGGACCTGCAAATCACCGTAGAGCGCGTTCTCGACCGAGAAATCGGACAGCATGAACTGCTCTGTGACTTCGAGTGTAAGGATTCCGCGAGCACCTTTCGGCAACTGCTCGCGTTTTTCGTTCAGAATTTTCCTTAGCCGCTTATCGTCTTTTACTGGCTCAGGCGGAAACTCCCTTTTCTTCATCAGGGACGCCGGCGTCCCGTCCATCTGTCTTCCCTGATGTGTGAAATCAACGATGAGCATCGCCTTCTCCATGATTTCCGCAGCCTTCGGTCCCAGGGAAAAAGGCCCATCACCCTGCAAGAGCACCTTTCCATTGGGATGTGCATAGTAAAATTGAGCTTTCTTGTCTTCCCGATCTCTCAAGAGATCGAGTGCTTCAATGACGCCTTGAATTGCAGCCCGCGTCTCCGGCGAGCCCGGTCTGAGTCCGTCTCCGATGGTGAACGCCGCGAAGTAGGACGACGGCACTTCGGTCATCTTCGCGAAGATTTCGTTTGTCACCCGCTGGCGACGATCTTCTTCATCGGATAAACCCGCAGCCCGAACTTCGATAAAGTACGAAGCGCCGTCTCGATCAGCACGGATGTCAGGTCCTCTTTCGGGCGCGGTCGGTTCGAGAACGATCTCGAATCCTTGTCGTAGCAAAAACACAGCCGATTCCATTTCGGCCAGCGTGGAATCGTAAGGGTCTTTGATCTTGGCCGCTAGCATTGTCGCGTCACACTTCATGTGAGGATTGGTGAGGATTTCCTTTACGAGTTCTTCTGCATGTCGAACCCAAGGATCGTCTTTGTCGCGCTTGTATTGCCGACCGAGCATGTGCGTGGGATTCTCGGCGCACACTTCGGCATTGACCCAATCGTCGCCCATCAGTTTGCGAAGGTGAGTCAGATCGGACATGCGAAAACGAGGTTCGCGAGCGCCATCGCAGGAGCCCATCTCTTCACGTACGAGCGATTATAAACGCCTGCGAGTTTGGCTCAAGTCCGCTGGCAATGTCACGCGGCTATAGACCGGAGCCTGTCGCGGGCGGCATCGCAATACGTGGCGTCGAGTTCGATGCCGAGGAAACGGCGGCTTTCGAGTTTCGCTGCCAGAAGCGTCGAACCGGAACCGCAGAACGGATCAAGTACGAGATCGCCAGGACGCGAGAATGCCCGAATCAGCGGCGTGAGAACGCATAGCGGCTTCTGCGTCGGGTGCAGCTTGTTGCCGGAATATTTCCATTCGAGCACATCGGGAATGCGCTCAGCGGGCGGTCGTGGATTGCCCTTCGCGAGCAAGTACGCGTTCTCGTGCCGATATTGCAGGAACCGTTCGGTCGAAGCGTACTGCTTCGGGAAGGTCAGGTGGCCGGCCAGCCGAAAGCCCGCCTCACGCCACGCGGC
>Ga0335072_10017720_pt1 | contig 10064 bp, 8 predicted proteins | sample Lox_Sample_21_FD_206725 | JGI IMG/M metagenome (GOLD analysis project Ga0335072, IMG submission 206725) | Soil microbial communities from Loxahatchee National Wildlife Refuge, Florida, United States - Lox_Sample_2.1 | ecosystem: Environmental > Terrestrial > Soil > Wetlands | place: USA: Florida...
GGGGCCGCTGCCGCCGTCGGACGGGACCCCGCCGAAGTTCCTGGGCTGGCACAGCGTCGCCGGAGGGGGGCAGCGGCTCACGTTCAACGCCGGACACGATCCGTCGAAACAGGTCGAGCTCGAGGTCCCCGCCTTCAACGCCGCGTCCGCCATGGGGCAGGTCACGATCACGGCGCAGCCGATCAACCAGGCCATCCCGGCGATCGCCACCAGCGGGTACCTGTCGGCCAACCATCTCAGCGTCGGTTCGTACACCCAGGTCTCGATCGGCTTCCCGGCCGCGTTCCAGGTCACGGTGCAGATCGTGGCCTCGGTGGCCGATTTCCCGACCGTCTTCGGGCAGAACCGGGCGCTGATCACCGACCTCGCGGACATCAACGACGTGCTCGTCGCCAACGCGGCGATGCCCTTGCCGGTGACCCGCTGGTGGCTGAGCACCGCCGGCGGCCGGATACCGCGGTTGCCGTCCGGGCTTGGCCTGTCGGTCACCGACCGCGCCAGCCAGCAGACGGCCCTGTTCGGCAACGCGCTGCTGACCGCCCCCCGGCAAGCCATGCTGGCGATCGGGGCGGCGGCGGTGCTGCTCGGCGTGCTCGGGTTCTCGGTCAGCGTCGCGGCCAGCCTCCGCTCGCGGCGGACGCAGAGCGCGGTGTTCGCCGCGCTCGGGGTCGGGAAGAACGCCCAGGCCGGCCAGCTCTGCCTGGAACAGTGCGCGCTCAGCTTCCCGGCCGCGGCCGCGGGCCTGCTGGCCGGCATCGGCCTGGCCCAGGTGATGGTGCCCGCGATCACCCTGACCGCGGGCGCGACGGCGCCGTTCCCGCCGGCCCTCGTGATCGTGCCGCTCGGCTGGGCCGTCGCGCTGGCCTTCGTCACCGCGGCCCTGCCGGTCGCCGCCGCTGCCCTGTCGGTCCTGCGCAGACCCGACCCAGCGGCCCAGCTGCGAGCGGAGGCCGGATGAGAACGCTGTGGCTGCGGCTGCGCGCGGCCTGGATGACGCTGACCGGTACGGGGGCCGCCGCGAGTGTCGCCTTCGGCTTGCTCGTGTTCGCCGCCGCGCTGGCCAGCCTGGCGATCCCGCGCGAGGGCGTGCAGTTGCGCAACGTGGCGCTGCAGCGCGTGATCGCGACTTCGCGGCCCGGCGACCGGACCGTCACCGGGACGCTGCCGGAGACGACCATCGCGGACGGGTACCTCCCGGTTCCGGCCAGCGAAATCGCGGTGGTCGGCGCCGCCTTCCAGGCGCGGCTGGCCGCGGCCGGGGTGCCGGTGGCCACCGATCCGCCCGCCTGGGAGGGCCTGACCACCGGCTTCGTGCCGGTGAGCGGGGCCGCCCGGGCCGCCGGGTACCGGCAGCCGCAGGTCGAGCTCGCCTACCGCTCGGCACTTGACCGCTACAGCCAGCTCGTGGCCGGACAGCTCCCGGCCGGCGGCACGCTCGTCGGGCACACGACGACCGTGCAGGTGGCCGTGACCACCACCGCCGCGGCCAGGTTCGGGCTGCGGGCCGGCAGCCGGCTGACCGCGGGGCCCGTGCAGCTGGTGGTCACGGGGATCATCCGGCCGGTGAACACGGCCACCCCTTTCTGGACCCAGGATCCCGTGACGGCCAGGCCCTCGCCGCTGCCCGGCCAGCCAGGTCAGCTGCCGTACTGGATCGGGGCGGCCTTCATCGGCCCCGGCGGGCTACCGCTGGTCGAAGACACCCTCGACCCCAGCCAGATGAACGTCACCTACGAATACGCGGCCACGCTGAGCGGGCTGACCGCGAACCAGGCGACCGGGGTGGAGGCGAAGATCGCCAGCCTGGTCTCCAACGGGGCGACGGTGAACGCCCCCGGCCTCGTGAGCCCGGCCACCGTGACGGTCTACTCCCAGATCCCCTCGATCCTGTCGCCGTTCATCACCGGGGAAAGCGCCGCCGCCCCCGTGCTGGAACTGCTGTATGTCAGCCTGGCCGTCCTGGGGGCCGTGGTGGTGCTGCTCGGCGCCCAGCTGGTCGCGCAGCGCCGCGCCGCGGAGTTCACGCTCATGCGAGCCCGGGGCGCGGCGCTGTGGCAGCTCGCCTGGCTGGTGCTGCGCGTCAACGTGATCATCGCCGCCGTCGCCGGGGCGGCGGCCGCGGCACTCGCCATCGGCCTGACCTCTGGCCTCGACGCCCCGGTGGGCTGGTGGCTGGCTGGCTTCACGATCGCTGTGACGCTCGTCGGCCCGGTGCTGATCAGCGTGGTCCCGCGGCGCGTGGCGGCGCGCGCCACCGACCGGCCGAACCGCCCGGCGGGCAGCCGTAAGCGCAAGGGCCGGCGGATCGTCATCGAGGCGGCGCTGGTCGCCTTGGCCATCGGCGGGCTTGTCGTGCTCAGGAACGAGGGCCCGCCCTCGGGGAGCAACGGCCTGTACGCGAGCGCGGCGCCGGTGCTCATCGCGATCCCCGTCGCCGTGATCGTGCTGCGTTGCTACCCTCCTCTCGCCCGGCAGCTGGCCCGGATCGCGGGCCTGTCGCGCGGAGTCGTCGGGTTCGTCGGACTGGCGCGCGCCACCCGAACGCCGCCCGCGACTGTACTGCCGTCGTTCGCCCTCGTGCTGGTGCTGGCCATGGTGGCGTTCCCTGACATGATCACCACGTCGGTGACCAACAGCCAGGTCGCCGCGTCCTGGCAGCAGGTGGGCGCCGACGCGATCATCGCGGCCCCGTCCGGTGAGACGATCAGCCCGGCACTGCAGAGCCAGGTCTCGTCGGTACCAGGCGTCACCTCCACCACTGCCGCGGTGGTCGAGTCCGGGTCGCTGGCCACCGGATTCGATGTCTCCGTGCTGTACGTCAACCCGGCCCAGTACGCGGCCGTGGCCGACGAGGCGCCTGGCCCGCGCTTCCCGCTGGCCGCGCTGTCCGGGAACGGGCAGGCGTCAGGGGCCGTCCCGGCGGTCGCCACCGCCGCCGCCGCCGCGCAGCTTCCCAGTGCCGGGCCAACCACGATCAGCGTGGGGACCAGCACCCTGACGATCCAGCTGGCCGGGCGGGTCAGCAACGTCCCCGGCGCCAACGGCCTGGCTGGAGGCGCCGTCGTGGTGGTGCCGCTGCAGGCGCTCGGGCCCAGCCCTCAGCCGAATCTCCTGCTGGTCGCCGGGCCCGGGCTCGACGCGACGCGGCTGACCGCGGTCGTCCACGCCGCGCTGCCGGGCGCGGTGGTGACGGCGCGCGCCACCGCCCTCGCCGCGCTGACCACGGCGCCGGTGCTCCAGGCGGCGCAGACGGCCCTCACCCAGGGACTGGCCGCCGCGGCCGGATTCGGCGCGCTGGTCCTGCTGCTGGCGCTGCTGCTCAACGCTCGGACCCGCGAGATGACGATGGCGAGCCTGGCGACGATGGGGCTGCGGCGCGGGCAGGCCCAGCTGGTGCTGGCGACCGAGACGCTTCCCCCCGTCGTGGCCGCCGCCGTCGGCGGGGTCGCGTGCGCCTGGCTGCTCGCGCCGCTGGTCGGGCCATCGCTGAACCTGGCGGCCTACAGCGGGACCGGGTCGGCCATCGTGGTGACGCCCGCCCTGTTCCCGCTGCTCGCGTCCGCGGTCGGGCTGGTGCTGGCCGCGTTGCTCGTCATGGCCGCGCAGGCCGTGATCACCTACTATCGCGGCAGCGCCAGGGCGCTGCGGATCGCTGACTGAAGGAGGCCCAGGCACATGACCGAGCCTGTCCCCCGCACCCCGCAGGACCAGGCCCCGACCGCCGCGGACGGGATGATCGTCTGTGACCGGCTGGTCCGGATCTACTCCGGCGAGGGCATCGAAGTACAGGCGCTGCAAGGGCTAGACCTGGTGATCGCCGACGGAGAGCTGGCCGCGCTGATCGGCGCGGCGGGCAGCGGCAAGTCCACGCTGATCAACATCCTCGCCGGGCTGGACACGCCGACGGCGGGCGGGGTGTGGGTGGCCGGCCGCAACCTGGGCGCGATGACCGCCGGCGAGCGGCTGTCCTACCGGCGCAGCGACGTCGGCTTCATCTGGCAGCAGACGTCGCGGAACCTGCTGCCGTACATGACCGCCCGGCAGAACGTGATCCTGCCGATGCGGCTGAGCCTGACCAGCCGCCGGGAGCGGCGCAAGCGCGCCGATTTCCTGCTCGACACCCTCGGCATCGCCTACTGCGCCGACCGGACCCCGGACCGCATGTCAGGCGGCGAGCAGCAGCGCGCCGCCATCGCCACCGCGCTCGCGAACGAGCCGAAGGTGCTGCTGGCCGACGAGCCCACCGGCGAGCTGGACTCCTCGACCGCCCAGGACGTGTTCTCCGCCCTGCAGACCGCCAACACCGAGCTCGGCGTCACGATGCTGGTGGTCACCCACGACCCGGCCGTGTCGTCGCAGGTCCGCCGGACGATCGCGATCCGGGACGGCAAGACGAGCAGCGAGACGATCCGGCGGGCGGCCACCGACGAGGGCGGCGAGACCACGCTCCACGCGCGCGAGTACGCGACGCTGGACCGGGCGGGCCGGGTTCAGCTCCCGCGCGAGATGATCAGGCGTCTCGGCATGCGCAAACGAGTCGAACTGCAGGAGGAGCCCGACCACATCGGCGTCTGGCCAGACCAGGCGCCCGACGAGGAACGGTAGTAGCTAGCGACCTCCCCTGGCCCGGGGTGATGGCCGGCACCTCTCTGGGGTATCTGCGCCGGTTAGCCGATCATCTGCTGGACGTTGAAGCGCTGTTTCAGCAGGCCCAACTGGACCATGTCGTCCGCCACCCGCTGGACCGCGATGCTGTTGACCGGGCCGACCGGGTAGGAGTCGAACGTCATGATCGCCGCGATCTGCGGCGTCACGTCGTCGGTGGCGTTAAAGGCCTCCATGGCCTGCTCGGCTGCTTCCCTGTCGGTGTCGGCGATCTGCTGGCCCTGCTCCAGTGCCCGCGTGAACGCGGCCACTGTTCTGGGGTACCGCTGCGCGAACTGCTTGGTCACCGTATAGCCCCGCATGGGGAGCGCCACGGCCGCCCCGCTGTCCAGGTTGGTCAGCTCCGTCAGCCCCGCGGACTCTTCCGCGCTGCTGAGAAAAGGCTCGGACAGGAACGCGGCGTCGATTTTGTGCGCCTTAAGCTCGTGCGCCATTGAGGGGAAGGGGAAATACTTGAGGCTGACCGAGCTGGGTGATATCCCGTTCGAAATCAGGAATTCCGCCAGCAGCATGAACGCGACATTCCCGGGGGCGTTGATGCCAATGGTCTTGCCTTCCAAGTCGGCCACCGTGCGGATCGGCGACCCAGGCAGCGTGAAGAGCCCGACCGAATTCGGCTCCATGACCGAGGCCCCGGCGATGAAGTCCAGATTGGCCGCGATCTGGCTTACCGAGGGGCTCGCGACGGACGTGGGCCGCACGCCCTCGTCGTAGTTGACCTGGGCTTCGATATCGGGGACGTAGCTCGAGTCGAGGACGTCGAGTTTGCCGAGGGCTTGCTCGTTGATGGAGGCTTCGCCGCTTGGCTCGGCTTTGTACGTGATGTGCAGCCCTTGTGCCGTGAAAAGGCCCTCGTGCAACGCGACGAAAAAGCCGGTGGAATCGGTGGTGGGCACGATGCCGACGGTCAGGTCCGGTTTCTCCACCGCCGTTACGGGTTGCGCGTTCACGTACGTGGCGCATCCCGTGACGGCTAGCAGCAGCGCCCCCGCTGTGAGCACGCCAAGAAAACCGGAATGGTGGTAGGTCTTCATGACCCTTCTTCCGCCGAAGAATGCTTCAGTAGCACGGCGTGAGCCATCGAAGACGCCGTGTTACCCCGTCCGTGCGTCCTGGCTGAGCGTCACTGCCCGGCGACAGGTGACTGTTGAGCAGCTACGGTAAAAAATCAAGGACACCCTGCTATTCCGACATTGTATATAGGGAATGTGTGCTTGTGCGGTGATTTGAGGGAACTTCCTAGTTTCCTGATCGAATGTGCAGGTTAGCGTGGCGCCCGCTAGGCTGGCGGCCATGACGGACGCGAGCGATCTCGCTTGGTCTGTTGACGTGTCAGTCCGAACGTCGCCCGGATTTACGACTGCATCCTCGGCGGCAAGGACATCAGTCAAGTGGTTTCTGGACTCCCGCACAGCGGCCTGACTGCGGCTATACAGCAACTTCGCTCGAATTTTTCGAAAACCGCAGCTCGCGCTGCCCGCTGCCTGCCTGGTCCGTGTATGGGGTTTATGTCCGGTTTTTCAGGCGAGCATTCCTGACTCTGGCCTGACTCCGCTGGCTTGTTTCCCCTGTCTGGCCTGAATTTCGCCGGTTCCGGCCTGGCTTTGGCGGAGGCCGGGCCAGCCGCAGGACCGGTAGGGTGCGGCCGGCCGCACCCCGCACGCCGCCCGCACTCCGGCGGGCCGCCGCGTCCGCCCGGCCCGACGTCCTTCTTCCAGGGTTTCCGGGAGAACTAAGGCTCCGAGAGCTCAGCAGTCGAGTCACTCAGAGCAAAAAAGGGACTAGCTCCTGCTCGAACCGTTACAGCCGCGTCGCCGGGGTATCCGCTGGACTCCGCTGACCGTGGAGCGCGCGTCATGACGCGCCAAGATGCCGAGGACCTGAGATCGCAACTCCAAGAGGTCTACCCCGAGGGGAACGTCGAGGTAACGCGCATACCGGGTGGAGTCGAGGTCATGGCATACGACGAGACGGGCGGACGGGTGTTCATGCGGACAGCCGATGACAGTCCGTTGCCCGGGCTGCTGGCGCACCGGGCTACACGGATGTGAGCGGCCCTCCCGGTAGGTACCCAACAAATGAACTCCCAGCTACCGGGAGGGTCCCCAACAGCGGGTGTGAGCGGGGTGAGTACGGCACGCACAACCGAACAGAAGGCTGGGAATCCGCCAGCAGCCGCCCGATAGGCTGATGTCATGGACAGAGATCCCACGCCGGGCGCCGAATTCGATACCACCACGCCCAGTGTGGCGCGGACCTACGACTATCTCCTGGGCGGAAAGGACAACTACGAGGTTGACCGCCAGGCCGTGGAGATGCTCCGGATGGTGGCTCCAGAAGCCCCTTTGACCGCCCGGATGAACCGGGAGTTCGGGAAGCGCGCGGTCAGGTACATCGCAGAACAAGGGATCCGGCAGTTCATCGATCTGGGAAGTGGCATCCCAACGAGCCCGCCCAGCGTGCATGACGCGGTCCGCAGCGTTGACCCCACCGCACGGGTGGTCTACGTCGACATCGACCCGGTGGTCGCCGCACACAGCCGTGCGCTGCGGTCCATCGGCCCCGGACTGGACACGATCTTGGCGGACATCCGGCAGCCCGAGACGGTGCTGGATCATCCAGACCTCCAGGCGCTCATCGACTTCAACGAGCCGGTTGGCGTGGTCATCTTCAGCGTGCTCGACGTCATCGAGGATAAGGACAACCCGCTCGGGATCGTCCGGCAGTTCCGCGAGCGGATGACCCCTGGCAGCTACCTGGGCATCTCGCACCTGTCGGGACGCAGCGCGCCCGACGCCGTGGCCCAGACCCACAAAATCAGCCAGGAGACAGGGTTCCCGGCAGTAAACTTCCGGCCCGACGAGGAAGTCCTCCGGATCTTCGACGGCTTCGACCTCGTCGAGCCCGGACTGGTCGACATCAGGGAATGGCACCCCGAGCGGGACACCCCGCAGGTCAAGATCAAACTCGTCGGCGGCGTCGGACGGAAAGCGGCTTAGCACCCGCATTCGAACAGCCTGCTCGATCGGGCTTACCGGCCGGGCATCCGAGCAGGCCGGGCAATGCCACCACCGCGACCCCTGGGGCGATGGCGTGAGTAACCCCTTGCCGTTATTGCCCGCGCGGCTGGCCGGGGGTCGGGCGCGGAGCGCCGAGTCGGCCCCCTTTGGGCGGGTCGGGCGTTACCGCCCGGTGGCGGCCGCGCGGCGGCGGCCGACCCAGCGGGTGTTCATCATCGCGCCGATGCGCTGTTCGGCGTTGGCAGAGGCGTGGATGTAGAACCGCAGCGTGGTTTCGACGCTGCCGTGCCCTCGTACCTGGCTGATGTTGGCCAGTTCGCCGGGGGCCTCGTCAAGGGCCTCACTGGCGAACTGGTGGCGCAGCGAATGGGTGTGCGCCCCGCTGATCCCCAGGTGCTCCAGGATGCGGGCGAACCGGTTTCCGGCCATCACGCACGGCATTTCGGCGGCAACTCCCGACGACGACCCGGGCGGGGCGGTCGAGAGCGTCAGAGACGTCTACCAGAATGCGTCGGCACAGATGCACGTAAGGCCGGTCAAGGACATCGAGCGGTGTCCGGCCAGCCGGCCGGGCGAACTCCCTGTATGGCGGCGTGGGCCGCAAGCCCGCACCGTCGTCCCCAGCTCGGTGAGGACCCTGACCTTCGCCGTCGCGTCAGAACACGGCACTGGCCGCTTGCACTTCGCCGAGTGCCCGCCGCGCGAGCTCGCCGAAGTCGTCGCCGCTAGCCGGGTCGCCCCAGCGCTCGTAGGCGATCTTCGAGGCGAGCGCGCCCAGCTCCGCGGCCACGGACGAGGTCACGTCGGCAAAGCCGCGCCGCTTGAGCGCGCCGGTCATTGACACGGTGAGACCGAGGCCCTTCAGCGCTTCGCGCTCTTGCAGTTCCGGGTTGGCGGCGATCACTGCCCGCCTGCGGGCGACGAATTCGCGGCGAGCAGGTGTGAAGACTTCCCTCCCGGCCGCGTCGAGGACGCAAGCCACTGCTTCAAGCGGAGTGGCATTCGCCGGCGCTGCGGCTATCGCCTCGACGACCAGTCCGGTCATCATGTCGCCGCCGAAGAGCACCTCTCGCTTGTCCTGGAAGTGGCGGAAGAACGTGCTCTTCGTCAGCCCCGCGCGCTGCGCGATGTCGATCACCGTCGTGTTCTCGTAGCCCCGCTCCGCGAACAGGTCGAGGGCAGCCACGGCTAGCCGCTCTGATGCGTTCGGTTGCCAGCGAGCCATAGGAATAGTCTACGGCACTTGGTCCCATCACTCGTGCTATAGTGATGGCACCAAGTCCCATCACTGCTGCTGGAGGCCCGCCCATGAGCCGAGCTGTCGTCTATGAGACGTTCGGAGGTCCCGACGTACTGCAGGTCCGAGACGTTCCGGAGCCGCACGCCGGCCCGGGTGAGGTCCGCGTCCGCGTGACGGCCGCCGGGCTGAACCCGATGGACTGGGCTCTCGCCTCGCGGCCGGAGTCGGCGGCGCGGTTCGGCATCACCGTGCCGTCCGGCTTTGGATACGACTTCGCCGGCGTGGTCGACGAGGCCGACGGCGGTTCCGCGGGCTTTGCCGTGGGCGACCGCGTCTACGGGGGCGCGCTGGGGAGAGCCGCCGCCGACTTCGTGGTGGTCAAGACACAAGCCACCGCGGCCGAAGCGCTCTTTCCTACGCCGGATGGCATCAGCGACGAGGTGGCGAGCACGCTTCCGGTGGCGGGCACCACCGCCGCGGCCGCCCTGGCGGCGATCGGCTTGCGGTCCGGCGACACCGTCCTGATCGGCGGCGCCGCGGGCGGCGTCGGCGTGTTCGCCGTGCAACTCGCCACGCTCGCCGGCGCCACCGTGATCGGCACCGCCTCGGAGGGCACCTTCGAGTTCCTGCGGCGGCTCGGGGCCGAGCCCGTGGCCTACGGGCCCGGACTGGCCGGCCGGGTGCAGGCACTGGCTTCCGGCGGAGTGACCGCGGCGACGGACCTGTTCGGCACGGAAACGGCCGAGACCGCGCTGGCGCTCGGCGTGCCGCCCGGGCGGATTTCCACGATCGCCGCGGGTCCCAACCCACCCGGCGGCGTGCGCGCCACCGGCGGCATCGACGCGGCGCCGGATGCCCTGCAACAGATCACCGACGCGATCCTCGCCGGCCAGCTCACCGTCCCTATCGCCGCGGTCTTCCCGGTCGAGCGGATCCGCGACGCCGTCACGCTGAGCGCCGGACGCCACGTCCACGGCAAGGTCGTGGTCACGCTGTGACCGCGCGATCAGGATTCAGGGATCACGAGGCTCTGGATCAGGCCGTCCCGCAGCTGGAACTTCAGGGTCCCGGAGCCGTTGTGGCCGTTGCCGGTCACCGTCAAGGTCACGTCGTAGGAGTCCGGCTCCGTGCCGTTCGTG
>Ga0335072_10017721_pt1 | contig 10064 bp, 10 predicted proteins | sample Lox_Sample_21_FD_206725 | JGI IMG/M metagenome (GOLD analysis project Ga0335072, IMG submission 206725) | Soil microbial communities from Loxahatchee National Wildlife Refuge, Florida, United States - Lox_Sample_2.1 | ecosystem: Environmental > Terrestrial > Soil > Wetlands | place: USA...
CCGTCACTCTTGATGCTTCCTCGTCCTCCCAGCTGGTGTCCGGGCTGATGCTCGCGGCACCGCTGTTCGAGCAGGGCATCCAGATATCCCATAACGGCACGCGGATACCGTCCGCACCGCACATCGCGATGACCGCGGACATGCTCAGGGCCGCCGGCGCCGACGTCGAGTCCTGGAGTTCCGGCAGCGCCAGTGCGAGCGAGCGCAACAGTGCCAGCCGCGATGGGCAGTCGGCGCCGGACTCCTGGCGGGTTCGGCCGGGACGGCTGGCACCCGGCACCATCATGGTCGAGCCCGATCTGTCGAACGCCGCCCCGTTCCTGGCCAGTGCACTGGTGACGGGCGGAGCGGTCACGATTCCCGGCTGGCCAGCCGTCAGCCTGCAAGCGGCTAGCCAGATCCTCGACCTCCTGGAGCGAATGGGCGCGTCACGGCAAGCCACCGCCGACGGCATGCGGATCACCGGCACCGGCACGATCCGCGGCATCACCGCCGACCTGCGCGATATCAACGAGCTGGCGCCGGTGCTGACGGCGCTGGCCGCGCTTGCCGACAGCCCGTCAGAGTTCACCGGGATCGGCCACATGCGGTTTCACGAAAGCGACCGGCTTGCTGTGCTCGCGAGCGAAATTGGCGCGCTCGGCGGCCACGTCACCGAGCTGCCCGACGGGCTGCGTATTCAGCCGCGACCGCTGCGCGCTACGTCGCAGCCGTTCGACAGCCATGACGATCACCGGATGGTGATGGCCGCTGCCGTGCTCGGCCTGGCGGTGCCCGGCCTGCGCGTGCGGGACGCCTCGACCGTCGCCAAGACTTTTCCTGGCTTCCTCACGCTGTGGCAGCAGATGCTGGAGCAGGCAAACTGAGCCCGGCGGCAGGCCACTCCAGGCTGGACGAAGACGATGTCCGAGTCCGGCCTGGCAAGGGCTCGCGGCCCCGTACCCGGAGACGGCCGGCCCACCAGGATGCGGTAGACGCGTTCGTGGCCGGAGTGGATCGCGGCCGGTACCGGTGCTGGGTCGACGGCCGCATGGTCACCGCGATGAAGGCCAGGGAACTTGGCCGGGGCAGCATCGTGGTAGGCGACCGGGTCAGCCTGGCCGGTGATGTCTCCGGCCGCCCCGACACGCTGGCCAGGGTGGTGCGCGTCCGCCCGCGGACATCAGTGCTGCGCAGGTCCGCCGAGGATGACGACCCTACCGAGCGGGTCATCGTTGCCAATGCAGACCAGCTCGTGATCGTGACTGCGCTGGCCGACCCGGAGCCGCGGCCGCGGCTGATCGACCGGTTCCTCGTTGCCGCCTTCGATGCCGGTCTCGAGCCGTTGCTCTGCCTGACTAAGGCCGACCTGGCCGCTCCCGATGAGCTCATCGCCATCTACGAGCCGCTCGGCATCCGCTGGATTACGCTCAGCCGGCCATTCGGCGGCCAGCTCGGCGAAGTGCGCGCGCTGCTGGCTGACCGGATCAGCGTCCTCGTCGGCCACTCAGGCGTGGGCAAGTCGACCCTGGTCAATGCGCTGCTGCCGGATGCCGACCGGGCAGTCGGGTCAGTGAGCCCGGTCACCGGGCGCGGGCGCCACACCTCCTCATCCGCGGTGGCGCTGCAACTGCCCGGTGGCGGCTGGATCATCGATACGCCTGGCCTGCGCAGTTTCGGCCTCGGCCACATCGCGGCTGACAAAGTGGTGTCCGCTTTCGAGGAGTTCGCCGACGCTATCGAAGGCTGCCCGCCCGGCTGCAGCCATCTCGATGCGGGCTGCTGCCTGGATGAGTGGGTCGCGGAGCACGGCGGCCCGGCAGCGGCCGCACGGCTGGACTCACTGCGGCGCCTGCTGCGCAGCCGCGAGGGGCTGGAAGCACCCTCCGACGCCGCGCCGGGGCCGGATTAGCGCTCCTGAAAGGGCGTGAGTTACCGATCGAGGCCCAACTTTGGGCCTCGATCGGTAACTGACGCCCTTCGGGGCCGCGGACGAGTCCGCCGTAAGTTTGCGCGCGACCCAAGTCATTGAGGACTACTCGGACGTTCCCGGCATAATGCCCTTGAATTTCGACGGCGCAGACGACGTGCTGAGATGCCTCGCAACGGATTCTCCTGATCTCCGGCCCGGCGTCGCCAGTCCGCGGCTCTTACCGCTACCGTTTCCCGGGATGGCAGGTTTTGACGGCGACCTTGGTTTCGCGCACGTCCTGGCGGACGCGGCGGACGACATCACCATGCGCCGGTTCCGTTCGCTGGACCTGCGGGTGGAGTCGAAACCGGACCTGACCCCGGTGAGTGACGCCGATCTGGCCGCCGAGGAGTCACTGAGGAACGTCATTGGCCGGGCCCGGCCGCGAGACGCGATGCTCGGCGAGGAATACGGCCGGACCGGATCCAGCCAGCGTTGCTGGGTGATCGATCCGATCGACGGCACCAAGAACTACGTGCGCGGCGTGCCGGTGTGGGCAACGCTGATCGGCCTGATGGACGGCAGCGAAGTCGTCGTCGGAGTCGTCAGCGCGCCTGCACTCGGCCGCCGGTGGTGGGCCGCGCAGGACGGCGGAGCCTGGACTGGCAAGAGCATGACGAAGGCCTCGCCGTGCCGCGTCTCACACGTTTCGAGCTTGTCGGACGCGTCACTGTCCTACTCGGACCTGTCGACCTGGGAGCAGGACGGGAGGCTGAGCGAGATCCTCGGCCTGAGCCGGAAGGTGTGGCGTACCCGCGCATATGGCGACTTCTGGTCGCACATGCTGGTCGCCGAGGGCGCCGTGGACATCTCGGCCGAGACTGACGTCAGTCTCTGGGATCTTGCCGCACTTCAGGTCATCGTCACCGAAGCGGGAGGGTCTTTCACCGACCTGGGGGGAACAGCGCGACCCGATGGCGGCAGTGCCGTGTGCACTAACGGTTTGCTGCACGCCGAAGTCCTGAACCTGCTCGCTGCCGGAGACGGGGACTTGCCCTCAGCGTGATTCGGGCGGATGCTGGACAGCACCGGCAATCACAAGCGCACAAGCAAGCCGGGCGGTTCGCTGCGGCAGTGTCGCCGTTTGGCCAACTCAGGCCGCCATCTCGTTCCGGTGCAGTTCGGCGCTGTGGGACGCGAGAGGAGCAATGCAGCATGAAGGTAAGGGACGGGATGACGAAGGTCGTCGTCAGCATCGGGCCCGCCCACACGCTGCGCGAGGCGGCCCAGCGGATGTCGACTCAGCGCGTCGGCGCGGCAGTGGTCGTCGACCAGTCGCAGCCCGTCATCGGAATCCTGACCGAACGCGACGTCCTCGACTCGGTGGCGGCGGGCCAGGACCCCGATGCCGAGGTCGTTGGCAACCACCGGACGTCTGACGTGGTGTTCGCGTCGCCTGAGTGGACGCTCGAGCAGGCCGCGTCGACGATGACAAAAGGCAATTTCCGGCACTTGATCGTGCTAGAAGACAACGAAGTGGCCGGCCTGCTGTCCATGCGCGACATCGTCCGCTGCTGGTCGAGGGTCGGCCGCGCGGTGCCGGTATCTGCCTGACATCGGATCTCCAAGCTCGCTTAAGCCCGGCCGGACGGCAGTGTCCGGCCGGGCAACCGGAACCGTCAGGCCCGGCGGTAGCGGAGCACCGCGACCGGCGTGAACACCACGATCAGTAGCGCCGACCAGGCCAAAGCCAGACCTACGTCGCTGCTTGACCCGGTCAGCAGCGACCGCACCGCGTCGACCATCGGGGTAACTGGCTGGTACTTCGAGAACGGCTGCAGCCAGCCGGGCATCGAGGTCGCCGGCACGTAGCCGCTGGACAGGAAGGCGAACACGAAGACGATCAGGGACATCCCCTGAGCCGCCTGCGGGCTAGGCGCGTACAGGCCCATGACGATGAACACCGCCGTGAACACAACGGCGTACAGCACGCACAGGCCGAGTGCGGCTAGTCCGTCCAGCCAGGAGCCCGGCAGCCGGAACCCGAAGAGAAAGCCGAACGCGGCGGTCGACACGATGGACCACACATTCGTGGTTGAGTCGGCCAGCGTCCGCCCCAGCACGAGCGAGTACCTCGAGACCGGCAAGGAGAGCAGCCGGTCGGTGAAGCCCTGCGCTTTGTCCTCGGCGACGGCCACTGCGATGCCACCGCCGGTGAACAAGACGATGCTCGCCACGTACGCGGGCACCAGGAACTCCACGTAGCTGACCCCTGAGCCGGCGTGGATCGCCCCGCCGAAGACGTAGCGGAAGCTGAACAGGAACAGCGCGGACTGGACTACGCCCATCACGATAAGGCCGGGAGTCCGGACGTACTTGCGCAGCGCTCTGAGCGCCACCTGGCCGGCCGCGGGCACGATGCCTGGTGTTCTCGCCGGCCGGCTGATCGCCGGAGTCACTACTGCCTGGCTCATCGTCATCGCTCTCTCCCGTTCGTCGACGCGCCCGCAGCGGCGGGGCTGTTGTTCACTTCGTCAGTGAGTGTCAGGAAGACCTCGTCGAGGGTCGGCCGCCGCAGTCCGATCTCGTCGACAGCGATCGCGGCTTCTTCCAGGCAGCCGATGACTGAGCCCAGCTCCGCTGGCCCGCCCGGCGCCGGAACACTCGCGTGCCGCCCGCCCGGCTCGAGCCGGACGGAGTTCGAGGTGACCCGCTCGAGGATCTGCGCAACCGCGCCCAGCATGGCTGGCTCCGTGACCGCCACCTCGATCACGTCCCGCCCGATGCTCGCCTTGAGGCTGCTCAGCGTGCCGGATGCCACGACTGTGCCGTGGTCGATCACGACCACCTGGTCAGCCAGTTCGTCGGCTTCGTCGAGATAGTGCGTGGTCAGCAGGATGCTGGTGCCCCCAGTAGCCAGGTCGCGGACGGCGTCCCAGACCTCTCGTCTGCTGACTGGGTCGAGACCGGTGGTCGGTTCGTCGAGCAGCAGCAACTTTGGGCCGCCAACGAGGCTTGCGCCAAGGTCCAGCCGGCGTCGCTGACCGCCCGAGTAACTGCTGGTGCGACGGTCAGCGACCGCGCCGAGGCTGAGTTGCTCGATCACTACGGCTGCTGAGCGCTGAGCTGCCTTGTGGCCATGACCGAACAGCCGCGCGGTCATCTCAAGGTTTTCCCGGCCGGTCATCGTCGGCTCGACCGCGGCAAACTGGCCAGCCAGCCCGATGTCTCGCCGCACTCCAGCCGGGTCCCTCACGACATCCCGCCCGTAGACCATGAGGCTGCCGGCAGTCGGCCGGACCAGTGTCGCGATGGTTCGGACGAACGTGGTCTTGCCCGCACCGTTCGGTCCGAGAATGGCCAGGACCTGGCCTGGCGGGGCGGTGAGGTCCAAGTCGTTCAGCGCCGTCACCTTGCCGAAGCGCACGGTGAGTCCGCGCGCTTCGAGCAGGAGTGCGGCGCCGGGATCCGTCGCCATGCTCATCGTCATCTCCTCAGGTGTGTCGCTGCGGCGCGGTTCTCTCGCACGAAAGCGACTAACGAGTTATGTCGCGAGTGATAGTAGCTTGGAAACTAGTAGAAGCGCAACTCACGTTATCGCAACTAGTCTCAGGGACCCTATTGCTACTAGTGCCGCGGAAACTAATAGACTGATGAGCGTGACGGAGACCGACTCCGAGGTCCGCTCATCGCCGCTTGCGCTTGCGGTGCTGAGCCTGCTGCACGCCGCGCCGTTGCACCCGTACGCCATGCAGCGGCTGCTCAAGGAGTGGGGCAAGGACAACGTCATCAACGTCGGCCAGCGCGCGAACCTCTACAAGACCATCAAACGGCTGCTTCAGGCCGGGCTCATCGCGGTCCGGCAGACCGAGCGGGATCAGCAGTACCCGGAGCGAACCGTCTACGAGCTGACCGAGGCCGGCCGGCTGGCCGCCCATAACTGGCTGACCGACATGGTCGTTCGCCCCCGCAATGAGTTCCCTCAGTTTCCGGCCGCCTTGTCGTTTCTGATGATGCTCATGCCGGACGAGGCGCGGGCAGCGCTAGAGCAGCGGGCGAGCACGCTCCGCCGACAGCTGAGCGCCATTGCGGCAACCCTGGCGAGCCTCGAACCCACCCTGCCAAGGGTGACGCTGATGGACGACGAGTACGTGCAGGCCATGATCAGCGCGGAATTGACCTGGATTGATGGCGTCGTGGCCGACCTCGGCAGCGGTGCCCTGAGCTGGAGCTACGAACAGCTTGCCGATCTAGGTGCCCAGATGGCGCCCGAGCACGGGATCGAGATTCTCGGTCCGGCCGCGGACTAGCCCCGGGTCTGTCAGTCGACCAGGCCGGCCAGGCTGTCGCGAGCGGACAGGTAAGCGACCGCCTTTCGCTCCTCCCCAAGCCCGGATTCGACCAGCGGCCGCAGGTGAGCGGTGAACGCCGCCAACTCAGCCGGGCTCAGCGCATGCTCCAGCATCTCGGCCAGTGGCGGCAGGTTCGGGTTACCCGACTGCCGCAAGAACCGGTCCCATGGGGAGGCAGGCCGCTGCTTCCTGACGGTGACCCGCAAGTCCAGTCGCACGTCGGCGAAGCCAGCCTGCTCCGCCAGCCGAACCAGGTCCCGGTCGTCGAAGTCCAGCATCGGATCAGCCCCGGGCGGCTGGATGCCTGCGAACTCAGCGCTCACCTTCGCCGCGATCTCCGCGACCGCGCCGACGTCATAGCCGAAGAACTGCCGCGAACCGCAGTCCTGCATCAGCACGTTGATCGGCTCGAACAAGCTGATCCGGCCGCCCGGCCGCAGCACCCTGCGGAACTCCGCAAACGCCGCCGCCTTGTCCGCAACGTAGATCAGTACCGACCTCGTGGTCACGACGTCGACCGTCGAATCACGAACCGCCGCCAGATCGTCGGCTGGCGCGAGCACGAACTCGCACCGGCTCAACTGCCCGGCTTCCGCCGCGACCTCGTGACTGTGGTCGAGCAAGTCGCTGGAGACATCCGAGAAGATCACGCGGCCGCCGGGCCCCAGCCGGTCCAGCGCCCCGAAAGCGATCAGCCCGTCACCGGCTCCTACGTCAAGTAGCGTGTCGTCCGGCCGCAGCGCCGCCCGGTCGAGCACTTCGTCCCGGACCGGGTAGAGCGCGGACAGCACCTGTTCGCGGTACTCAGGGTCGCCGCCATGCCGGACGTCGAGCAACCAGCGATGCCAGCGATCCCGCTCTTCGGCCACAGCAGCCAGTCTTACCGCTCGGAGGCGACGCGGCAACGGCCCAGGCGCCCGTAGCCGCTATACCGGAGCCTGGCCGATCGCCAGGTACCGGTGCTCATTGGTGACGAACCCGCGCTGGTCCACGTTCCCGGCAAGAACCTTGTTGAACGTCACCGCGCTCGTCACCACCGCCGACCCCGCCATGTCGGCGTGCGCCAGGTCCAGTGCGCTGAGCCAGAACACCAGCGACTCGACATCACAGACCACGTACTCGACGTCGTACTCGCAGAACGCCACTACCCGCAGCCCCGCACCGGCCAGCGCCTGCGAACTGATCTCTGGCACGCCGGGTGACTGCCCGAGCGCTTCCTTGACGCAGGCCATGTTCCGCTCGCCGACTTGCTGGGTGATGAAGTAACCACCGGGCTTGAGGTGGGCGGCCACCGCACCCAGGTCGATCGTGGCGTGCCGGTTGATAATGACGGGGAACGACTTTGTTACCCCCTCGAGCCGATCGCTGCCGACTCTGAATTCCAGACTCGGACCGGAGTGCTCTCGGGCGGCGAGCCGGATCATCTCGGGGTCTGTGTCGATGCCGAGACCGCGCCGGAACTTCCCGGCCAGCCTGGCGAACTGCCTCCCGTCGCCAGTCCCGACGTCAAGCACCTCGTCGGACGGGGCCAGGTACCTTGCGACGACCTCGCTATAGATCCACGGCACCGGGGCGCGGAGCGTCCGCATCCGGGAGAAATCCCAGCCGGTTCGTGGCGGGCTGGCGGCCGCCAGCTCATCGAGTTCGTCCTGGGAGTAGCTGGCTTTCACGGTCCCCATCGATCACCCCATGCGGTCTTTCGTGCCCGGCGGTAGGACTCGCCCTTGCTCTTGCTCACTAGCTCCCGGCTGCTGCTGCCATCGGCCCGGCACAGGTCGAGCGCGACCAGACCCTTGCGCTGCTGCGGCCGGCGCACTACCCGGCCCGCTGGCAGGTCTGGCGGTCCCGCTTCAGGATTACTCGCCCGCGGGCGGATCGCGGCGACGTAACTGAACTTCTCGTCTTCGTACGCTAGCTCGGCGCCCTTGGCCTGCCGGTGCATCGCCGACCGCTGGAGCCGGGCACCGAAATGGCACCAGTCCCCGTCAACGTCGAGCGGGCAGCCACGCTCGTGCGGGCACGGTGCGGCGACCCGGTACCCGGATGACAGCAACCGCGCACGGGCCGCCAGGATCCGCCGGTGCCCGGCAGGCGTTCCCGGCTCGACGAGCAGCACAGCCGGCGCTGCACCCGCGGCCAGCGTGGTGAGCGCGGCCTGCTGCGCCGGCGTCAGCTCGCCAAGCACGTAGCACGCCGTGGCGAGGTCAGCAGCGGGCAGGCCGGTTTCCGCCGGGCCTGCCGGCCCGTCGTCGCTGTCGCCAAGCCGCCACTGCCGCCAGGTTGCCGACCGCAGTGCGTCCGACTGGCCTTGGCCGAGTATCGCCCTGCCCAGCCTGATCGCGTCCGGTGACTGCTCGAGCAGGGTGATGGTCTCGATGCCGGGCAGGTCGCTGGCCACTGCCCAGGCGGAACCGCCCGTTCCCGCTCCGAAATCGATCAGGCTCGACGGCGCCCAGCCAGGGAGCGACACTCGCACCTGGCGCAGCGCCGCGGCAGTTGCCGCTGCGGTCGCGGGCATGCGGTATGCCGCATACGCGGCGGCGTCGATCCGCGACGTGATGACCGGCGCAGGCGGCACCTCGCCTGCCCGGTAAGCCGCAATCAGCCGCTGCACGCTGGCGCCGAGGTTCCCGGTGCCCGCGCCGGCCAGTGCCGCTTTCACGGCGGCGGTCAGCGCGTCCGCGGCGGGCAAGCCCGGCTCTGATCCAGTCACCCGCCCAACGTAGCCGCGCACCGCAGGGTCGACCATGATCGCGAAGACTTTTCGTCGCCGGCGACAAATTTCTTACCCGACGATGGTTTCGGCTTACCGTGGCGGGATGGACATACCGGTGTGCACGCTCTCGGATACCGCTCGGCTGGCCCGCGCTGCTGAGTTCAGTCAGCTCTTCGCGGAGACAGTCCGGCGTGTCGAGCGCCCCGCTGCGACCCGGCTGCGGCTAGAGCTTGAGCCAGACCCGGCGTCGGCTGGGCGGACGGCCGAGCTGATCGCGGCCGAGACAGAATGCTGCTCGTTCTTCACCTTCACGCTGACCGCGACGGCGGGCAGCCTCGCGCTGGAAGTCACAGTGCCGGAGGAACAGTCTGCCGTGCTTGACGCACTCGCCCAGCGAGCGAATAGCAGCCTGTCCGGCTAACCGCCGCCGGGCTTGGACACTCCTTGCTGCAGCGTGCCGGGGGCAGCGGTCACGGAGCGAGCCGGACAGCCACGTCGGCAAGTTGAGGCCGTTGCGGCAAATCCTGCACGAACCGTGCAAAAAGCCAGAGCCGCAACCGCTCTGGATCGAGCGCCAGCAGTTCTGCCATCCGCCGCACAAGCCCGGCCGGATCGACGGCTACCCGTTCGCAGTTGATCATGTGCTGAAGCGCATCGTAGGCGGGATCGCCGACGTGCGGCTTGGGATCGATCGCAAGCCAGGGCTCGCGCTCCGCCGCCAGGATGTTGTAGCTGTGCAGGTCCGTGGCCAGCACGACCTGCCGGCTGGCCGACGCTGGCAGCGTCCGGAACAGCTCGATCCCCGTCCGCTCGATGCCGGGATCGAGCCGGGGCCGGTTTTCATCAGCCTCGTACTCCCGCGCCCACCGCTCGCACATCTCCTGCAGCGACGGGAAGTCGTGGCCGGCGGGCGGCTCACGCCAGAGTCGCAGCAGCAGCGTGCACAAGATCTCGTCCTGGTCCGGCTCCGGCAGTACGTCGGCGAGCCTCGTCCCTGGCTCGCACCTTTCGAGCAGCATCGCCACGGAGTCACCGCGCAGCTCGCTGGCGTGTAGCCGGACGGTCCCGTTCCCGTCCCACAAGCGCAAGCCAGCTGCCTCGTGGG
>Ga0335072_10017722_pt1 | contig 10063 bp, 7 predicted proteins | sample Lox_Sample_21_FD_206725 | JGI IMG/M metagenome (GOLD analysis project Ga0335072, IMG submission 206725) | Soil microbial communities from Loxahatchee National Wildlife Refuge, Florida, United States - Lox_Sample_2.1 | ecosystem: Environmental > Terrestrial > Soil > Wetlands | place: USA: Florida...
ACGACGCCTTCGTCGAGAAGTTCGCCGCCAAGATGAAGGCGCTCAAGGTCGGGAACGGGCTCGAGGATGGCGTCGCCGTCGGCCCCTTGGTGAATGCCGACACGCGCGACAAGGTGGCCCATCTCGTCGACGACGCGCTCGCGCGCGGTGCCAAGGCCGTGATCGGCGGGAAACGCATGGACGGCAAGGGCTTCTACTATCCGCCCACGGTCCTGGTGAACGTGCCCGAGGATGCGCAATGCCTCGCCGAGGAAATCTTCGGGCCCGTGGCGCCCATCGTCACCTTCAAGACCGAGGACGAGGCGATCCAAAAGGCCAACAACACGGAATACGGGCTCGTCTCCTATCTCTATACGCGCGATCTCGCGCGCGGGCTCAGGGTCTCGGAGAAGCTCGATTCCGGCATGGTGGGCTTGAACCGCGGCGTGGTCTCGGACCCCGCAGCACCCTTCGGCGGCTCGAAACAGTCGGGCTTGGGCCGCGAGGGTGCGCATGAGGGCATGCTCGAGTTCCTCGAGACCCAATACATCTCGGCCAATTGGTAGCGCCCATGAACGTGATCATGCCGCAGCTGGGCGAGACGGTGGCCGAGGGCAAGATCGGCACCTGGTTCAAGTCGGTCGGCGACGAGGTCAAGGCGGGCGACAATCTGTTCGAGATCGAGACCGACAAGGTCTCGATGGAGGTCCAGGCGACCGAGCCGGGCGTGCTGGCCGAGATCAAGGTCGCGGCGGGCGAGACCGTGCCGGTCGGGACCGTGGTCGCCGTGCTCGCGGATTCGGGCTACAGCCCGGAAGCTTCGAAGAAAGAAGCACCCAAGAAAGAGACGGCGAAACCCGCGGCGAAACCCGCGGCGGCTGCGCCGATGCCCGCTTCGAAGCCGGCGCCGGCCATGGCCCCTCAAGCTGCGAGCCGCAAGCCGGCGGGGCCGATGTCGCCCTTCGAGGAAATGCGCACGCCGGTCGACCAGTTTGGCAAGGCGACGGCGCCCCAGGGCCTCAAGATCACGCCCCTCGCGCGGCGCCTCGTGCACCAGGCGGGGATCGACCTCGCGTCCCTCGCCGAGGCCGTGCGCGCGCGCGGCGGCTCGCGCATCGCCGCCAAGGACGTGAAATCGGCACCCGCCGGTCGAGGGGCACCGGCAGCGGCGCGCGCGCCGCTGGTGCCGCGCCCGGGCGACGCGATCGAACCCTTGAATCGCATCCGCCTCCAGACCGCCCAGCATCTCGCCGCCGCTTGGCGCGAGGCGCCCCACGTGTTCCAGGCGGTCGAGGTCGATTTCTCCAAGATCGACGCGGCGCGTCAGGCGGCGAAGGCCGCGTACCAGAAGCATTTCGGCGTGGCCTTGACGTATCTGCCCTTCATCGCGCGCGCGGTGTGCCTGGCGCTCCGCGACTATCCGCGCGTCAATGCGAGCTTCGACCAGACGCGCCTCCTGGTCCATCGCGACGTCAATCTCGGCATCGCGACCGACCTCGACCATGCCGGGCTCCTGGTTCCGGTCGTGCATCATGCGGACGAGATGACCGCGGGCGGCCTCGCGAAGGCGATCGCGCGCCAGGTCGAGAAGGCGAAGACCGGCAAGCTCGCCCCCGGCGACCTCGAGGGCGGCACCTACACGATCACCAACAATGGCAGCTTCGGCACGCTCTTCACCGCCGCGATCATCAACGTGCCCCAGGTCGCCATCCTCTCGACCGACGCGATCCGGAAGCGCGCGGTCGCGGTCGAGACCGCGGCGGGCGACGCGGTCGCGATCCGGCCCATGGGCATGCTCGGCCAGAGCTTCGACCATCGCGCCTTCGACGGCGCCTATTCGGCCGCCTATCTGCGCCGGCTCAAGGAGATTTGCGAGACGCGCGACTGGGCGAGCGAGCTTGCCTGAACGCCGCTTCCGCGCCGCCCGGCCGATCCCGCAAAAGAGAAACGCCCGCTGTCCGAGGCACAGCGGGCGTCTGAGTTCCGTCCCGGCCTCCAGTCGGAGGTTGTGGGGGGACGCGACCGGAACGGCACTCGAGCCAATTGGTTGTCGCGGCTCGATCGGCAAGAACTTCTCTTGCAGTTCTTAAGAGCAAGGACGATGCCAAGCGCCGACGCCCGCGTGCCAGTCGCGGCAAAATCAGAATAATAAATCTTTTCAATGGGTTGAATGGACGCGTTGCGCGCGTTGCCGGACCCGCGCCCGGTGCGAGATGCAGTTCCCGGGACGCGCGTTTCGCGAAATGCGACGGAGGCTGCGTCGGACCGTCGTCTTCAGCCGCAGACGGCACCTTCGACGATGCCCGCCTCGCCGGCCGCGACCTTCTTGCCGTCGCCCAGACGCAGGCGCTCGACATCGATGAAGCCGCCCTGGCCGTGGATGGTGATCGTCTTCGGCCCGACCGCCGTCACCTGGCCGATCTTCTTGCCGCGCACCTCGCCGAAGGTGCGCGCGATGCGCTTCTTCGCGTCGTAGAGGAAGAGCTTCTTGCCGTCGAGCATGGTCCAGGCGCCGGGCTGGGGATTGCAGCCGCGGATGAGATCGTAGGTCTGGTCGATCGGATGGGCCCAGTCGATGCGCGATTCCGCCTCGCGCACCCAGCCCTCGTAGGTCGCCTGGCTCTCGTCCTGCACGACTTCCTTGGCCTTGCCCGCGACCACGAGGTCCGCCGCCTCGAGCATCGCGCTGACGCCTTGCGGGAACAGCTTGTCGAAATAGATCGAGCCGAGCGTATCGTCCGGGCCGATCGCGCATTCCTTCTGGAGCACGACCGGGCCCTCGTCGAGCCCGTCCGAGGGGCGGAAGATGGTAAGGCCGGTCTTCTTGTGGCCCTTGATGATGGGCCAATTGATCGAGGACGGCCCGCGATGGAGCGGCAACAGCGAGGGGTGGTACTGGATCGTGCCGTGCTTCGGGATGGCGCAGATGCTCTGGGGGACGAAGATGAGCACATAGGCCATGATGCCCACGTCGGCGCCGAGGCCCTTGAGCGCGTCGTGGGCCGCGGGCTCGGTGAATTTCGCGATCTGGAACAGCTTGACGCCCTTGGCCTCGGCCTCGAGGCGCAGGGGATCGGGCCGCGCGCCGGGCTTCTCGGGCGCGACGAACACGCCCACCACCTCGTCGCCGCGCGCGAGGAACGCCTCGAGCACCGCCTTGCCGAAATCCTGCTGTCCGATGATCGCGACTTTCATGGTCTCCTCCCGGGCTTCCTTTGCGGCCGAGCCGGCTCGACCGGCTCTGGTATACAAGACGCCAGATTAAGGATGCGGCCGCCGGATGCAAGGCGAATTGAAGCGCGTCGCGCAAAGGGCCCGACGCGCATGTCGCGCCTAAGTTCGGCATCGATCCTCGGCCCGCACTTGACGAAGATCATGAATCGGAAGGCGTCTCGGATTCGTCCGCGTCCGATTCTTCCGTATCGTCCTCGGGATCCGCGTCCGTTTCGGCCGCTTCCCCATCGTCCTTGCCCGCGATCACGAGGCAAATCTCGCCGAGCGGCCGGCCCTTGGCCGCGCGCAACGCCGCGATCAGCTCGGAGAGCCGGCCGCGCTTCACCTCCTCGTGGGTCTTGGTGAGCTCGCGCACGAAGGCGGCCGCGCGATCGCCGAACACCTCGAGCGCCGCTTCGAGCAGGGCCAACGCGCGATAGGGGCTCTCGTAATAGATGAGCGTGTGGGGCTGGTCGCGGTCGAGGGCGAGGAAATTCCTGCGCCGTCCGGGCTTCCTCGGCGGAAAGCCGCGGAAGGTGAAACTGTGGGTCGGCAGGCCCGAAAGCAGCAACGCCGGAATGAGCGCGGTCGGACCCGGCACGACGGTCACGGGCAATCCCTCGCGTAGCGCCGCGCGCACCAGAACGAAGCCGGGGTCGCTGATGCCGGGCGTGCCCGCGTCGGTCACGAGGGCGATCGCCTCGCCGCGCTTCAGGCGCTCGACGAGCACGCCCTCGACGCGGCGCTCATTATGCTCGTGGAACGCGAGCATCGGCCGCTCGATGCCGAGACGCGCGAGAAGACGGCCGGTGCGCCGCTTGTCCTCGCTCGCGACCAGGTCGCAGCTTTTGAGCACCTCGATCGCGCGCAGCGTGATGTCGTCCGGATGGCCGATCGGCAAGGCGACGAGATAAAGCACGCGGGCTCCATTCAGGCTCGGGTTGAGGGCCGGAGGCGGGCGCCATCCTAGCATGCGGGAATCGCCCAAGGATCGGGGGCCAAAGGGTCCTTGGCAAGGGCCCGGAAAGGTCTTAGGACTGGCCCGCCCGGCCCCTTTGGCGGCTTTGGGCGCAACACGAGCCCGGCGCCCCGCGATGCTGCTCGACGACCTCACCCGCGCGTTCAAGGCCGCGTTCCAGGCGGCCGGATTCGATTCGGGCCCGGTCGAGGTGGCGCCCTCGAACCGGCCCGACCTGTGCCAGTTCCAATGCAACGCGGCCTTGGCGCTCGCGAAAGCGGTTGGGCGCGCGCCACGCGAGGTCGCGAATAGCGTGTTGCCCCATCTCGCGCGCGTCCCGGGCCTCATCGGGCTCGAGATCGCGGGGCCCGGCTTCATCAATTTCTCGCTCGCCGACGACGAGCTCGCGCGCCGGCTCGAGGCGATGCGCGCCGATGCGCGGCTCGGCTGTCCCGAACTGGCGCCCGACGCGCGCGGCACGGTGGTGATCGATTATGGCGGCCCCAACGTCGCGAAGGCGATGCATGTGGGCCATCTGCGCGCGGGCATTTTGGGCGATTCGCTCCACCGGCTCGCGACCTTTCTCGGCGCACGCGCGATCGGCGACGTGCATCTCGGCGATTGGGGCCTGCCCATGGGAATCCTGATCGCCGAGCTCGCGCGTCGGCGTCCCGAGCTCCCCTATTTCGACGCGGGCACGAGCGGCCCCTACCCCAAGAACTCGCCGGTCACCATCGAGGAGCTCAACGCGCTTTATCCCGAGGCGGCCCAACGCGCCGACGCCGATCCCGCGGCGCGCGAGGCGGCGCGCGTCGCGACCTTCGAGCTGCAGCAGGGCCGGCCCGGCTACCGGGCCCTCTGGCAGCATTTCGTCGACGTCTCGGTCGCCGAGGCCAAGGCGGACTTCGCGAGCCTCGGCGTCGCGTTCGATCTTTGGTACGGCGAGAGCCGGGTCAACGATCGCATCCCCGCGCTGGTCGCGCGCCTCAAGGAAGCCGGCGTCGCGTTGCCGAGCGAGGGAGCGGTGATCGTGCCCGTGGCGCGCGCCTCGGACCGGAAGCCCATGCCGCCCCTCATGCTTGAGAATTCGGAGGGCGGGGCCACCTACGGGACGACCGATCTCGCGACCATCGAGGATCGCATCGAGGCGCTCGACCCCGACCTCATCCTCTATGTCGTCGACCAGCGCCAGCATCTCCATTTCGAGCAGGTGTTCCGCGCCGCCGAGGCGGGCGGCCTGATCAAGGGCGGGCGGCCGGCCTGCGAGCATGTGGGCTTCGGCACGGTCAACGGCATCGACGGCAAGCCCTTGAAGACGCGCGCGGGCGGCGTCATGCGCCTGGCCGAGCTGGTCGAGCAGGCGATCCAGGCCGCGCGCCGGCGCCTCGACGAGATCGAGCTCAGCGAGGAGATCGGCGCTGGCGAGCGCGAGCGCATCGCCGAGCTCGTCGGCCTCGCCACCATCCGCTACGCCGACCTCTCGAACCACCGGCTCACGGACTACATCTTCAACATCGACAAGTTCTCGCGCTTCGAGGGCCGCACCGGGCCTTATCTCTGCTACGCGGCGGTGCGCGCGAACTCGATCCTCGAGAAGGCGGCGGCGGCGGGATCGAAGGAGGCGCCGATCCAGGCGCCCTCAACGGCCGCTGCGCGCGACGTGGCGCTCGCCCTGCTCGATTTCGGCCGGCGCGTGCACGAGGCCTACGCGAAACGGGCGCCCAACACCGTCGCCGAGCACGCCTACGAGCTCGCGCAGAAATTCAACGCCTTCTACCACCAGCACCACATCCTCTCGGAGGATGCGCCCGATCGGCGCGGGGCACTGCTCGCCCTCGCGCGCCTCGTGCGCGACCAGATGCGCCTGGCCCTCGGGCTCCTCGGCATCGCGACGCCGGAGCGAATGTAGAAGGGGCGCCCTTAGGCGCGCGCGCCGCCGCTATTCCTTGATCGCGTCGCAAATCTCGCGCAGCACGCGCATGCACACGGCGGCGTCGGCCGCCGAGATGCGGCTCGCGAAGCGGTCGCAGATTCGGGCGATCACCGCCTCGACCTCGACCGCGCGCGCGCGGCCCGCCGCCGTGAGGCGGACGAGCTTGATGCGCCGGTCGTTGGGATCGTAGTCGCGCAGGATGAAGCCCGCGGCTTCGGAATCCTGGAGGATGTTGCCGAGGGTAAGCCGGTCGGCGCCGAGTGCCGCCGCGAGATCGTTCTGGCGTACCGGGCCGGGCTCGCGCTTCAGATGCAGGAGGATCGGCCAGCGGCCGGCGTTGAAGCCGCCCTTCACCAGGGTCGCGACGCATTCCTGGTAGAGCGTGAGCCCCGCCTGCTGCACATGGGCGCCGAACTCGAGCCACGCGGGCTCGATCGCGTGCGCGTCCCGCGCGACCTCGCCGTCTTCTCGATTCGACCTGTCGGCCATTGCGATTTTTGTCTCACAGGGACAAGTGCGGGTCAATAATTATGACGCGACTCGCACAGGATGGTGCCACATCCGATCGATTGATATTTGAAAGCCGTGCGATCGTTACTCGATAATCTTGGCGGGCGCCACGGATGAACTTGATTTTTTACTTGCGCGAATCGCGCGAACGGCGCCGCGTCCTCGAGAAAAGAAAACGGGGTGGCGCTTTGGGCGCCACCCCGGAGATCGTCTCCAGTTCGATCCTGGGGGATCGGACTAGAACAGGTACTGCATGCCGAGCTCGAGACGCTCGTTGCTGCCGTAGCCGGTATAGCCGTTGGTCGCCCCACCCGAGGTGTAACCCGCGAGGTCGGACTGACGGTTGACCTGGTTCCACGCGAACTCGAGGCCGAAATTGACCGTCTTGACCGGGCTCCAGATGATGTTCGCCCAGACCGACTGGGTCTGGTTCTCGGCCGCGCCGACGCCCGACGGGGAGGTGATCTGCGCACCCGCGTTGGTGTAGTACGCGTCGTGCGACAGGTCGATCTGGTTCAGGCCCCACGCCAGGTTCGACCGGATCGTGTCGGTCCACCAGTGACGGTAGTTCACCATGAAGCCGTGAGCCGGCGTCGCGGTGATGTGCGAAGTGCCGGTGCCGAAGCCGGTGACGACGAACGACTCGGAGTCGTCGGCGCCGCTCAGATCCTGCACGTCACCCACGCCCCAGAACACGGCCGCGCCGATGCGGTCCTTGCCGAGGGCGGGAATGAACTCGCCGGTGTTGATCGTGCCGCCGACATAGGCGCCGTAGCCGGTCGCCGAGGCGGAGTAGCCGGTGGTGGCGCCGTTGATGTTGCTGCCGCCGCCGTTGGTAAGCGAGAACTCGCGCACCTTGCCGCGCACCGCAACGTGGCCCCACGAGTCGGTATAGTCGGCGCCCGCCGTGAACTGCGGCAGGTACGTGACCTGATCCGACGCCGCGGTGGCACCCGGAGCCGCGGTCGAATTCGAGCCCGTGAGGAACTCGCCGCCTTCCGAGTTCGCCTGGTTCGAAGACGAACCGCCGGCGCTCGCGGGCGCGATTTCACCCGCGATCATGAACTTGCCGATGTCCTGAGTGTAGCGCAGCAACGGAATGCGCGAGCCGTAGGACGGACCCTGCGGACCCCAATAGTCGACCGACTCCATCGAGGTCGCGAAGTCGTTCTCGAACAGCTCGAAGTCCTTACCGGCTTCGACCGGGCCGAGGACGCCGTAGGCCAAGCGCAAGCGCGGCACGCCCTTGGTGGTCGGGTCGGAGTCGGCGCCCGAACCGCCGACGGCGGAACGGTAGTCGAACTCCATCACGGTCTTCATCATGCCGTAGTCGGTCGGCGTGCGCGTCTCGATATGGAGGCGCGACTGGTTGGCATAGCCCGTGTAGTGGGCGCCGATGTTGCCGCCCGGCGTGTTGTTGGCCGCGAGACCGGCGCCGGTGTTGGCGTCGGACACGTTCTGGTTGGTGTCGATCGACATGCCGAGCTTGACGAAACCGCTGATCGCCATCGACGTGTCGCTGCCCGGGAGCTTGAACGAGCCCGGGAAGTCGCCGCCGACGACCGCGTCCGCGGGCGCCGCTACCGGTGCCGTGGCGTTGGCCGTCGCCTGCTGCTTCTCGATCTGGTTGAGACGGGTCTGGAGTTGGCTGATCTGCGTCTGCAGATCGTCCGTCGAGCCCGCCCAGGCCGACCCGGCAGCGAGAGCGAGCATGGCGCCCGACCCCAGCAGCGCGGCGCTGAGCCTCGTTACGTTATTCATAGATCCTCCTTGCCGTTTTGTTGTGAGTCCCGAGCGCGCCCGGCCTCGGAAAGAAACGTGGCGCGTGCGCTTGAGATCGGCCGGCCCCAATGGATCTCGTGGATCGTTCCAAGTCGCCATCCGAGCCACAGAGGAGGTTCCGCCGGGGCCGGCCGTGAGGTTTTTTCGGCCAGAGGACGGTATTCTGTCAATGAAACGGCGCGATTGGCGTGGTTTATTCTTGGCAAAGTGCCTATGAAAGCACACGCATGCTTTAACAGGAGCAATCGTATATTGTGTTTATTCGAGAACTGTCAAAATTCTTTCTAGTTTAATTAAAGTATATTATATGGAAACAATATAGTTATCTGTCGAGCAATCAGTCAATTCCCATTGCGTTCGACGCGGCGTCGGGGGCAGCGATCGGGACGGCAGAATCGGGACGGCGGAGTTTCGAAACGCGGCGCGCAAGCCGCGTATGTGCGGGTCAGCCGCTCGGGCGCAGGCGCGCGCGCTCGAGGCGCTGTGCCTCCTCGAGCCGGTGCTGCTCGCCCCGGCTCAGCCGCGCCTCGCGATCCTGATGCCCGACCACGGCCTTGCCGAGGACGAAGCCGGCGGCGAAGGCGCTCAGCGTCGCGGCGGCGCCCAGGCGGGTGATGAATTCTCGACGCTTCATTTCGATTGCGGCTCCGTCGGCGCGCGGCTGCGCTCAGGCCGACGCGGTTTGAAAGACAACCACCTGGTATACAAAATGCAACCCACGTGCCAGATTTATCCAATATCAATATGTATAGTCAAATCGTTGAGAACACTGGCATATGCTCCGCGATCAGGCCCCGCACCGGTGCGCCGGGACTGCACCGACTGCGCAGTTCTTGATCAATCCCGACGCCGCCGCTCAAATTCGGCCCAGCCGGTCCGGCCTTGAGTTCGCGCGCGGCCCCATGCGAAATAGGGCGCCCAAACCGGCGGGTGAGCGATCTTGTTGTACGAGCCTTATTTCGCGACCGACGAGATCGGCTCGATCTTCTCCGACCGCGCCGCGATTCAGCACATGCTCGAGTTCGAGGCGGCGCTCGCGCGCGGTGAGGCCGAGGCAGGCGTCATCCCGCAAGACGCCGCGGCGGCGATCGCGGCGCAATGCCGGGCCGAGCTTTACGACCCCGCCGCCATCGCCAAGGACGCGGCGCGCACCGGCGCTGCCGCGATACCGCTCGTGAAGGCGCTTACCGCCCAGGTCGAGGGCGAGGCCAAGCGCTACGTCCATTGGGGCGCGACGAGCCAGGACGCGCAGGACACGGGCCTGGTGCTCCAGCAACGCCGGGCGCTCGCGATCGTCGAGCGCGACCTCGCGCGCGCGGCAAGTGCTCTTGCCAAGCTCGCGGCGCGCGAGCGGGAGACGGTCATGGCCGGGCGCACCTGGCTTCAGCAGGCGCTGCCCATCAGCTTCGGGCTCAAGGCCGCGGGCTGGCTCTCGGCGCTCGCGCGCCAGCGCCGCCGGCTCGATGAGCTGCGCGCGCGGCTCCTGGTGCTTGAGCTCGGCGGTGCCGCGGGCACGCTCGCGTCGCTCGGCGACAAGGGGCCGGCGGTCGTGGCCGCCGTTGCGCGCGAGCTCAAGCTCGCCATCCCCACGCTGCCCTGGCATTCGATGCGCGACCGCAGCGCCGAGGCGGCCGCCTTCGCCGCGATCCTCGCGGGCACGCTCGGCAAGATCGCGCATGATTTGCAGC
>Ga0335072_10017723_pt1 | contig 10063 bp, 6 predicted proteins | sample Lox_Sample_21_FD_206725 | JGI IMG/M metagenome (GOLD analysis project Ga0335072, IMG submission 206725) | Soil microbial communities from Loxahatchee National Wildlife Refuge, Florida, United States - Lox_Sample_2.1 | ecosystem: Environmental > Terrestrial > Soil > Wetlands | place: USA: Florida...
GAATCGAAGTCCTTATGGAGGCCAAGAAACGCGGCCTCACCACAGTAGCGGTCACGTCGCTCGACAATTACGGCAAACGCGAAGCCAAGCATTCCTCGAAGAAGAAGCTACCCGATGTTGCCGACTATGTGATCGACAACTGCATTCCGTCGGAAGACGCGCTCGTGACCGTGAACGGATGGAAAGCTCCGGTGGCGGCCGGATCCACAGTTACCACCGTCACGATCGCCATGTCGATCATCGCGCAGGTCGCTTCCAATCTTGCTGCCAAAGGACTGAAGCCGCCGGTTTTTGTTTCTCCCAATGTTGCGGGGATCCCGCCCGACAACAATGATCGCGTATACGAAGAATACGAACGCTTGTTGAAACGCTAGCCAGGAGTCCAATCTGCGGCCACGATCGCTTTTCATTAGCGCCTGTGCTGGAATTCTCGTCTTCGGCATTGTTCTCGCAATTCTGGGAACGGTGTTCGGCTTACCGGCGATGCGAGAGCGCCTGCAAATTAATCTCACTCAGCAGGGCAATCTCTTCTTGCTGCTCTATCTGGGGATTTTCTGTGCCTCACTGATCGTTGGACCACTCATTGACTACGTCGGCAATAAGGCAAACCTGTTTGTGTCGTCCGTTCTCGTTTCCGCAGCAATGGTGTGGTTTGCGTTCGCGCACTCTTTCGAGTCGGCCGGCATGGCTGCGATTTTGCTTGGAGTTGGTGGTGGTGGGTTAAACACCTGCACCAACGCGCTCGTATCCGACATCTATGGTGACGCGCGTGGGCCGATGCTGAATATCCTCGGCATCTTCTTCGGGATTGGCGCGCTCTGCGTTCCACTGCTTGCCGCCAGCTTTGAAGGATATTTCACGATTCCTCAATTGTTCCTCTTTTGTGCGGTTCTCGCGGCTATTTGCGCTATTGCCTATGCGTTGATGCCTTTCCCTCCTGCTCGGGCAAGCCAGGCATTTTCTCTGCGCGAACTTGTTGGTGTGGCGAAATACGAAGGTGTGCTCCTGCTCGCATTCATCTTGTTCGCTGAATCAGGAAACGAGGCGTGTATCGGAGGATGGACCTCGACCTTCGTGAACACGATCGGCTATTCCGCCCGCACAGCCACTCTCGTTCTTGCTTCGTACTGGGCAGCCCTTATGCTGAGCAGAATGCTGGCCGCGCATTTGCTGCAAGGGATTGGCAAGTCGCAACTCGTATTAGTCATCGCGCTGATATCGCTGTTGGGGTGCGCGACGCTGCTCACCACGCGCTCGTTGATTTTCTTGTACGCGGGAACTGTATTGATCGGTTTCTCCTATGGCCCGATCTTCCCCACCACCTTGGCCATCGCGGGCGATCGCCATTCCGATCGCGCTGGCACGGTTTTTGGACTTTTGTTTTCGATTGCGCTCCTGGGAGGCATGCTGTTTCCCTGGACGGTCGGCCAGGTCTCGCAACGACTCAGCGTTCGCGCAGGAATGATCGTGCCATCGCTGGGTGCGGTTGGAATTATTCTGATGTCAGCCGTCGTTCTTGTCCGCGAACGCAGTGCGGTGCCAATTTCCAAGGCGAACGAAATGCGCTCTTAGAGCTTCGCTTCATTGTTCGCCCGAACAGATGAGGATTCACAGTGCCACACGTCTTGGCGGTTGATCTTGGCGGAACAAAATGCTCGGCTGCGATTGTCGATCGCGAGGGACGCATTGTCTCCACCCGCACAGTGCCGGTGGATTTGAGTTCTTCGTCGGCTCCGGTTCGACAGATCGTGGAGCTCGCGAAAAGTCTCGCCGCGCGCGGAGAGCCGAAAAAATCTTTTGTTGCAGCCGCAGTCGCAGTTCCGGGATTGGTTCGACGAAATGGGACGGTCTGGGCGCCGAATCTGCCCGGCTGGAATCGAATGCCGCTCCGCAAGCATCTCGAACGATCGCTTGGAATTCCGGTCGTCGTCGAGAGCGATCGCAATGCTGCGTTGCTGGGAGAATGTTGGCGTGGCGCAGGCAGAGGCAAATCCGATGTGATCGTGCTGATGATTGGTACTGGAATCGGCGCGGGCATTATGAGTGGTGGTCACGTCGTACGCGGCGCGCACGAACTCTCCGGGTGCGCAGGATGGCTAACCGTCTCGCTCGCAGGAATGCAGAACGCATCAACAGTCGGAGAGCTTGAATCTCTCGCGGCCGGGCCAGGCATCGCCAACATAGCACGCAAGCGCCTACAGGCAGGAGAAGCCAGCAGCCTTTTGCAATTCGATCTTAGAAACATCACTGCGCATGAAGTTGCCGAGGCCGCTCGGAACAGAGACAAGTTGGGATTGGATATCTTTCATCATGCTGGCAGACTGCTCGGATTCAGCCTGGCCAACATGGTCAGCCTGTTCGATCCGCAAATCGTGATTATCGGAGGAGGAATGGCTGGCGCCGCCGATCTTTACTTGAATTCTTTACGTGAGGCGATGTTGGAGCGCGCGCAACCACTCGCAGCCCCGCAAGTGAAGGTGGTTGTGAGCAGGCTACAAGATCGCGCGAACCTGTTGGGCTGTGCGCATCTGGCCTGGCAATCGTTGGGAATGCGCAAATCGAAGAAGGAGAAACGATGAATCGACGTTTATTTGCTCAATCCTTCGGAAGCGCAGCAATCTTCTCGGCCATTTCCGCTTCGTCTGCGTTGACCGAAAACTCAGTCGCTTCGGGACCAGGCAAAGTCATGGCAATCGCGGCCCACCCGGGCGACGGCATGTTTACCATGGGCGCGACCCTTGCCCAGCAGATCGAGCGCGGAGGCAAAGGCATTCTGCTGAGCCTGTCACTGGGAGAAAAGGGCGCTCCGAAGAATATTCCTGTTCAACAATATGGCGACATGCAGCGTGCAGCCACGGAGAAGGCGGCCCATCTGATCGGCGCTGATGCGGTCTTCTTCGACTATCCCGATGCGGAGATACCGTTCGACGAGGAAAGCTCGTTGCGCGTGTGTGACGCTATCCGCGAGCACCGGCCCGACGTCGTCGTCACACACTGGAGCGGAAGCTGGCACAAGGACCATCAGAATTGCCATCTCATCGTACGAGACGCCGTGTTTTATGCCGGTCTGGAAACGCTCACAAGGAGCCGGCGGGCTCACGCGGTGTCGAAAATATTCTATGCAGACAACTGGGAAGATGCTGCGAATTTCGTTCCCGACACTTACGTCGACATTGAAGCGGTTTACGAGAAGTGGGTTCAGGCGTGCGATTTCTATCCCATGTGGCGGGGGCAAACTGGATTCTTCCGCTACAACGATTACTACAGCAGCCTTGCCGTGATGCGCGGCTGTCTGTCCGGTTTTCGTCATGCCGTGGCATTGATGTCGGACAGCAATCAACGCACCCGGCACATGCAGTCCTTGTGATGGATTCGTAACGATCAAACCTTGTTCTGTCTGGCAAACCCACGCCAAATGACCCCTTCCGTAGTAAGCTAATGAAGCATGTCTGGGGAGAAAATACTCATTGTGGATGACGAGCGCCTGGTGCGCTGGTCTCTGCGCCAAAAGTGTGAGGAATGGGGCTACCACGTGGTCGAAGCCGCGGCGGGCGATCCCGGCCTGCGCCTCGCTCAACATGAGTCTCCAGACCTGGTTCTGCTCGATGTGCGCATGCCCGACATGAACGGCATCCAGGTGCTGGAGCAGATCAAGAAAAGTCCTGACGCGCCGGCCGTCATCATGATTACGGCCGACCCGCAACTGGATGACGTCAAGAACGCGCTCAAGCTAGGCGCTTACGACTTCGTCGGCAAGCCGCTCGATTTCGAAGAACTGCGCGTCACCATTCAGAACGCCCTTGAAGCCAGCCGCCTGCGCACCGAAGTGCAATCGCTGCGCGGGGAAGTGCGGCGGCACACGGGGTATCACAACGTGGTCGCAGTCTCTTCGAAGATGGCGGAACTGCTTAGCTTTGTGGAGAAAGTTGCCGCCAGCGAAGCCACCACAATTCTGATTCAGGGCGAGAGCGGCACCGGAAAAGATCTCGTTGCCAAAACCATCCACTATGAAAGTTCGCGCCAGAATGGTCCCTTCGTCGCCATCAACTGTTCCGCCATTCCTGAAACGCTGATGGAAGCCGAACTCTTCGGCCACGAAAAGGGAGCTTTCACCGATGCGAAGGCCATGAAAAAGGGCCTGTTCGAGACGGCACACGGCGGCACGCTGTTTCTGGATGAAATCGGTGAACTGTCCCCGCTGCTCCAGGCCAAACTGCTGCGCGTTCTGGAAGACCAGGTCATTCGTCGCGTGGGTGGGGTGCGCGATTTGCAGGTGGACGTGCGCGTGGTCGCAGCCTCGAATCGCGACCTTGAGAAAGCGGTACGCGAGGGCCACTTCCGCCAGGATCTTTATTATCGTCTGGCGATCATTGCCATCTTTATTCCTCCGTTGCGCGAGCGGCCCGAAGATATTCTGCCCTTGGTCGATTTCTTCATCGACTGGTATAACCGAAAGTTTAAGAAATCCATTCGCGGGATCAGCCCGGAAACCCGCCGCTTGCTGCTGGCTCATAGCTGGCCCGGAAATGTTCGCGAACTGAAAAACTCGATCGAGCGAGCCATGATTCTGGAGGATGAGGCGATCCTGCGGCCCGTCTATTTGCCCTTTGCGGTCGGAGAAGCCGCGCGCAGCGGCCTGACGGCATTTCAACATAGCAGCGCAGCTCCGGATGGCGGCCGGCAACTGGCCAATGGCAGGGTGCTGCCGCGGTTGTACATTCCCGAGGAAGGCACTTCCCTCGAAGAAGTCGAGCGCGCCATGGTCGAACTGGCCATGCGCCAGGCGAACAATAATCAGACCCATGCCGCGCGCCTGCTCGACATCAGCCGCGATGCACTTCGCTATAAGCTAAAGAAATTTGAGTTGGTTCCGGCTGGCGAAGATGATGGCGGCGATTCGCTGCCGTCCGAGAACTCATCCGCCTCCTAACCCCGCCAGAAACACGCCCCACGTCAACACTCACCAGAATTGGACCGCCGCAGGTCGAGGAACTGTATATAGTGTTGTCGCCCGCCCGGAGGTAATCCATGCTCACAGCAGAAAAATCAGAAAATCCCATCGTTCTCTCGTATCTGGCACTCCGAAGGGCTGTGGGTGCTATAGCTCTGGGTTTGCCGTTTGCCGTTTCAGTCCCATGGTGGATCTTCCACAATCACGACTTTGAGAGCTCGATCAGCAGCTACTATTACACGGGGATGCGGAACCTGTTCGTCGGCTGCTTATGCGCCATCGCGATGTTCATGTTGTGTGCGCGGGGATACGATCGCAAAGACGAAATTGCGGGAGATTTGGCGGCTTTTTGTGCGGTGGGAGTCGCGTTCTTTCCGACGTCTCCGGACGTGGGTGCGACCGATCTACAGCTTCGCGTAGGAATCGCTCACTACACCTTTGCGGCCGTACTCTTTCTGACGCTCGCCTATTTTTGTCTTTTCCTGTTCCGATTGACCGCGGCAGACAAGAGGCCGACGAAACAGAAGCTGCAGCGTAATCAGGTCTATGTGGTTTGCGGTTGGGCGATACTGTTTTCTGTTGCAGCAATTCTGATTTTGCATCTCGCGAAGATCACTCTCCTGTTTGGAATCGTGCGGCCCACGTTCTGCTTCGAGACAACCTCTCTTATTGCCTTTGGCATAGCCTGGCTGGTCAAAGGAGAAACTTTCCTGAAGGATCATCCCCACTCGCCAATGCGCAGAACGACTCCCGATATCGATCTAGGCATCAAAGATCACGTGTGACAAGGTTTCGCACAGGCCGGGAAGGATATGTCAACTCAGCCCGCAGTAGTACGGTCTCCTCCGCCGCGCTTGCTTTGATACATGAGTTCATCAACGCGGCGAATCACTGATTCGAGATCGTCGGTGTGGTTGAGTACGGTTGCGCCGATCGATGCCGTGACAGCAATGCGTTCCGTGTCGACCGCAACCGAAGAATGCGCAATCAGCAGTCGGCAGCGTTCCGCGAGATCGCCCAGTTCCGTCGGATTCATCTCGGGCATCAAGACCAGGAATTCTTCCCCGCCCCATCGACCCACGATATCGGGCGGACGTAATCGATTGGCCAGAGTTTGGGCGACCGCTTTCAACAAAGCATCGCCAACTGCATGGCCGTGGACATCGTTGACTTGTTTGAATCGGTCGAGGTCAAACCCCAACAAGCCGTAGAACCGTCCTAGCCTGCGATGCTCTTGCAACGCATGTTCCACCTTCATTTCCATGATGCGGCGATTGGGCAATCCGGTCAACGAATCACGAAACGCGAGTTTCTCCAGATCCTTCCACCGCCGTTCGGTTTGTTCCCGATCGAGATTGCGGCTGAAAACTTCAACTGCACCGACGATGCGGCCCTCACGATTGCGCAACGGCAACGCCCGAATGGAAACCGGAACCCGATGCCCGCTACTGTGCCGGAGATAGGCTTCTATGCGCCGCTGCTGCCCGTCCGCGATAACCTGGCTGAGAGGACAGCCAGTCGTACACATGGGCTGGCCGGATTCGTCCACGTGTCCAAGTAGATTGTCAAAGCAGTTCCTGCCAACGACCTCACCTGCAGTGTATCCCGAAACCTCTTGCGCGCTCTGGTTCCAGAATGTGATCTTGCGATCGCGGTTCACGATGTACACGCCGTCGTGCATGGTGTCGAGCAACTTCTCATAAAACGAAGAGCAGAAGCGGATTCCCCATAACTCTTCACAAGACTCCCGCATTTCTACTCCATAGAGGGCGCCGTCATCGGACGATCCCATCGAGGCCACCACGCGGCCAATCGAAGTTTCGTCGAAGCCCATTCGCCGCAGCAGGATTTTCTGATCGGGCCGCAGCTTGCGGGGCAGCGGAAAACAGCAGCCATAACGGCTGACTGTCGTGGTTTTGGTTCTTTCTGAGAAGCTCGCGCCGGTCGAGTCGATCCCGGCAATTTCCAGCGGAAAGGCAATTGAAACTCGGTCGCTGCGTCGGCGTCCCGCGGTTGCTGAGGTGAGGGTTTCCATGGATGCTACCTCGGCAGTATGAGCGGAAACTTGACAGGACGTTACGAACGAAAGGACGTATGCGTGGCGAGCTCCGCGAGATGCAAGCCTTGAACCAAACCGGATCCAAGCCGCCGCCGTGCGCCGCATGGAAAGCCGGCCTTATGCACCCCACGGAGCCGGCTACTGAATGTTCACCGTCACCACGAAGATCTGCGGCGTACTATAAAACAATGGTTGAGTGGTACCCACATTCGGCGTGTAGGCGCCATCGACCATAAATTTATAAGTGCCAGGAGTTGTGCCGGAAACCGTCTTGGTACCTCCGCCGCTTCCATTGCCTCCGCCGCAGCTCACCAGCGCCATGCTTCCCATCAGCACAATTAGCAGATACAAAGCATTTCCCTTGAGGCGAAAACGTCTTCGCAGCGGAAGCCCGATCACGAGAATCCCGGCTACTAACGTAAGAGATTGCGCCGCAAGCCATCGCGGATTTCTCATTCCTTGAGCGCTCGAAACGGTCGTCGTCCCCATCGAGTTAATCAACATGGCGGAGTTCACCGCCGCCGTACCCGACACATTCACTGATTGCGGAACCGAACAGGTGGGCAGATGCTGCGCTCCGGGCGGATAATACGCGATCGTACATGCAAAGTAGACTGGCCCGGTAAATCCGTTCGCCGGCGTGATGGTGAGCGCAGAGGTGTTGCCCGTCGTCGCGCCCGCCGCAAACGATACCGAAGTCGCGGACGTGATAGTGAACATATTCAGCATCGTTACGTTGACATTGACGCTACTCGCAGCGTAATTGCTGTCGCCGCTGTAGCCCACATTCACCGTCACCGTGCCCGGACTCCAGTAGTTACTTCCAAAGTCATAGCTGCATGAACCATTCGTCAATGTGCAGCTAGCGCTATAGGTTCCTCCCGGCCCACTCGCATAGAGACCGACGTATCCGGTTGGAACAGGTTGTCCGTTCACTCCGGCAACATTGGCCGTGACCGTGAGGTCTTGCGTTGGAAGCAGCGAAGATGCATTTGCGCTGGCCGTGAGAATGGCGCTTGTCTGCTGCGGCGTTACCGTGACTTGCACTGAATTGCTCGAACTCCCGGCAGTATAGTTGCTATCCCCCGCATAGCTCGCGGTCACCGAATTTGCACCTACCGGCAGATTGCTTATGGTGATCGATGCGGCGGCGACGCTCGGATTGTAGTAAGGGGGCGGTCCCAACGTCGCCGTTCCAAGGGCTTTATTTCCCAGGTAAAACGTGGCTGTGCCTGAGGGCGGCTCCGCCAGTGCAGTGATTCCTACAATCAGTGTCAGCGTCACCGGGCTGCCAGATACAACAGTGGCAAATGATGCGAGATTCGGACCTACTCCGAGGCTGATCGATGGCGCAATCTTAGTGATTGTGAAATTCAGCGGCATCGAACTCGAAGATGCATTGAAGCTGGCATCTCCCGAATAGCTGGCACCCACCGTGTGCGCTCCGACGGAGTATCCCGTAGCCGATACCCATTCCGCCATTCCCGCGCCATTAAGCGTTAGCGGCCCGGAGGTAGCATTCCCAGCCGCTGAGGTGTCCGTGAAATTCACCGTGCCAGTTGCTGTTCCATCAGTTGTGCCGGGCGTCGCATTGACGCCATTCGGTTGTGCATCAAACGCGATGTACGTGCCATACGGATAGCTGGCTCCGTTCGTGAGCGGAACGAACGAGCTGCCGCCATATGGATATACGTTCCCCGATACGGAAACGGTGCTGTTCTCCGGCGAGATATTCACCGAAACTGCATTGGAAGTGCTGGAGGCAAAGACGCTGTCTCCGCCGTAGCGCGCGCTCACCCTATATTGGCCGCCGGGGAGGCTGTTCACGCTTCCACCTGCCGTTCCGCTCTGCAGCGTTAGGAGCTTTAGCCCAACAATCTGCTGCGAGCTGACGCTCGAAAGTAGACTCACACTCCCAGAAGGAGTTCCGCCGCTCCCGCTCACACCCACATTTACCGTGACGGGAGTGCCATGCGTGAAGCTGGTTTGACTAAGGCTAAGAGTCGTTGAACTCGACTTGAATGTGAGCGAGTTCCAATTGTTGAACAGTTGATAAGCGTCCACACTGCCCAACCCCGTCGCCATGTCGTATCCCGGACCGGCGTAATAGCCGAACGTGTAATAGCCGTTTGTATTGTCGCTAACTGTGCTCACAGTGCAATTCGGGGAGCCCGGCTGGCAGGGCACGACGTTGCTCCCAGTCGTGATGTCGTGAAACGCAGAAGCATGCTGCGCTGCCAAGGGATACAAAATGTAGTCAGCCTGTCCCTGCGGCCCGTATTTCTGTTCGATCAACGCCAGAATGCCTGCCATCGCCGGAGAAGAGGCCGACGTCCCTCCCACAATTCCAATCGTTAGTGACCCGTCGGAAACCACGCAATAACCTTCACCCGGACAGAATGGATAGAAGGTGTCGTTCTCCCCGGCCGCCGCAAACAGCGACACATCCGGAAGATCGCGTACGCCATCGTTTGGAACACCCTTTCCCGTCTGCCAGGCAGGCTTCGGGTATCCCGCCGTGCACGAGGCATAGGTTCCATCAGAAGCATCGCTTCCGGTCGCGCAATTGCTCGGCCCGCCGCTTCCCGCGACAATCGTGGGATCGCCGGACATGTAGACTCCGCCATCCACAAGATTCAGGCCGAACGGATCGTTCCACGCTTGCTCCGGTACAGGTTGCAGAAGAGACGTGGTGGGAAACCATGTCTGGACCGTGTCCCAATAAGTCTCCAGCTGGGCTTGCTGCGCGCTCGAATCTTGGTTGTAGCTCGAGTAATAGAAATCAGTTCCGCCCACAGAAACGTTCCAGGGAGTGGAACTGAAGCCGTTCATGGCGATCCCGTACTGCGCCGGTTCCGCATCGTTGAAGTCATCACAGCCCGCCGGGCCTCCGTCCCCGGCCGAAACGAACGGGGTCTGCCCTTGTGCCGCTGCCTGCTCCCACAGCGAATACCAGAACTGGTTTCCCGCCGATCCCAGATCCTGTTCACACAATCCGTAGCTTGTGCTGAGGATGGAAGCTTCATCATCATCCACCGCTCGCTGCGCCGCCA
>Ga0335072_10017724_pt1 | contig 10063 bp, 8 predicted proteins | sample Lox_Sample_21_FD_206725 | JGI IMG/M metagenome (GOLD analysis project Ga0335072, IMG submission 206725) | Soil microbial communities from Loxahatchee National Wildlife Refuge, Florida, United States - Lox_Sample_2.1 | ecosystem: Environmental > Terrestrial > Soil > Wetlands | place: USA: Florida...
AGTGGCCGAGGGTCAGCCAGTGCTCACGGCCGGCGAAGTGATAGCGGAGCGTCCACGAGGCGCCATCGCGAGTCTGCTTCCGCAGATACAGCCCGTCGCCGTCACTGAGCAGCATCCGCTCGCCCGATCGGTGCGCCTGCTCAACCGCGAGCGTAGTGAGTTTCGCGCGCTCCATTCGACCCCTCCATCCGCAAGGATTCGATCCGGTGGCTCTCGGTCCGGGTGGCTTGCGAAGTGTTTCGGCACCTCGCAAGCCGCCCTGATCGTCGAATGGCAGCCACGGACTTAGCTACAAGTCAGCTACTACGCTAGCTACAGGATAGCTGATATGGGGTTGGATGGAAGTGGCCATTTATGGCCAAAATAACTAGAAATGCAGGGTAATTCTAGACGGCGATGGATATGCCTCGACGCCCCTCGACGTTATTCGGCGTTCTGCACCTGTTCCCGCATCTGCTCGATGACGACCTTCATGTCGACCGCGGTACGCGTGGTGTCGAGGTCCTGCGACTTCGATGACAGCGTGTTCGCCTCGCGGTTGAGCTCCTGCATGAGGAAATCGAGCCGCCGGCCGGCGGGCTCATTGGCGGCGAGCACGCGGCGGATCTCCTGGATGTGACCGGAGAGCCGGTCGAGCTCCTCATCGACGTCGAGCCGCTGCAGCAGCAGCGCGAGCTCCTGCTCCAGGCGGTCCTGATCCACGCTCGCGGTCAGCTCCTTCAGCCGCTCATCGAGCCGTGCCCGCAACCGGGTCTGCACTTCGGGCAGCCGCTCGCGCACCTGCCGCACGTGGTCTTCGAGGCTGGTGCAGCGCATCTCGAGGATCTCCTTGAGCCGCAGCCCTTCGCGTGCGCGCGCCGCGACCAGGTCCTCGAGAGTGCTGCCGAAGAGCGCCTTCGTGGCCACCATCAGCTCTTCGCCCGCGGAGCTGTCCTCCTTGAGCACGCCGGGCCAGCGCAGCACATCCACGAGATTCACCGTATGCGCCGGGAAGGAGCGGGCGACGTCCTTCAGTCGGGCGACGACACGCTCGAGCGCCTGAGCATCGACCTCCAGGCCGGCCTCGGAGACCTGCGCCCGGCGGTAGCTGATCGAGCAGTCGACCTTGCCGCGGCGCACTTCGCGCGCGAGGTGCTGGCGCAGCTCGCCCTCGGCGGAGCGCAGCTCGTCTGGCAGGCGGAAGCCCGCTTCGAGGAAGCGGTGGTTGACACTGCGCAGCTCGCACACCAGTGTTCCCCAGGACCCGGAGATCTCCCGCCGGGCGAAGCCTGTCATGCTGGCAATCATTGAGTTAAACCACTTAGCTCCTGGCGTCCCGGAGTGCTATAAAGGTGGACCGAAAGTCTAACAGATGCACGGACTTATTCTTGCGGGTTGAGTACGCCGACGTCAGCCTCCTCGGCGGGCGAGAGGAGAACCAGGACCGGGTCGCCGCCGCCGTCGCCGATCATGCGGCGCTGCTCATCGTCGTAGACGGCATGGGCGGCCACGCCAACGGTGCGCGCGCCGCGGAAATCACCCGCGAGATCGTGCTCGATGGCTTCGCGCACAGCCCGCAACCTCTGTTCGATCCGCTGGGATTCCTCCACCTGGTGCTGGGCCGGGCGCACGATGAAGTCGTCAAGCTTGGCGCCTCGCTACCGCTCGAGCAGCGGCCGCGCGCCACCTGCGCGCTGTGCCTGGTGCAGCAGGGCGCCTCCTGGTGGGCGCACGTCGGCGACAGCCGCATCTATCATCTGCGGGCCGGCGGGCTCGTCGGCCGCAGCCGCGATCACAGCCACGTCGAGGTGCTGCTGCGCGAAGGACTGATCACCCCGGAGCAGGCCCTGACCCATCCTCACCGCAACTATGTCGAATGCTGTCTCGGCGGCGACCCCATCCTCCCTGACATGGCGATCACGCGACGGCGTCCGCTACAGGCTGGGGACGTGTTGCTGCTGTGCACAGACGGTCTGTGGAGCGGCGTGAAGGACGCGGAGCTCGCTGCGGAGTTGTCTGCGCCGGTCACACCGGGGGGCGCGGCCGTGGCGCTGCGCGAGAAGCTGCTGGAGCTGAGCCAGAAAGCAGTGACCCGAAACGGCACGGGCAGCGACAACACCTCCGCCGCCGTACTGCGCTGGCTCTCATGACACGCCCGAGCGGGCGCGCGCCCGATGAGATGCGCGCGGTCACCTTTACGCACCGGTTCGCCAAGCACGCCGAGGGCGCGGTGCTGATAGAGGTCGGCGACACCCAGGTGTTGTGTACTGCCAGCATCGAGGACACCGTGCCCGCGTTCCTCCGCGGCAAGGACCAGGGATGGGTGACGGCGGAATACGGGATGTTGCCGCGATCGACCCACACGCGCTCCGCGCGCGAGGCCTCACGCGGCAAGCAGAGCGGCCGCACGCAGGAAATCCAACGCCTCATCGGCCGGTCGCTGCGCGCCGTGATCGATCTCAAAGCGCTGGGGCCGCGCACCATCACGCTCGACTGCGACGTCCTCCAGGCCGACGGCGGCACACGCACTGCCTCCATCACGGGCGGTTACGTTGCACTGGCACAGGCCTGCGGAAAGCTGGTCGCGCAGCGCACCATCCCCGCGCTCCCCCTGCACGGGCAGGTCGCGGCCGTCTCCGTGGGTATCGTCGGCGGCGCCCCCGTGTTGGATCTCGACTACCGCGAGGATTCGCAGGCCGAAACCGACATGAACGTGGTGATGCGAAGCGGCGGCGGTTTCGTCGAGCTGCAGGGCACCGCGGAGGGACATCCCTTCCGCCGGCACGAGCTCGATGCGATGCTCGCTCTCGCGGCCGGCGGCATCGAGCGCCTGTTCACCCTGCAGACCCAGGCGCTAGCGGACCGGAGCGCATGAAAAAGACCGTTCTCGCGAGCGGGAACGCCGGCAAGCTGAGGGAGCTGACGGCGATTCTCGCGCCCCTGGGCCTGGATCTGGTCGCGCAGAGCGCGCTCGGCATCGACTCGCCGCCGGAGACCGGCAGCACTTTTCTCGAGAATGCGCTCATCAAGGCCCGGCATGCGGCGCGCGTCTCGGGGCTGCCCGCGCTGGCGGATGACTCCGGCATCGAGGTCGACGCGCTCGACGGCAGACCGGGAGTACGTTCGGCGCGGTTCGCGGGCGAGAGCGCGAGCGATGCCGACAACCTCCACAAGCTGCTCGCGGAGCTGCACGACGTGCCGGCGGAGTTTCGCCAGGCGCGCTACCACTGCGTGATCGCGTTCGTGCGGCGGCACGACGACAGCCAACCTATCGTTGCGCACGGCACGTGGGAGGGCCGCATCGCACTAGAGCCGCGAGGCAACGGCGGTTTCGGCTACGATCCGATATTTCTGCCCTCGGGTGCTCACGGCACCGCCGCTGAGCTCGACCCGAAAACGAAGAACGAAGTCAGCCACCGCGCCCAGGCGTTGCGCGCGTGGGCCGCCGCTGCGCGTGAAGAGCTGGACCCCGAAACGGCACGGACGATGCCCACCACTCGCGGCACACTCTTCGTGGTGGCTGCGCCTTCCGGAGCCGGCAAGACGTCGCTGGTGAAGGCGCTGCTCGAGCGCACCCCCGGTCTGCAGATGTCCGTTTCCCACACCACGCGACCGCGGAGGCCTACAGAGCAGCACGGACGGGAGTACTACTTCGTCACGGTGCCGGAGTTCGAGCAGCTGGTGGCGGATGGCCAATTCCTGGAGCACGCCCGCGTCTTCGACAACCTCTACGGCACGGCACGGGCGCCGGTGGAAACGCGCCTCGTGCAGGGCGGGGACATCGTGCTGGAGATCGACTGGCAGGGCGCCCGGCAAGTGCGCGCGGCCATGCCCGACTGCGTCACGATCTTCATCCTGCCCCCGTCCCGCGAGGCGCTCGAGAAGCGTCTTCGCAGCCGCGCGACCGATTCGCCGGAAGTGATCGCCCGGCGTCTGCGCGATGCCGTAGGCGACATGTCGCACTGGCGGGAATTCGACTACGCAGTGGTCAACGACGACTTCGAGAAAGCGGTGGCGGACCTGATGGCCATCGTGTCAGCACATGGCGAACGGGTTCCGGCGCGCGGCGGCGGCGGCCCGGAACGGAGAGTCCTGGGCGGAGCGGGGCGACTGGCCGCAGGCCGCCCAGAGCTGGCTCCACTGCTGGCGCGCCTGCTGGCCTGATCGCCGGTTTGGGCTTATAGTAGATAACCCTCGGCGCCACCCGGTGCCCATCACTTTATTTACTCTACGTACCCCCACCATGGCCCGTATTACCGTCGAAGACTGCCTGCAGAACGTCGATAACCTCTTCCAGCTCGTCATCCTGGCGGCCCAGCGCGCACGGCGGCTGGCAAACGGCGCCGAGCCCACGGTCGGATGGGAGAACGACAAGCCGACGGTGGTGGCGCTGCGCGAGATTGCCGCCGGCAATGTGACCGTCGAGATGCTCCGCGAGCCTGAGCCGCCGGCAGAGCCTGCGATCCCTGAGCTCGAGGCGCAATCGACCTTCCGCGCGCCGCAGTTCGGGCTGGGGGATTAGACCCTCCCGGCAATTCCTATGGACTATGCGTCTTCGCTCCTGGGACTGCTCCCCGGCGGAAGGCGCACTCCCGGACTCAAGGAGCTCCTGGCCGCCGTCGGCAAATACCTGACTCAGGAGCAGGTGACGCGCATCGAGGAAGCCGCCGAGTTCGGCGCTTCCGCCCACAAGGGACAGAAGCGCCTCTCCGGCGAGCCGTACATCGCCCATCCGGTCGCGGCGGCCGCCATCCTCGCCGACCTGCACCTCGATGCCGATACGCTGATAGCAGCGATCCTGCACGACGTCATCGAGGACACCCCGACGCCGAAGGATCAGCTCGCGGCGCGCTTCGGCGCCGATGTGGCGGAGCTCGTCGATGGAGTGACGAAGCTCGATGCGATCCAGTTCAAAAGCCGCGAGGAGGCGCAGGCGGAGTCCTTCCGCAAGATGCTCCTCGCCATGGTGCGCGACCTGAGGGTCATCCTGGTCAAGCTCGCCGACCGCACCCACAACATGCGCACCATCCAGGCCATGCCGCTGCAGCGGCGGCGGGCCGTTGCCCGCGAGACGCTCGAGATCTACGCGCCGATCGCCGAACGCCTCGGCCTCTACAACATGAAACTCGAGCTCGAGGACCTCGGCTTCGAGGCGCTCTATCCGCATCGCTACGTGGTGCTGGAGCGGGCGCTGCGCAAGGCGCGCGGCAACCAGAAGGAATTCATGAAGAAGATCGACCAGCAGCTCACCGCGGCGCTGGCGAAGAGCGACATCCAGGCGCGGGTGGAGACGCGAGAGAAGCATCTCTACAGCATCTACAAGAAGATGCTGCGCAAACGTGCCTCGCTCGCCGAGATCGTCGATGTCTACGGTCTGCGCATCATCGCCGACAAACCCGACACCTGCTATCGCGCGCTCGGGATCGTTCACTCGGTGTTCAAGCCCATGCCCGGGCGCTTCAAGGACTACATCGCCATCCCGCGGGTCAACGGCTACCAGTCGCTGCACACGACGCTCTTCGGCCCCAACGGCGTCCCGATCGAGGCGCAGATCCGCACCGAGGACATGCACCGTGTCGCCGAATCCGGCATCGCGGCCCACTGGAAGTACAAAAGCGGCGGCGATGCGGACTCCATCCAACAGCAGCGGACCCGCGAGTGGCTGTCAGGCCTGGTGGAGCTGCAGGAGGATGGCAGCTCGGAGGAGTTCCTCGAGAGCGTCAAGGTCGACCTGTTTCCCGACAAGGTGTATGTCTTCACGCCGAAGGGCACGATCCTGCGCCTGCCGAGCGGTGCCACGGTCGTGGACTTCGCGTATGCCGTGCATACCGACATCGGCAACCGTTGTGTCGCGGCGAAGGTGGACCGGCGGCTGACGCCGCTGCGCACCGTGCTGCGCAATGGCCAGACGGTGGAGATCATCACCGCCAAGGGTGCGATGCCAAACCCCTCCTGGGTCAACTTCGTCGTCACCGCCAAGGCGCGCAACGCCATCCGCCACTACCTGAAGAGCCTGCGGCGCACGGAGGCCATCGCGCTCGGCCAGCGGTTGCTCAACCAGGCGCTCGGCGAGTTCCGCCTGACGCTGGAGGAAGTCAGCCCCGAGGTCCTGCAGGCTGTGCTCGGGGAGTTCGGCATGAAGGATCTCGACGATCTCTACGAGAAGATCGGCCTGGGCGAGCGGCTCGCGCCGCTGGTCGCGCGGCGCCTCCTGCCGGCGCAGCCGGCACCGGGCGGCGGTCCGCACGCCCCGGCGCCGCTCGCGATCGCCGGCACGGAGGGATTGCTCGTGTCCTACGCACGCTGCTGCTTTCCGCTGCCGAACGACCCGGTGTTCGCATTCCTATCCGCCGGCCGCGGCGTCATCATCCATCGTGAGCGTTGCGTCAACGTCGAGGACTACCGCAAGCATCCCGAGAAATGGCTGCCGGTGAGCTGGCGGTCGGCGCCGGACCGGGTCTTCAACTCCGAGATCCGCATCTATGTGGTCAATCGCACCGGCGTGCTGGCGGGGGTGGCCGCGGCCATCGCCAGCACGGAGACCAACATCCATCATGTCTCGATCGAGGAGCAGGAGGGCGACGCCTCGATCCTCACCTTCGAGCTGAAAGTGCGCGATCGCAAACATCTGGCACGCGTGATGCGCGTCATCCGGCGCATGCCGGATGTGACGCGTGTCAGCCGGACGATTGCCGCCCACGCGCGCACCGACCCGGCGGACGGACACATAGAAGGCGTCGATGAAAGCGACGATGCGGATCCCAATCCCGACAACGAGTGAGCGAGCAAATGAGCCGTAAAGTGATTCATACGGAGCGGGCGCCGCAGGCGATCGGCACCTACTCCCAGGCGGTGCGCACGGGCGACACGGTCTACCTCTCCGGCCAGATCCCGCTGGACCCCGCCACGAAGGAGCTGGTCAGCGGCGATATCGAGGCGGAGATCCGCCGCGTGTTCGAGAACCTGAAGGCGGTCGCCGAGGCCGCGGGGGGGAGCCTCGCGCAGGCCGCGAAGGTCAACATCTATCTGACCGACCTGGCGCACTTCGGCAAGGTCAACGAGATCATGGCGCTCTACTTCCCGCAACCGTATCCGGCACGGGCGGCCGTCGGCGTCGCGCAGCTGCCCCGCGGGGCGCGCGTCGAGGCCGAGTGCGTCCTCTACCTTGGCTGAGAGCGCGCCTATCGCTCGCCGGTCACCCGAGTTATGAAGCAACGCAACCCCGCGACTCAGGCACAGGGATGTGCCCGGCCGCCGAAGGTGGCCGAGTCTCGGGCAAAAACCACGTTTTTTGCCCGAGACGGCGCTGGGCAGGGCAGGAACCCGGATCCAGCGCTTCAAGGATCGCCGGGCAGGATGCCCGGATCCAGCGCATCCTCACCAGAACAGCGTCCGATCACGGCGCTCCGCGGCGTGGGCGAGGCGCTGGCCGAGCGCCTGGGCCGCCTCGGCGTCGCACAGGTTCAGGATCTGCTCTTCGTGCTGCCGCTGCGGTACGAGGACCGCACCACGGTCGTCAGGATCGGCTCCCTGCTTCCCGGGACGCGTGCCGTGGTGGAAGGCGAGATCCAGCTGTCACAGGTCGTCTACCGCCGGCGGCGGCAGCTGCAGTGCAGCCTGTCGGACGGCACCGGATTCCTGACACTGCGCTTCTTCCATTTCTCGGGCTCGCAGCAGCAGGGGCTGGCCCGCGGCACCAGGCTGCGTTGCTTCGGCGAGATCCGACGCGGTCCGCAGGGATTGGAGATCGTCCACCCGGAATATCGCCGCGTCAGCGGCGGGGAAGCACCGCCGGAGGAGACGCTGACGCCCGTCTACCCGCTGACGGAGGGCGTACCCCAGGGGCGGCTCCGCGCGCTCATCGCGCAAGCGCTGCACGAGCTCGAGACCGCGGCAGTGCGCGATTGGATCCCGGCGCAGGTGCTGGAGTCGCTCGATCTGCCGTCCCTGCGCGAGGCGCTACAGTATGTGCACCGGCCGCCGCGGGAGGCGCAACTCGACGAGCTTGCCGCGGGCCGCCACCCGGCGCAGCGGCGACTCGCGTTCGAGGAGCTGTTGGCTCATCAGGCGAGTCTGCGGCTGCTGAAGCGCGCGGCGAGGACCGACCCGGCGTGGCCGCTCGACGACCCGGCCGCGCTGGCGGCGCGGCTCACGGCCGCTCTGCCTTTTGCACTCACGCGCGCGCAGGCCCGGGCGCTGTCGGAGATCGAGTCGGATCTGCGCTCCAGCGTGCCGATGGTGCGCCTCATCCAAGGAGACGTCGGATGCGGTAAGACAGTAGTCGCCGCGGCCGCTGCCGCGCGTGCCGTAGGCAGTGCTCTGCCGCACGCACCCGACGAGCGTTTCCAGGCCGCGCTCATGGCGCCGACCGAGCTCCTCGCGGAGCAGCACTGGCGAAATCTCGATCAGTGGTTCAGGCCTCTCGGTCTCGCCGTCGCCCTGATCACGGGCTCGCAACCCGCGCGGACGCGCCGCAGCGCGTTGGAGGCTGTCGCGAGCGGTGATATCCGGGTCGTGGTCGGTACACACGCGCTTTTCCAGGAAGGCATCGAGTTCTCGCGCCTGGGGCTCATCATCGTCGACGAGCAACACCGGTTCGGCGTCCAGCAGCGCCTGCGCCTGCGGGAGAAGGGCAGCAAGCTCGGGCGCTTTCCGCATCAGCTGATCATGACGGCGACGCCGATACCGCGGACACTGGCCATGACCGCCTACGCCGACCTCGATATTTCCGTGATCGACGAGCTTCCGCCCGGCCGCACCCCGGTGCGGACGGTGGTGGTACCGGAGGAAAGGCGCGAGGAAGTCGTGGCGCGCATCGTCGCTGCCTGCCGCGCAGGCCGTCAGGTCTATTGGGTGTGTCCGCTGATCGAAGAGTCGGACGAGTTGCGCGCGCAGGCGGCGGAAGAGACTGCCGCCGCGCTCGCGGAGGCGTTGCCCGAGGTACGGGTAGGCCTGGTTCACGGGCGGATGCCGCCCGCGAAAAAGGATGCAGCCATGCTCGCTTTCAAGGCGGGACGTATCCAACTGTTGGTCGCGACCACGGTGATCGAGGTCGGCGTAGACGTTCCCAACGCCACCCTGATGGTCATCGAGAACGCCGAGCGGATGGGGCTGGCACAGTTGCACCAGCTGCGGGGCAGGGTAGGCCGCGGGTCGGAGGCCAGCACCTGCGTGCTGCTCTACCGCGCGCCGCTCTCGCCGCTGGCGCGCCAGCGTCTCAAGGTCATCCGCGACACCAATGATGGCTTCGAGATCGCGCGCCGCGACCTCGACCTGCGGGGTCCCGGCGAGCTTCTCGGTACCCGGCAGACCGGGCTGGCGCAACTTCGCGTCGCGGACCTGACGCGCGACGCGGACCTGCTGCCGCGCGTACAGGAGGCGGCGGAGCTGCTGATCTCGCAGTACCCGGATAGTATTGCTGCGCTCGCGGCCCGGTGGATCGGCACGGCCGGGCAGTACGCCAGAGTCTGAGAGAGAGCATGAACAGCACCGCAGCCGCCGGCGACATCGGCCTCGCCGCCAAGCCCAAAGAGGCACCCTTCTACTATCGCCTCGCCCGGCGCCTGGAGGAGTATGGACGGCTGGCGCGCTTCGATCGCCCAATCGGCACGTGGCTGCTGCTGTGGCCGGCTCTCTGGGCGCTGTGGGTGGCCAGCGGTGGCAGACCGAATCAGAGGGTGTTGATCATCTTCGTGCTGGGCGTGGTGGTGATGCGCGCAGCCGGCTGCGTCATCAATGACTTTGCCGACCGTGACATCGACCCGCACGTCAAGCGCACGCGGGAGCGGCCGCTCGCCGCACGTCGTGTGTCCCCGACAGAGGCGCTCGTGCTCTTCGGCGTGCTCGGCGCCGCCGCGCTGGGTCTGGTCGCGCGACTCAACATCTTCACCATCAAGCTCGCCGTCATCGGCGCCGCGCTCACGGTCTCGTATCCGTTCGTGAAGCGGTTCTTCCCGTTGCCGCAGCTCTATCTGGGCATCTCCTTCGGCGGCTGGAGCGTGCCCATGGCCTTTGCGGCGCAGCGCAATTCGCTGCCGCGCATCGCCTGGGTGCTCTACATCGCCGCGGTCATCTGGGCGGTGTT
>Ga0335072_10017725_pt1 | contig 10063 bp, 10 predicted proteins | sample Lox_Sample_21_FD_206725 | JGI IMG/M metagenome (GOLD analysis project Ga0335072, IMG submission 206725) | Soil microbial communities from Loxahatchee National Wildlife Refuge, Florida, United States - Lox_Sample_2.1 | ecosystem: Environmental > Terrestrial > Soil > Wetlands | place: USA...
CGACGAGAAGCGTATGCGCGCACCTCTCGTCGTCGCCAAGGGCGCGGATCTCGTCGCAGCCCGCATCCGCGAGATCGCCGCCGAGCATGGCGTTCCCATCTTCGAGGCGCCGCCGCTCGCGCGCGCATTGCATCACAGCGTCGAGATCGGGAGCGAGATTCCGGCAACGCTCTACGTGGCCGTCGCGCAGGTCCTGACCTACATCTATCAGCTCAAGGCCGCGCGAACCTCGGGAGCGCGGCCGCCGGAGCCGCCTGCGATCGACCCGGGCATTGACGCCACACGGCATTGATCATGAGCACAGTCGCCACCTCGACGAGTCCGAACATGCCGACCTGGCGGGAGCTGCTGCGCGCCGGCATCGGCGTGCCGGTGGGCGTCCTCGGCGTGCTCGCCATGGTGATCCTGCCGCTGCCGCCGATGGCGCTCGACATACTCTTCACCTTCAACATCGCGCTCTCGATCGTGATCGTGATGGCGGTGTTCTACGTCTCGCGGCCGATCGAGTTCGGCGTCTTCCCGACGGTTCTCCTGCTCGCGACCCTGCTGCGCCTGGCGCTCAACGTCGCCTCGACGCGGGTGGTGCTGCTGCACGGCTACAGCGGGCCGCAGGCGGCCGGCCACGTGATCCAGTCATTCGGTGAGTTCGTGGTCGGCGGCAACTTCGCCGTCGGCGTGGTGGTGTTCATCATCCTCACCATCATCAACTTCGTGGTGGTCACGAAGGGCTCCGGACGCATCTCCGAGGTCAGCGCCCGCTTCACCCTGGACGCCATGCCCGGCAAGCAGATGGCGATCGACGCCGACCTCAACGCCGGCCTCATCACCCAGGACGAGGCCCGCACCCGCCGCGCCGAGGTCCGCGCCGAGGCGGACTTCTACGGCGCGATGGACGGCTCGAGCAAATTCGTCCGCGGCGATGCCATCGCCGGGATCCTGATTCTCCTCATCAACATCGTCGGCGGCCTCGCGATCGGCACGATCGGCCATGGCATGGCGGTCGGCGACGCCGCCCATACCTACACGCTCCTCACGATCGGCGATGGCCTGGTGGCGCAGATTCCGGCGCTGCTGCTCTCGACCGCGGTGGCCCTGATCGTGACCCGCATGTCGCGCTCGCAGGACATGGGCGGGGAGCTGCGCCGCCAGCTCTTCGGCAACCCGAAAGCGCTCGGCGTCGCGGCCGGGCTCCTCGGGGTCATGGGCCTCATCCCGGGAATGCCGAACGTGGCCTTCCTGCTCATTGCCGCGCTCTGCGGCTCGACGGCCTACATCATCAACCGCAAGCGCGCCGCCGCCACGGTGGCGGCCGCCGCCCCGAAGCCCGTGCCGCAGGTGCCGGAGACCCGCGAGCTCACTTGGGAGGATGTGCGGCCCGTGGATCTCGTCGGCCTCGAGGTCGGCTACCGTCTGGTCTCGCTGGTGGACAAGCGCCAGAGCGGTGACCTGCTCGGCAGAGTGCGCGGCGTGCGGCGCAAGCTGTCGCAGGAGCTCGGGTTCCTGATCCCGGCCGTGCACATCCGCGACAACCTCGACCTCGCGCCCAACGTGTACCGCATCAACCTCAGCGGCGTGCCCGTCGGCGAGAGCGTCATTTATTCCGACAAGGAGCTCGCCATCAACGCCGGACGCGTCTTCGGCGCGCTGCAGGGCATCGCCACGCGCGATCCCGCCTTCGGCATGGAAGCGGTGTGGATCGACGCGGCGAGCCGCGACCACGCGCAGGCCCTCGGCTACACCGTGGTCGACCCGAGCACGGTCATCGCCACTCACCTCTCCTTCGTCATCCAGGCGCACGCCAACGAGATCCTCGGCCACGAGGAGGTGCAGCAGCTGCTCAACGGCCTGGCGAAGAGCGCGCCTAAGCTGGTGGAGGATCTGGTGCCGCGCGTGCTGCCCCTCTCCACCGTCGTACGCGTGCTGCAGAGCCTGCTCGCCGAGCGCATTCCGATCCGCAACATCCGCACCATCATCGAGACGCTGGCGGAGCACGCGCCCCGCTCACAGGACGCCGCCGTGCTGTTGTCTCACGTCCGGGTGGCCCTCGGGCGTCAGATCGTGCAGGACATCGCCGGCATCGCCACCGAGCTGCCGGTCATCACCTTCGAGCCGGACCTCGAGCGGCTGCTCTCCGGCTCGCTCGCCGCCAACTCCACCAGCCCCGGCCTCGAGCCCGGGCTGGCGGAGCGGCTGCAACAGCGGGTCGGCGAGGCCTCGCGGCGCCAGGAGGCCGCGGGCGAGGCGCCGGTGCTGCTCGTGCCGCCGCCGCTGCGGGCGCAGCTGGCGCGCTTCCTGCGCGCGGCGCTGCCCAACCTCCACGTGCTCGCGTGGAATGAGATTCCCGACAACCGCAAGGTCCGCGTCGTCACCGCGGTCGGCAGGTAAACATGAAGATCGTACGACATACGGCACGCGACATGCGCCAGGCTCTGCGCTCCATCCGCGAGCAGCTGGGCGAAGAGGCGGTGATCCTCTCCTCGCGCCGGCTGGCACAGGGAGTCGAAGTCACGGCAGCGGTGGATTTCGACGCCGACATCAGCAAGGCGGCGCTCATGGCCGCCGCGGAAGCTGCCAGCGCTGGCAGCCTCGCCAGCTCAACCAGCTCCACCAGCACAGCCAGCGCCATCAGCCCGCCGGCACCCACTGCGCCGGCCGTGGTCCCGACGCTCGTGACCGCTCCGCGTGAGCCACCGGCAGTTGCGGCGCCTCTGGCGCCCCTGGCGCCCCTGCTCGACGCACAGCCTGAAGCCGCCGAGGCGCCCGCGCACGTCATGGGCAAGGAGCTGCAGACTCTGCGGCGCATGCTCGAGACCCAACTCGCGCAGCTCGCCTGGAACGACCGCACGCGCCGCGCGCCGGTCCATGTGGAGCTGCTGCGCGAGCTGACCGAGATCGGGATCGCCCAGGACCTCGCCGACCACCTGGTCGGTCAGCTCGATCCGGCGGTGGACCTCACCCAGGGCCGCCGCTTTGCGCTCGCCGGACTGTCGCAGTATCTGCTGGTCACCGGCGACCGCTGGCTGGAAACGGGCGGCCGCGTCGCCTTCGTGGGCGCCACCGGCGTCGGCAAGACGACCATGCTCGCCAAGCTGGCGGTGCGATGGATATTGCGGCACGGCCCGCAGGACCTCGCGCTGGTCGCCTCCGACACGGTCCGCTTCGGCGCCCAGGATCAGATGCAGGCGCTCGGCCAGTTGCTCGGGGTGCCGGTGCACGTACCGGAGCGTTTCGAGGCCCTGCCGGAGCTGCTCACGCGGCTCGAGCGATACCGCCTGGTGTTGATCGACACACCGGGCTCGAGCCTGCGCGACCCACAGCTCGGACCGCGTCTGGCGGTGCTCGCCAACTCCGCATCGAAGCTCGAAACGGCGCTCGTGCTGGCGGCATGCGCCCAGGCGGGCGTGGTGGAGGAAGCCGTGCAACGCTTCCGGCCTGCCAACCCGGCCTCCTGCCTGCTCACCAAGCTGGACGAGGCGGCGAGCCTCGGCGGCGCGCTCTCCGTGCTGATCCGCGCGCGGCTGCCGCTCTCGTACACCAGCGACGGCCAGCGCGTGCCGGAGGATCTGCGGCCTGCGCGGTCGCTGGAGCTGGTATCCCACGCGGTGCGGCTCGCCAAGGCGAGCGGTGCCGCCGCCGACGAAGATCTGCTGCGACGACGATTTGGAAGAATCTCCCATGCGACGACCTGAGCTCAGCTTGATCAACAACTCCAAGCTCGAATCCCTCGGGCAGCCCGTGCGGGTGATCGCCGTCACCGGCGGCAAGGGCGGCGTCGGCAAGACGAGCGTCTCGGTCAATCTCGCGACGGCGCTCGCCGCCGCGGGCCGCCGCGTGGTGCTGCTCGATGGCGATCTGGGACTCGCCAACGCCGATGTCTTCCTCGGACTCTCGCCGCGCTACACGCTCGCGCACGTGATCTCCGGGGAGCGCACGCTGGACGAGGTCATCCTCCAGGCACCGCAGGGCTTTCAGGTCGTGCCGGCGGCATCGGGGGCGGCCGATCTGGCCAGCATGGGCGCGGCGGAGCACCTGGGACTGGTGCGCGCCTTCAGCGGGCTCGCGGCCCGCCTGGACGCGCTGATCGTAGACACCGCCGCCGGCATCGCGCCGGGCGTGCTGCAGTTCTCGCAGGCCTGCCAACACGTCCTGGTCGTGATCTGTGACGAGCCGGCCTCGTTAACCGACGCTTATGCGCTCGTCAAGGTCCTGAGTCGCAATCACGGCGTCAATCGGTTCCGGGTGCTCACCAACCGGGTGCGCGCGCCCGGCGCCGGCGCGGAGCTGTTCCGCCGCTTCGAGCGCGTCACGGCGCGCTTCCTCGATGTTGTGCTCGAATTCGCAGGCGAGATTCCCGAGGACGAGTACCTGCGCCGCTCGGTGCGGGAGCAGCGCCCGGTGCTCCAGGGCTATCCGGCGAGCGCCGCGGCGCGGGCGTTCAAGAAACTGGCGGCCGTGGCCGATACATGGCCAGTGCCGCCCGGTCCCCGCGGGAACATCGAGTTTTTCGTGGAGCGGCTGGTGCGGCGCAGCCCCGCGCGGCTGGAACTGGTGCCATGAACGCGGCGAGCGCATACGGGACGCGCCGCGGGCCGAGCGAGGCGAGCGAGCTGGTCACTCGCCACGCCGAGCTGGTGAAGCGGATCGCCTACCACCTGGTCGGCCGGTTGCCGCCCTCCGTGGAGGTGGACGATCTGATGCAGGCAGGAATGCTGGGGCTGCTGGAAGCGGCATCGAACTACGCGCCGAATCGCGGCGCGAGCTTCGAGACGTATGCCGGCATCCGCATCCGCGGCGCCATGATCGATGCGCTGCGCAAGCTCGACTGGGCGCCGCGCTCGGTGCATCGCAAGGCGCGCGCGGTGGCCGCGGTCGTGCAGGAGATCGAGCGGCGCACCGGACGCGATGCGCGTGATACGGAGATCGCCGAGCGGCTCGGGGTGCCGCTCGATGAGTATCACGCCATCGTGCAGGACGCGGCGAGCTGCCGCCTGGCGGCGCTCGACGATACGACGGCGGCAACGGCCGAGGGCGCGGCCGATCCGTTCCGGGAGACCGCGGAGGAGGGATTCCGCGAGGCGCTGGCGCAGGCGATCGAGGGATTGCCGGAGCGCGAGAAGCTGGTGATGTCGCTCTATTACAGCGAGGGATTGAACCTCAAGGAGATCGGCGCGGTGCTGAAGGTAACCGAATCGCGTGCCTGCCAGCTCCACGGGCAGGCGCTCGTGCGGCTCAAGGCGCGTTTGGCGGACTGGCGTGACGGCACCGCCGGCGCGGGTGCAACGAGAGGAGGCAGGCAGCAGTGAGCAAAGAACTGAAATTTCTGGTGGTCGACGACTTCTCGACCATGCGCCGCATCATCAAGAACCTGCTGCACGATCTCGGCTATCCCAACGTCGCCGAAGCGGACGACGGCAAGACGGCGCTGCCGATGCTGCAGGGAGGCGGCTTCGACTTCCTCATCACCGACTGGAACATGCCCGGCATGGCCGGCCTCGATCTCATCAAGGCCGTGCGCGCCGACGCCAGGCTCGCCAAGATGCCCGTCCTCATGCTGACCGCGGAAGCCAAGCGCGAGCAGATCATCGAGGCGGCGCAGGCGGGCGTCAACGGTTATGTCATCAAACCTTTTACCGCCGAGACGCTCAAGGAAAAGCTCGACAAGATCCTCGGCGCGGGAAAGTGAACCTGTCATGTCGAACTTCCAAGTACTGAAGCTTGAATACAACGCTTGCGTGGAGGCCTTGTCGGAGGCGCTGCGCGCGGGTGACGAGACGGCCTTCTTCACCGCCGTCGATCACATCGTGCGCATGCGTGAGCCGGCGACGCTCACCGAGATCCGCCGCCTCACGGGCGGACTGCAGAACGCTCTCGAGCGCTTCAGCATCGAATCGCGTCTCGCGGACATCGCGGAGAACGAGATCCCCGATGCGAAAAGCCGCCTCGCGCACGTCATCAAGATGACCGACGAGGCCGCGCACCGCACGCTCGACCTCGTCGAGCAGTCGGGACCGCTCGCCGAGCGCACCGCGCGCGAGGCGAGCTCGCTCATCACCTCACTGAAGACCTACCGGGACCGTCCGTCCGGCAGCGGCTTCGAGGGCGCGGTCCGCTCGATCGACGCCTTCCTGCCGGTGGTGCGCGCGGTCGAGGCGTTCCTGCCCGCCGTGCGCGGCGACTCGGAGCAGATCCGCAAGAACCTGGCCGACGTGCTGATCGCCCAGGGCTATCAGGACCTCACCGGCCAGATCATCCGCAGCGTCATCAAGCTCGTCGTCGAGCTGGAGGAAACGCTCGACAATCTCACCAAACTCTCCGGCGACGTCGTCGAGCATGCGACGCTCGGAGAGAATCCGGACAGGGGCCATGGACCGGCGGTACCGGGAGTCACGCGAGGGGAAGTTGCCGCAGGCCAGACAGACGTGGACGAGCTGCTGTCGGGCCTCGGCATGTAAGGGGCCGCAATGGACATCCTGAGCATCGTCGGACTGGTGCTCGCCGTCAATGCCGTGCTGCTGGGTGCCGTGCTGCGCGGCGCCGGCGTCATGGCACTCGTCTCCACGGAAGCCTTCATGGTCGTGGGCGTCGGCACGATCGCCGCGACCTGCGTCCAGACACCGCTGCCGGTCCTGAAGCATGCGCTCAAGATCTTTCCCTGGATCATCCGGCCGCCGTCCCGCGACGGCAAGGCGCTGATCACCAAGATCGTCGACTGGAGCAATACCGCGCGCAAGCAGGGCCTGCTCGGCCTCGAGCCGCTGATCGCGCGCGAGAGCGACGCGTTCGTGCAGAAGGCGCTGCAGCTGGTGGTCGACGGCAGCGAGCCGGAGGCGATCAACAACGCCATGCAGGTGGAGCTCAGCATGCGCGAGCATGCGGACGTCGCCGCGGCCAAGATGTTCGAGGGCGCGGGCATCTACTCGCCGACTCTCGGCATCATCGGCGCGGTGCTCGGCCTCATGGCCGTGCTGCAGAACCTCACCGATCCCGCCAAGCTCGGCGCCGGAATCGCCTCGGCGTTCACCGCCACCATCTACGGCATCAGCCTCGCCAACCTCTTCTTCCTGCCGGTCGCCGCCAAGCTCAAAGGCATCATTCAGGGCCAGACGCAGATCCGCGAGATGATCATCGATGGAATGATGAGCATCGCCCAGGGCGAGAACCCGCGGGCGATCGAGGCCAAGCTCCAAGGATACCTGCACTAGGAACATGAGCCAGCACGCCCCAACCTACCACAGGCACAGGGAGGTGCCCCGCCGCCGCAGGTGGCGGAGCGGGCAAAAACCACGCTTTTTGCTCGCGGCGCGCTGGGCCGGGCAGGAGCCCGGATCCAGCGCTTCAAACTAGGAGGACGCCATGCGCCGCAGAAAGAAGCACCAGGAAGAGCACGAGAACCACGAGCGCTGGGCCATCCCGTATGGCGACCTGTTGACGCTGCTGCTCGCCTTCTTCGTGGTCATGTACTCGATCTCCTCGGTGAACGCCGGCAAGTATCGCGTCCTTTCGGACTCGCTCTACGCCGCGTTCCGCGGCGAGCCGCGCACGCTGGAGCCGATCGAGGTCGGCCACAAGCGCGTCGGCTCCGGGGCCGACATCCGTGTCAGCATCGTCCAGCAGGCCGATCTCAAGGGACAGCCCCGCTCCCTCCTCGCTCCGGTGCCGCTCGCCATGGCGACACCGCTGCCGAACTCGCCCTACAACGACAACATGCCGCCGCCCGGAAACGAGAACGGCGTCAAGTCCGCGACCGGCGAGGCGCACCCGGCCGATGCCGCCGAGGCCGCGCAGGCGCAGGCCGCCGCGATCATGCTGAGCAAGGTGGCCGACGACGTCGCGCAGGCGATGTCGGGACTGATCAAGAAGAACCTGGTGGTCGTGCGGCGCAAGCAGAGCTGGATCGAGGTCGAGATCCGCACCGACATCCTCTTCCCGAGCGGCAGCGCCCGGCTCGCACCCAACGCGGTCGACATCATCCGCCGCCTCGCCGCCGTGCTCGCCCGCTTCCCCAACCCGGTGCGGGTCGAAGGCTTCACCGACGACGTGCCGATCCGGACCGTGCAGTTCTATTCCAACTGGGAGCTGTCGGCGGCGCGCGCCGGCAGCGTCGTGCATGTGCTCGCGGACCGGGGCGTGGGCAGTGACCGGCTCGCCGTCGTCGGCTTCGGCGAGGAACATCCGGTTGCGAGCAACACGACCTCGGAAGGGCGCAATGCCAACCGCCGCGTGACCGTCGTCATTCTCTCCTCGGGGGCCGACGGGCACCAGGAACCCGGTTGGGTGCCGAACGCGCAAACGAGCGATGCGAGTCGGCCGGAGCAGCCAACCGGCATCACTGCCGCCAATGGCACGGTTCCTGCACGATAACTCCTGACACGTCGCACGGCGCCGGGATTCCGACACGCGGGCGCGTCATGTGATCCGCATCACGGAGCCGTCGCTCATGACCCTGCTGTCGCACATCGACCTGCCGTCCGCCGAGTTCCTGCTGGTCGCGGGACGCGCGGTGTTCCTCGTATTCTCGTTCCTGGTGGCGGCCATCAGCTTCACCGCCTGGCGCGGCGCCACGCGCCGGCAGACCGCCGAGGTGCTGTCGCAGTCGCAAATCGTGCTGCAGCGGCTCGCGGAGCTCGAGGCGCGGGTGGATGCCACCAAAGCGGCCGTCACCGCCCTCGGTGAGCATCTGGAGCGCCCGCGTGCGCCGGCCTCATCCCACTCGTCCTCGCCCGGCTACCAGATCGCGATCCGGCTGGCGCGCGGCGGCGCGAGCCGCGAGGAGCTGATGTCGGCCTGTGGACTGACGCCCGCGGAGGCGGATCTCGTCCGCCGGCTGCATGCGCCGCAGGCTGCGGAACTGCGTCAAGTTTCGTAGCGCCCAACTCAAGAGGCGCGTCACAAGGGCCGATACCGGCGCTGTACCGGCAGTCATGCCCCGAATCCGCGCGCCATCCAGATTATGACAACCCGCAAGAAGCAGCCGCCGGTCAGCAAGGGCGGCCGGCCGGTGAAGCGGCGATCCGCGGCCCGCAAGCGCACCCGTGACGACGGCTCGCTGATCCTGGCCTCCGAGTGCACGGTGGCCGAGGCGGCCACGCTCAAAACGCAGCTCGCGCGCCGGCTCGGGGAGTCGGACGCCGTCACCGTCGATGTCAGCGCGCTGCAGCGCATCGACACCGCGGGACTGCAGCTCCTCGCGGCCTTCGTACGCGACCGCCGCACGGCGGGCCGCGCGATCGCATGGCGCGGCCGTGCGGCCGCCCTGGAAGCGGCGGCCGGGCTCCTGGGTCTCTACGACATGCTCGAGCTGCCGCGCGAGGCCGGCCGATGACCGTCGACCTGACGCAATTCCATGCCGCCTTTTTCGAAGAGAGCTTCGAGGCGCTGGATGCGATGGAGGCGGCACTCCTCAAGCTCGATGTCGGCTCGCCGGAGCCGGAGCTGATCAACACCATCTTCCGCGTGGCGCACTCCATCAAGGGTGGCAGCGCAACCTTCGGATTCTCGGACATCGCCTCCTTCACCCACAGCCTGGAGACGCTGCTCGATGAGCTGCGCGGCGGCAGGATGGCGGTGACCGTCGCCGTGTCCGACCTGCTGCTGAAGTCGGTGGACGTCCTGCGCGCCATGCTGCGCGCCGTGCAGGCGAAGCAGCCGATCGACGCACAGCGGGTGTCGGACCTGCAGTTCGATCTCGAAGTCGCGATCGCGAGGAAAGACGAGCCGCCGGCCGCAGCGGGCCCGGCGGTGGCTGCAGCCGGGGCCCTCTCCCAGCCGGCTGCCGGTGGCGACGCGGCGGCGCCGAAGTCGCCGCGCTGGCGGGTTCGCTTCCATCCCTACCGGGAGCTGCTGGCGCGCGGCAACGACCCCCTGCGGATGCTGCGCGAGCTGGCCGCGCTCGGTGAGCTCGAAGTGCGGGTCGACGCGCAGATGCTGCCGCCGCTCGCCGATATCAACCCCCAGGACTGTTATCTCGCATGGTCGCTCGAGCTTCCGGGTGAGGTGTCCGAAGAGGCGATCAGGCAGGTGTTCGAATGGGCCGAGGGCGATTGCGACCTGACGATCGAGCGTC
>Ga0335072_10017726_pt1 | contig 10063 bp, 7 predicted proteins | sample Lox_Sample_21_FD_206725 | JGI IMG/M metagenome (GOLD analysis project Ga0335072, IMG submission 206725) | Soil microbial communities from Loxahatchee National Wildlife Refuge, Florida, United States - Lox_Sample_2.1 | ecosystem: Environmental > Terrestrial > Soil > Wetlands | place: USA: Florida...
GCAAGCCCGGCCGCCCGCCCCGCGATGCTCCACCCGGCTAGCTCCTGGCGGCCGATTCGCCCGCTCCGCGGCCTTTGCGCTTACATGGAGCAGTGAATGAGCAGCGCCGGCGAACCCCCGTGGCCGTCGGCGCCGCCAACCAGAGCTTCGCCGTCCTCGCCCTCGGCAGCTTCGTGGTTCTCGGCCTGCCCGACGGCATCCTGGGCACCGCGTGGCCCTCGATGCGCGCCACCTTCGGCGCGCCCGTCGGCGCCCTCGGCCTGATCCTGCTCCTCGCCACGGCCGGATCCGTGCTGGTCACGGCGTTCGTCGGCACGCTGATCAAGCGACTCGGCGTGCCCGCCCTGCTGGCCGTGGCCGGGTCGTGCTCCGCCCTGGGGGCGGCCGGCTACGGGCTCGCGCCCGGGTTCGGCCTGGTGCTGGGCGCGGCCGTCCTGGGCGGGGCGGCGGCCGGCATGATGGACGCCGGTCTCAACACGGCGATCGCCCTGGCCGGCCGGCAACGGCTCCTCAACCTGCTGCACGGCGCCTACGGCGTCGGCACCGCGATCGGCCCGCTGGTCGTCACGGCCGCCATCCTCACCGGATCCTGGCGGCCGGCCTACCTGATGCTGATCGTGCTCAACCTGGTCATCGCGGCCTGCTGGCTTCGGCACCGGCGACGCGCCGGGCCCGCGACCGCCGGCCGCGAAGGCGCAGGTGATCGAGCCGCCGTCGGCCGCGCAGTGGTCCCGGCGCCGGTACGGCTCGGTGCTGGTCGCGGGCATGAGCGTCTTCTTCCTGTACACCGGCCTGGAGGTCGGCGCCGGGCAGTGGGAGGCCAGTTTCTGCCGCGGGCACCTGAACCTGTCCACGAGCGCGACCGGCCTGGCCACCTTCGGCTACTGGGGCGCGCTGACCGTCGTGCGGATCTCGCTGGCTCTGGTGCCCCGCCCGGTCGCGCCGCGCACCGTGGTGCGGCTCGGCAGCGCCCTGGCCGTGATCGCCGCGGCGGTCATCTGGTGGCAGCCGGGCACGATCGGCACCGTGATCGCCTTCGCGGTCCTCGGCGGCGCCCTGGCCGGCGTCTTCCCGGCCCTGGTCACCCTCACCCCGGTCCGCATCGGGGAGCGGCGAGCCCAGCACGTCATCGCCTGGCAGGTCGGTGCAGCCGCCGCCGGGGGAGCGGGCATCTCCGCCCTGATCGGCCTGCTCATCGGCACCACCAGCCTGGCCGTCCTGGGCCCCGCACTGACCACCCTCGCGATCCTGGTCGTCGCCACCGAACTGATCCTGACCCGGCTCGCCCCCGTCCCGCGCTAGGGCCGCGCGCACCTCAGATGGGGTACCGCGTGGGCTCGGTGGTGTACTGCCGTCCGGAGGGCGTGGTCCACCGGACGGCACCGTTCGGGATTTGCTCAACGCGCCAGCGGGGGGTCCTGCTTGAGCCGGTGGTCGAAGCGGCACTTGGGATTGCCGTTGCAGATACAGGTCCAGCCGCCCGCCTCATACGGAATGTTGTGCTCGAAATCGCACCGCCCGGCAGGTCTCCGGCAGCCGGGCCCGGTTAGCGCCGATTTTCACTAAGCGAATTGTAACAGCGCGGGTTTCATCTGATGAAGGACTGGAATGGTTTTGATGCGGCGTGCCAGCTGGTTATGGGTAGTGCTGCTGAGGTGCATTTAATGGTGCTGGGAGTGGTGCAGTGGGGTGCATTTTGCGAATCGCTGCGGAAGGGTGGCCGGCGTTGCGGCGGGCGGCTGCCTGCGGGGTTGCGCTCTGCTTACATCTGGTGAAGGATTCCTTCGTCTGATGTAAGTGACGGAGGGTGGTCGTGGTGGGGATGGGGCGAGATGGGGCGCCGGGGTCGGCGGGGCTGCACCTGGCGGCGGGCGTGCCGCTGCTGCATCCCGATGAGCAGGTGTTCGCGGCGATGCTGGAGGGGTGGCGGGCGCAGCAGCTGGCCCGGAACCTGGCGCCGGCCACGATCGGGCGGCGGGAGGCGATGGTGCGGGCGTTCGCCGCGCATGCCGATGCCATGCCGTGGCAGTGGGGTCCGGGGATGGCCGATGAGTGGCTGGGTGAGCTGCGGGCGATCAAGGGGCTGCGGCGGTCGACGGTCCGGTCGTATGCCTCGTCGGTGTCGGCGTTCTGCTGGTATGTGACCGATCCGGCTTACGGGTGGGCCGGGCAGTGCCAGGCCCGGTTCGGCACCCATCCGGTCCAGGTGTTCCACGAGTGGAACACCGCGGTGCACGTCCAGCAGAACGAGGCGGACCCGCGTAAGCGGGCGTTCACCCTCGATGAGCTGCAGGCCCTGTTCGACCACGCCGATGAGCAGGCAATGCGGGTGCGCGGCGACGGGCGCAAGGGCTGGCTGCCGGCGTTCCGCGACGCGGCGGCGCTGAAGGTGGCCTACGGGTTCGGGTTGCGCCGCACCGAGGCGGCGATGCTCGATGTGGCCGACCTGGGGCCGAACCCGCACGCCCCGGAGTTCGGGGAGTACGGGGTGTGCCAGGTCCGGTTCGGCAAGGCGATGAAGGGGTCGCCGCCCAAGCACCGCAGCGTGCTGACCGTGTGGGAGTGGGTGCCGCAGGTGCTGGCCCAATGGATCGAGGAAGCCCGGCCGCTGATGCCGTCCGCGGGGGAGTCGGCGGCGCTGTGGCCGTCCGAGCGCGGCTCGCGGATCGGCTCCGGCACGCTGCACAAGCGACTGGGCGAGTACCGGGACGCGCTCGGCCTGGACGAGGGCCTGGATTTCCACTCGCTGCGCCGCTCGTATGTCACTCACCTGATCGAGGGCGGATGGGACCCGCTGTTCGTGCAGCTTCTCTTGAGCCCGCCGGAGGGTGTCCGCGACGTGCACCACGAGGCTGAGACGAGTGGGAACCTGCGTGCTGGAGGTGGTTATCTGCGGTCGTCCGTCACGCAGATGCCCCGGAGGTTCGATGCTTGTTCAGCGCGTGGTGATGCCCGTCTCGTCGCTTGAGTCCTGGACGGTCCTCGGCGACGAGGGCGGCCCGGTGGAGCCGGTCGAGCGATACCTGGCTTACCTGACCGATATCGAGCGGTCGCCGAACACGGTCAAGGCCTACGCTCACGACTTGAAAGACTGGTTCGGCTTCCTCCACGTGCGGGGCCTGGACTGGCGCGAGGTCCGGCTGGAAGATCTCGGCGAGTTCGTCGCCTGGCTGCGGCTGCCGCCGGCTGGCCGGGCGGGCGGGGTGGCCATGCTGCCCTCGGCCGAGCATCACTGCTCCGCCGTCACGGTGAACAGAAAGCTGTCGGCAGTCAGCGGGCTTTACACATTTCACTCACGGCACGGGGTCGACCTCGGCGACCTGGTCACCGAACTGCAGCCTGCCCGGCGGCGGTCAGGCTGGAAGCCGTTCCTCTACCATCTGAGCGCGGGCGAGCCGGAACGGCGGCGCACGATCAAGCTGCGCAGCCCGCGCAGGCAGCCGACCATCCTGACCGCCGCCCAGGCGCAGGCGATCCTGGACGCGTGTACTCATTTGCGGGACCGCCTGCTGTGGGCCTTGCTGTGGGACTCGGGCATCCGGATAGGGGAAGCGCTGGGGTTGCGTCATGAGGACCTGGCCGCCGCCGAGGGCGAGCTGACGGTCACCCCGCGGGTGAACGACAACCGGGCGCGGGCCAAGTCAGCGAGCCCGCGGACCATTCCGGTCAGCCCGGAGGTGATCCGCCTCTACGCCGACTACTTGCACGAAGAGTACGGCGACCTGGATTCCGACTACGTCTTCGTCAACCTGTGGGGGCAGCCGTTCGGGCGGCCGTGGACCTACCCGGCGGTCTACGACCTGGTCGTGCGGCTGCGGCGGGCCACCGGGATCGACTTCGACCCGCACTGGTGCCGGCACACGTACGCCACCCGGCTCCTGCGCAAGAACACGCCGATCGAGGTCGTCAGCAAGCTACTCGGGCACTCCTCGATTGCCACGACATCGGATATTTACGGTCACCTGTCTGTTGAGGACGCCCGCCGGGCGCTGGAGGCGGCCGGGTGGTTCACCGGGCAGGAGGTGCAGCTGTGACCCCGGCCGTCCCGGAGCCGGGCGGCATGCCCGCAGGCCGGCCCGGGCTGCTGGGCAAGCTTATGGCCGCCGTCCGCCCTGAGTTCCGCGTTGACATCTACGTCCCCGAGCGGGGAGCCCTGGTCTTCGAGTCCGCGCCCTGCCTGGTGCCGGGGTGCGTCAGGCAGCCGCGCACCCGGGGACTATGCAAGGGCCACTACTACCAGTGGAGGAACGAGGAGCGCCCCGGCATTGAGGCGTTCGCGGCGGCGGCGTCCCCGGAAGGGCTCGGGCGCAGGGAGCTGTCCGCCTGCCTCGTCCCGGGCTGCCGTTACGGCGGTGTCCGCCGGGGCCTGTGCGTCCGCCATCAGGGATTCTGGGAACGAGCGGGAAAGCCTGACCGTGCGGCGTGGCTGGCCGGCCTTGCGCCGGCGGATGATCCCGGCCACGCGATCTGCGCGCTGACGTACTGCACGCTGTGGGCGCAGGGCCGTTCGCCGTTCTGCGCCGACCATCGGTCGCGCTGGGAAGCCGCAGGCCGGCCGCCCCTCGGCGAGTTCACGGTGCTGTGTGAGTCCTACGGCGACGACCGCTTCGACTTCCGGCCGCTGGGCGACCGCCGGCAGCTGAAACTGGAACTGCAGTACGCGCTGCAGTGCCGGCATGACGAGCGGCAGGTCAAGACCCCGGCCGCCGTCGCACGCCCGGTCATCGCGCTCGCCGCGTCCAGCCCGGTGTCCTCGCTGCTGGACTGGTCACCGGAGCGGTGGAGCGAGTTCTTCGACGCGCGCCACGCGGCCAGGCACGGCAAGAACGGGCAGCTGGCCTTCTTGCGCTACGCTCACGGCCGCCTGGAGGACCTGCAGTCCGGCAGCGGCTGGGAAGCGGAGTTCCCCCGGGACGTGTGGGAGCTGCGGCGGCTGGGGATCGAGGGCCGCAAGCGGCTCCGGTTCGACGGCATCCCGCAGCCCTGGCTGCGCCAGCTGGCGAAACGGTTCGCCCGCTGGCGGCTCAGCATCGGCCGCAGCCCGATTCAGACCTACGTGGACGTCCAGGCGGTGACCAGGCTGGCCCGGTTCCTGGACTCCCCGCCGGTGAACGTCACGAGCCTGGCCGGCGTCGACCGGGTGATCCTGGAGCGCTACCTGGCCGACCTGGCTACCGATCCCCGCGCGGTCCGGTCCCGCAGCCGGGACATCAGCTCCCTTGGCGCCTTCCTCGACGCGGTCCGCCGGCATCAGTGGGACCGCAGCCTGCCCGCCAGCGCGTCCTTCTACCCCGACGACTTCCCGAAGCCAGAAAAGCGGCTGCCCCGCGGGCTGGCCGAGCACGTCATGGCGCAGGTCGAGCAGCCGGCCAACCTCGACAGGTGGAACGATCCCGGCAGTCGGCTGCTCACCGTCATCCTGATCCGCTGCGGGCTGCGCGTCGGCGACGCCGTGAAGGTCGCGTTCGATTGCGTCGTCCGCGACGAGGACGGTGCCCCCTACCTCCGTTACGACAACCGGAAGATGAAGCGCGAGGCCCTTGTCCCGATCGACGAGGAAGTCGAGCAGGGCATCACCGCCCAGCAGCAGCGGATCCTGGCCCGCTGGCCCGGCGGGGTTCCGGGTCTGTTCCCCGCCCCGAAGATGAATCCCGACGGCCGCAGGCCCCTGAGCACGCACTCTTACCGCGGGCAGCTGCGGGACTGGCTGGAACGCTGCGACGTCCGCGACGAGCACGGCCGCCCGGTCCGGCTGACGCCCCACCAGTGGCGTCACACATTCGGCACCAGGCTCATTAACCGGGATGTCCCCCAGGAAGTGGTGCGGGTTCTGCTCGACCACTCCAGCGGCGAGATGACAGCCCACTACGCCCGGCTCCACGACACTACCGTCCGTCGCCACTGGGAGAAGGCCCGCAAGGTCAACGTCAAGGGCGAGGACGTCACCATAGACCCCGGCGGCCCGCTGGCCGAGGCGAACTGGGCCAAGCAGCGGCTCGGCCGCGCCACCCAGGCGCTCCCGAACGGCTATTGCGGCCTTCCCGTGCAGAAAAGCTGCCCGCATGCAAACGCCCCGTTAACTGAACTAACTACGATGTTTCGGCAGTTCATGGCGGGATTTCGGTCACCGGCGCTAATTTGTCCGCGTGATCGAATCGGATGAGGAACAGGAACGCGATCTGTCCCGGCTCGTGGTGTCGAGGGCGGGCCGTCTCGTGGCCACCGGCGATGCCCATGAGCCCTATCAGGTAGTCGGGCCCGGCGGCGAGGTCGTGGAGCCGGTGTCGGTTTTCCTGCGGGACCTGCTGGCGTCGGGAAAGTCGGAATCGACGCTGAGGTCGTACTCGGTCGACCTGCTGCGGTGGTGGCGCTTCCTGGACGCCGTGGATGTTCAGTGGGACCGGGCGTCGCGGGCCGAGGCGAGGGATTTCAGCTGCTGGATCCAGCTGACGGCCAAGCAGCGGCTGCAGACGTCCCGGCCGCGGAAGGCTCGCCTGTCCTCGCGGGCAGCAGGGGCGCCGAACTCGGTGACCGGCAAGCCCGCGTCCGGTGACGGCTATGCGCTGTCCACGGTGGCGCACAGCGAGACGGTGCTGCGGCGGTTCTACGACTTCCACCGCGACGGCGGGACCGGCCCGGTGCTGAACCCGTTCCCGCTGGATGCCTCCCGCCGCCGTCGCGGCCGGCCGAACGCGCACCATAACCCGATGGACGAATGGAAGCCGGAGCGGACGGGGCGCTACCGGCCGACGGTGCCGAAGCGGATCCCGCGGGCGATTCCCGACGGCTGGTTCGACAAGCTGTTCGCGTCGCTGCCCTCGGACCGGGACCGGGCGCTGGTCGCGTTCTGGATCTCCACCGGGGCAAGGGCCGCGGAGCTGCTGGGCATGCGGCAGTGCGACTTCAGGCCCGGCGAGCAGCTGATCAGCGTGGTCCGCAAGGGCACCCGGGCGGTCCAGGAGCTCCCGGCGTCGGCCGACGCGTTCGTCTGGCACCGGCTCTACCAGCAGGAACTGCTAAGGCTGGGGGTGCCGCGGGGCCGGCGGCAGCCGGCCTGGTGGACGCTGCGGCGTCCTTACCGGCCGCTGAGCTATCACGGGGCCCACCGGATGTTCGAGCGGGTCAACGCCTCGCTCGGCGCAGACTGGACCCTGCACGACCTCCGGCACAGTGCGGCGTCCAGGATGTCCCGCGACAAAGAACTTAGCCTGACCGACGTGCAATGGGTGATGGGCCATGCCCATTTGTCCACGACGGAAATTTACCTGACGCCCACCCGGGACGAGGTGATCGAGGGCGTCCTCGCCCACCACGCCCGCCAGTCCCGGGTGGAGAAGGCCCCGCCGCCGCAGCCGGCGCCGGGCTATGACCCGAAGTCGCTGTCGGTGCTGTTCGGGCGGCCGTCATGACGGCCGTCGTGAAGCACACGATCCGCAGCAACCAGGCAGCCGCGGGTACCGGCACCGCGGCTCCGGCGCAGCCGCGCAACAGCCAGTTGCGCAGGCAGTTCCCGCCCAGGCCCGGCCGGGAACGGTGGCCGGCCACGGCCCAGGACCAGGACGAGGTGCTGCGGCGGCTGGCCTTGCCGCCGTTCCTGGCGGAGATGAAGGGGACCCAGGCAGGACGGCGGCGGGGGACGGCCAAGCTGCTGCGCTGGCTGTCCTCCTTCCCCGGGGACACCTGGCAGCAGCGGTGGGAAGCCTCGCAGGCCGAGGACCGCCCGGGCAGCTCCTGGGTCCAGCTGCCGCTCCGATGGCTGCAGGACAACGGGCTGAGAGCCATCTCCGACGATAACGACCTGTCGTCCGGGCTGCTGATGCTCATCTGCGCAGACGTGATCCGGCCGGGACTGGCGTGGATGCTGACCAGGACCCACAGGTACCTGGCCATCGTCATGGCCGAGACCCGCGACCCCGCCGGGTTCGCCAGGCTCCGCGAACTGGCCGAGGCCGGGCCGGCATCCTCCACGGGCGACGCCCGCTACGCGGCCACCAGGGTCGCGACGCTGATGGCCTGCAAGGGCGGCCTCGTCAGCGACATCACCGTCGGGGACTGCGTGGAACTGGTCGATACCCAGCGGCGGGTCCACGCCCGCGGCGGCCAGCGGAAGGTCGACTTCTACCTGCGGCTGCGGGCCCTCGGCATCTTCCCCGACGGTGCCCCGGCCACGATCCGCGCGTTCGGCCAGGCCCAGGGACAGCTCACCGTCGAGGAACTCGTCGACCGCTACCAGCTGCAGTGCAAGCCGGTCCGCGACCTGCTCGTGGACTACCTGAAAGAACGGCAGCCCGCACTCGACTACGCCAGCCTGGACTCGGTCCCTGGCCGGCCTGTTCTGGGCCAGGATCGAGGCCCTGTCCCCGGGCATCGCCACGCTGCAGCTGCCGCCGGAGGTCGCCCGCGCATGGAAGGAAGACCTGCTGACCATCAAGCGCAGCGTCACCGGCCCCGACGGGAAGAAGACCGTCGTCACCCGCACGCGGATCAACGCCAAGGACGAGCTGATCCGCGTCCGGGCGCTCTATCTCGACATCGCCCAGTGGGCCATGGAGGAACCCGGGCGCTGGGCGCAGTGGGCGGTCCCGAGCCCGGTCAGCGACGCCGAGATCAACTGGGCCAAGGAACGCCGGCGGCGCAAGGCCCGGATGGACCAGCGGACCCGCGAGCGGCTGCCCGTCCTGCCCGTCCTCGCCCGCACCGCCGCCGACCGGAAGAACGCGACCGCCAGCCGCCTCCGGGCCGCCATGACGACACCGCCCGGCGAGATCATCGAGGACACGGGCGGGACACTGCGCAGGACCCTCGCCCCCAAGGCCAACGGGCGGCACGTGCGGGCCGAGGACACCGCCGCCGGCAAGCGCCGCAACCTGTCGTATGAGGAAGAAGAAGCGTTCTGGGCCTTCGCCGTGATCGAGGTCCTGAGACTCACCGGGATCCGCTGCGAGGAACTCCTGGAACTCACCCACCACGGCATTACCGAATACCGGCTGCCCACGACCGGCGAACTCGTCCCGCTGCTGCAGATCGCCCCGAGCAAGACCGATACGGAGAGGCTTCTCCTGGTGTCCCCCGAGCTGGCAGATGTCCTGTCGGCGATCATCCGCCGGCTCCGCGGGCCCGGCGGCGATGTCCCGCTGACCGTCTCCTACGACGTCCGGGAACGTGTCTGGAACCCGCCCATGCCGCTGCTGTTCCAGCGGTCCATCGGCAGCGAGAACCGGGCATTCACCCCCAGCGCGGTCCGCAAGCTGCTCATCAACGCGCTCGCCGCGACCCGCCTCACCGACGCCGCCGGCGACCCGCTCATGTTCTCACCGCATGATTTCCGGAGAATCTTCGTGACCGACGCCATCATGAGCGGCCTGCCGCCCCACATCGCCCAGGTCATCTGCGGGCACAAGACGATCGACACCACGATCGGTTACAAGGCCGTCTACCCCGCCGAGGCGATCGAGGCCCACCGGGCGTTCATCGCCCGCCGCCGGGCGACCAGGCCCAGCGAGGAATACCGTACTCCCACCGACGAAGAATGGGACGCCTTCCTCGCCCACTTCGAAAAGCGGAAAGTCTCGGTCGGCACGTGCGCCCGCGCATTCGCCTCACCCTGCGTCCATGAACACGCATGCGTCAGGTGCTCACTCTTGAGACCGGACCCCGCCCAGCGGGACCGCCTCGAAGAGATCCGGGACAACCTGCACGACCGCATCGCCGAGGCCGAACGCGAAGGATGGCTCGGCGAGATCGAGGGCCTCAAGGTCAGCCTCGCCGGCACGGAAGACAAGCTCGCCCAGATCGCCGCGACCCTGCAGCGCCAGGACCAGGCCGTCCACCTCGGCATGCCCGCATTCCCCGACATCGCCGGCCGCTCCGTCCCCGGCCCGGAAGGACAACCGTGACCACCCTGAACCCTCGCCGGCTCGGGCGACACGCTGCGCGCCGGCGCCCGCGGCATCCACCCCTCGAAGCCGGCACCGGCCTGCTCATCGACTGCGGCAGCTGGCTGCACCGCGACGACTTCACCAGCAGGTTCATCACTGCCGGCCCCAGCATCAGCGACGGCATC
>Ga0335072_10017727_pt1 | contig 10063 bp, 12 predicted proteins | sample Lox_Sample_21_FD_206725 | JGI IMG/M metagenome (GOLD analysis project Ga0335072, IMG submission 206725) | Soil microbial communities from Loxahatchee National Wildlife Refuge, Florida, United States - Lox_Sample_2.1 | ecosystem: Environmental > Terrestrial > Soil > Wetlands | place: USA...
AAAGCGGTAAAATCATTGCCAACGGCGGCCGCGTGCTCAATGTCTGCGCGCTCGGCGACAGCGTGAAGCAAGCGCAAGCGCGCGCCTACGAGGCTGTCGCGCGCATCCGCTGGCCCGAGGGCTTCTGCCGGCACGACATCGGCTGGCGCGCGATCGAGCGTGAGTCCGAATAGTGACGGACCTCGCCGATCTTTACCCTGGCTACGCCTCGCGCTGGACTGACACGTCGGCCGGAACGCTCTTCGCCCGCGTTGGCGGCAGCGGACCGCCGCTGCTCCTCCTGCACGGTCATCCGCAGAGCAACGTGATGTGGCACCGCGTGGCGCCGGCCTTGGCACAACATTACTCGCTCGTCATTGCGGACCTGCCCGGCTATGGCTGGTCGGCCGCCCCCGGAGCGGACAACGAGCATGCGCCTTACACCAAGCGCGCCATGGCCAAAGCCATGGTCGAACTGATGGAGGCGCTCGGCTTCGTTCATTTCCGACTGGCCGGTCACGATCGCGGCGGCCGGGTCGGCTATCGGCTCGCGCTCGATCATCCCGGCCGCCTCGCGCAACTTGCCGTGCTCGACATCGTCACCACGTGGGACATGTGGCACCGCATGGATGCGCGGCTCGCCACACGAGCCTGGCACTGGACGTTCCTGTCGCTACCGGCACCGTTTCCCGAAACGCTGATCGGCCGCGACCCGAAATTCTTTTTCGATTCGCGGGCCGCCGCGGGCTCCCGGGCGAAAAAGGTCTCAATCTTCGACCTGCGCGCACTGGCGCACTATCACGCGGCCTATGAGGACCCGAGCCGCATCCACGCCATGTGCGAGGATTATCGGGCCGGCCGCACCACCGATCTCGCGCACGACGATACCGACCGGGCGTCGGCGAAAAAGATCGGGTCCCCGGTGCTGGCGCTGTGGGGCACATCCGGCTTGCCCGCCAATGCCGGCCTCGATGTGCTTGCGGCATGGCGCGACTGGGCTCCCGACCTGCGCGGTTTCGCCATCGACAGCGGCCATTACCTGCCGGAGGAGAATCCCGAAGCGACAGCGCGGGCGTTGCTGGAGTTCTTCGCCGCGGGCTAAAATTCCCCCGCATGATCAGCTTCGACCGGCAGAGCGCGTTTTCCGGCACCCGCGATGTGGCCGAACCGTTGCGCTTCGATTTGGCCCGGCTTGAGGCCTATCTGCGCGACCACGTTGCGGGTTTCGCCGGGCCGGTGCTGGTGAGCCAGTTCAAGGGCGGCCAGTCCAACCCGACCTATCTGATCGAGACTCCGTTGCGCCGCTATGTGCTCCGCCGGAAGCCGCCCGGGAAGCTCCTGCCCTCGGCGCACGCCGTCGATCGCGAGCATCGCATCATCAGCGCGCTCTACGCGCAGGGCTTTCCGGTCGCCGAGCCGGTGCTCTACTGCGCCGACGACAGCATCGTCGGCACCGCTTTCTTCGTGATGTCGCACGTCGCGGGCCGCGTGTTCTGGGAGCCGCAAATGCCGGGCTCCAATCCGGCCGAGCGTGCCGCGGTGTATGATGCGATGAACGCGGCGCTGGCGCGGTTGCACACCTTCGATCCAGCGGCGATAGGCCTTGCCGATTACGGCCGCGGCGAGAACTACGTGGCGCGGCAGGTCGACCGCTGGTCGAAGCAGTATCGCGCCTCGCAGACGGCCGAGGTCGAGCCTATGGAGCGCCTGATCGCCTGGCTCCCCGCACACCTGCCGCCGCCGCAGCCGGCGCGCCTCGTGCACGGCGATTACCGGCTCGACAACATCATTCTCAAACCGGACGCGCCTGAACTCGCCGCCGTGCTCGACTGGGAGCTGTCCACGCTCGGCGATCCGCTCGCCGATTTCTCCTATCATCTGATGCAGTGGCACATGCCGCCGTCGGATGCCGGTACCGGCTCGCTGCTCGGGCAGGACCTGGCCGCGCTCGGCATTCCATCGCTCGACGCCTATGTCGATGCTTACGTCAGGCGCACCGGGCTCGATCCGCGGCGGCATCTGCCGGTCTATTTCGCCTACAATTTCTTTCGCCTCGCCGCGATCCTGCAAGGCATCGTCGGCCGGGTGCGCGACGGCACCGCAACCAGCGCCTACGCCGCCGCCAAGGCCGAGATGGTTGGGCCGCTGGCGGCGAAAGCGTGGGAGTTCGCCGTCACGGCGGGCGCATGAAAACCTTCGCGCTTGCGCTCGGCTCCGGCGGCGCGCGCGGGCTCGCGCATATCGCGGTGCTCGAAGCGCTCGACGACATGGGCGTCAAGCCGGTGGCCATCGCCGGCGCCTCGATCGGCGCGCTGATCGGCGCCGGCTACGCAGCCGGGATGAGCGGCCGCGATATTCGCCGTCACGTCCTCGGCATTGCACATCACCCCACCGAGACGCGGCGGCGCCTGCTGGCCGCGCGCTCGGGCTCGTTCGCCGATCTGTTGTCCGGCGCATTCGGACAGGCGACGCAGCTCGATCCGGAGAAATTCTGCGCACAGTTCCTGCCGGACAGTGTGCCTTCCGATTTCGCGGCGTTGCAAACTCCGCTCACCGTTATGACGACTGACTTTCATCGTCGCGCCGAAGCGCCGCTCTCCGTCGGCGCGCTGCGCCCCGCGATTGCCGCCTCGATTGCCATTCCGGGCCTGTTCCGGCCGATGCTGATCGATGGCCGTGTCCTGATCGACGGCGGCACCACCAATCCGCTGCCGTTCGATGTTTTGTTCGGCCGTGCCGACGCGGTCCTTGCGGTTGACGTGTTCGGCGTTCCCGCCGCGGAACGCGCCGACATGCCGGGAACGTGGGAAACCGTCTACACCACAATCCTGGTGATGGGCGGCGCCATCCTCGCCGCCAAGCTCAAAAACGCGGCACCCGATCTGCTCATCCGTCCCAACGTCACGCTCTTCCGCACGCTCGACTTCCCGCAGGCGAGCGCGATCCTGCGCGCAGCGGATCCGGTGAAGGCCGAGATCAAGGAGAAGCTCGGCGCGCTGCTGGGGCGCTAGTCTCTTTCCGGCGCCTCTACCGGCCGCAAGAAGGCGACGCCGCCAGGACACGGAGCCAGGGCGGCACGCATCGGCCTTTCACGTTCGCGGCGGCTTCGCATCGATGCGTTGCCGTAGAGCTCTTTCGATGAACTCAGCCTTGGCGTTGCGATACTGTTCCATCGGCTGGCCATCCCACTTCATTTTCAGTTCGTTATAGGCTTTGCGAACCATGCGGTTGCCAAGCAGTATCTCGACGAAATCCGAAAACGTATCAAAGGAACTGCCCGACACGGTCAGTTGAATGGCCGCATCGAAATCCGATTGCATCCGGTAGCCTTGATACTCGTCGTTGGATATTTGCTCGCGATCTCTTTCGAAAAATCTGTCGAGGTCGGCGCGGGCGGCCTTGAACAGGTTTCCCGGCACCACCACGGCGATGTCTATATCCTCCTTGCCGATCACGCCCTCGACCGCCGTGCTGCCGACCTCACGGACGGAGCCGAGCCGCGTGGCCTTTCGCACAAGGCTCAACAATCGCTCGCGCTCCTGCCTCAGCAGCAGCGGATCGTGACGGGCGATGTGAAAATTACACGCCGCAACCATGGTCTGTCGCCGTTAAATGCGTGTGACAGGTCTACTGCATTATGCACTTAAGGCAAGCGTGGACGCTCGCCCCATCCGGGTGCTTGCACTCTTCGCCTTCAGTCTCGCAAAGACAAAAGACATGACCGCCACATCACCGCCGCTCGCGGAAAAACTCCTTGAGCAGCGCCGAGGATTCGGCCGCGGCGAGGCCGCCGTAGATTTCCGGCCGGTGATGGCAGGTCGGCGACGCGAAAAATTTCACGCCGTTGTCGACCGCCCCACCCTTCGGATCGGCCGCGCCATAGTAGAGGCGCCGGATGCGCGCGAAGGATACCGCACCGGCGCACATGGTGCAGGGCTCGAGCGTGACATAGAGATCGCATGCGGTCAGCCGCTCGGAGCCGAGCAAGGAGGCGGCCTCACGGAGCGCGACCATCTCGGCATGCGCGGTCGGGTCGGAATCCGTCAGCGTGCGGTTGCCGGCCCGCGCCACCACGGCACTGTCATGCACGATGACGCAGCCGACCGGGACTTCGCCGGCCGCGCCAGCGGCGCGCGCTTCGTCCAGCGCCATCTCCATGAACGTCGCCATCTCGTCGTGTATAAAGCCGTGGATGCCCGGGACAAGCCGGGGCATGACGAGATCAAGCATGGCGAACGACAAGCAGACCGGCGAGAAGGACGGCGAGCGCATTGCCCGGGCGATCGCGCGCGCCGGACTGGCGTCGCGCCGCGAGGCTGAGGAATGGGTCGTCGCCGGCCGCGTCACGGTCAACGGCGAGGTGATCCGCTCGCCCGCGCTCAACGTCACGGCCCGCGACCGGGTCACGGTCGACGGCGAGGCACTCCCGCAGCGCGAGCGCACCCGGCTGTTTCTTTATCACAAGCCGCGCGGCCTGATCACGACACACAGCGACCCGCAGGGCCGGCCGACCATTTTCGCCCGGCTGCCGCGGCATCTGCCGCGGCTGATCAGCGTCGGCCGGCTCGATTTCAACACCGAAGGCCTCCTCCTGCTGACCAACGACGGCGCGCTCGCCCGCGTGCTGGAACTGCCGGCGACCGGCTGGCTGCGCCGTTACCGGGTGCGCGCGCACGGCGCGGTGACGCAGCCGCAGCTCGACGCGCTGCGCGAGGGCATCACGGTGAGCGGCATTCATTACGGCCCGATCGACGCCGCGCTTGACCGCGTGCAGGGATCGAATCTGTGGCTGACATTCGCCATCCGCGAAGGCAAGAACCGCGAGGTGCGCAACGTGCTCAGCCATCTGGGGCTCACCGTCACGCGTCTCATTCGCGTGTCGTTCGGCCCGTTCCAGCTCGGCGAACTCGGCGAAGGCGCCATCGAGGAAGTGCGCACCCGCACCTTGCGCGATCAGCTTGGCGAACGCCTGGTCGCGCTGTCCGGTGCGGACTTCTCCGGAGTACGTATCGACAAGCCGTCGCGGGAACGCGCCGAACCTCCCCAGAGCAAACAGCGCAAGGCCGTACACCATGCCTGGCGCGCCCCGGCAGAACAACCGGCGAAGCCGCTGCGCCGCCAATTCCACGGCGCGCGCCGCGGCCGTGACGATGCCGGCAAGCGGACCAACGCCGAGGTGCGCACCGACACGCTCACGGATCGCAAAGGCCGCAGCGTCGCGGTCGAGCGCTTCGGCGCCAAACCGCCGGCGCCGCAGTTGGAAGAAAAGCCGCAGAAGCCTGGCCGCGGCGATCGCAATACCCGCCATCCGCGCCGCTGGCGCGACCGCGCCTCCGGGCCGCGGCCGTCGCGTCCCAAACAACCGCGAGGGCGTTGATGCGCGTGGTCGGCGGCCGGCTGCGCGGCCGCGCGCTTGCCGCACCGCAATCGCAGGCGATCCGGCCGACGGCTGATCGGCTGCGCGAGACGCTGTTCAACATTCTGGTGCATGCCTACGGCGATCCGGTCAGCGGCGCGCGCGTGCTCGACCTGTTTGCCGGCACCGGCGCACTCGGCATCGAAGCCGCGTCGCGCGGTGCCGAATTCGTGTTGCTTGTTGACGAGGCCGCAGAGGCGCGCGCCCTGCTGCGCGAGAACGTCGCCACGCTCGGCCTTGGCGGCATGACGCGCATCTTTCGCCGCGACGCCACCAAGCTCGGCCCGGCGCACCCGCTCGAACCGTTCACGCTGGCTTTTCTCGATCCACCCTACGGGCGGCGCCTTGCCGAAAAAGCCCTCGCTTCGGCGCGCGACGGCGGTTGGCTCACGCCGGCTGCACTCATCATCGTCGAAGAAGCCGCAAAGGCGGATTTCGCCGCGCCCGCCGGCTTCGGCGAACTGGAGCGCCGCCGTTACGACGATACGCAGCTTCTGGTGCTCCGCCTCCAATAGCGGCCTCCGGCCGGGGCTTGATTGCTATTTTACATTATGCAACTTCTAGTATTGACCGCAGCATTCTTTATCTTTAGCCTTCGGAGCGTTGTACCCAGATCAACGACGGTCCTGGAGACAGGAACGTGACCAGCATCAACGCCTTACTGCTCGCCTGGCTCGGTCGAATTTGCGGCGGCTTAATTTTTTGCGGCGGCCCCTGCTATCTGTGGTTCCCGCTGCCATTGTCAGCAGCGCGCGGCCCGGGAGCGGCGCTTCTTTGCCTGATGGGCATCGTCGTCATGACGACGACCGAGATCACGGGCTACTACCTCGCACTGCTGGCTACCACCCGAAGTCCGGAGGACGCAAAGAACATCATTGCGGCCTTGCAAAAAGCAATCTCCGACGCAGTGAGGATCGTCAGAAGCTTGACGGGTAAAAATTGAAACCGGCGAGGTGATACTTTGGACGAAATCTCCAGCAAACAATTCGCCGAGCTTTCAGCGGTCATTGCCAATCAGAAAGCGCTCGGCCGGCGCTTTCTTTGGCTGCTGATCGTTCCCGTTCTGCTGAGCGCCACAATCGTGGTGATATTTTTCTGGCTCAATACGCGGCTTGCCAACGTCGAAGTCCTGGAACGACAGGCAATCGTCGAGCGATATCTGCAGCAGGAGGATAACTACGTCTGGGCGATCGGCGAATACGAAGCCATGGCAAAGAACAATCGAAGCTCGCAGGTGCTGGAGCGGCTGGGGTTGTTGTATTTCCAAGCTGATGCGAAAGACGAAGAACGGGCGATCAACACGCTCAACGAAGCGCAACGCATGGATCCGCGAAACTGGATCGTGTTTCGCGATCTGACCTTCATTTACACGTCGACCGGCGAGTCTTCAAAGGCCATCGAGGCGGGCAAGAGAGCATTGCAGTTGAACGACCTGGATTCCGGCACCTACAATAATCTCGCCTGGACATACGCCACCGCAAAGGATCCCGATCCAAAAACTCTGCCCCTGGCGGAGTCGTATGCGTTAAAGGCCGTCGATCTGACGAAAAGAACGCGTGCTGACTATTTCGACACGCTGGCACAGGTCTATATCGCCGACGGCAACCGCCCAAAGGCGCTCGAATCGTTCCGGAAAGCCATCGCCTTGGCTTCGGGTCAGAATTTGCAGCACTTCCAAAGCCGGTTGAAGAAGTATTTCCCGAACGAAGCCTTGTAGCCATTGAGAGGACGCACATGAGCAAAGTACGCATCGCAAAGCTGAAACCCGCAATACTTTGCGTCGCCGCGGTTCTCATCAGCACAGCCTGGGTGCTGGTGTTTGCAGGCATAGCCAGTGCCGGGCCCGTACCCTGAGCCGTCACTCTGGCTGAACCGGCTGCGCCGGTAATGAAGTTTGTGGGAAGCCGCGCTGTCAAAGCGGATTGATGCCGGCGGCTTTCACCACCTTGGTCCAGCGAGCAACCTCTTCGGGCAAAAATTTCGCCAGATATTCCGGCGTTCGCCGGTCGGGGCTGGCGATTTCAAGCCCCAGATCGGTCAGGCGCTTGTGGACGGCCGGATCGTCGAGCGCATCGCTGATCGCCTTATTGAGCTTCTGCACGATCGGGGCCGGTGCGCCGGGCGGCAGAAAAAACGCATCCCAGACGCTTGCTTCTACGCCGGTCAAACCGCCTTCGCTCGTGGTCGGCACCTTCGGCACCACGCTGGACCGGTTCGGCGCCATCACGGCGAGCGCTTTGACCTGGCCCTGGTTGGCGAGATTGGCGCCGGTCTGGATGGTCGAGCACATGTAGTCGAGGCGCCCGGCGATCAGATCCTGCTGCGCCGGCCCCTCGCCGCGATACGGCACGTGGGTAACGTGCACATCCATCGCCATGTTGAGCAGCACGCACGGCAAATGCGTGCCGGAGCCGACTCCGGCGGAGCCGAACTGCATGTTGGCCTGGTGCGCCTTCGTGTAGATGACGAACTCGCGCAGATTCGAAACCGGCAGACTGTTACGCACGATGAGAATGCGCGGCGAGTCGGTGACCAGCTCCACCGGCGTGAAATCCTTGACCGAATTGTACAGCGGCCGCTTGTACAGCGCCTGGCTGAACGCGTGCGTGCCGCTATTGCCCATCAGGAACGTGTAACCGTCGGGCGTGCTCTTGGCCACGTGCTGGGCCCCGGTCATGCCGGCGGCGCCGCCCATATTATCGACGATGATCGACTGGCCGAGAAGCTCGCCGATCTTCTGTGCCTGGATGCGCGCGCTGACATCCACGCCGCCGCCGGCCGCGAACGGCACCACAAGCGTAATCGGCCGCGTCGGCCAATCTGCGGCGGACGTCGGCGCGGAGGCTGTTGCGCCGGCCAGCACCAAAGCGCACGCAATCAGAAATCCCGCATTCTTCATCTGTTGCCTCGATCTCGGCGGCGCCCCTAGTCCGGCGTGATACCGGCTGCCTTGATGGCCGCGCCCCAGGTTTTGATCTCGCGTTCGACGAGCGATTGCAAGTATTGCGGGCTGCGCTCGACGGCCGGCGGCAGGCTGGCGCCGAGTTGTTTGAGCCGCGCCTGGACTTCGGGCTGCCCCATCGCTGCAATCACGGCCGTGTTGAGCTTGGCGACGACCGCAGGCGGAGTCGCCTTCGGCATGAAGATCGCATTCCAGCTATTGGCGTCGAAGTCCTTGATCCCTTGCTCCTGCGCGGTCGGAATATCGGGGAACGCCGCCGAGCGTTTGGCGCCAAGCACGGCCGGCGCCTGGATCGTGTGCGCCTGCAACTGCGGCATGGCGGTGGTGATCGTCGGACACAGAAAGTCGATGCGCCCGGCGAGCAAGTCCTGCATGGCGGGACCGAGTCCCCGATAGGGGACGTGGGTGACCGATATCTGCAGCGCAGCGTCGAACAGCGCACAGGCCAGATGGGAGCCGCTGCCGGTACCCGGCGAGCCGTATTGCATCTTGCCCTGATTGGCCTTGGCGTAGGCGATAAACGCGTGCAGGTCGCCTGCCGGGATGCCGCTGCGCACGGTGAGTATCAGCGGCTGCTCCGAGACCAGCGCCACCGGCGCGAAATCGCGCGCGGCATCATAGGGCGGCTTCAGATGCATCAGCTGCACCTGAGCATTCGGGGATTCGCCGCCGAACAGGAGCTGATAGCCGTCCGCATCGGCACGCACGACGCGCATCGCACCGGTCACGCCGCCGGCGCCGGGCACATTCTCGACTACGATCTGCTGGCCAAGGATCGGCGACAGCGCCGCCGCATAGACCCGTCCGAGCGTGTCGTAGACGCCGCCCGGCGCGAACGGCACCACCATCGTGACCGGCCGCGTCGGCCAGTCTTGCGCACCCGCGGCGCTGGCGGCAGCGCAAAGCATGGCGACAAGGCACGTTCCGAGACAGATTCCACGCATCGTCCCTGACAGAATTCGTCCGCCGCCCATGCTTCCTCTCCTGTTGTCGTTGCTTGGCTTTGTTGGCCGTGCGCCTAGCTAGCGCCGCCCGAAAAGCTGCTCGATATCGCCGAGCTTCAGTTCGACGTAAGTCGGGCGGCCGTGGTTGCATTGGCCGGAATTCGGCGTCGCTTCCATTTCGCGCAGCAGTGCGTTCATCTCCTCCGGCCTGAGCCGCCGCCCGGCGCGCACCGAGCCATGGCACGCCATCGTCGAGGCCACCGCCATCAGGCGGCGTTCGAGCGGCAGCGCTTCGTCCCATTCGGTCATGTGTTCGGCGAGATCGCGAACGAGACCGGCGCCATCGATCTCGCCAAGGAGCGCCGGCGTCTCGCGCACCGCGACGGCGCCGGGACCGAACGCTTCCAGCACGAGGCCGAAGCGCGACAACTCCTGGGCCCGCGCTGCAAGCCGCTCAACATCGCTCTCGTCGAGCTCGACAATTTCGGGAATCAAAAGGAGCTGCCGGGCGACGCCGCTCTTTTCCAGCGCAGCTTTGAGCTTTTCATACACGATGCGTTCGTGCGCCGCGTGCTGGTCGACGATGACAAGTCCATCGCGGGTCTGCGCCACGATGTAGGTTTCGTGGATCTGCGCACGCGCGGCGCCGAGCGGATGGTCCAGGGCGGCCGGCGAGACTTCGCCAGCGGCGATGCTCGCAGCCTCCGCCGCCGCGCGAAGGTCGGCCGCCGGCAGCCCGGTATCGAATGCGGCCTGCGTGGC
>Ga0335072_10017728_pt1 | contig 10062 bp, 4 predicted proteins | sample Lox_Sample_21_FD_206725 | JGI IMG/M metagenome (GOLD analysis project Ga0335072, IMG submission 206725) | Soil microbial communities from Loxahatchee National Wildlife Refuge, Florida, United States - Lox_Sample_2.1 | ecosystem: Environmental > Terrestrial > Soil > Wetlands | place: USA: Florida...
CGCTTAAATCGCGCATCGGGCGGCCGGGGACGCTAAGCCATCCTGAGCTCCCATCCAGCGCAGTGACGCTATTGCCGGCGGGCGTGTGCTCGATGAACAACTGCTGGTTTGTCCCTTTAGTAAATCTTTCCACTTCGATCGATTTGCCTTTCGTCTGCGCACTACCTCGCTCAACTCGGGTTGTAATCTTCTCCAGGGCACCGGCTCCGCCCATCGCCCGGACGAATTTGTCGATGAGTTCAGCGACGGTGGGTAGATCGGTCCGCAAATTGTCGTCGGCCGCGAGGTCCGCATTCTGCGCTCGCGGCAGATTTTCACCTGCAACCGCCGGAGTAGCGACTGGCTTGCGAGCTCCGCGGTGGCATGAGTAGCATGTGACTTGCCGGGTCCCCTCAAAGTCATTCTGATTGATGGCAAACATCATCCGCATCATGCCACGGGCGATCTGCTTCTCTTTTTTGGCATCGTCTTCGAAATGACCCTCGACGTGGCAGAAGCCGCACTCCACGCCAAGGGATGAAGCGATGAAGCGCATGCTCGGAATAAGCTGATCCGACGGAACATCCTTCAGTACCTGAAGATTCTTGAAGACCGAGCCTGCCATTTTGGGAGAACTGGAGACCGAGGCAGACTGGAACTGCGCCCCTCCACTTTGGCCTTGACCCTGTTGTTCGTCCATGATGGCGCGAACTTTTTGGGAAAGTTCATCGGCTTTGCTCGACTCACCCTGCTGCTCATAGAGACGGATCAGAGCGCTGACCGCGGGCAAATGCACGGGATCCAGCGCAACCGCACGTTCCAGATGAGTGATCGTGCCCGCAATATCTCCCGCCTGCTGGCGCGCGGCCGCGACATTGGTCTCCGCAACCGCCGACTTTGGACGAAGCTGCAGCGCACGTTCAAAAGCGAATTCTGCTTCGGAAGCCTGTTTTCCCACCAGCAGGGCAGTTCCCATGGAAGTGAAAACATCGGGGTCCTCAGAAAATTGCTGCTGCACTTCAGTGAGCAGTCGATAACCACGGATCAGTAAATCCGCCGACCTGCGTTGGAGACCCGCGCTTACATAGGCGATGCCGAGATTGCGCTTTTGCAGGTCGGATGCTGGCTCACGCCATGCCGCAATATCCCCGGCAGCAGGAACATTCGACTGTACCTCGGGGCGGCGCTGAATTCTGTGGTCGGTGAAAGCAGTGTGTCCGCCGTCCTGCGCATCACGCCGCGGCATGTGGCAGCTGATGCAGTTGCTCTCGGTGCTGGGATGGTTACGAGGGAATGCCGCCGTGTGGCATGAGAGGCATCGAGAGCGATAGTACTCTACCGGTTGAGCCGGCTTATTGTGAGGGTCGTGGCAAGTTCCACACCATAATCGGCCTTGGCTATTCCGGGCACAAGCGCTCATGGCTAACTGCTCTACATGGCTGATGACCTTGAACGTGCCGGCGGGAGTCTTCGGCGGTAACACATCGTGATATGTCGTGAATGTGTCCTCCAACCTCTGCCCGGGCTGAAAATCACGGAATTCGCGCCCGGGATTCAGCACCCGGGTGACTCCCATCAAATGACATTGCTCGCAAATGCTGTCGCGGGCACCCGGCTCGAGTTTGGCAGGATTGATGATGGTCCCCGCTCTGGGGTCCGCCAGGTGTTTGCCCGCTGGGCCATGACATCGTTCGCAAGTGATGGCCGGAGCCGGAAACACTGGCGGACGATAGCGGTTATCAGTGCCGGTGACGTGCAGCGCCGATCCGCTGTGACAGAAAACGCAGCCCTCGGCCACCGGACGTGTGAAGTCGGGCTCGTTCGACTTCTCATAGCCCGGGGCCAGATCATAGGAATTGCGACTTTTATAGAAGGCAACGGGGGACTGAAAGAGATGCCCCTCGATGTCGACCAGATATCCGGAGGCATGGTTGCCGGATCCTATCACCCAATCGATGCGGTAGTTGCTGACATCTCCGGCACTCTCTAGACGTTGCCAAAAGCCAGTCGGCGACGAGTACATCGTTATCTTTGTGCCTGGAGTGGTAACGACGCCACTTACCTCCTGCCCGGCCCGGCGAAGAGAGTGCGCCATAGCCGAACGGGCATATCCTTCAACCTCAGCAAGATGGCAGACCATGCAGCGATCTGCGCCGACGGGCTCGCCGGCAGAAGAGGACCCTGCGGTCTGGACACCAGAGGGGCCAGTGATGCTCACGCCAGACTGCCCTGACCCGAAAGAAACAAAGAAAACCAGCAGACTCAGGAGCACCAAGGACAGGATTTGTCTTCCACCCATAGACCGCCAGTCCAAATCATCAGGCCGCTCTCATCCGTCAAAGAGCGCACCCCTGCGCGAAGGGTTGCAGAGTTACGAGACAAAACACTAAGGCAGAGACCAATTTTATAATCCGAAGTAGAGATTGAGGCAAATCTCGGTGGGCTCAGATTTTCGCAATTGGCTCCATTTTGGCCTTGCGGAATGTGAAACCGCGCGCTTTCTAAGCAGATGATGTCCACAGTCCCGCGGAATCCGAAATAGCTTCGCAGCAAAATGACGGGTTCCGGACCGGCCCGGGTCTACGCGACGCAAGGGGCAGGCGACGAGGCATTCGAGAACGTCATGCGGATTCCGTGTTTCGGCCGCAGAATGACCATGGGACGAGCCTCGATCCTTTGACCCGGAGCCAATTGGAAATCGTATTTTCTCAGCATAACGCTCAAAATCATGAGGATCTGCAGCATGGCATAATTTCCGCCGATACAACCTCGCGGTCCGGCCCCGAAGGGGAGATAGGTAAAGGGTGTGCGAAGCTTGTCGTTGGCTTTGGTGAAACGCTCCGTATCGAACTCCTCCGGATCTTGCCAGTAGCGCGGAGCGTGGTGGGCACCGTACACATACACAATGACCGTCGATCGGCGCGGGATTTCGATTTCGCCTACGCGGTCGTCCGCGACAGCCATGCGGTCGATCATCCAAAACGGGGGGTAAAGACGGAGCGCCTCACAAATGACCTGCGTCGTAAATTGGAATTTGGGAACATCGCTATAGCCGAGCGGTGATTCTCCGAGCACGGAATCAAGTTCTTGCCGCACTCTTTCGAGACAATCCGGACGTGTGCTCAAAAGATAAAGAAGCCACGACAGCGCATTCGACGATGTTTCGTGCCCGGCAACCAGAAGCTGCATGCTCTCGCTCAGGATCAGCTCATCGGGCATGCCCTGGCCATCGCTGTAACGCGCATCCATCAAAGTCTGCAGCAGGTCGTGGCCGGGTGCTTCGTGCCGGCGCTTCCTGATGTATTCGAGCAGAACGGCGTCGGCGCGGGTTCGCATATCTTCGTGTTTGCGCAGTTTGCCCGAGGCGGCGAACCAGGGATTCAGATAGGGCTGAAGCGTTTGCCGGACGATGAACTCCTGAACGGTGCAAATGGTGTGGCTAACCAGATCGATGTCTTCATCCTTCAACCGTGCGCCAAATAGCGATCGGGCGACCATCGCGAAAGTGATTTTCATCAGGTGGGGGTAAATATCGACGGGCCCGACACGCACCTGTCTGTCAAAATCACGCAGCGATTCGGTAAGGGAGTCCTGCATGATCGAGGACAGGGCATCAAGTTGCTTTCGATCGAAGCCTGTTTGAATGAGACGCCGCTGGGTGCGCCAGGCTTCTCCGTGGGTCGTCAGAAGACCTTTGCCCAGGAAGTGGCCCATTCGCTTTACTTGAATTTCAGACTTCTGGTAGTTCTCCGCATTGGTCTTCAACACGTGCTGTATGACCGCCGGATCGATAGTAACCATCGCATCCTTGAGGCCACCAATGCGAAGCCAGAATGTATCGCCGTAGACTTCGTTGTACCGGGACAAAATCTGGACAGGATTGCGAGCCATGGCGCGAGAATCTGAAAAGCAGCGAAATCGGGAAATCACGGGGACGCGCGTCGATGTCGATAACCTCATGCCCATCCGTCCTTGTAGTCGCCGCGAACTACAGGAGATTTCGTGTCACTGGTTGGTGGTGGTAGCCGGGCCATGCGTAAGAGATAAAACGCTCACAGTCAGTTTTCGTTCCCGAGTTGCTTCAAGAGTATCAGATGGTGCCGGATGGCCCCCGTCATCGTGGGGTTCTGGCGATAGGAAACCCCAAACTCTTGGGCGGTCTGCTTCACGATCCTCGTCAGTGGGGCATAGTGGGTATGGCACACGTAGGGGCACAGGTGGTGGACGACATGATGATTGAGGCCGCCGACGAGCCAACCGACGAGCGGGTTTTCGGTTGCATAATCCGCCGTGGTCGCGAAGATGTGATACACGCCATTGTCAAACTCACCACGGTCCGAGGGAAAGTACGTGCTGTCGACCGTGTGCGTCGACTGGAATACCAGCGTCACAGTCAAGCCGACGACCAGATTGACCAGCAGGAACGATCCGCCCACCAGCAGAGGCGATTTTCCCAACACCATTACGGGTAGAACCAGCATGTAAGTCAGGTAGAAACCCTTGCCAGCAAAGAGAATGGCGTATTCGCGTAGAGGATGTTTGGTGCGTCTCAGATATTCGTGGGTCGGAAAGAAAAAACACTGGAAATCTCGGAAAAATACATAATCGAGAGAGAACATGGCATAAACGAACAGCGCATAAATGTGCTGGAATCGGTGCCACGGCAACCGGGATTCATAAGGCGTAAAGCGAAAGATGCCGCGTCCTGAAAGCGCGTCATCTTCGCCGTGAAGATTGATGCAGGAGTGATGCCCCCGATGATGGAGAATACGCCACATGTACGAACTGATTCCGCACAGATCGAAAACGTAGTTGAGGGTTTTGTTGACGATCGACTGGGATGAGATCGCGTTGTGATTGCTGTCATGGGCGATATTCAACAAAAGGAAGGTCTGCGCGAGGCCACCTAAAAGATAGAGAGCAATAAACTTCCATGAATTGGGCCTGAGCGCATACAGAGCAATCCAGCTACCCACAAGGACGGCCAGACCCGCAGCAATCTTGAGCTGCATCATGCGGTCTGCTTTAGGAGAAATGTGCCGATCAGCAAAGAAACTATCCAGGCGGCTACGCAAAACCTTCGGGAAGGAAAAGGCACCGGCCGGTTCGCTTACCGGCGAGACTGAGGCTTCCGATGGTACGAGATCCGCAATGTCCGGCTCTTGGGCCATCACTTCGGGTTCGAACGTCACCGGCGCCTCCGCGATCATGGTAATGGGGCCCCACGCGTCCTAAATGGCGCATCTGGACCCTGACCCGCAGCGAAATTGTTGCCGCGCCGTCGACAGTCTCGGTGTATTTTAGTGCGAGCCCTTGTGGGCAATCAATAAAATAATGGACAAAGCCAGTGTGCTGTACGTCATCGCTAAATGCAATGTTGCGTGGTATTGTCCATATGCTTTGCTAACATACAACCACCAATGAATCGTAACCAAGGGGCCCTCCCTGCGTGCAGCCGCCGAAGCTTGCCGATGCTCCGCGAGTCTGCATCACTTCCCCTGCGGCTAAAAGCAGAAGATTCATTCCACCGCGGACGAGCGACTCTACCGTTAAAAAAATTTACGTTTACATTCCCACGCTTGGGCCCACATCTCAGGTCGGCGTTTCGACGAATCAATTGTTCTTCAACTTGCTCGCTAGTAAGGGATGTTTCGTTTACACTTGCGTGTTCCATTTAACGCTGGAGGATCGCTGATTGATGATGGCGTCAATTCTGGACCACCTGGATAGGTTGGCAGATGCGCACCCGGACAAGCTCCTTTATTCGTACCTTGACGTGAACGGCGATCCGGTCGAAAGCTACACCTACGCGTCGTTTCTCCACCGAGCGCAAGCGATCGCGGGACATTTGCGAAAAGATGGCCGTTTTGCCGCAGGCGACCGGCTTCTGCTTGCCTACCCGCCGGGACTGGAAATGATCTGCGCATTCTTTGGTTGTGTGCGCGCCGGACTGATCCCTGTGCCGGTTTATCCCCCCAGTTCGCGTGGCTTTCAGAGCGCATTGTACAAGACGGTCCACATCGCAAAGGATTGCCAGGCGGCCGGGATCTTAACCAGCAGAGACTACCACGCGTCCCTCAAAACAAATCTCGCCAGAAGTGGAGTCTCGGCGTCGGGCGTTGACGTAGATTACATTTCCAGTCTTCCATGGCTCGCCACGGAAGGTTTCGTCGATACGGTTCCGCACCAGCCACCGGTCGAACCTTCAAAGATATTATTTCTTCAGTACACGTCAGGTTCTACGATGGAACCCAAGGGCGTGATCGTCACGCACGAAAACATTCTGAACACCTGTTCGCTCGTGATCGACCATCCCGCGCCGGTCGTCGTTTCCTGGCTTCCGCAATATCACGACATGGGACTGATCGGATGCTACCTCTATCCCGCTCTGAAAGGTGGCACGACCTACGGGTTTGCTCCCATGGATTTCATTCAGCGGCCGATCCTGTGGTTCAACGCGATAACGGCCTACCGCGCTACTGCAGCGGCTGCCCCCAACTTCGCTTACGACTATTGCCTGCGCGCCGGAAGGCTTTCCAAGGAGAGCCTGGAAGCTTGTGATCTCAGTTCGCTTCGCGTATTGATGTGCGCTGCAGAACCCGTCAAACCGGATACCTATACCAGGTTTCTCGAAGCGTTTCAGCCCTATGGGCTCAAGTCCGAAAGTTTCTATGTCGCCTACGGTCTGGCCGAGAATACTTTGGCGGTTTCACTTGGCGGTCGCAACATCGTTTCTGTCAATAAGCGTGCCCTGGCGCTAGGGAAGGCCCGCATGACTACTGAGGTTTCAGAAATCGACGGGGCCACGCAAATTGTTAGTTGTGGAACCCCGATTCCCGGCCTCGACGTTAAGATCGTAGATCCAGAGGGCCACTTCGCTCTTAAGCCGGCACGCATCGGCGAAATTTGGGTCGCCGGATGCGGAAAATGCCCGGGCTACTGGAATAATCCGGAATTGACTCTAAAGCAGTTTCGCGCGCGGCTTGTGGATGACACTCCCTATGACGACGGCTATCTTCGGACCGGCGACATGGGATTCATGCATGATGGCGAACTCTACGTATGCGGCCGCATCAAGGACATGATTATTCTCCGCGGCCAAAATTATTACCCGCAAGACATTGAGCATATCGTGGAGAAATCCTCCAGTCTGATTCGGCACAATTGCGTCGCCGCGTTCCAGGTTCAAGAGGAGAGCGAACCTGCACTGGCCATCGTCGCCGAAGTCAAAAATCCCAAGGCCCCTCCCGAAGCAAGAAAGATTGCCGCCACCGTCCGGAATTATCTCAACGTCGAAGTGGCGAAGATTTGCCTGATTGCGCCTCGCGCCATCCCGAGAACGAGTTCGGGGAAGATCATGCGCCATAAGACCAAGCAGATGTGGCTGCAAGGTCAGTTCACCGTTCTCTCCGACTTTTCGCGAGAAAAAGACGCTGGAAGCTGCACATGCAATTCCAGCACGCATTCCACATTCGCCGAACTGAAGGCCAGGTACAACCTGACAGGACAGGAGTCGTACAACCTCGTCGAAGCTGGCCTGGACTCTCTCGATCTGGTTGTGTTCATGCATGAGCTCAAAGAACTCCTGAAAGATAAAGATGCCGAGATGCTGGCGAGGCAGGTAGACATTGGTGTCATTCAGCGTGTCAGTGTAGCTGAGCTGTTTGGATTAGCCGAACAACTGGAGCGCGTTCCGGAAGAGGCGCTCGAACATCTGCGTCAATCCCTTGCGGCTTTCCGCGAAGAGCAGTGCGCCGCGGAGAAGAAGATGATGAGCAACGACAGGAAGCTCGTCTTCGAGCCTCCAGCGCCCACGCCCATGCCGAGCATACTGACGCCGAAACAGGTGCTGCTTACGGGCGGAACAGGCTTCATTGGGCCATTTTTGATCAAAAGCTTGCTGGAACAGACACGGGCGAAGATTCATGTTCTAGTGCGGTCTTCCGACGAGAAGCAGGGCAAGCAAAGACTCAGAGCTGCGATGGAGTCCATGGGCCCCGGCTGGGCAGCGCTAATGGAAATGTTCGAGACTCGCGTGATGCCCGTTTGCGGCGACTTGGGACAGCCCAGGCTCGGGCTGATGCAGGACGCATGGGACTTCCTCGCGGGTGAAGTTGACACGGTGTTCCATAACGGCGCCACGGTAAATTATCTGTTCAACTACGATCTGATGCGCGACGCCAACGTGCTCGGAACCAATGAGGTCGTGAGACTGGCGTTCGAAGGACGGCCCAAAGAGTTTAATTATGTATCGACTACCTTCGTTTTTGGCTGGGCGGTCAAATCCGTCTTGTATGAGACCGACCTGAACGAGAATATGGAGCTTCTCGATTTTGGCTACAGCCAATCGAAATGGGTGGCGGAACAAGTAGTGCTCGACGCGCGCAACCGGGGACTGTCCGCGCGGATTTTCCGCCCTGCTCTGGTGAGCCCTTCCGTCACCGGCGGAGGCAACAACTTCGATATCGCCGTTCGCCTGGTCGCCTTCATGGTGAATCACGGTATTGGCGTCGATACTCTTAACCAGGTCAGCTTTGTTCCCGCAGACATTGTGGCCAATAACATCGTTGCGATCTCGACCACTCCTGGTACTGCGAACAAGACCTACCATGTCGTGCGCGACGATTATTCGAACATGAACGATATTACCGGGCTTATCACCAAAGCCACGGGGCGGCAGTTCGAAAGTTTCGCCCTTCCCGATTTTGTTCCCGAGCTGATCCGAAGATGTCGCAAAGAAGATCTTCTCTTTCCGCTGCTGGATTTTCTGGTGGGCTCGGTCGACAACATTTCCGCCATGGAGTTCAAACGATATGACAGCTCTTCTTATCAGCGGGCTCGGAATGCTTCCGTGTGGGGCAAACCGGACCCCTCGCTAGAAGATACGGTCAACGGTATTCTGAAATTTATGTATCGCAAGGGGATTATTTCGGTCGCAGCTCGTGAAGTGAAAACGGTGTCACCGATCTTCGAGCGCGAACTGAGCATCCCTGCGAAGATCAAAACCCATCGGCGAGGTATAGATTGCGGCCCAGATTGCCTCCAATGCCTGGCCGAAGCCGGGGAGCCGGAGTGCGTCGCCGAGATTCCGAAGATCCAAGCCTCGGAGCAGCTGTGAGCTTATCCTGAATCAATGAGCAGAATGGCCTGAGAGCGAAGGTTGTGATCTGGAATATTCTTGCCGAAGCGTAAAAGGCTCTTGCAAAGCAGATGGGGAAGCGGCGTCCAGTTGGAACCAGGATGGGAAAGTTCGTCTTCCTTTTGCTGCTTCTCACCATTATTGCCAAACCCGCCTCTGCTCAAGGGGGACCACCCTACTACACGAACGATCCCGGTACTCCCGGCAATAAGAACTGGGAGATCAACGTGGGTTACATACCCACCTTCTTCAGCAATCAGTCCTTCTCGCATGTTCCCGATCTCGATATAAATTTCGGCATTGGAGACCGCATCCAGCTCACCTATGAAAGCGCGTGGGTGCGCGCGCAGCCACCCGGAATCAAAACTGAATATGGTCAGGGTCAGTCCAATCCGGGCGTCAAATGGCGCTTCTACGATGGAGGCGAAGGCCATCTTTCAGTTTCGATGTTTCCGCAGGCGTTTTTAAACAATCCTAACGACGCGGTAAAACGCGGCATCGCGCCGCCCAGCCAGTCATTTCTCATGCCCCTTGAATTTTCCAAGAAGGTTGGCCCGGTGGACGTGGATTATGAACTGGGTTATCAACTCGTGCATAAGGGTCCGGACGGGTGGCTGATGGGACTGGTCATCGGCCGCGATTTCACTCGCAAGCTGGAACTCGACACAGAATTCTATGCGCTGGGCACCTTTCATCCTTCCAGCAACCAGCCGATATTCGACGTTGGCGGCCGCTATAAGCTCCATTCGCCAGTCATTCTTTTGTTCATGGCTGGCCGTGGCTTGCGGCCCTCCAGCAATAGCCAGCCGTACCTCCTCGGATACTTCGGACTGCAATTTCTCCTGCCGCCGAAGTCCTATCCCGCCGAATTGCCAGAGCATCCGATCCCCTAAATTAAGCTGAGATGCTGAAGCCTTGAGGAAGTAACTCGTTCAAGCCGGATC
>Ga0335072_10017729_pt1 | contig 10062 bp, 7 predicted proteins | sample Lox_Sample_21_FD_206725 | JGI IMG/M metagenome (GOLD analysis project Ga0335072, IMG submission 206725) | Soil microbial communities from Loxahatchee National Wildlife Refuge, Florida, United States - Lox_Sample_2.1 | ecosystem: Environmental > Terrestrial > Soil > Wetlands | place: USA: Florida...
GCCACGCCGGTGGCCGCATAGATCGCATTTCGCAGCGCCGGGATCGAGGCGGTGGCCCCGGTCTCGCCGATGCCGCCCGGTGCCTCGTCGCTCTTGATCAGATGCACGTCGATCCGAGGTACCTGGTCGATCCGCAGCATCCGATAATCGTGGAAGTTCGACTGCTGGACGCGGCCCCTGTCCACCGTGATGTCGCCATACAGGCCGGCCGTCAAGCCAAACACCAGACCGCCCTGCAGCTGCGCCATCACCGTGTCCGGATTGACTGCGATTCCAGTATCGACGGCGGTGGTGACGCGGCGCAGCTTCACCTCGCCGGCGGCGTCCACTTCGCATTCGACGACGGTGGCGATGAAGCTCGCGAAGGCGATCTGTGCCGCGACGCCGCGTCCGCAGCGCGGCGGCAGTGGCGCGCCCCAATCCGATTTGACTCGCACCAGGTCGAGCGCGGCCTGCAGCCGCGGCGTCTTGTCGAGATGGGCACGGCGAAAGGCGATGGAGTCCTGGCCGACCTTGCGCGCCAGCTCCTCGATGAAGCTCTCGATGGCGAAGACGTTGTTGTTCGGCCCGACGCCGCGCCAGAAGCCCGTGATGATGCCCGGCGGCTCCTCCTGGTTGAACTCCACGCGATAGTTGGGGATGTCGTAGGGAATGTTCTCGGCCGAGTCGACGCCGTCGGGATCCACTCCCTTCTGAAAGAAGGCAGGCAGGAAGCGGGCCATGACGGCGGAGCCGCTGATCCTGTGCTTCCAGCCGACGATCCGGCCGCCCTGCAGGCGCGCCCACAGGAGGTCTCGATAGGCGGGTCGATAGACATCGTGGCGCATGTCCTCCTCGCGAGTCCACACCACCTTGACGGGCCCATCGACCTGCTTGGCTATGCGCGCGGCGCTGTACGCCATGTCGTGCTCCAGCTTTCGGCCGAACCCCCCGCCCAGGAGATGGTTGTGGACGGTGACCTCGCTCTCCGGCAGCCCCGTGGCCTTCGCCACCGCCGCATGCACGCGCTCCATGACCTGCGTGCCGATCCAGACCTCGGCCGAAGTCGGCGAGACATGCAGTGTGCAGTTCAACGGCTCCATGCATGCATGCGCCAGGAGCGGCATCTCGAATGCGGCGCTCATCACCTCGCCCGAGGCAGCTCCGCCGAGCGCCTTCTCGACATCGCCGACGTTCTTGGCAACGGCACCCTCCCGGGTGCTGGCGGCGCGCAGCCGCGACCAGATCAGATCCGAGGAGACCTCGGCGTTCGGCCCTTCATTCCACGTGATCTCGAGCGCCTCGAGCCCGCACTTGGCGGCCCACATGTGGTCGCCCACCACTGCCACCAGATCATCCAGCACCACGATCTGGCGCACACCCGGAATCGCCCGGGCTCGTCGGTCGTCGACGTGAGCGATGGTGCCGCCGAGCACGGGGCTCGCCGCCAGGGTCGCGAACTTCACTCCCGGGGGCAGGACGTCGATGCCGTACGTGGCCTTGCCGTTGGTCTTGTCGGGAGTGTCCAGTCGCTTCAGCGATCGACCGATCAAGCGGAAGGCGGCGGCCTCCTTGAGGGGAGGCGCTTTCGGCGGAGTGATGGCGGCGGCCCGCCCCGCGAGCGCCCCGTAGTCGAGCGCGCGACCGGTGCGATCGTGGATGACCTTGCTGTTCTGCGTGCGGCACTCCGTGGGCGAAACTCGCCAGCTGCCCGCGGCGGCCTCGACGAGGCATGCGCGTGCCGCGGCGCCCGCGAGACGCAGGGGTTTCCAGAACGCGCGGATCGAGTTGGAGTTGCCGGTCGCCTGGATGCTCAGGTCGGGGTTCGCGTAGAGCTTCTCGTCCGCCGGGGCATGCTCGACGCCAACGCGACCCCAGTCCGCGTCCAGCTCCTCCGCCAGGATCATCGAGATCGACGTATACGTACCCTGGCCCATCTCGACCTGCGGCATGACCAGGGTGATCCGGCCTTGCCGGTCGATCCGGATGAAGGCATTGGGCGCAAAGGTCGCGCCGCCCGCGGCGCGAGCCGCCTGCAGCGGAAGAGAAAAGCCGAGCACGAAGGCGGTGGCGGCCGACATCTCCAGGAAGCCGCGCCGCGACAGATGATCGTCGATCATGGCTCCCCCGCTGCATGCTTGATCGCCTGCCGGATGCGCACGTAAGTGCCGCAGCGGCAGATATTGCCTGCCATGGCTGCGTCGATGTCGGCATCATCGGGGTGCGGGACGGCGTCGAGCAGCGCCGTGGCCGACATGATCTGGCCGGACTGGCAGTAGCCGCACTGGATGACTTCCACGTCGAGCCAAGCCTTCTGCACCTTGGCCCCGTTCGGCGTCGTGCCGATGGCCTCGATCGTCGTGATCGCTCGTGACCCGATTGTCCCGACGGGGAGCAGGCAGGAACGCACCGCCGTGCCGGCCAAGTGGATGGTGCAGGCACCGCATTGTGCGATGCCACATCCGAACTTGGTGCCGGTGAGGCCCAGCACGTCGCGCAATACCCAAAGCAACGGCATATCGGGCGGGACATCGACCTCGCGATTCTCGCCATTGACCATCAGGCTGATCATGAGGGCTCCTTGCTCGAGGGGCGATCTAGTGCGAGCAACCACATCCGTCGATGGGGACCGGCACTATTGTACGATGGTATCGCGCGGGATCGCATCACGCGCGTCGGCCTCGGAGAAGGAGGCTAAACTCGATGGTCCTTTCGAGAGACGGGCGGGGGCGGGCACGGCATGAGCGGTGAAGTGAATTCCGAGGGCTATGTCGGGGAGCTGCCCCACTCGAGCCGTCAACCGCAGATGTACCCGAAGCTCAGCGCGGCGCAGATCGCCCGGCTCGAGCCGCACGGCGGCAAGCTTGCGACGCGCGCCGGGCAGGTGCTGGCGGAACCGGGCGAACGCCACCCGATGTACGTGGTTCTTTCCGGTAGCATCGAGGTGGTGCAGGTCGGTATGGCCGGCGAGGTGCTGGTGGCCTTGCACGTGCCCGGCAGCTTCAGCGGGGAAATGAGCACATTGCGCGGCGTCGGCGCCGTCGTGCGCATGCGGGTTCGCGAAGCGGGCGAGATCCTGGTGATCACCGACCCTCATCTGCGCACCATCGTCCAGACCGATCCGGAGCTCGGCGAGCTGTTCCTGCGCGCATTCATCTTGCGGCGCGTCCGCCTCATCGAATCCCAGGGCGGGGACGTCGTGCTGCTCGGCTCGACCCGCTCCGCAGGAACGCTGCGGCTTCAGCAGTTTCTCACCCGCAATGCCTTTCCCTTCGTCAACCTCGATCTCGACGGCGATCCATCGGTGCGCGAGCTGCTGGAGCGCTTTCACGTCAAGGTCGAAGAGCTGCCCGTGGTGCTGTGTCGCGGTACGGTCGTCCTCAAGAATCCCAGCAACGAGGAGCTCGCTGCCTGCCTCGGAATGAACCAGCAGATCGACGATGATCGGCTGCGGGACCTCATCGTCGTGGGAGCCGGCCCGGCCGGATTGGCGGCCGCCGTCTATGCCGCGTCGGAGGGGCTGGACGTGCTGGTGGTCGAGACCGGAACGCCCGGAGGGCAGGCGGGCTCGAGCTCGAAGATCGAGAACTATCTGGGATTTCCGACGGGAATCTCGGGGCTCGCATTGGCCTCGCGAGCGCTGATCCAGGCTCAGAAATTCGGAGCGGAGATCAGAACGGCGTATTCGGCGCTCAAGCTCAGATGCGAACGGCGCCCCTATGCAATCGAGTTTGCCCGCGCCGGGATCGTATCCGCCCGCACCATCATCGTCGCCACGGGGGCTGAATATCGCCCGCTCTCGCTGGGCAACGAATCACGGTTTCTCGGCATGGGTATTTATTACGCGGCGACGCCGACCGAGGCACGGCGTTGCGGAGCCAGCGAGGTGATCGTCGTCGGGGGCGGCAACTCCGCCGGCCAGGCCGCGGTATTTCTCGCCGCCACGTGCCGGCACGTGCACGTGCTGGTTCGCTCGAGAGATCTGGCAAGCAGCATGTCGCAGTACCTCATTCGTCGCATCGCGGAGACGGCGAACATCACCCTGCACGTGAGCACCGAGATCAAAGCCCTGGAAGGCGACGAGCAACTCGAGCGGGTCACCTGGAAGAGTGCGCAGCGGGAGCCCGAAACGCACGCCATCGGACACGTCTTTCTCATGACCGGTGCGCTACCTTCCACGCACTGGCTGACGGGTTGCATCGCTCTCAATGAACGAGGCTTCATCCGAACCGGGACCGATCTGAGGAGCGAGGATCTCGCACAAGAGCAGTGGTCCGGCGCGCGTCGACCGGAGTTCTTCGAGACCAGCGTTCCCGGCGTCTTTGCCGTGGGCGACGTTCGCTGCGGCAGCGTCAAACGAGTCGCGGCGGCGGTCGGCGAGGGATCGGCCTGCGTCCAGCAGGTTCACCGCGCTCTTCAGGCGTGATGCCGATGCAGGACTTCTTCAGAAGTCCATGGGCAGACCGATGTGCCGGCGGTAAATCAGATCTCGGTGACGCAGCAGGATGGGATCGAGCGCCGCGCCGATTTCGGGCGTCACATGGGTGTAATTGGCGCGCATGAACTCCGGCATCGGGCAGTCGGCGGGCGCAAGCGGCGAGACGAAGCCCGCAAAGCAGGCCCAGTAAAGATCGCAGGCAGAGACCGCGGTGCCGACCAGATACTCCGAGCCGGCAGCCTGTTGACGGTGAAGCTGGGAGGCGAGCCCTTTCAGGATGGAGACCATCCGCCCGGGCGCCCGCGCGATCGCCTCGGGGCGCACGCCGTAGGAGCGTCTCATTCTGTCCATGTCGAAGGTCCCCGAGGAGGGCGGGTTCTTGGTGGAGCTTTGCCCCATCAACTGCAGGCGCCGCGACCAGCCAAAGCCATCCGCTCCGCAGATTTCCGTGGCAAAGCCGAGGACCAGAACGCGTTCCAGGGGATCAGCGGGCAACAGCGCAGGTCCGGATCCGAGACGCTCCGCCAGCAACAGGATGTCGAGCCAGGTCGTCTGCGGCGCCTCCTCATCGAGCACCGCCACCGGCGCGTTGCGCACGCCGATCCAAGCGTAGAGATCGTCGTTCGACTCCATCGCCGCCTGCGCCACCGGGATGTATTTGACGTTGCGGACGGAGAGCACGGCCTTGGCGGCTTCGCCCCACGGTCCCGGCATGTGCGCGGTCAAGACCAGGCGCACGCCCGGCAGGTTTCGAGCCTCCGCCGCGGAGAGATACTGCATATCGCTAACGCTCGGAAATTGGACGCAGCCGCCGGGGCGGTCAGTGTAGCGGAAAATCGAGGCAGCGGAAAAATGGGCTCGAGTCGCGGCTGGCGGCCCCGCGGCCGAGCGCCTTGCGCTCAGGAGGGCAGCGCCACCGGGCGCAGCTGCGCACGGCCCGCCCAGAACGAGCGCAGCATCGTGCCTGCCGCGTAGACCACGACCAGCACCACCAGCCAGCGCAGGTACAGCAGCGGCATGTGCTTCACGACGAAGGCGGCGAGCAGCACTCCGGGGATGGAGCCGATCGTGAGCGCAATGCAGGTGCCAAAGCCGTAGCGCCCCGACCTGAAGAATTGCAGTCCCGCGGTCGGCTGCACCAGGCCGCATGCGCCCATCATGATGGGGAACGAGGCGAGCGGGTGCAGGCCAAGCAAGCTGACGACGATCATACAAGGCGCATACAGACCGATGCCGACGCTCATGAGCGCGCCGAGCACGAAATTGACGCCAATCGCGACCCCCAGACGCCAGCCGGTGAGGGTCATCGCCACGCCGCCGCCGGGCAGCAGATGCAGATTCGTGGCCGCAAATACGCCGCCCGCAATGAGCAGCGCCATCCCCATGGCGAGCTGAATGGCGCGCCGAGGCAGGCGGTTCACCACTCCGGCACCGATCCAGGCGCCGGCGGCCGCCGACAACACCGTCGTCATCAGCAGCGCCGGGTCGATGACGATCGTCGTGACCATGATGATCATCTCGACCATGGCCGCGGTGTTCAGGCCGATGTTGAGGGTGCCTGGAATCAACTCGTCGGCCAGCTTGCCCTGGAACTTCAGCACCGCGGTGGTCGGAGCGAATGAGCCTATTCCCAGCGTGTCGAAGAACGCGAAGATGAGTCCCACCGGATACTCGATCAGCAGCGGGCGCTTGCGGCCCGCGTAGCTCGCGCGGGAGCCGAACCAGCGAATGAAGAATATCGCGTCGAGCAGAAACAGCGCGCCGAACAGCAGTCTCACTTGCAGCGTCATGCGTCTCTCAGCGACCAAGCCGGTCGAGCAAGCGGCCTTGCCAGATTCTCGCCCCGACACCGAGCCGCCAGAAGCGATGCCACCGTATCGGACGGATGGGAGAGATCGGCAGAGGGAAGGAGTCGGGCGGCGCCCCGGCAACCACCGCGGCAAGCTCGGCGCCCAGGGCCGGTCCGAGCGCCAGGCCGCGTCCGCTGTAGCCAAGCAGAATGTAGAGGTCCCGCTCCGGCATGTGGAAGCGCGGCAGAAAGTCGGGCGTCACCGCGAACTGCCCGTTCCACCAGTGGGTCCATTCGATGTGCTCGAGGGTCGGCCACAAGGTGCGAGCGTACCCCATCAGATGCCGGTAGTCCTCTCGAGCGTTCGCCGCTCGCTGCAGACCTCGTCCGCCCATCAAAAGTCGCCCGAAGGCGTCGCGCCGGTAATAGACGGTGATGCGACCGCTCTCATAGACCACCTGCCTCCCGGGGAGAGGCTCGCATCGCGATGGCATCGGACTCGTGGCGATGATGGCGCTGTAGAGCGGAACGACACTGCGCCGCAGGCCCGGCCACAGGCCGTCGCTGTAGCCGTCGGTGGCGATCACGACCTTGCGAGCGAGCACGTCGCCGCCGGCGGTGCGCGCTCGCCAGCCTGCCGCCTCGCGCCCCAGCGAGCGCACCCGGGTCGATCCGTAGAGCCGCACGCCCGCACGCCGCGCGGCATTCGCCAGTCCGCGTGCGAAGCTCAAGGGATTCAGCGAGCCTCCGTTCGGATCGAACAGGCCTCTCACATAGCGGGCGGTGCCCGTGGCCTCCTCCATCCGGACTCGCCCCCACAGCTCGACGGGGACCCCGCGCCGTCGCCACTGTTCGGCGCTGTCATCCAGAGCCGCGACGTGCGGCCGCGCATAGGCCGCCCGCAGCGTTCCGCAGCGGCGGGCCTCGCATTCGAGGCCGAGCCGTTCGATGAGTCCGAAGAGAAACTCAGGCGCATGCAGGGCTCTTTGCGTGAGGCGCGGACCGAAGAGCGGACCGAGCATCCGCTCAGCCACGTCGGGCTCGTACTTGAGGCCGGCGTTGATCTGCCCCCCGTTGCGTCCGGCGGCACCGAATCCGGGCTCGCAAGCCTCGAGCAGTGCCACCTCTTTGCCGCGTTCGGCAAGATGCAATGCCGCCGATAGTCCCGTATAGCCCGCGCCGACCACCAGGATCTCGACCTGCAGCGCCGAGGCGAGCGCCGGGGCGGCCGTTGCCGGCGTTGCCGTCTCGGCGTAGAGGCAGTGAGGTGCCGCCGCTGCCAGGGATGTCGCTGCTTCCGGGGATGCTGGTGTCGAGGTAACCGTCATGATGAGGCGCGCGCGCCACGGGCGGCGCTCATCACCCGCACGGCCAGCGGGCAGTACTCTTGCTACTGAACGTGCTGCGTCGTGCCGCCGAGAATGACGTCGACGGCCGCATCGAATGCGGCCGGGCTCCAGCGCGAGGCGCCGACGCATCGCTCCGTGATTCTCTCGGCCTGCCGTGCGGATACATCGGTGACGGTGTGGCACCCCACCATGTGGTCGCGGATATCGAGCACGAGGTATCTTGCCACGCGCATCTTCTCATCATAGAGCGGGCATAGAACCGACGTCTGCATCGTGCGCAGCACCGTTTGCACGTCCTTCGCATTCTTGATGGGCCGCAGCAGCCATCGCATTGCCGCATCGTCATCGAGCCGCGCGACCGCGACAAAAACCTTGTGATCGCTCATATGCGCGACGTATACGCCTGAGGCCGTCGCAAAGCAATCAGGTGATGCTGGTTTCGAGCCGGGCGTGCCTCATCCAGCCGCGTCGTCAGCGAGCCAATTCGAAATTCGTCGACACCGCCCAACCTACATTGCCGAGCTCATCGGTGACCTTCCACCAGACGCCCATCTTGTCGCCCGTCGGATAGAGCGTCATGCCCACATCCAGGTCGCGAACCACGGCCGATTTCAGGTTCGAGTCGGCGTACAACTTGCCCGGCTTGGACATCTTGACGGATTGCTGCACATTGTCCGCTTTGGCGTCCGGCGCGGCGTTCTTCAGGTCCCCGACCAGCTTGATGTACGCGTCGAGGTACGCCATCGCGACCACTTGACCGATCTCCGTGTTGGCGTAGCTGCTCGCCCCGCCCGCGGCAAACCCGCCGAAGAAGGCACCCCCTCCGCCGCCCCAACCGAGATCGGTTTTCTTGGCGTGACCTTGTTCCAGAGCCACCTGCTCGGTGGAGCGCACGTCGGTGACCGTCAGCACCACATCGGCCGTCTTGCTCTTCAGGCTGACGCCGCCGACCAGCGCACCGAAGCCATGAGGCAAGAAGCCGCCGAGCACGCCGCCGATATTGGTGCCGCCGGAATTGCGATTCTGATTCGCGATGTCGGGGACGAGCACATAGTCGGCCGCCTTCATCTGTCCCTTGCCGATGTTCGATCCAACCCGCTCCTCGCCGTTGGCGGCGAGCGCGCGCTCGGCTTCGGCGGCCTGCAGTCCCTTGCCGCGATCCACCAGCGTGAAGCATTTGGACTGCGACACATAGACCTTGATGAGCGCGGCGGGGGATTCCAGATTGAGCGAAGTCCACCACTGATTCTGCGGCTCCGCCACCGCCAAGGTGCCGATTTTCCTGTCGCAGGTGGGTATTTGCGGCGGGGGTGCTTCGGCGGCGAGCGCGCCCGCGGCTTCATGCAGCGCGCCCGCAGTGATCAGCAGCCGTGCCACCCACCGTGTCGTATGCGTATGGTTCTTGTTCATCCCGATTCCCTTCGATTGTGATCGTTTTTTCCCGTGAATCGGCAGCGCACCCGGGAAGGCGACGGATCCAAAAATAGCACAATCCGCGGAATCGGCAAACAATGCCGCGGGACCAGCGGATGGCCCGAGGGCGACCTAGTCGGCGCCAGTCGACCCCCGCTGCCATCCGCCCCCCAGGCTTCGGTACAGCCGCGCGAGATCGGTGCTGACGGCGGTCGTGCTGTCCGCGAGCGAGAGCTCGTTCTGCTGCAAGGTGCGCTCGACGTCGAGCACGTCGATGAAGCTGATCACGCCGCTCTCATAGCGCTTGCGCGACAGCGCCAGGGCATCGCGGTTCTGCGTGACGGTGGCGTCCAACCAGGCGCGGCGCCGCTGGTCATCCGCGTAGGCCGCGAGCGCGTTCTCGACCTCGTGCAGCGCACCGAGCACGGTACGCTGATAGGCGAGCGCCGCCTCCTGGGCGCGCACGTGATACAGGCGCACGGTCTTCCAGCGCCCGCGATCGAAGATGGGCAGATCGAGCGTGGGACCCAGGGAGCCGAAGCGGCTCGCCCACTCGAGCAGGCTACCCGTCGTCTCGGACTGGAAGCCGCCGCTGGCGGACAGCGTCAGTCGGGGGAACAGATCGGCCACCGCTACTCCGATCTGCGCGGTGGCGGCGTGCAGGTTCGCCTCCGCTTCGCGGATATCGGGCCGCCGGCGCGCCAGCTCTGCCGGCAGCCCGATCGACACCTCCGACGGCACGGACGGCACCGGCGAGGGGCTCTGCAGCTCGGCGCGCAGCGCCTCGGGCTCGCGGCCCAAGAGCTGGCTCAGTTGATTGATGCTCTGGGTGATCTGCAGATCGAATGCAGGCAGCTCGGCGCGAGTCGCCGTAGCCTGAGCGGTGGCGTTGCTCACATCGATATGAGTGGTCAGGCCCGCGGCCAGCCGCTGACGAGTCAGATCCAGCAGCTCGTTGATGGTCCCTAGATTCTCCTCGGCCACGCGCAAGCGCGCCTGCGCGCCGCGCAGCTCCACGTAGCTTTGCGCCACGTCGGCGAGCACGGACACCATCACCGCCCGATGGTCCTCCACCGACGCTTGCTGGGCCGCGC
>Ga0335072_10017730_pt1 | contig 10062 bp, 6 predicted proteins | sample Lox_Sample_21_FD_206725 | JGI IMG/M metagenome (GOLD analysis project Ga0335072, IMG submission 206725) | Soil microbial communities from Loxahatchee National Wildlife Refuge, Florida, United States - Lox_Sample_2.1 | ecosystem: Environmental > Terrestrial > Soil > Wetlands | place: USA: Florida...
TCCCGGCAAGAACTTGCGCCCAGCATAAAAAATGATTCCCGCCATGATCGCGAAATTGATCAGTTCCGCGATCCAGTACGAGCGCTCCGAATCGAGCCCGATGATCCTGCCGATCAGCTTCACTGACGCCGAGTGTTTGAACTGCTCGGTCTGATCTTTTTCTTCTTCCCGCCTCGATTCTTTGCGTTCCGGACCTGCCTGTGAAACGCTGGCGGTTTGGCCCTGTTCGCTCGATTGCGCTCGCACAAAAACGGGGCCTGCGCAGCTTGCTAGCAACAGCACCAGACCGAGCAACCGCGTCGCGCGTTTGGTTGAATTCATGGCTGGCCTGCTCCTGCGGGCGCAAGCACGCGTCGCACAATCTCCTGCGCCAGAGACACTGCTTCCGCCTGGAGCCCCTTTTCTGCCGCGACTCGATCGTTTTCGATTTCCGCCTTCGCGGCTTGCACTTGCGCCTGCGCCCTGGCTCGCGCGTCATTCACGGCGTTCGCGCGTGCCTGCAACACGGCCTGGCGGCTCGCTTCCTGACGGCGAAACACCGATGCCCGCGCTTCGCGCAGCTTCTGCTCGTATTCCGTTGCGCGCGCATCCGCCTTGGCGATGTCGGCTTGCGCTTTTTCTACCGCGCCTTCCGTTCTTTCGCGACGTTCAGCCAGCACTCTCTGCAACGGCTTGTGCACCAGGAACGAATACACCACGTACAGCAGCGCCAACAGAATCACCGTCGGTACCGCTCCGAGCAGTAATTCGCCTAGTTGATGAAGAGTCTGATCCATGTGGTGCGGATAGAGACCGGAAAATGAGGGCTTTGAAAACTGTTAAGTCTAACTTCCAGCAGAGTTTAATGTCAACGCAAAGAAGACCGATTTAGCTGGTTCGTCAGCGGTGAGTTCCGTTCCTGTACCCCGGCGCCAGATGGTTTCCAACCGCAGTCGCGGAAGTATTGGAAATACGGGATTTAGGCTCCATTTTTCGGACCCCTCGCAGAATCCTGCATATTAGTCCTTGACTTCCCTCTAAACAGCGCTAGCATAGATGTATCACCTCCGATCCAATTCAGGATCGAATGGGCCGATAGCCAAGGAATGTCACCGCTTCTTGGTTGCCGGCCCATTTAAGTTTCCCTCCAAATGGCAGCGCGAATCAGGAACTAGGAAGGCCCGTTCTCATGAGCCATTCCTCGAACTTCTTTCGGATCATCACAGTTAGATAGCAACCCGCTTGCCCGCGCTCCAAAACCACGCGCCCGGAGACGATACCAACGAGGCCCCTACCCCACCACCCACTCCTTCACCCTTCTCACCACCGATTCCGGCGCATCGACCTCCAACTCCACCGTGCCGTCGCTGTACTCCCGCGAATAGATTCGCGCTCGCGCCTCGAGTAGCGCCAGCGCCTTGCCCTCTTTCTGCGGAATGCGGAGATGCACGCGGCTCACCGGATCTTCTTCGATCATGGAGTCGATCCGCCAGAGCAAAAGATCAAGCCCTGTTCCCTCCACCGCCGAAACATATAGCGTCCTCGCTCCGCTTCGGGCCGCATCCGCCACAAGAGTGGTAGACACTTCTTCGTCCAGAAGGTCGACTTTATTCATCACGCGCAGCCGCGGCTTTTTTTCGGCCTCCAGCTCTTTCAACACAATTTCCACCTGCGCGTCTTGTTCGGCCGAAAGCCGGCTGCTCGCGTCAGAGACTTGCAGAATCAGCGACGCCCGCTGCACTTCTTCCAGCGTCGCGCGAAAGGCTGACACCAGCGTGTGCGGCAGGTTGCGAAGGAATCCGACCGTATCTGACAACAGAACTTTCCGCCTCGAGGGCAACTCGATCGCCCGCAGTGTCGGGTCGAGTGTGGCAAACATTTTCGGAGAAGCTAACACGCCCGCTCGGGTCAGCGCGTTGAACAACGTCGACTTTCCCGCGTTCGTATACCCCACGAGTGCAACCGTTGCTACTGGTGCCGACTGTCTCCGCTGTCTCTGCTGCGCGCGAATCCGGCGCACATTCTCAATCTGCTGTTCGACATGTCGCACCCGCCGCGCAATCTTTCGCCGGTCAGTTTCGAGCTTGGTTTCGCCGGGACCTCTGGTTCCGATGCCGCCTCCGAGTTGTGACATCTCCACACCGTGGCCGGCCAGTCGCGGCATCAGGTAATGCAGCTGCGCCAGCTCGACCTGCAACTGGCCTTCGCGCGTGCGCGCGTGCCGGGCAAAAATATCGAGGATCAACTGCGTCCGGTCGATGACTCGCCGCTCAATCACTTTTTCAATATTGCGTTGCTGCGAAGGACTCAGATCGTGATCGAAAAGCACGAGATCGGCATCGACCGATGCTGCGGCGCCGGCGATCTCCTCCAACTTGCCCGCGCCCACCAGCGTCGCAGGATCGGGACGGTCGCGGTGTTGCAGGATCTCCCCGACAACTTTGGCTCCCGCGCTCTCTGCAAGCGTCCGCAGCTCCGCCAGCGATTCCTCGGCGTCGAACTCCGGAATGCTCGGCTTCCCGTTCGACTTCTGCGAAGCTGCGGCCTGTGAGGCATCTCGCGCCACCGAGGCCTGCGCGGTCACTCCAGCTTTGGCGGCGTTGCGGCCGCGCGTCCGCGCGTCAAGCCCGACCAGGAACGCGCGCTCGCATGCCGGATCCTGCTCTTCTGCCGCGGACCCAAAAGGCACACTCTTCCTCACACGCGCTGTGTCGCGGGATCTCTTGCGATGAGAACTTCCCAAGCCGAAAAAGCCCTATCCTTCGGTGCCCGATGCCGCCGCCGTTACCGCGGTCGCCGTTCCGGCTACCGCCTTTTCCGGATGCGGTGCATGGGCCGGATGCGTCGACACCACTCGTCCCATCACCACGGTCGAGATGGCGTGCTTGAAGATGAGTTGCTCCTGACCGTTCGCCTCCAGTACCACGGAGTACTTGTCAAAAGAGCGGATTCGGCCCGTCAGCTTTACCCCACTGAGCAGATAAATCGTAATGCTCGCTCTCTCTTTTCGGGCCGTATTGAGGAAGGAATCTTGAATGTTCTGCGCCGGCTTATTGCTGTCCATAGCCGATCTCCTCGATTTGTAGACTTCGATTCCCAACTGCCCGGCCCCAGGCGCTCTTGGGCCGGTTCCAAATTCCACAGCATGTTCCCGCAGCCTTCCTGCTCTGCCATGGGAACGAGGGGGGACAACCCCGCTTGCGCCACTGTTCCGCACGTGGCACTTTCCAGCGGGCAGATGTGAGTACGATACGGCGATCTGCAACTCTTTTCAACCTGGAACTTTTCCTACGCGCTGTTCCGGTTCATGGTCCGGTTGACAGCACCCCACCCGCAAGAGCAGACTTTCCCCGTTCTGCGGGGCTTTCCCTGGAATCTTCTTCCCCCTGATTACCGCTTCGTGGTTTGGGGCGGCCCGGACTCGCACGAACTACAAAATTCATCGCGAAGTTGGCGGAGGAAATTGATGCACAATTTCGTTTCACTCGCAGCCGCGTTCGTCATGCCTACTATTTCCGGCAAGGAAGCCTCGGAGCTCATCCTGCGCTGGTTCCACATCCTCGCCGGCATCACCTGGGTCGGCCTGCTTTATTTCTTCAACCTCATCAACGTGCCGTTCATGAAGCAGGTCGACGCCGCAGCCAAGCCCAAGATCTTCGAGAATCTCACCCTGCCGGCTCTCAACTGGTTCCGCTGGAGCTCGCTTGTGACCGTCTTTATCGGATTGTGGTACTGGGGGCAATTCCTGGTCGCTCCCGACGCGGAGCGCGAAGGCACCAGCCAGCTCGCGACCATGGGATTGTTCCTCGGCCTATGGATCGCTACCTGGCTGATTTTGTTTTTCCTGATCAAAAAGCTGGCTCCCAGCGGATACGTTCTGGGAGTCGTCACCACGATTCTGGTCTACGCCGCGGGCTGGATCTTTGTCCACCACACGCCTGCGGGCGCAGAGGATAACCACGTCCTCGCGATCGGCGTTGGTGGAGGCATGGGCATCGTAATGCTGTTCAATGTGTGGGGCATCATCTGGCCGAATAATAAGAAGATCATTCGCGGAACCCTCGCCGGCACGCCACCGGCCAATGCCGCCGCTATGGCGCGTCAGGCCTTCCTCGCTTCCCGGACCAATTTCTTCTTGTCGGTTCCGCTGTTGTTCTACATGGCCGCTGCATCGCACTTCTCGAGCACCGTGATCTTCGGGAAGTGACCTGCCCGAGGACCGCCCGCTCGCCGACTCCAAGAAAATAAAAGAGCCCCATGCCAGGCATGGGGCCCTATTGTTTCGAAAACGTGGTTGCAAAAAACAAGGGAGCCGGAATTCCCGGCTCCCTCCTGCCTAACAGGTTGATGGGTTAGAAGGTGAACTTCACGCCCAAACGGATATTGCGGGAAAGCTGCCAGAGGTTTGGCTGCCCGTATCGGGAAGCAAGAACAAAAGGCGCCGCAGTAATTCCGTTTTGTACGTTGTAGCCGGTTTCTGCTGCCTGGTAGAAAGCTGCTCCACCGAAGACGTTCTGTCCACCCGGATAGATTCCGGACGGGTTCCAGTACGACGGGAACGTTTCCCAGTAAGAAATCACCGACCGCTGATTTAGCAGGTTGGTTATCGTCGCTTGGAAGCTGAATACCTGGCGTTCGTTCGTTTTGCTCACCTTAAACGAATGTATGAAGTTGAAGTCGGTCTGCGTAAACCAGGGTGTGCGGCGGGCATAGGGATTGCCGATGGTTACATCCCCCGTTGCCGGATCCTGAGTTACGTCGGCCCACTGGCCGCGCCCATAGATGTAGGTGTCTTCGATCGGGCTGGTGTATCCGATACCGACCTCGCTGGCCGTTGTCATCGGGCTGCCCTGGTAGGCAACCTGGAACAGGCCGAAGGTCGTCGTCATACCCTTCCAAGGCAGGTTGTAGTAGACGTTGCCCTTGAAAGTATTCGGACGATCCGTCGGCAAAGGTCCGGAGTTCGACTTGCCCTGGTATGTGAAGTAATAGAAGGGCTCGTCGAACGAACGGGTTGTGTCCGGTGAGGCGCGTCCCGTCGTTCCACCGTCGATCTGATCGGTGGTGGTCAGGCCGGTGTAGTTGCCCCACAAGCGGCTCCACGTGTAGCTGAACATCCCTGCCCAACCCTTGCTAGTCGCTTTGGTTAAGCGTACTTCGAGTCCATCGTAGTTGCGGATGGCCTTCGGGTTGTTCGGGCACGACGGGCACGTCCCAAACGGGTTGTTGGGATCCGCGTTGAACGCGAAGTTCGAGATACCATATGCCGATCCCAGAGAGGTCAAATAGTTTGCATATCCATCAATAGTCTTATTGACACCCTCGCCGGGGTTCACGATGGTGTACATTTCGAAGTTGTCCGGGTCTGCCAGTGACGCATCTTCAATGGCATGATCGAGACGTCGACGGTCATACCGGGCTTCGAGGGCCCAGTCCCGGGTCAGTTGGTAGTCAAAGCCGCCGACAAATTCGTGCTGCCGGTACGGCTTGACGTTCGGTGCAACCGGCTCCCACGGGCGATAGTCGACGTTCTCAATCAACTGAGTGCCGGTTCCCGCGTCAGTCAAAGACTGGGGGACTTGGCCACCCGCGAAGTTCGCGCCGGTCGTAGGCACTCCGTTCGGGCAAGCGCGGCCGTTTACAAAGACTGCATCCATGTCCGAAATGCTGAACCCGCCGCTCGCATCCGGACCCAGCGGGTATGTGCAGCTGTTATACCCTTGTGCGCCCCATGAGGTCTGCGCCAAGAGCAACTTCATGACGTCGTTGACGACGCCATAGCTGCCGAAGATTTTCATCTTGCCATTAGCTGAGCCCCACGCAGCGCCCAACCGTGGCTCGATCTTGTCTCCCCACGAGAAACTGATCGACGTTGGATTTGAGAATCCGTTGGGAATGACCCCCGGAGGTACCGGCAGCGCTTCCTTTTCCACGCGGATACCAAGATTCAGGGTCAGGCCGTGACCCACTGTCCAGGCATCCTGCGCAAACAGGGCATGGTTATTGTCAACTGCTGGCTTATTCAGAATCGTTGCAAAGTCAGTAATTACGGCATAACCATACTGTCCGGCGCATGCACCCCACTCGGTTTCGAGTATGGCGCAGTTGGCACCTCCTACACTCGTGCTGGCGCCGTGGTTCTCCCCCGCTCCAAGATAAAGCGCAACGTTCGGAACGTTGCCGTTCTGATCGATCACGTTCGAGAGGCGGTTGAACTGGTAGCCGACCTTAATGTTGTGTGTGCCCCACCAGCCGCTCTTGAAGAACGCCACGTCCTCATCGAACTGGTAGTGCTTGCTGGCGTCAAACAACGTGTAAGTACCGTCGTACGGGGTCGTGGAAGATCCTTCACCCAGCTGTAGTCCGGTGGGCAAGCTGCCGGAGGGAGTGCACGGCTGAGGGCTGCAGTTCGGGGACACGCCGGCACCGGCAGTTTGCCAGTTGACGTCCACACCCGAAGTGGGCCAGCCGAAGTCGTGATAGTTCTGGAAGAAGTAACCGAAGCGGGTCGTGGAAACGATCCGCGGGGTAAGGGTGATATCGGCGCCGAAATTATACGTCGAGTTCGGCGCCGCAAAGCCAAGGCCGTGCGAAAAGCCCTGCAATGTGGTGGTTTCGATCGACGTGTTGAGCAGGTAACCGGCTTCCGAAGCGACCGGATCCGCGCCCGGCAGGTTCGCTCCGCTTTCACGGCCGAACTGGTAGAGCCACGACCCAAACAGGCGGATTTTCGACGTCAATGTTGCATCCAACCGGGCCGTCGAGAAGTACTGCTGGCTGTCCTGATTAAAGACCTGGTTGCCCGATCCGAAAAACGGACACAGCGCGGTCGGTCCGCTCAAGAGAAGTTCCGCTGCAGCGGTGACGCAAAAGTTCGATCCGAAATTAACCGTTCTCGTCCGGTCCTGATACAACGGCGCAAAACCGGCAAAAAACCACAGACGGTCCTTCAGTATCGGTCCGCCCACATCAAAACCGGGCTCAACGAAGCGAAAGTGATCTTGCTGCGGCGAATAGATCTGCGCGTCATTATCCAGCCCCGTGCTGCCAAGAGCCAGCGGGTCGTAACGCAGAGAATTCTCCGCGCCACCGTCCATTCCATTGCTTTCATAGGTGCCAAAGAGCGAACCATGAAAGGCATTGCTGCCCTTTTTCATAACTACGTTGATGACGCCGCCCAAAGCGCCGCCATGTTCCGCTTCTACACCCGAGGTCTTGACCTGCACTTCCTGAATGAACTCGAATGGGACGTTTGCGTTGGAAAACCCCATCGAGATGTTTTCCGTGTCCTGGCCCTCAACCAAGTAGGTACTCTCGGAGTCAGCCGCGCCGCCGATCGAATAGCCGTTCGCGCTGCCGCTGGCCGTGCTTCCCGGGGGCGAACCACCCGTTCCTCCCATGCCGCCCCCTAAGGGCTCATTGCGTGCCATCGGCGCGTACTGAATGACCGACTGGAAGCTATATCCGTGGGGCTGGTCACTCAGCGCCTCGGTCGTGAGGTTAGTCTGATTGGTATTAGTGGTGACGTCAATCACGGGAGCCGCGCCGGTCACTTCCACCACTTCGGCGTTCGTACCGACTTCCATCGTAATGTCAACCGTCGGCAAGTGTCCGACTTCGAGTGCGAGACCTTCGCGCTTTACCGTCTTGAATCCCTTGGCCGAAACTTCAATTGTGTAAACACCGGGAGGCAGGTTCGCGAACCGGTAATAGCCGGTCGACTCCGAGTCGAGTTCCTTGATGCCGGCCAGCGTCGTGCCGCGCACCACTACGTGCGCATGGCCGATGACCGCACCGCTCGCGTCCTTGATCGTTCCCTGCAAGCCCGCAGTCGTTTCCTGGGCGAACAGATAAACACTGGATAGCAACAAGGCCGTTGTCGCCACTAGCGCAAAAAGCCTCATTGATCTGCTAAATCGCATCTTTTGCCTCCTGGAGATCGTTCAGTTTCAAATCCGGTCCAGCGTCTCGACCAAGAGCGCCTGGGAGTTTCGCCCGACCGCTAGCTTTTCCAATTGCTTGAGACCGCTTGAAACTTCTGTAAGAGCTGGGACTTTAATCGCTTTTACTGCTTCATTTGCCCGTCTGCGCGGGCTTCGTTGTACAACGCCATTCCGAACACACCCATAACAGTGCGAAGTACACCTTAGTGCAACTTGCAAACCAAACATTAGAGAAGAACAAATGTTCTGTTTTCAGTGATTTACTGTAGAAGCGCGCCTTTGCACTACCGAAATCAGTAGAAAGTTAGCGCGCCGAATATGGGATTTGGTAGATTCTGAGGAGGTTTGGCCCTGGGCTAGCGCCGTTTTCGAGCGGTATGCGTCACTACTTCCCCCGGCGCAAGCACGCGCCTTACGATCGGAGTGTTCAGCTTATATTTCCGCTCCACCAGGTTCCCGGAATCGTCTTTGACCTGCAGGATGAATACCGGCAAAGTCCCTTCCTTGTCGAAAGCTTCCGAGGTGACGGTCACCGGCAGAAAACCGTCGAGGCCATGCTCGCGATAAGCCGTCTCATAGCGGTGCTTGCGAACATTCCACGTGAAGACGCGGACCTGGTCGTAGTCGAAGGGCAGTCCGTCATGGGGATCGGTCAGCAGACACAGATATTGCGGAACTTTCTTATCGCCGTCCGAGACCTCGTCCAACACAAAGAAAGCGACGAATCGCTGCCCCTCGGCGTATTGCGCGATGTCGAGCGGCGCATCTACGTCAACCATGCGCGCCAACACCCACCCGACCCGCCCTTGACTGTCGCGGACCAGCCACCAATCCTCGACCGCGGGGCCGGTAGGCGCTTTCCCGGCTCTCCCGGGCATGGGTTTCACCACGGCCGGACCGGCCATCTGCTTTTCGGCTGTGGCGCGCTTCAGAATCGAGACCTTCGCCCCGGACGCGAGTTGATAGAGGTGCTCCGTTTCGCGCCCCGGCGTTACGTGCAAATTCGTATCGTTGCGCAGGACGCCCGGAGCTTGAACCGGGTCATTCTGGTTTTGCCGCACCAGCAACTGCAGTTGGTCGAACGTTTTCTGATCGACAAGGTTACGCTGCTCAATCCAGCCTTCTAACCCGCTTGCCGTGCGGACCCGCGCAAACCGTTTCTCGCGATCGATAATCTCGACCCGTTCGCCGTTCTTCACGCTGCCCACGCGGTTGTACATCTGCGCAACCTGGTCGCGCAGCATCGCCTCCGGCGCCGATACGTAGGCCACTTCGAGCACCCGACGCCGCCCTCGACCGCAGCCCCCCAGCGTCAATGCGCCAGCCACCGCAAGCGCAGACAGCCAGATCCAAAGCGATAATCGTGACAGTTTCACGGTCTTCGACAGGAGAACTCTTTACTATAGCGCGGGATCGCGTGCCGAACCCCAACACGAAAGTGTACGTTCTGTGCACCACCCCGGGGGATTTTCCGCCCAAGACACAAATTCCGTCCTCGGTTACCATAGAGGTCAGCCCCTTCGCCGAAAATCTTCCGGCGGCGGGCTTCGCAATTGTGGGTTCTTGCTTCTAACTTGATATTAGAGAGTTCGTTTCGAGGAAACGCACCCAACCGATTTGACTATGCGGATGAAAACTGAAATCTGGAATCGTCTCCTGATCCTGGCAGCTTCGATCCTGATGGGAATGGCACTCTGTGCTTCCGCTCAGGAAACCGTCGACTCCGTCTTCCGACCGCCCAAGGGATCGCAGATGGCCATCGTGGTCTTCGAGGATCTGCAGTGTCCCATGTGCCGTCGTACCGCTCCTTTGGTCGAGCGCGCCTCGAAGGACTACAAAATCCCGGTCATCCGCCACGATTTCCCGCTGCCGATGCACAACTGGTCGTATCAGGCCGCCATTTTCGCCCGCTATTTCGATACGCACTCCAAAGCGCTCGGCAACGACTTCCGCGACTACATTTTCGAAAATCAGCTCGAGGTCAACCCGCAGAATCTCCGTGGATTCGCAGAAAAATTCGCGAGTTCCCACAAGGTCGATCTGCCCTTCATCATCGATCCATCGGGAAAGCTCGCCGCTGAAGTGAACGCCGACCGCGATCTCGGCAAAGCCATCAAACTCGATCACACTCCGACCGTCT
>Ga0335072_10017731_pt1 | contig 10062 bp, 7 predicted proteins | sample Lox_Sample_21_FD_206725 | JGI IMG/M metagenome (GOLD analysis project Ga0335072, IMG submission 206725) | Soil microbial communities from Loxahatchee National Wildlife Refuge, Florida, United States - Lox_Sample_2.1 | ecosystem: Environmental > Terrestrial > Soil > Wetlands | place: USA: Florida...
TGAATCCCACCGTATTGAAATCACCGGAGGCGCTGGCCTTCCGCGTTGCGTCAAACTGCGCCTCGGCTAGCTTCTCCAGCGCTTTAATCTTGCCGCCGGCGTGGGTCTCCTTGTCGAAATTCCTCTGTAAATCCGCAACTTTGTCGACTCCCAAGCCCGCTCCACAGGCCAGCAGCATCAGCCACAATGCCGCCCATACGCCCCTGCTGCCAGCCCAGGTCCTACTTCTTTTTATCCGCCATCTTTTCCAGTACATGAATCCGCTGATTCGCCTGCCACACTTGATCCGGGTTCTTGTTGTCGTCCAATTCCAAAAATTTGCGATATGCTTCCAGGGCAGGCTGAACCTGAACGAGTTTATCGTAACAAAGCGCCCGGATAAACCACGCCCCCGCTCCCGGTGTTTCCGCCTTCGCGATCACGTCCAGCGTCGCCAGGGTTCCCGGGCAATTTCCACCCAAGTAGTAAGTCGAACTTAGGTCTTTCCAATACGTCAGATTGGTTCGGTCCAGTTGCAGCGCCGCCTTCAACTCCTTCTCCGCGTCCGCGAAATCGCGCATTTGTAGATACGTTCGCCCCAAGCCGCCGTGCAGTTGCGCATCGTTTGGCGCCAGCGCGATCGCCTGCTTCAATGTGGCCGCCGCCGCATCCAGTTTCTTTTGCCCAATCTCAATGTCCGCTTGCAGTTTCAGCGATTCCAAGCTCGGTTGCCCATTATTGGCCTTGTTCATTTCCGCCAGCGCCGCGTCGAACTGTTGCTGCTGCACCAGGAAATGCACCAGCCTCTCGCGGGCGCCGTCATCTTGCGGACGTACCGCCAAATAATCGCGGTAGGCATTCGCCGCTTCCGGCTTCTTCTGCTCATCCAGGCTCAGCGCCAATCCTTGCAGCGCTTCCGGCGATTTCGGATCGATTCCCAGCGCTGCGCGGAAATTTTTTTCCGCATCCGCCGCCCGGTTGTGTTTCAGGTAGATGCGCCCCAATTCCGTTAGCGCATCTTCATCCTTCGGATCCAATCGAGCCGCTCCTTCGAACGACCCCGCCGCGCCCTGCCAATCCCCCGTGCGCTCCTGCGCCAATCCCAGTAAATACCGCGGCCGGCTTTGCGACGGCGACAACTCCACCGCCTTCCGCAACGGCTCGACTGCCGCGCCCGGATCCTTTTCCAGCAACAAAATTCCCAGATTCAACTGGCCTTCCGTCATTTTCGGATCCAGCGCCACCGCCTTCTCATATTCCGCACGTGCCTGGTCGGCCTGCTTCAGTGCCGTGTAGGCGTACCCCAGTTGAAAGTGAGCCCACGCCACATCCGGTTTTTCGGCAAGGAATTTCTGCAGCAGTGGAATGGCCGCGTTGTAGTCGTTTTTATCCAGCGCGGCCTGCGCTTCATCCAGCAGGTCATTCAACGGATTCCGCAGCTTCTGCGTGGAACTTTGCGAATTTTTCGCCGGAGCGCTCTGCTGGGCACTCAGCGCACGCGCCATCCAACAAGACAGACACAGCGCCAGCATTCCCCCAACGCACCGCGCGCGTCTCAACTTTCGTTCGATGGCCGTTTTCCCTCTACCAGTTTATTTCCGTTTTTCTTCCCTTGCCCGTTTCCATTTCCCAGCACGCGCGCCAAATATTTTCCCGTATGCGATTGCCCATTGCGCGCCACTTGTTCCGGCGTGCCGGTGGCTATGATTTTACCGCCTTCTTCCCCGCCCTCCGGCCCCAAATCGATCACCCAATCCGCGGATTTGATTACGTCCAGATTGTGTTCGATCACCAGCAGCGAAGCCCCAGACTCCAGCAACTTCCGAAACGCCGCCAGCAGCTTCGCAATATCGTCGAAATGCAAACCCGTCGTCGGCTCATCCAGAATATAAAGGATGCCCTTGTTTTCCGTGCGCGTCAGGTGCGACGCTAGCTTCAGCCTCTGCGCCTCGCCACCCGACAGCGTTGTCGCCGACTGCCCCAGCCGCAAATAACCCAATCCAATCTCGTTCAGCACCCGCAGCTTCGACGTCACCTTCGGCACATTCACGAAAAACGCCAGCGCCTCCCGCACCGTCATTTCCAACACATCGTGAACGTTCTTCCCGTGATACCGCACGTCCAACACGCTGCTCTTGAATCGTTGCCCCCGGCACTCTTCGCAGATCAGTTGCACGTCCGCCAGGAACTGCATCTCCACCGTCACCGTTCCGTCGCCCTGGCACGTCTCGCACCGTCCTCCCGGCACGTTGAACGAAAAATGTCCCGCTGCAAACCCTCGCCTCTTCGCATCCGGTGTCTCCGCGAACATTTCGCGGATCGCGTCGAACGCCTTCATGTACGTCGCCGGATTCGACCGCGGCGTCCTTCCAATCGGCGATTGATCCACAATCACCACGTCGGTGACGTTCTCGTCGCCCTCCAGCCGGTCGCAAAACTCTTTGATGCTTCCCCCATTTCGTTTCGCTGCCAACGCCCGGTACAACACGTTATGCACCAGCGTCGATTTTCCCGAACCGCTCACGCCTGTAATCACCGTCAGCATGCCCAGGGGCAACATCAAATCCAGGTTCTTCAGGTTGTGCAGCGTCGCGCCATACAAGCGCAAGAATTTCCCGGCCGGTTTGTGCCGGTTTGCTGGCACCGGAATCTTCGTTTCCCCGCTCAAATACCGCCCGGTGACCGATTTCGTGTCCGTCAGAATCTGGTCGTACGTGCCCGAAAACAGTAGCTTCCCGCCCAGTTCCCCCGCGCCCGGACCCAAATCCAGCACGCGGTCAGCCGCCTCGATGGTGTCTGGGTCGTGTTCCACGACCAGCACGGTATTCCCCAGATCGCGCAGCGATTTCAGTATGTCGATCAGCCTCTGCGTATCCCGCGGGTGCAGTCCAATCGATGGCTCATCCAACACGTACAGCGCTCCCACCAGATGCGATCCCAGCGACGTCGCCAACTGTATCCGCTGCGATTCTCCGCCCGACAACGTCGACGTCAGCCGGTCCAGCGTCAAGTAATCCAATCCCACTTCATCCAAAAATTGCAGCCGCGTGCGAATCTCCTGCAAAATCTTGTCCGCAACTTTGGCCTGGCTCTCCGTCAGCTTCAATTCCGCAAAATACTTCCGCGCTTCTTTCACCGTCAACTTGCACAAGTCGGTGATCGATTTGCCGGTAATCCGCACCGCGCGCGCTTCCGCCCGCAGCCGCGTTCCGCCGCATTCCGGACAGGTGGCATATCCACGGTAACGGCTCAAAAACACGCGCACATGCAGTTTGTATTTCTTGCGTTCCAGCCAGTTGAAGAAGCCCTTCACCCCGTCGTACTTATTTTCCGGATCGCCTTCCAACATCAAGCGCCGCTGCTCCGTGCTTAAGTGCCGCCACGCCACATTCGTCGGAATTCCCTGCGCCTTCGCCCATTTGCGCGCTTCTTGCATCAGTACGCGGTATTTTGGCTTGGTCCACGGCTCAATCGCTCCATCATCCAGACTCTTGCTCGCGTCCGGCACCACCAGATTCAAATCGAAGTCGATGGTGTTCCCGAATCCCTGGCAACGCGGGCATGCCCCATACGGATTGTTGAACGAGAACAGCCGCGGCTCCGGCTCCTGATACAACGTGCCATCGTTCTTGCATTCGAACCGCTCGTTAAACGTCAGGTGCTCTGCTGCATTTCCCGCCGCATCCGCCACAAACTCCAGAATCGCTTCCCCGCCGCCTTCGCGGTAACAAATTTCGATCGAATCCACCAGCCGCGCCCGCGACTCCGCATTCACCGCCAACCGGTCCACTAGCACATACACCGGCTTGCTGAAATCCACGTCCAGCAGCGTCTCCGGCGAAGAAAACTCGTGTATTTTTCCCTCTTGATACACGCGGTTGAACCCGCGCTTCTGCAATTCAAGCAATGCCGTCTTCACCGCATCCGTGCCCGGCCCACTCGCGGCTTTTTTCTTCCCCGTTTTCTTTCCGGCGGCACCCGCCGTCGGCGCCACATTCAGCGTATACAACACATAAAACCGCCGCCCGGGCTTCAGCGCCAAAATGCGCGTTGCAATCTCGTCCGGCGAATCCCGCCGCACCTCGGCCCCGCACTTGATGCAAAAGGTCTGCCCACAGCGCGCAAAAAACAGCCGCAAGTAATCGTAAATCTCCGTGGAAGTCGCCACATTCGAACGGGGATTCCGCGTCGAGTTCTTCTGCCGGATCGCCACCGCCGGCGCAATCCCGGAAATCTCGTCCACGTCCGGCTTTTCCATCCGCTCTAGGAACTGCCGCGCGTACGCCGACAACGATTCCACATATCGCCGCTGCCCCTCCGCGTACACCGTATCGAACGCCAGCGACGATTTCCCCGATCCGCTCACACCCGTAACCACCGTCAGGGCGTTATGCGGGATCTCCACGGTTATATTTTTCAGATTGTGTACACGCGCGCCCCGCACCAGTAGCACTTCTTGCTGCGTTGCGGTCGGAGCGATGATTTCGTTGGTAGCCAAGGCTAGCTCAGTCAGCGCGGTCGGCGCACACTGCCTAAACCTTAAATTATAAGGCTCCCACGCAACTCCGGCAAATCCGCCCTTTTTGCTTAGATAGAGGCCCTATTTGCTTGCATTTGTCCCGCGTCGCCATAGCTTCCACGCGGGAGCGTAATGACCACGATGCACATTACCAACACCAATACCGGCAGCACAAAAATGCTTCCTTCCGGGCCTGTGACTCCCCCGCTCATCAGCGGGCTCCCCAGCGCATGGGTCGCCAGCAAATGGTGCTGCACCACCAGGCCACTGTCGGCCACCCCGTATAAGTACGACTGCGCCCAATCCCATGAGGTATGGAAACCAATCGCCCACCAGAGCGATCCGGTGCGCCACAGACTCAGGCAAAATACCAAGCCCGCCAGTCCCGCACTTAGCAAGCCGATGGGAGACTCCCCGGCATTCGCTCTGTGCCCTAGCCCGAACAGAATCGACAGCAGCACCGCCGCGGTCCAAAAACCAAAAGCTTTATTGTGCTCGCTCTTGAACATCCAGGAGTACATGCCCGCAAACCCACGGCTTAACGTGAAAAGCAGGTAGCCCCGCATCAGATACTCCTCAAGGAAACCCACCATCAGAAAACCCACCAGCCAAATCGCCCCGTAGCGGAGCGCAGCGCTTCCAAACAACAGCCGCTGGTCCACCACCAGCAGTCCGCTTTTCCACAGGGTGAACACCAGCAGCGAAAGACACGTCACTCCCCAGGCCAAACCAGCAAAGAAATTCGGCACTGCCCGCTTGCCGCCCAAACCGTACACCCCGTTCGGACGGCTCTCAATCTTCGCCATGATCCACGTGGCCAACAGCAACACCACGAACGGTAAACCCTCTGCGTACAACCCGAAGATCGGCGGAATCTCCCCCAGCGCCTGGCCATTCGGCGGCCGAACATGCATCTTGTTCTCCACCAGCACCAGTCCCCCCAGCAACGTGCCCAGGATCAGCAGGAAAATCAGCAGACTCCAGCCAGCCCGCAGCCCGTCTGCGCCGATGAAAATCTTGCGGAGCACAGAAGGCCCCGCGGGCAGATGTTGAGCCTCAGGTTGCACATTTCCAGGTTCTCGCTGGTCGCGGCTGGTCGAATTGTTCACAGGCTTCTCCTAGGCATACGGTCTAGATACGGTTTCCGGTAGCAGCGGCTTTACGCCGCCTTCCCTCGCGCTCCCTCATTCCGACCGCTCGTTTTTTCTCTTATTCCTGTTCCAGCTTGATGTGGCCGATGCCGCCCTCAACGGTGAGGTGAATCGTATTCGGCGCCTTCCCATACGCCTCATTTGTGTACTGGTCGTCTTCTTCTTTCAATCCATGCACATCCACCGACCCCAAACCGCCATGGACCGTGGCGACCACGCCCACATTCTTCGGCAGGCGAATCAGCGCCTCGCCCACGCCGCCGTGAATTTCCGCCTCCAGATCCTTCGCGCGCTCACCTGTTAAGTCCACATTCGCTTGTCCCGCGCCGATGTTCAATTCCAGCCGTGTCAAATCCACAGTCGCCAAATTTAAATCGCCACGCCCCGCGCCAACGTCCACTTCCAACTCCAGCGGCACCTTATCATTCACTTTTAGCTTCCAGATATTGTCCGAGTTGGTCACCAACTGCTTCGCGCTCTCCTGATTGATCGACAGCGTTCCCACGCCATTCTCGACCGCATAATCAACCGCCGGCGCCGCCCACGACGCTCCCTGCGCAAAATCTGCTTCCATCAACCGCGTCGCTCCGCCCTGAATCTCCAGTTGACCCGCCGGCATGTGCACCGTCATGCGCACTGCCTTCGCCTCTCCCAATTCCACCACTCGGCTCTCATGCGCACGATGCCCCGATCCCGCCGACACATGCCACCACTCGTGCTGCTCCATCCCCCGGTGATGCCACACCAGCAACGACAGAATCAGCAGGAAAAAGATCGTCCCGATCGTCGTCCCTACTGGAAACGCCGGCGCATGCTGCGGATCTTTGCTTCTCTGGCTGCGATCCCAAATCATCCCCGCGCCCACCAGGATCAACAGCAGCGGCCAATATTTCCAGATCACTCCCCACGGCTCAAAGTCCGGCATCCACCGCGACAACAGAAACAGCAATCCAATCGCGATCAGCAGCAGTGGAAAAACCACTGAATTGCGCGGCTTGCGATATTCGTCAGGCATGCTTATCCCTTCTCTTCTCTACTACGGATAAAACAGACCAAATGTTCCACTTGCTTGTCCCTTCGCGGCCATCCTAGGCCCACTCCTCGCGCCCGTCAATTCCCTTACCCGCAACCCCCATGCTACAGTTCGCCTGTAGTGCACGGCGCAGCGCTTTTTGCGAGCCCTGCGAGTTTACTTCGTCCCGGACCGTCATCCCGCTCGCCTTGAGCAGCTGCGAAGGGAGCGTAGCGAGGGATCTCTTCGATTTCACGCCGCGGCAAAGTGAGCCTCGGCACTGGGGTCGGAGCTTCAGCTCCGACATTTCGCAACGGGAATTTTCCCGGGCTTTAGCCCCTGAGGAATTGGTTTCCCGCCGTATAGGAGCATTCCTTCATGCCCACGTTCGACCGCGTCATCTGGGTAGTTCTCGACAGCGTCGGCATCGGCGCGCTCCCCGACGCCGCCGACTACGACGACACCGGCCGCAGCACTCTCGGCCACATCGCCGAAGCCCGCCCCCTGCGCATCCCCAATCTGGTCCAGCTCGGTCTCGCCAATATCGCTCCCCTCAAACATCTTTCACCCTCCGCCGCACCCCGCGCCTCTTACGGCAAAGGCGCCACCGTTTCTCCCGGCAAAGACACCACCACTGGCCACTGGGAAATGGCCGGCGTCTGGCTCAATCAGGCCTTCCCCGTTTACAAGCACGGCTTTCCCCCCGAAATTATCAATGCCTTTGAAGCGCAGATCGGCCGCAAAACCATTGGCAACAAACCCGCCTCTGGCACCGAAATTATCAAGGAACTGGGCGAAGAACACGTCCGCACCGGCAAGCCCATCGTCTACACTTCTGGCGACAGCGTCTTCCAGATTGCCGCGCATGAAGACGTTATCCCCATCGCGGAGCTGTACCGCATGTGCGAAATCGCCCGCAAGCTGCTCGACGGCAAGCATCGCGTCGGCCGCGTCATCGCCCGGCCCTTCGCCGGCGCTCCCGGAAATTTCCAGCGCACTTCACGCCGCCACGATTACGCCGTCGATCCCCCCAAGCCTATGCTTCTCGACGTGCTCCACGATCAACACGTCCCCGTCTTCGGCATCGGCAAAATCCACGACATCTATAATGGCCGTGGCGTCGACGACTACATCACCACCAAATCCAACGTCGATGGCATGGAAAAACTTTCCGCCGCCACTCGCGAACGCAACAACGGCCTGATTTTCTGTAATCTCGTCGATTTCGATATGCTCTACGGCCACCGCAAAGATGTGGAGGGTTTCGCGCGCTCTCTAGAAGAATTCGACGCCGCGCTCACCGATTACCTCCCTCTGCTAACCTCGCGCGACCTTCTCATTCTCACCGCCGATCATGGCTGCGACCCCGACCCGCGCTGGGAAACCACCGACCATTCCCGCGAATACGTCCCTATTCTCGCCTTCACTCCTGCCCAATCCCAAGGCTCCAATCTAGGCACGCGTTCGACCCTAGCCGACATGGGCCAAACCATAGCCGACAATTTCTCCGCCTCTATACCCCACGGCACCACTTTCCTCCGCCAACTCCAATAGCCGACAATCCTGTCGTCACTCTCAGCAACAATTCTCCGTTTTTCTCTGCGGCAACTCCGCTAACGCTGCGGTAATCCGAAAATCTTCGGCACAGAGCCCGCTGAGGTCCGCGGAAAACCCACCTTTGTTCCAACCCCGCCCGCTTCCTGATCTCTGATCGCGGGGCATTGCACCTCACCCACCCCTTGACGATCTACAATTCCTAGTGTAGATAATCATACTATGGGTAAACCAAACGATCTCGTCCAAGGCACGCTCGACCTCCTCATCCTCAAAACCATCGCCCTGGAGCCCAAGCACGGCTGGGCCATCGCCAAACGCATTCAACAAATCTCCCAAGAAGTCCTGCAAGTCCAACAAGGCTCCCTCTACCCCGCTCTCAACCGCCTGGAACGCAAAGGCTGGATCAAAGCCAAATGGGGAGAGACGGATACCGGCCGCCAAGCCAAGTTTTATTCGCTGACCGCCGCAGGCCGCACGCAATTGCAAAAGGAAGCGGCGAACTGGAGCCGCCTTTCAGCAGCCATAAATCTTGTGGTGGAAACCTCGTAGGAGTGTGGCCATGACCCGGATGCAAACCTTCTGGCTGCGTTTGCGAAAACTGTTTTCCCGCGAACAGTTCTCCCGCGAACTCGACAAGGAGATGCAGTTCCATCTTGACCAGCAGATCGCCGAGAATCTCGCCGCCGGCATGACTCTCGAAGAAGCCCGCCGTGCCGCCCTCCGCACCTTCGGCAACGGCACCACCGCCAAAGAAAACGCATGGGAAGCCTGGGGCTGGAGTTGGCTCGAACAGATCCTTCAGGACGTTCGCTACGGTCTGCGCCAACTGCGCAAAACCCCCGGCTTCACGACCACCGCCGTGCTCACCTTGGCCCTCGGCATCGGTGCCAACGCTGCGATCTTCACCCTCGTCCATGCCGTCATCCTCAACAATTTGCCAGTTAGCGATCCCAAAACACTAGTGCGCCTCGGCGACAACAACGATTGCTGCGTCAACGGCGGCGCCATCGAGAGCGGCGATTACGCGCTATTTCCCACCGTCAGCTACGAACTCCTGAAAAAGAACGTCCCCGAACTTCAAGAACTCGCCGCCATCCAAGCCGGCTTCGAATACCGTCCGGTGATTGCCCGCCGGGATGGCACGCAAGAGACCGCGCGCTCGGTCATGGGCGAGTTCGTTTCCGGCAACTACTTCAGCACCTTCGGACTTCGCCCTGCCGCTGGTCGCGTATTTTCCGAAGAAGACGACCGCAAGGGCGCGCCCATGGTTGCGGTAATGAGTTATGACACGTGGAAGAACGCTTACGCGGCAGATCCCTCGGTCGTCGGCAGCACTTTCTGGATCAATACCAAGGCTGTTACCGTTGCCGGCATTGCTCCGCCGGGATTCTTTGGCGATCGCTTGACCAGCACGCCTCCCGATTTCTTTCTGCCGATTCAAACCATGCCGGTTTTGGCCAACGTACCCTACGTCGATGATTCCAACGCACGCTGGCTATATATGATCGGCCGCGTAAAGCCCGGCGTGAACCTCACCGTACTGCAAGAAAAGGTCAGTGCCCTCGTCAAACAGTCCGTGGCGAATAGCCGCGCCTATTCTCAAGAAAACACCAAGAAATTTCTCGACCGTATCCATGTCGTTCTTACGCCCGGCGGTGCCGGCATTCAGGACCTCCGCGATCAGTATGAATCCAATTTGAAGCTGCTCATGGTAGCTTCCGGCTTGGTCCTGCTGATCGCCTGCGCCAATATTGCCAACCTTCTTCTGGTACGCGGCATGCAGCGCAAAGTGGAATTGTCCGTGCGTACCGCCTTAGGCGCGGCCCGCGGCAGAATCGTGCGGC
>Ga0335072_10017732_pt1 | contig 10061 bp, 8 predicted proteins | sample Lox_Sample_21_FD_206725 | JGI IMG/M metagenome (GOLD analysis project Ga0335072, IMG submission 206725) | Soil microbial communities from Loxahatchee National Wildlife Refuge, Florida, United States - Lox_Sample_2.1 | ecosystem: Environmental > Terrestrial > Soil > Wetlands | place: USA: Florida...
CGCCGATCATCGAGTCCGTTCTGCGGCAGCTGACGGCTGCGGATGCCGAAGCCCGCCTGGACGCGGCCGGGATCGCGAACGCGCGCCTGCGCACGCCGGCTGAGTTCGCCGCGCACCCGCAGCTCGCTGCGCGGGATCGCTGGCGCGAGGTGGAGACGCCGGGCGGACCGGTGCGCGCCCTGCTGCCGCCGGTGACCGTGGCCGGGCGGGAGGCCGCCATGGGCACCGTGCCCGAGGTCGGGGAGCACACCGCGGCGATCCTGGCCGAGCTCGGCCTCGAGCCGGAAGCGGGCGCGGGACGCTAGGCGATGTCACGGCGCCAGGTGACGACCGCGGGCACGGCGAGGAATACCAGCGCGTACAGGCCGAGAATGACGAACGCAGCCGGCGGAGCGACTTCCGTCTCGTCGATGGGATAGCCGAACAGCAAGCCGCTGTGATTCGGCAGGTTGGCGAGCGCGTTCGTGCTCGCGTCCGGCAGTGCGTCGTAGACCCGCAGCAGGACGCCGTGCAGCTGGTTCGAGATGAACTCGAGCGACGGCACGAGCACCACAGCCCAGACCATTGCGGCCCCGATGCCGCCGGCCGCACTGCGGAACAGCACGCCTAGCGTCACCCCGATGGCGCCGTACGCCAGGCCCATGACGAGGCCGGCCGCCAGCGCGCTACCGGCCTGACCCGGCGCGGGAAACCCGCCCGTGAGCGCCGACAGCGATCCGGCGTGGCTAACCGCGGCGATAGCGCTGGCTGCCGCGGCGGCAGCGAACGTCACCAGGACGGTCGCAGCCAGCGCGATCGCGATCGCGAGGTACTGCCCGAACACGGTCCGCAGCCGTCCGGCTCCCTGCGTCATCACAACCTTGATCGTGCGCAATCCCCAGTCACTGCCGCCAATCAGCGCTCCGAGCAGCATGAACACCGTGGCGCCGTACACGCCGTCGAGACCGGAGGAGACCCCGAAGCTGCTGAGCGCCCCGGTCAGATACTGTCCCGGCGACAACGCCGTCAGCAGCTCCGGTGCGTTCAGGCCCCAGCCCTGGGTGACAGGATCGTTGACCGTCAGGTACTCCACGTACTGCGTCAGGTAGTACGTGACGAGCATCTGGGCCGGAAGGATCAGCACCAGCCCCCACACTGCCGGGCGCCCGCGCATGATCAGCAACTCAGCCCGGACCGTCGCGAGCAGGCCTGCCGGAGCGGGGTCGCGCGCCGGCGCCCTGACCCGGCCCGAAGCCGCCGGGACGCCTGCGCCCCGATGCCGGCGCCGGCTCCGGCCGGAGGTAATGTCGCGTCGGCGCAGGAGCACGACGCAGACCGCGATCGCGCCGACGACGTAGCCGGACAGCGTCCAGACCGCTTCCGGCACGCTCACCGGCAGATAGTTCTGCGACAGCGCGCCGCCGCCGGGCGTACCGAACAAACCGGAGAGGGTGGCGGCACTGGGACCTGGTGCGAGATCGCCGATCGTCCGCATCGGCCCGCTCGCGATGAGCCCGTACGTGTAGAAGTTGGTATCGATCATGAGCGTCCACACCAGGCCAATGGCCATGGCGCCGACAGCATTGCGGCAGATCGTGCCGAGCGCGAGTCCGATCACTGAATAGGCGAGGGCAATGAACACGGCCGCACCGAGCGACTCCGCGATGGCAAGCGCGGGCGGCATCGCGGCTGCGACAGGCGTCGCCACGCTCGATTCCAGGCCGAGAATCGCCAGGCTTGCCGCGGCTGCGACCGCGAAGGTCAGGACGGTACTGCCGACTGCGGCCACGCACAGCGCGATCGCCTGGCCGCCGAATGCGGTGGCACGAGCCTGCCTCTGGAGCAGGGCGGTGCGAAGCGTCCCGCTGGTCCAGCCACCGCCCGCCATGAGTGCCCCGAGAACGATGAGCGGTATCTGGGCAGTAAAAGTGAACTGCGATACCGAAATGATCGAGAACTGACTCGGCAGCAGCGAGGGAAGGTTCTGGCTGGGCGTTCCGTAGCTTGCGTACTCCGCCGGGGTCAGCGTGAGATAGGTCAGGAACTCCATCACGTACAAGGTCGCGAGCATGACCACGGGCGTGACGAGCAGCAGCGCCCAGGCAACTGGCCACTTGCGCAGGACCAGCAGCTCGGCCCGGGCGGCGGCGAGCATAGCGTCAGCGCCGGCTCGGTCGTCGCAGCTGGTGCGCGCGCGATCGGCGGCCGGGCCGGCTGCGCAGCGAGTCCGCGCCGCCGGTGCGGCCGCCGGTCAGGTCAAGGAAGACCTGCTGCAGCGAGCGCCGGGCCGTCCGGATCTCGCTGACCTGGATGCCCGCGCCGACAAGCTCGCGGTTGACGGCGGCCGCGCTGGTGGCGCCGGGACGCCGGAGCGTCAGCGCCAGCTCCCCGTCGGCCATCTCGGCCTGCTCGACCTCCGTACTCGCGGCCGCCAGCACCGCGGCGTCGCCGGACGGCTCAGCCCGGACGATCAGCCGCGAGGTGCCCCGCAGCTCAGCCGGGGAGCCCTCGGCGAGCAGCCGGCCGCCGCTGATGATGCCGACCCGGCCGCAGAGCTCCTCGACTTCGGCCATGTCGTGGCTGCTGAGCACGATGGTCCTGCCACCGGTGCCGAGCGACCGGATGAGCGCCCGTATCTCCAGCTGGCCAGCAGGGTCGAGGCCGTTGGCCGGCTCGTCCAGGACGAGCAGCTCGGGGTCCTTCAGGAGCGCGACCGCCACGCCGAGCCGCTGCTGCATCCCGAAGCTGTAGCCAGCCACCTTGTCGCCCGCGCGCGCAGTGAGTCCGGCCTGCTCGAGGACAACCTCGACGCGCTGGTCGCCAATGCCGCACCGGCGGGCCACGACCCGCACGTTGTCGCGACCGGACAGGAACGGGTAGAAGGCCGTCTCCCCCATTGCCCCGAGCCGCCGCAGTCCGGCGGGATCACCCGGCGGCGCCCCGAGAACCCGGATCAGGCCGGAGGTCGGCCGGACGAGCCCCAGCAGCATGCGCAGCGTGGTTGTCTTGCCCGCCCCGTTCGGGCCGAGTAAGCCGTAGACCTCACCGGCCTGGATCGCGAGGCTGAGGCCGTCGACCGCGACCACGTCGGCGCCGAAACACTTCACCAGGCCGCGTACCTCGACGGCAAGTTCGCCGGCCAATCCGACCACCCCCGGTCCCGTGGCGCTGATGAGGACCAATGTCGCAGACGCGCGCGTAGGCACGCAAGAAGACGCCGACGGGCAGGGCGGCAGGCAACATGTCACTGGTTATGACGCCGCGCCGACCGTTTTGGCCCGATTTTCGTCTACACAACCAGTGACATGTTGACGTGGCAGCCGGGTCGGGCGGCCGTCTGCCGGATGGGTCAGCTCCGGCGGACGCGGGCGCGAAGCTTTGCCGCCAGCGCGCGCGCCATCAGCTTCAGCAGATCCCTCGTGCGGGGCTCGGTGTAGAGGATGAAATCGTCGAACTTGCGGACGCCGCGGTGGCCTGCAGCCGCTCGCGCCGCGTCCCGGATCTGAGTGAGCTGCGCCGTCGTCAGCTGCAGCGGGTGCTCCCCCGGCTGGTAGGTGGCGCCGAGCGGGAAGTCACGGCCCGGCACGCGGCTCATCTCGATGTGGCAGCCCAGGACGTGGGTGACCGGCCGGCTGGCGGCGAAGTCGACCATCCTGTCCATACTTGCCAGGAACTCCTCGTGGTTGTCGACGTAGAGCCGGCCGGGAATAACGGTGTCGCCGGTGAGCAGGAACCCGGTCCACGGGTCGTACGTAGAAATGGCCGCGCGGTGATGGCCGGGGCTGCCCTGAATCTCCAGGACCCTGCCGCCGAGGTCGAAGGTGACGAGATCGTCGGGCCAGCTCGTGAAGCCGAAGAACTCCCGCACAGCGTCGGCCTCGCGACTCACCACCGTCGTGTCCGGGCGCCCGGTGAACTGGACGTCACCGGCGACGTGGTCGCCGTGGCCATGTGTGTGCGCGACGACGAGCTCGTACCTCTCCCGCGGGTGGCTGGCGAGCCAGTCCTCGACGAGGCCGTCGATCGTCGCTCGCAACGGGAACGCGGCTGCATCAGCAGTGGCCCCGGTGTCCAGCAGCAGCGCCCGCTCGTTGCCGAACAGCAGGAACATGAACGGTGCTTCGTAGTGCACCGACTTGCTCTGCCGCAGAATCACCGTGTGCTCGTCGTAGTGGTGCACCTGGATCGGCCGGTCCTGCCCGGCACCCGAGCGCGGCGCTCCGTGGATCCAGCTCACGTCCAGCGATCCGGCGACTGGCGCCGCCGACCCGAAGTCGATGGTCCCGCCAGCACCTGTGCCGCCAGCCCCCGTGTCGTCAGCCACCATGGGCCTCGTTTCCATGATCGTCCTTATCTGTGTGGTGTTCCGGGCTCAAGTCGAGCTCTGCCATCGGCGTCCCGGCCAGGAAGTACCGGACGTACCGCTGGCCGGGTGCCAGGCGCGGTCCGCTGCCGACCGCGCGCGCGAAGTACGGCTGGAGGATCTCGAGCAGCTGCCGCTTCACGTCACCGACCTCAGCGGCCGTCATCACCGCGACGCCGGTGACCGGGCCGCCTTTGTCCTGCCAGCCGGGGCCTTTATCGATGCGCTCCTGCCAGTCGGCGATGGCCTGCATCTCGCGGCCGAGGACGACGTTGAAGAACTCGCTGGCGGCGGTCTCGTCGCCGGGGATCCGGATCCGGCTGTCGGGCATCTGGTAGCGCCGCTCGCGCCGGTCCGGGCCGGGTTCGGCCTCGGTAACGAGGCCGTACTTCGCGAGCTGGCGCAGGTGGAATGAGCAGTTGGCCTGCGGTAGCTGCAGGACGCGCCCGCACTCCGCCGCGGTCGCCGGGCCGATCGCGACCAGCAGCTCGAGCAGGTCGAGGCGCACCGGGTGTGCGAGCGCCCGGATGGCCTTCGGGTCCGTGACCTCCATATGCCAAAGCATACTTTGGCATCTCAGGATGTCAAAGCATTCTTTGGGAACTACGCGGCGGCTTTGGCGGCCTCCGCCAGCAGGTCGAGCTCATCTGTCAGGTAGTCGGCGAGCGTCTCGAGGTCGGGCACGAGCTCCCGACAGGAAACGAGGCCAAAGTGGAGCTGGCCGAGGTAACCGACCAGCGTGATGTTCAGCCCCTGCCCGTCGGTGATGACCGAGACTGGGTAATGCGCGAGCAGGCGGGCACCGCACAGGTAGACCGGCACGTTCGGGCCGGGCACGTTGGAGATGCACAGGTTGAACGGCGGCAGCCGGTGCAGCACTCCGGTCGCGAAGACGACCCGGGCTGCGCGGGCGGTCAGGGCCGGCAGGGCGAAGTCACTGATGTGGTCCACCAGGCCCTGCGGAATCGCGGCCTGCTGCGCCTTCGCGGTCTGCGTCGCAGCGTGCGCGATCCGGACTCGCTCGGCCGGGTCGCTCACGTTGGTCGGCAGTGCGGCGAGCATCGCCGAGACCTTGTTCCCCATCGAGGTCTTGCTTGCGGTATCGCGCACGGATACCGGGATCATCGCGATCAGCGGGCCGTCCGGCAGCGCGGAGTGATCGGCCAGCCAGCGCCGCAGCGCGCCAGCGCACATGGCCATGACGACGTCGTTGACCGAGACGCTGAACGCGTTCTTGATCGCCTTCACCGTTTCCAGGTCTACGCTGCGCAGCGCCAGCCGACGGTGCGGCGTAATCGGCCGGTTGAACGGTGTCGCCGGAGCGCGGCCGGGCGTCGTGCGAATGACTTCGCCGTCGCCGCGATTCAGGCCGAGCATGCCGCCGACCAGGCCACCGACGGCGGGAGCCAGCGAGGGCAGGAACCGGACGACCTCACTGGTGAGACGCACGGTCTCGACGGGCCGCCAGGCGAGCCGCGCGGCGGCCAGCGCCGTGAGCGCGGCCGGTCGCGGCGGCCGGGCGGGCCGGAACGGCCTGGTCGCCGGCAACTCCCGGCCGTCCGGGGTAAGGTCCAGCAGGATCGTCAGCAGCTCCGCGCCGGACGCGCCGTCGATCGCCGCGTGGTGGATCTTCGTGTACACGGCGGCACGGCGGCGGGCCAGGCCGGTGATGAGGTAGATCTCCCAGAGTGGCCGGCTGCGGTCGAGCGGCCGGGCGTGCAGCCGGGAGACTTGCTCAGTGAGCTGCGCCTCCGACCCCGGCCGCGGCAGCGCGATCTCGCGGATGTGGTACTCGATGTCGAAGTTCGGGTCGTCGATCCAGTACGGCTGGTCCAGCCCGAGCGGCACCGCGAGCAGTTTGCGGCGGAGCACGGGCACCAGCGGCAGCCGCTCACCCAGCACCTCGGTCAGGCGCGCCAGCGTCAGCGGTACGGGTGCATCCCTGGGATCGAGAATGCAGACTCCGCCGACGTGCCCGGTCGAGTTGGCAGTCTCGAGCGCGAGGAACGCCGCGTCTAGCCCGGTGAGCTGCTGCATCCGCTACTCCTGACCATCGGCTGAACCGCGGTAAAGCGAGCGCAGTGCCGCAGCCGGGCGGAACGGGCTCAGCCGGCCAGCCGGGACCGCCAGCCGGTCGGCGATCAGCCACAGCGTGGCCGGATCCACGCCGAAGCCCAGATGCGCGCAGTGCACCTCGACGTTCTCGTGCAGTCGTGTCTCCGGCTCGATGCATGCCCGCCAGGACACGATTCCGTCCCGCCGCGAGTACACCGCGGTCGACGGAACCTCGATAGGCCGGCTGATCTGCTCGCGCGTCGGCACCCGCCCGGTCGCATGCAGGCGGGCCCGGCGCTGGTAGGCACGGTCGGCGTGACTGTGCTCGCTGTCGGTCAGCGCGAACGGGCTGCCGAGCGTGATGACCCGCCGGACGCGGCCGGGATGCCCGCGTGCGAGCTCCCGGGCATAGATGCCGCCCAGGCTCCAGCCGATCACCGATACCGGCCCCCCGGTCTCGCTGACGAGGGCAGCCAGCAGCGCAGGCAACCCGTCGAGGACCTCGCTCGTCGGGCCGATGTTGCGGCCCAGATTCCAGCCGTGTACCTGGTAGCCGAGGCGGCGCAGGAACCGGCGGAGTACTCCCGTGCTCGTATCCGAGGCCAGCAGGCCCGGCAGCACGAGGACACCGTGACCATCGCCGCGCGGTGCGAAGGCGAGCCACGGAGCGGCCAGGGGCAGGGTCGCGAGTTCGGCCAGTCCTCTCGCGGGCTCAGTCAGCAGTAGGCCGAGCGAGGGTCCCGCCGAGCTGGCTGACGCACTGGCCGACGAGCCGCCGGACGCACCAGACTCGCGGAAGGAGGCTTCCCGTACTGGCACGCGGCCCCCGTCCTGTCGCCGCCCGCGGACCGGAGCCCGCCGCCGCGCACCCAGCGTCCCTATGCAACCTGCTGATACACCCTTAGTGTAAGTCTCAATTCACTTGCCGGAAGGCCCAGAACCTCGGTGGCGCCATGAGCTTCAATCTCGCGACGATCCTGCACGAGACAGCGATGGCCTCGCCCGATGCCCTTGCGTACCGCGCCAGCGGTGCAGCCGCAACCTACCGGCAGCTGGACGACCAGTCCGGGTTGCTGGCCGCCGGGCTGGCCACGGCGGGCCTCGTTCCCGGTCAGGTTGTCGCTCTTCAGCTGCCGAACGTGCCGCAGTTCCTCACCGCCTACTTCGGCGCGCTCAAGGCCGGGATGACAGTGCTGCCGATGAACCCGCTGCTGAAGGCGGCCGAGATCGAGCATCAGCTCACTGACTCGGGCGCCGCCATCATGATCGGCCTCGCCGGACTGCATGCCGAGGCCGCCAAGGCCTGCGAGATCGCCGGACTGCCGCTCTACCTCGTCGGCGATGCGCCTGCCGGCGAGGGGTCGCGCCCGGTGACCGATCTCATCGCCACTGCGCCGCTCAGCACGCCAGGCGGTGACATCTGGCCCGGCGACGCGGACGACACGGCAGTCCTCATCTACACGAGCGGAACGACCGGCAAGCCCAAGGGCGCCGAGCTGACCCACTTCCTGCTGTACATGAACTGCACGGTGTCGGGTGAGCTCTTCGGTGCCCGGCCGGACGACGTGACGCTCGCGGTGCTGCCGTTCTTCCACGTCTTCGGGCTGTCCTCGGTCGTCAATGTCAGCATTCGCTACGGCGGCTGCCTGTCCATCGTGCCGCGGTTCGAGCCGACCACGGTCCTGACCGCACTTGAGGCCGACAAGTGCACGGTCATCGCAGGTGTGCCGACGATGCTGCATGCGCTCGCGCAACTCGAGGTCGCGGGCCGCGACCTGTCCGCGCTCCGGATCACGGTGTCGGGCGGAGCGTCGCTACCGGAGAACGTGCTGCGGATGTTCGAGAGTAAGTACGGCATCGACGTGCTCGAGGGATACGGACTATCGGAGACCGGCAGCACCACGTCGTTCAACCGGCCGGGCGACCGCCGGCCGCTGTCGGTCGGCAAGCCGATCTGGGGCGTGCAGATGCGCGTGGCCGACACCGCTGAGCAGCCGCTTCCGCCGGGACCTGACCAGATCGGCGAGATCCAGATCCGCGGCCACAACGTCATGAAGGGCTACCGCAACCGGCCGGAGGCGACCGCCGACGCGCTCAGGGGCGGCTGGCTGCATACCGGCGACCTCGGCTATGTCGACCCCGACGGCTTTTACTTCATCGTCGACCGGACCAAGGACCTGGTCATCCGCGGCGGCTATAACGTCTACCCGCGCGAGATCGAGGAAGTGCTGTACGCCCACCCGGGCATCCGGGAGGCCGCGGTGATCGGCAAGCCGGACGAGCGGCTCGGCGAGGAAGTAGTCGCAGTCGTCGTGCTCGCCGACGGATCAGACCTCGGCGAGCAGGAAATCATCGAGTACTGCAAGGAGCGGCTCGCGGCGTACAAGTACCCGCGCGAGGTCCGCTTCCGCGCCGAGTTGCCTAAGGGCTCCACCGGCAAGATCCTCAAGACGGAGCTGCGCGGCAGCTGACTTCCCTGGACGCGCTGCGGCAGCGCCCGGCTGGTCACTCAGCCGGGCACCGTCTCAGCGTCCTGCGGGGCCGCTTGCTCCGCGGTGCCCTGCTCAGGCGGCCAGGGACGAGTAGAAGCTCGCGTCGCCCGTGCGCACGATGCTGGTGTCGCCGCTGATGCCCACCGGGATCGGTCCGGCGATCGTGATCCGGTGCAGCAGCCGGGGCAGGTCGTCGTAGTCCGCAACTGCGTAGTGCTGGGTCGCGCGGTTGTCCCAGATCGCGATGTCGCCGTGCCGCCAGGACCACCGCACTGTGTTCTCCAGCCGGGTCACCTGCCGCTGCAGCAGCTGGAAGAGGTCGCCCGAGTCGACCGAGCTGAGCCCGGTGAAGTGCCGGACAAAGTGGCCGAGCAGCAGGGACGGCTCGCCGGTCTCCGGGTGAATCCGGACGACCGGGTGCTCGGTCTCGAACTCGAGGTGCCGGAACTCCTCCCGGTACGCCTTCTCCCTGACGTCGACGCCGCCGATCTGCGGTCGCTGGGCCGCGTAGTCGTACAGATTGGAGTGCACCGCGCGGAGGTTCGCCACCAGCGCCTGAAGCGCCGGGTGCAACCGCCGGTAGGCCTCGACTGTGTTGGCCCACACGGTCGTGCCGCCGTACGGCGGCAGCGTGATCGCACGCAGAATGCTGATCGCCGGTACTCGGTCGACGAACGTCACGTCAGTGTGCCAGCTGTTCGCCTTACCCTGCTCCGAGTCGATCGGCAGGATCGCCTGCCCGTCTCCGGTGACCGTCGGGTGCGGCTTGGTCACCTCGCCGAGCAGCTTCGCGAAGGCGAGCTGGTCAGCATCGGTGGCGTGCTGCTGGTCACGCAGGAACACCACGCGGTGGCGCAGCAAGGCAGCGCGCAGCTCGGCCAGAGCCGACGGATCCACGTCACCGCCGACGCGGATGCCGCCGACGATCGCGCCGATCAAGCCGCCAACTTGGGTTACCTCAATCTGCCGGAAGTCTTCGTCAACGGGCTGCGTCGTGGTGGGGTGGAGTAGCTGAGTCATGCGTCCGGGCACCTTTCGTCGTCTGCCGGTCTCTTCCCCAATCTGGGCCCGGCGTGATATGAAAGTCAAGTATTCCGATTAATTTAATAGGCTTTGCGCACCGGACAGGAGGCGATCGTGAGCGTGGCAGTCGTGGTGGGCAATCCCAAACC
>Ga0335072_10017736_pt1 | contig 10059 bp, 13 predicted proteins | sample Lox_Sample_21_FD_206725 | JGI IMG/M metagenome (GOLD analysis project Ga0335072, IMG submission 206725) | Soil microbial communities from Loxahatchee National Wildlife Refuge, Florida, United States - Lox_Sample_2.1 | ecosystem: Environmental > Terrestrial > Soil > Wetlands | place: USA...
CCACAAGCATCCAGAGTCCATGCATGTAGCCGAGCCGAGCAAACAAGTCGAAGACGGTCTGGATGTCGTTGGTGTCGGGGGCGGTCAAATCGTCCACGCGTTTGGCAATGATCTCAGGCCTCGAATACCCAAGCAGCGTGCAAAAGTTCTCGGACACCTGAACGTAGTGTCGGTCGCTGTCGATGACTGCTATGTAGTGGCGATCGACGCTCGACAACAGGGACGAATTGAGCTCAACCCCGTGGCGAACGAGTTCCACCGTGCTTTTGGTCCATTCTGGATATTCTGACTCGGATCGATGGCGGGTGACGCGAGGAGGAGAATACGGCTTGTTCGGCACGAGTAGTTCCTCTTGACCAACCTACGCCTTCCTTCGCTCGGATTCTATAATAGACCTCGTTGAAGTGCTATCTCGGTTAATACGTCAATTACTGTATGCGATGACCCGCAACTGACATGCGTATTTCTACGGACTCACATTTGCGGCTACTACGAATTGACAAAATCCCGTCGCGGTGTATCTTCGGACCGTTGCCCGAGCGTTCACGATCGAGTCTGACGTTGCGGACAAGACGAGGCCGCGTTTACGTGCGGCCTCGTTGCATTTGGACTCGCGCTCTTCACCTGGACCGCGACAGGGTAACGCGACTAATCGCGGTTTTCTAAGACTTAAGAAACGATATTGACGTAGCGTGCCTTTACTGAAACTTCCGCCCACTTCCCATTCTGCTTTTCAAAAAAGCGCGGCCCCCAAAAGCCGCAGAGCATGCCGCACCCGGTTCCCATGTAGGCTACTGCGTGTGTCCTCGCGCTATCAAACCCCACCGCCGAAAAACTGATGTAGCCTCCTGACTCTGGGTATTTCTTGTAAAAATTGTCCCAACCTCCCGGAGATTTCACCATCCCCTGGAATTCAGCCAGCGGCAACAGGTCGTAGGGAATGCGGGTGGGCACTGCTCGCGCGAGCAGCATCGGAGTGTGATATCGGGCAACGTAGTCTCTGAGGGCGGCACCCCAGACTTTACGAAAATTCGCATCGCCCGTAATGCCGATACTTTTCAAGGTCGCCTTGGGTTCGTAGGTGGTTTCCGTCTGCACGACCGGATGCGCGTGGTCCACACTCTGCAGAAAGAGCGCATAAATGGCGTATGCATCTTCATCTCGGTATGTAGCGATTTCCGGCTCCCGGTTACCGCTGACGACGCGCGGGCTGGCTGCAGGGAAGTAGCCAACGACAAGGGTTATCACCGAAGCAGCGAAGATGATTCGGTGAATTACTACGGAGCGTCGAGCCATTTCGGTTCCATCTGTATTAGAAACCAACTTAGCGATATTTGTGCCTGACCAACTCCGTAACCGGAGACTAAGACTCAATGTCCGGTGACGCGACTTATCAGGACGTAGGACGATTTGTAGCAACGAAGTGGGAAATGACACGCGAAACTAGCGGCGTTCGCATGCAAGTTTGCCGTCGTAAGCCAGATAGACAACACGTGGTGCCCCAATTTCCTCCTGAAAAGATTCCATATCGTGCTGGTCTGTAGCACCGAGATCGATCGTCAATCGCATCGGTGCGACTCGCCAAGCTAAATCCGCTGGCCGACCGGATTCAATTGGTCTCCGCCATTGTTTATACGACTCGTCGATTGCGGACTTCACGGCTTCAAACGGAACGGACGCGTCGTAGTATGCAGTTACGCCATAAACGCAGCCACGATTGAAGTCCATTGTGACGTGATGTGGGTAGATTGCGTCGCGAACTCCTGCGGCGTTCCAGACTTGGGGGCACCAAGGAGTGGAACAGCGGATTAAATCAGGATTCGGTAAGACGACCGACGAGTTACTCGGCGACACTTCGAGCGAAAGGCCGTGCAAGGCGAAGATCGCGGCGAGCACAAGGCGAATCGGTTTCATTTGACCTCACAAAATCGGGGGGAAGGAAACTGTTCCGTTTCGATAGTAATCCTGCGCGAAGCAGGGACGTGGATATTTCGCAAAGGATCTGACGAGAAATCAATAACTAGTGTGGTTTTCTCATACATTTGAACGACGCTGCCCCGCGCATCAAGCTGACGACACGGAAGCGTCCCTTCAGGGCCGGTGCAGCATCGAATCTCGCGGGAGGATCATAATGCGTAAGCTGTTGCCCGCTCTTGCAGTCGTCTTCGTTATTGCGGCCAGTTCGCGATCGCAATCTGCCAGCGACTTTAGCGCGAAGTATCCGTGGTCACGTCGTACGAAATCCGCCCCGGCGTTTTGATGACGCCGCGATACACCACTGAGGGCCAAGTCTGCGAGATTCAGTTTGAGAGGCAACGCGGTACGAGGAGCGGCGTCTGGCTCGATTCTTCGATGTCCGACAAGCTTGTGCTGAGCATTGTGGATGAACTTGCGCCTCCGGCTGAGCGCGGAAAGCCGATCGGCGCGAGTCCGAACGCCAGCGCCTATATCGTTTCCATGGGGCAATCACGGGAGGCTTTATATAGGTTTGAGAACATCAACTACGAAGTGGCGGAAGGGAATTTCAATCACGAAAAAGTAGTCCGCATCGCGTGGAACACCCGGAAATGTAAGCCGGAGCCCGAGCCGCTTCCGCTTTCCGAGTATCCTCACTAGGAAATCGGCGAATCGCGCGGCGTTCGCGCAGTGGCGTTCTTCGTCTTAGGGCGTGCGCTACAGCATCGGGTCGCGCTGGCTGCGCGCCGATGTCGTTTTTCACTTTACGACAGGATCGATTGTTTGCGAGGGCCGACACGGGCACTTGTCCGGTAACGCGACCAATCAGGCGCTTGGATGCGCTGACAGCGAGCTACTCATTTCTTCTGAATGCCGAAGGCCGGAGTATCTTGCATCCTCTGAATCTGCATCACATGGCCATTGAAAGGCTCGAAAAGGATCACCCAATTTGACAGGTCGCCGCTCGGCGTCGTGGACGCAGCTTCAACCGTCCAGTACAGCTCCGCTAGCGGAGTCGGCTTTTGAATATGCCTGAACTCAAACGTCACGGACCTGACTGTCAGTTTCCCGAGGAACGGCTCGAGTCGATCGAGCGGTAGCTCCTGCACGAATGCATCACGATGCTCCGGGTCGAATCGCGCCCCAGCTTTTTCGAGTGCGACAGCGATCTGATGCTCTGTCCACCCGGGATGCTGCTCGACTTCGTTGTGCACGCGTGAATCCGCTGTTTGGAATGGCACTGCGGGATCGACGTGCAACTCGCTGAGCGTGCCGTTTGGATGGAAGACGTACTGAGCCGTCAGAACAATGCTCCGACAGCGCGCGTCAGTCGACCATGCACAATCGTTGCTAGCCCGGGAAGTCGAAACAGACACGTCGAGCGGTGCCATCGGCGCCCATTTTGCGTCGAACAAGTTTACCTTCGACCCAGTTAGGAGATAGTCGTGGCCTTGCAGCTCGGGCAGCAGCGCGCGCAGGAAATCTTGGGCATACACGAGCTGCCAATCCGGCAACCGCTGCTGCTCCCGCGGATCGTCGTGCGGAGATGGAGGCAGACTTTGACCGACGGCCATCGAAACGCCGAGCACCAATGGGAGGACGAATCGCATTTTCACACTGAGTTAGACGCCATACGAGGTTTCCCTGTTCCGACGATCTTGGCTACGAATTTCGCCAAACGCGTGATTAACGCCGTAACGGGACACGTGAAACCGGGCAAATCCGCGTGTCCGGTAGCTCGACTTATCAGGAATTTACCGGCAAATGTTTTGAACTGAGGAGTTCCCAACTAAACGGGCGGCAACCGGCCTTTGCGGGCGGTGTCCAATACTTCATATGAGTCGGATCCGGCTTACTGTTCTTCGTCTTGTGGTACTTGGTGGCGTCGCGCTCCTGGCCCTGGCCGTCGCAGTGTCAGCAATACTCTCAATTCGACAGCGGCTTATCCGTGCGCATTACGAGCGATTTCACGATGCCATCCTTGCAATTCCACTGCGCACGACCTCGTTCGCGGAGCTCCAGTCGCGCATCGAGCCGTGGCGGCGTTATGCGAAATTCAGCGCGCGGTGCGACGTGAATTTCTGCAACATTGAGATTCAGCCGGATACCAAAGACGTGCGCGCATTTCGACCGGCTTATAGCGATCGCTTACTGCCTCAAATCTACGTCGCCATGCTCTACACGGCTGGTGTGCGCGTGACGGATACGTCTGCGCAGATCGAGGTACGGAACGGCTACGTGTGGGAAGTTCGGTACTTTTTGCACGTTTATGTGCGGCGGCGGATGGGTGAGAAGTATGGTCTACCCATCCTCGAAGCAAGACTCGGTTCTGTGCTTAGCCAACCTCCGGCATACGTCATCCGTACCTCTAACTCCGAGACGCCGGAATTCGCTTTCGATGCTGGACATTTCATCCGGTGGTACCAAACTGCGTCTGTCCGATATACACCCTACGCGCCGATGGACGAAATCCGACGGCTGACTCGCGTGAACTTCTCTTGCGTGGCCGGAATTCGCGCGTGCCGAGAACCCGCACAATTGGTGCCGGCGGTGGCAGGATTTGAGGAGAATGGCCAGCTTCCGGACAACGATCCACGAAATTTCGCATGCGACGACAAAATTCTGAGAGTTACTGCTCGCGACGCGAGCAGTGCGGCTAGCGTCGTGGTGCTGAGTAATCAGGTGCTTCATCCCGAGGAAGGGTTGTGGGGCACGCAACTGCTATCGTTGCGCCTGGTGCAGCCGCTGAAACGCGCAACCGGATGGAAGCCCGGTTCGATTCGCACGTTCGAAGCATGGAGCGTTCCTGCTCGGCCCTACTTTGCAGCCGCCGACCTCCAATCCGGCGATCGGGCGATAGTGGTCTTTGACGGAGAAGGAGACATGGAACCGCAGGGCCAGGCTCTCGGAACGTACGGCTGCGGTTTGGTGCGCGACACGCCGGGCACGAGGGCCGATGTTCTGGCGGGTGCCGCGGACGATTCTCGAGTGGAGCCCTATCAAGTTTACTTCCAGAATTACGGAACTCAGAGGGAGTCAGGCCCGAGTCCTGATTAACGCGGTTATCGGAAACTGAGTCCCAATGTCCGGTAACGCGACTTATCAGGACTTAGAGCTAGAAGGGAAAACGACAAGTGCTTCGGGGTCTCTTTGCAGTCCGCAGTGAGCGCAGTTTCGTGTCGTAGAGAAATTGCCGAACCACCATTCACCGATGAAGCATTTTTTACAGCGGGGGCATGGGAAAGCGCAGATGCGAATAAGCGATGCGACCTACAAGCACGCCCAAAATCCTGCGACATAGGGAAATTCGGCATCGGTTCTAAAAAACTTCTCGAAGAGAACGTATCAAAGCCCCACAACCGGAATGTAAGAAGCGAATATAATCACAAATGAAAGCACAAGTCGGCGGTATCGCTTCCAATGCTGAGCGTATTCGTTCATGCCAATTTACAGATTCGACCATAGATGCTGCTGCGAGACTAGCGAGGTGGAAAGCGAACTTGCCGAAACGGACACGGCGGGTTTGTCGATACAAGCCAGGTCAAGGGTAGTGCCTGATAAACGCGGTTATCGGAGATGTGGAATTCCGCAGAACTACATGTCGGGTAACGCGACTAATCGTCCGTTGACGCTCGCTACCCAGTCAACGAACGCGGCGTATGTTCTTCCGGAATACGAAAATAAGGAGCGCTAATAGCGCGCCCAGAATGAGGGTAATGGCGTCGCTGCGGGACGCATACCAGCAAACACATGCCGGAACGCTATTTTGGATTCCCCACCTCGCAAGTTCTGGGCAAGGATGAGAATTGGGAACGCCCTTAGGCAGCAGATATTTTCCAGCGAAAGTCAAAGCGAGACTCACAAATATATTGGCAATAAAAAGTACTCCAATAATCGCAAAAATCGTTGGCGTCTTACCGATGAACTCATACCTATGTCTTGATCCCGGCATGACGGCCTCAACATTCCTTGGTCGCAGTTTTGCTGCGTGCGTGGATGCTAAACGATAGGTTAATTCAGAAGTGGAATCACCGAAATCTGTTCCGGAAAGAGACATAGTCTATCGAACATCCGCCGGTGCCTGATAAACGCCATAACCGGCAAAGTGAGATACAACCAAGCGAATTTCAAGAGCCTTTCTCATTGCGAAGACACCTTGCCCAAATGCGCCGTGCTTGGATCCGCCACGTCGTCGGCCGGTAGTGGGTCCGTTTGATTTGTGAGCCTATTGCGTTGCCGCTCGATTCTGTCAATATAGCAGCATGCCGAAGAAGAAGACCTTAAAGAAGACAACGAAGAAGAAAAAGCGCGAGGATACAAACCAAGCGGCCTTCAGAATCATGACAGAATCCACGAAATAGCTAGTTCCACGCGACTTCTGGCGGGCCTTCTCGGAACACCTTGGCATCAACACCAATCTTCTTGAGCAAATGATCGTACTGCCCTGATTTCAGCATTCGCTCGAATAGGGCGTACGGATCGTTCTTATCGCCGTCCTTCCGAAGCGTCTCCGAGATAAAGAGTATACAAACCATCCGCGTGTTCGAGTTGGCGGCCCAACAGACGCGATGGCGGCTCTTTTTAATGCGAAAGAATTTCGAGAGAGCGCCTTTTAATCCGTATTTAGGGTCGATTGGATTGCGTGGAATGAAGACTTTGATCGTCTCCTCGATCATGTGAAAAATCGTGTGGTGAGAGGAGTTGTTTTCGCCGCGCTTTTCGGCTTCGATCATCGCGCGGTGAAGATTTCTGTAAACGTCGCTTGCATGCTCGCTTAAGATGACATCGTAGGGAGCAGGGGGCGCTTCGGTTTCCTGGTGAGACCCCGCCTTCGCACCCCCGCGTCCCGCACGATGTGTAGCCATTTACTTCACCTTTTCGAGTTCGGCTTCCAAATCAGCCAGCGAGCGAACCCGACCAGCCTTCATATCCTCGATCCCGGCAAGGACCCCTTCCAGTTCCTTAGCCTCACTAAGCAAGTCGAGGGTGTTCATAACCGATTCAAGTTGCTCCTGCATCTGTAAGAATTTCTCGTAGCGGACCAATACGGCCAGTGGTGTGTTGTTGTCTTGGATAACGAACGTGTCGTCCGTGACCTTAAGTGTGGCAGCGTTTAGCTCGCGTAGCTTACTGACGCCGACGTGTTTAATCGACGTGTCGATTCTGGGATAAGCACGCATGTTAGTCTCCTCCAGTGGTTCGCCCCTCCATTGACACCCTGCCCAGCGCGGAATAGGCAGGGGGTCTCGGCGTCTAGAGCATCGCATGCGAGCAAAATATTGTCAAGATAAATCTTTCTATGGCACATTCTATTGGCCGTAACATAACATTTGCGTTGACAATATATCGACAATATACGTACAATGATTCCACTATGAATCGCCTGAACGTCCAGAAGCAAGCCCAAATAGTGGCCGCACTGGTAGAAGGCAACTCCATCCGCGCCACGGTCCGCATGACCGGCGTGTCCAAGAACGCGATCCAACGCCTGATGGCGAAGCTGGGTCCGGCGTGCGAACAGTATCAAGCTCGTGCGCTCCGCAATCTCCCCTGCAAGAAAATCCAGTGCGACGAAATCTGGTCTTTCTGCTACGCGAAACAAAAGAACGTTCCTGCCGAAATGCAGGGCCAATTCGGATTTGGCGACGTGTGGACGTGGACTTCGCGATGCGCTGACACGAAGCTAATCGTGAACTACAAGATTGGTACGCGCGGCGCTGCTACGGCGTACGCGCTGATGCATGACCTCGCGGGACGCCTGTCCAATCGGATTCAACTCACGACGGATGGCCACCGCGTATATGCGGACGCCGTGGAAAGCGCATTCGGCTCTGCGATCGATTACGCGATGTTGGTAAAAGTTTATGGAGATGATGGCCGCGATCGCGAAGTTCGCTACAGCCCTGCGGAATACGCCGGATGGCGCGCCATGCCGATCTCTGGCAATCCAAAGAAGCGCGACATCTCGACGAGCTTTGTAGAACGGCAGAACCTAACCATGCGGATGCAGATGCGTCGCTTTACGCGCCTCACGAATGCGTTCTCAAAGAAGGTGGAAAATCTGGGCTGGGCGGTTGCGCTTCACTTCATGCACTACAACTTCTGCCGAGTTCATCAGACTTTGCGCGTCACACCCGCGATGGAATCCGGCGTGGCCGACCATATTTGGACGTTGGAGGAGGTTATTGGATTAATCTCTGAAAACGTGCAAAATGCAGCATAGGTACATGGAGTTAAATCTGAATGTTTTGGCAATTCAAAGGAGGAAACCAATGCCAAAGACCTATCCGTGGAACTCGATCAAGGAACCGCACCATCACGACAACACCCGATGCGGCCCTGGTAGCGAGATTCCACCGCACAATCGGGCTAACGGGACGGGCGGGAAACCGCTCTGCAAGGACTGCGCCCGGCTGGGCCGCGAAGGGAAGTAACTCCTGCGAGGAATGTAATTTCCCAATGCGGACCAACCGGTTCACCATCTTCGATGCTGTAGTAGCGTCGAAGCTCACTAACCCTTAGACCATGCTGGAGGGCAATCGATAGCACCCGAAAGCCCTCCGCATGACTTCCATGAAATCGCACTGTGGGCTCGTAAAAAGCGTGCCCCTTCCCGCCCTCGCAAGACTCGAATGTCTCAACTCCATTCCTAACCAATAGCTGTACGATTGGCAGAATTCCAGCGTCCAGCCTTTCGAGATCACGGAGTCGGGATTCTACAGTTTGGGTGCTCATGTGCAAAGCAATTTAACCATTTGAAACGGCAGCCATGCGGCTTTTGGGCCCCCATGGTTCCATACGCGTAAACCCATCGTTTTGATGAAGAGCTACGTCGCTCGGCCCCGTTCTAAATCCCTCAGTGGTTCGCAGCGGATTCGTAGAAAACCGATTCCATCACGCTCCTCATAAATCCTGAATCTTTTCGAGTAGTCATTGCCGTCTAGGTCCTTGAACGACACTACCGCGATGACTTCCTTTTTGCCCACTACTTGGCGCATAAATTCCCGAATCTGCGAAGTCGTGAACGATACTGAATGCGAACCCTTGTGCCATTCCAAGAAAAGGGATACCGGAATAGGGTTCCTTCCAACCGTTGCGCTTTGTGGCGTCCAGATTAAACTCAACCGCCCGTGCTCTGGGCCAACCGCATCTTCTGACGCGATACGAACACCATGGGCCTGTGCTTCACTTTCGACCTGTAAGACGAAAGGAGTGCTGGTAGCGGAGACGTGCCTCGCCTTGGACTCCTCCCACGTCGGATCGATATGCAAGACCAGCTTTGGACGGTTGTGACCTTTCTTGACTCTCACAACCTCACGAACGGCGTCAACAGCGACACCTGTCGCCGTAAAAGCTAATATCCAGCCCCACGAGACATTCCTACCCGTTAGCAATCCGTAGAGCAAGCACAGGGCGCTAACCACGGCTCCGCCCAGCGATGCCCCGATACGCGCCAATATTTCGGGGATCGCACTCCGGGAGAAATTCACGGCTGGATTGTATTACGCGGCCAATTGCGGGCAAGGCAATTTCATTGCCGCGCGTCTCGCGGGCCATTTCAAACGGACCCGCTACCCGTCGGCCCGAGGTGGGGCAATTTGCTACTAATCTTGCTACTATATCTGACAGATTTGAGACCATTTCGAGGCTTTTAGCTATCTCTGACTTGCCGGCAAATGGACGGCGCGGATTGATAATAAGAGACATACCGACCGTCACGGGAGTATAGCTTCAACTTCAACAATTGGGGCACCAATCCCCCCCTCTCCGCCACCTTCCAGGATCCCGACGCCGGAAATTGCAACAAAGTGTATTCTTCCGGGCAGGGCATGCCGCAGACCCAGCACATCTGGCTCGTCGCACCGTTATTCGTTGGTGCGGTCGCCCAATTCTGTTCGGTCATCATTTACCTGCTGCCGGTGAGAGCGACGATCAATCTGATTCGCCGTGAAAAAAGCCTGGGCCGCGTCGGCACGTCCTGGAACGATCTGCGCATTTTTACCCAGACCGTGATTTACGCGTCTACAGCGCACCTTGTTGAGATCGGATTCTGGGCCGGGTTGTTCATCCTATGCGGAGAGTTCCGCGATTTCGGAACCGCTT
>Ga0335072_10017737_pt1 | contig 10059 bp, 4 predicted proteins | sample Lox_Sample_21_FD_206725 | JGI IMG/M metagenome (GOLD analysis project Ga0335072, IMG submission 206725) | Soil microbial communities from Loxahatchee National Wildlife Refuge, Florida, United States - Lox_Sample_2.1 | ecosystem: Environmental > Terrestrial > Soil > Wetlands | place: USA: Florida...
CGACCAGGGCCTGGCCGCGGTGCCAGCCGACCCGGCGGCCCGCGAGGCCCGCCGGCGGCAATCCGTCGCGGGCGCGTACCGGCTGCGGCGCACGCCTGACCCCCAGGTGACCATCGCCGCGATGGGCGCCATCGTTCCCGAGGCCCTCGCCGCCGCCGAGCGCCTCGACGCCGCCGGCGTTCCGGCCGACGTCATCTGCGTGACCAGCCCCGGCCTCCTGTTCAGGGCCCTGCTCGCCAGGCAGGGCCAGGCGGACGCCCCGTCCTGGATCCTGGACCAGGTGTTCCCCGCCTCCCGGGCTACCCCGCTGGTCACCGTCTTGGACGGCCACCCGCACACGCTCGCGTTCCTGGCCACCATCAACCAGGTGGCCAGCACCACGCTCGGCGTCACCCGGTTCGGCCAGTCAGGTTCCGTCCAGGACGTCTACCGCTATCACGGCATCGACACCGACAGCATCATCCGCGCCGGGCTCAGCCTCGCGGGCCGGTAGGCCCGGGGCCACCAGAGAACGTTTGGCTTTTTGGTTGCCAGGACAGCCCAAAAGCCAAACGTTCTCGCGAGGCGAGACACTCGCCGTTTACCACCGCTGCCGGCACCGTATGCCTCACGGGCGCTAGGTAACGATTTGTTCTATTCGTCCGGTTGTATTGTGATTAGTCATTGCTAGTCGATGGTGCTCGACGGGCCTAACTGATTCAGAAAATGGGGGTAATCACCCCCACTTCGTGAATCAGCTAGGCCCGATGACGATGGACGACAGCAAGCGACGAGCCAGCTTTTCGCGCATTCGGCGGGCGCAGGACTACGAGCTGGGCACGTAGGACTGGCAACGCGCGCACAAGACGACCCGCGAATTTCCGGCACAGGACACTGGCGTCGCTTCTTTCACTGAGCGAAAGCTATTCACGATAATCACCGGGCACGACACTGGGCCAATTACCAAAAAATGGCGTTGATAGGCCTAGCCTCGGCCCGGACACGGGATCATGCTTGGCGGTGGTGCACGGCCAAGCAGGCACCAGGGCAGAACGCCCGACACAGAAAGGGAAACCGCCTTCGTCGAGAGTTCGAAACGAACGTATTGGAGTGTAGATGTCAGCACGCCATCGATTTACCGTACTCACTGGCGGGGCCGCCTGCGCGGTCGCGCTGGCCGGGCTGGTGATCGCCAGTACGCCGGCCACGTCCACGCAGCGGCTCAGCGTAGCCGGGACAACCCAGGCAGCCGGGGAAAGCCCGGCCGACCTCGTCGCGCGCCCGCCACTCGGACGGGCGCAGCCCTCCGGGCAGAAGGCGTATCTCGGCGCCGCGGCCGCGGACGCGGGCACGGACGCGGCGTCGCCCTGGACGCCGCTCGTGAACCCCCCGCCGTTCGGGACGCCCGGCACGATGCTGCTCGAAAGCGACGGCACGGTGCTTGTTCACAACGAACCGGACAACAATGTCACGGGCGGCACGAACCAGTGGTGGAAGCTCACCCCGGATTCGCACGGCAGCTACGCCGACGGCACCTGGAGCCAGATCGCCTCGATGCCAGCGGACTACACGCCGCTGTATTTCGCGTCGGCGATCCTGCCCGACGGGCGCATGATCGTCGAGGGCGGCGAGTACATCGGGGAAAACGCCGTCTGGTCAGACCAGGGCGAGATCTACAACCCGGTGACCAACTCCTGGGCGCCGGTCGCCCCGCCGCAGGGCTGGACGAACATGGGGGACGCGGCCAGCGATGTGCTGCCGGACGGCACGTTCATGCTCCAGCAGCCGTGCCAGACCTGCCTGACGAACCCGTACCTCCCCGTCGATGACGCGCTGCTGAACGCGAGGACGCTGACCTGGACCGTAGTCCCGGCGACGGGCAAGGACGATCCCAACGACGAAGAGGGCTGGACCCTGGAGCCGAACGGCCAGCTGCTGACGCTCGATCTCTGGGCGCCCGGCGTGACCCAGCTCTACAACCCCCGCACCCAGACGTGGTCGTTCGCCGGAGCCACGGCCGTGAACGGCAGTCCCATCGACCCGTGGCCCGTCGTCGAGATCGGCCCCCAGGTCGAGATGCCCGGTGGCGACACGTTCGTGGTCGGGGCCGGCTCAAGTACGCAAGAGGCGCCCACGGCGTGCACCACCGACGCGCCGACGCAGACGGCGCTGTACGAGTACCAGCCCGGGACCGCGGGCACGTGGGTCGCCGGGCCGGAGATCCCGGCCGTCGACGGCCAGGAGATGGACAGCACCGACGGACCCGGCTCGGTCCTGCCGGACGGGAACGTCCTGTTCGACGCGAGCGCGTGCGTCTACAACACGCCGACGCACTTCTTCGTCTACAACGCGAGCTCGAGCACGATAACCCAGATTCCCGACGCGCCGAACGCGCCGAACGACACCTCCTACAACACGCGGATGCTCGCCCTGCCGAACGGCCAGGTGCTGTACAACGACGGCAGCAACCAGATGGAGGTCTACACGGCCGGCGGGACGCCGAACCGGGCGTGGGAGCCTTCGATCACCTCCCTGAGCTCTACGGCGCTCGCCCCCGGGCGCACGTACAGCCTGTCCGGCACGCAACTCGCCGGGCTGGACCAGGGCGCTGCCTACGGTGACGACGTCCAGGACAACACCAACTTCCCCCTGGTACGGATCACCAACTCCGCTACTGGCGTGGTCACCTACGCCCGGACTAGTAACTGGACCACGGTTTCGGTCGCTCCCGGCACGAGGTCCTCGACCCAGTTCACCATCCCCGCGGGGACGCCGGCGGGCCAGAGCACCCTCGTCGTGGTAGCCAACGGGATCGCGTCAGCGCCCGCCACGGTGACGGTCGGCTGAGGCCGGAGGCGGTTAGCCGCTCGCCGAGCGGCTAACCGCCCGGTCATCGCGAGGGCAGGGCTGGCAGCGGGCGAACGCCCCGCGCCGGCGGAGCCCGTGCCCCTCGGCCGTACGCAGTTCAGGATGTACGGCAGCGTTTTCACGCTGACGGGCTGCCGATCAGCGCCGGGCCGGCGGCCAGTTCCCGCGCTCGCGCCCGGTACCTCTCGACGCTGGCCAGCTTGATCTCCTCATAGCCGCGGATCATGTCGGGCAAGGTGGCCAGTTCGACGGCGCGCTCGTAGGTTTCCTCGCTCAGCGTCGCTAGCGTGCTTTCGATCATGATCCGGTACTCGCTGATCAGCTCGCGTTCGGTGCGCCGTACCCGGGTGTGGCCGAAGGGGTCAGCGGCGGTCCCCCGCAGTGGCTTGAGCGTGCGCAAGACGACGAACGCCGGCCGGAACCACGGTCCGAGGCGAACCTTCTTCTTCTTGCCGAGCGCGCGCAGGACCGGCGGGTGGAGCAGGTAGTACTCCTTCGCGCCCGGGCCGAACGCGGCCTGTACCGCCGCCCTGGCCCGCGGGTCCAGCGAGAGCCGGGCGACCTCGTACTCGTCCTTGTACGCCATGAGCTTGTACAGGTACCGGGCCACCGCCACGGAAAGATCCGTCCCGGCGCCGGCCCGCTGCTCGGCCTCGCGAGCCCGCGCGACGAACTGCGCGTAGTCGCGCGCGTAGCCAAGGCTCTGGTAAGCGGCGAGGTCGGGAACCCGCGTGGTGAGCAGCCGCTCCAGTTCAGAACCGGGGGCACTGCCCACCGCGGCAATGATCTCGCGCTCGGCGCCCGTCGGCTCCTGGGCGGCCACCTGCGGGGCCAGCGCGGCGATGACGGACGCGAAGGCGTCCGGGTCGGCGACGTACTGCCGCCCCCGCCGGAAGGCCTGCAGGTTCTGCCGCACCTGGACCCCGTTGAGCTCGATCGCCTCCTCGATGGCGGCCGCCGGCAGCGGCAGCGCCCCTGCCTGGAACGCCGCTCCCGTCAGGAACATGTTCGCGAACTGGTCGCTGCCGAGCAGTGCCACTGACACCTTTCTGGCATCGACGAAAATCGACCGTTCCGCTTCGGTCGCGTCCTTGATTCGCCTGCTTACGGCGTCGGCATCGGGGAACTGAGCGGACGCGTTCGCCACCATCGCCCCGGTCGGCACCCTCGACGTGGACACCACGGCGATGGTCCGCCCGGGGGCGGTCACGGCCAGGTTCCTGGCGTCGGCGGCGACCAGCAGGTCACAGCCGAGGTAGAGGTCGCACTCCCCCATGGCCGCCTTGTTGCCCTGCTCGACGGCGGTATCGCTGATCTTGATGTCGGAGACGACCGCGCCGCCCTTCTGGGCCAGGCCGGTCTGGTCGAGGGTCCGGACCTCCCGGCCGGCCAGCAGGCCCGCGGCGGTGAGCACCTGGGCGAGCGTGACCACGCCGCTGCCGCCGATGCCGGTGATCCGCGTGGTGTGCGTCCCGGCGGCCAGGCTGGCGATGCCGGCCGGCCCGGGAATGTCGCCCGCGTCCAGGGCCTGCGCGATCGAACGGCCGCCGCCCTTACGCGCTCGCGTGTCCGGAACGATAGAGACGAAGGAGGGGCAGTCGCCCGCCACGCACGAGTAGTCCTTGTTACACGACGACTGGTCGATGGCGGTCTTGCGGCCGAACTCGGTGTCGACCGGCTGGACGGACAGGCAGTTCGACTTCGCCCCGCAGTCGCCGCATCCCTCGCAGATGCGCTCGTTGATGACAATCCGCTCGACGGGATCGGGCGCCAGGCCGCGCTTGCGCTTGCGCCGCAGTTCCGTGGCGCATTCCTGGTCGTGGATGAGGACCGTGACGCCGGGCACGCGGCTCAGTTCCTCCTGGGCCGCGACGAGCCGGTCGCGCGGCCAGACCTGCACGCCCGGCGCCAGCCGGGCATGGCGATACCGGCCGACCTCCTCGGTGGTCACGATGATGCGGCGCACCCCTTCCGCCAGGAGCATCCGGGTGAGCGCCGGGACGGGCATCGCGCCCGCCGGCTGCTGGCCGCCGGTCATCGCGACCGCCGAGTTGTACAGCAGCTTGTAGGTCACGTTCACGCCGGCCGCCACCGCCGCGCGCACGGCCAGGCTTCCGGAGTGGTGGAAGGTCCCGTCACCGATGTTCTGCAGGAGGTGCTGGCCGTCCTTCACGAACGGGGCCATCCCGATCCACTGGGCGCCCTCCCCGCCCATCTGGGTCAGTCCCACGACGCTCCCGACCGCGTCCGGGGCCATCATGAGCACGAGCGCGTGACAGCCGATGCCGCCGCCGACAAGGGAGCCGGCCGGAACCTTGGTTGAGGTGTTGTGCGGGCAGCCCGAGCAGAAATACGGGGTCCGGGCGACGAGCGGCAGCAGCGCCAGCGGGCGGGGGGCGGCGGTACGCGGCCCGCCCAGCCGGCTGGCCAGCCCGGCGGCGATGCTATCGGCGTCGAGCTCGCCGTCGGCAGCGAACAGCGCCCGCCCGTCGGGGGTCATCTTGCCCGTCACGCGGGGCGCGCGCGGGGTCCCGTAGAGAACCTGCTTGACCGCCGATTCGATGAAGCCGCGCTTCTCCTCCACGACGATGATCTCGTCGAGGCCGTCGGCGAACTCGGCGATCTCGGCTGGGATCAGCGGATGGATCATGGCCAGCCGCAGCAGCCGCACGCCTGCCGCGTTCAGCCCGGCGTCGTCGAGCCCGAGGATGCCGAGCGCCTGGCGCGTGTCGAGGTAGGTCTTCCCGGCGGCGATGATCCCGACCTTCTGGGCCGTTCCGAAGCTCTCGACCTTGTTCAGCTGGTTGGCCTGAGCGTAGGCCCGCGCGGCGTCCAGCCGGATGCCCTCGCGGGTCCGCTCCATCTCCGACAGTTCCGGCTGCAGCATGCGCGCGTTGATCCGGTGCTCGAACCGCTCCCCGCGCCACTGCAGGTCAGGCCGGACGGGCGTGATGCGGTCGCTGTCAACCTGGACGCTGCCGGTCCCGTCGGCGACATTCGTGACGATCTTCAGCGCGACCCACAGGCCGCAGCAGCGCGACATCGCGACGGCGTGCGTCCCCAGGTCAAGGACATCTTGCGGGTCGGCCGGGTAGAGGATGGGCATCCCGAGATCGGACAGCAGGATCTCCGAGGCGCCAGGAACGGTCGACGACTTCGCCGAGGGGTCGTCGCCGACGAACGCCACCGCGCCGCCACGCGGGTGCGTGCCCATCAGGTTCGCGTGCCGCAGTGCGTCGCAGGCCCGGTCAAGGCCGGGTGACTTGCCGTACCAGTACCCGGTCACGCCGTCGACCCTGGCATCGGCCAGGTTCGCCGCCAGCTGGGCGCCCTGCACCGCGGTGGCGGCGAGCTCCTCGTTCACCCCTGGGCGGAACACCACGTCGCAGGAGTCGAGGACCTGCGCGTTCCGCTGGAGCTCCAGGTCATAGCCGCCGAGCGGCGAGCCCTCGTATCCGGAGACGAACGCGGCCGTGTTAAGCCCGCGGGACTGGTCAGCCCAGCGCACGTTGAGCGGCAGGCGGACGAGCGCCTGGACACCGGTCATCTGCGCCGCGCCGGACTGCGCGGTGTAGCGGTCCTTCGGCTGAATCATTGACGTGCCCCCAGTGCCTGGTGCTCGTGAATATCACTATGGTCCCACCAAGGGAGCGGTTACTCTACTGACATATTTCTGATGTCGCGATGGAGATACCGTGAAAACCACGAATGACGCCCAGCCGACGCCAGGCCCATCGGTGCTGTTCGCCCAGCTGGCCGCGCGCCTCGATAACGTCACGCCGGAGGTCGCGGCCCGCATCCGCGCGGAGATCCCCGGGTACGGTGCCCTCGCCCAGGACGAGCATCGCGCGGATGTCGACCGCCAGATCCGCAACGCCGTCGGCGGCCTGGTCAGCGGATCCGGACCGACCGCCAGCGCGCTGGAGCATGCCCGCGGCGTGGGACACCGCCGGGCCGCGGCCGGGATGACCCTGCCCGATGTCATCGAGGCCTATCACATCGCCTACCGGGAAATCTGGGCTGAGCTGCTCCGGGACGCACAGGCGTCGCAGCCGCCGCTCGACAGCGCCCTCGCGTCCGTGGTGAGCCTGCTGTGGCTGTGGTTTCACCGGCTCAGCGCGGCTGTCGCCGAAGGGCACGCGGCGGAGACGCACGTGCGCCGCAGCGACCGGCTGGAGCGCGAGCGCGAGCTGATGGACCAGCTGACTGGCCGGGCAGCCGTCGACGACACGATCGCCGCCGAGCTCGGGTACCAGGTCGGCGAGGAGTTCATGGTGGCCTGCGTGGCGGGCCTCGGACGTCGTGACGCCGCCGACCGCCTGGCCGAGGCCCTGCGCTCGGCCAGCCGGGCAGTCACCTGCACGTACCACGAAAGGCACGTTGTCGTCGTCGCCCAGGACCTCACGGCGGCGCAGTTGCGCGCGGCCGTCGTCGCGATCCGGCCGACGGCCAGGATAGGCACCGGGATTCCCCGTCCCGGGCTGGCCGGAGCGGCGGTGTCCCTGCGGGACGCTCAGGAGGCCGTGGAGCGCACGAACGAGGAGCGCCGGATGGTCGAGTTCGAGCACGACTGGCTCATGTCGAGCCTGAACGCGATTAAGCCTCGGTTCGAGGCGATCCTGGCGCCGACGATGGCAGTGGCCCGGCAGCATCCGGATCTGGCCGAGACCGTACGGGCCTATTGCGGCTGCCGGTACTCCGTGAGCGCCTGCGCGCGCCAGCTGCACATCCACCCGAACAGCGCCAGGTACCGCCTTGATCGCTGGAAGGCCCTGACCGGTCACGACGTCGAAACGGTCCCCGGCATGACTGCCTCTGTCATCGCGCTCGAATTGATGAGCTAGCCGGGCGGAGCGTGAAAGGCCAGCGGGCCGCGAGAGAACTCGCGGCCCGCGCCCGGGGCGGCCGGGGTCACGCAGCGCTCGTGGCACTGGCCGCACGGCGGCGGCTGAACCGGACGAGCATGACGATGGCGACGACCGAGAGCACCAGCGCGACCGCGGCGGCCACCTGCAAGACGGTCTCCGAGCCGCCGGCCGTGCCGAGCGCACCGCTCAGCCCGTCAACGATCCGGCAGGCCAGGGCCGTCCAGAAGGCCCACCGACGTCCTTGCGCGAGGCCCGGAATGCAGGCCAGGGTAGCCGCGCCAAGCACGCCGGACGCGATGATCGCCGCCATCGGCGGCTGGCTGTGCGCCTGGATCATGACCGGAACCATGATCAGGTCTTCGAGGCCGACGACCGCGAGGATCACGGCCAGGGGGGTGAAAAGGGACTTCATCGTCTGCTCCTTTAGATGCTGGCTGACACTGCCGAGCATGCGGCAGCCGCGATCCGGCCAGCCAGGGATCGGGCGCCCGGCCGGCCGGGAAACTCACCCGCCCGTATTAGGTGCTCGCACCTAGGCATGCGGGGGTATCACAGGCCGATAATTGTGGCGTGCCTAGTGAGCCATTTGGTCAGGGCCGCCTATCGCGCGCCCTCGCGGCCGGCCTGGTGAGCATGGCCGTCGCCGAGGTGGCGGCGGCCATCGCGGTCGCGCTGATCCGGGGCATCTCATTCAGCACGGCGGTGGGCGACTTCCTGGTCACCAATGGCGCCATCGGGCTCGGGTTCGCCGCCTGCGGCGCGCTCCTGGCGTTCCATCGTCCGAGGAACCCGATCGGCTGGCTTTTCCTGGCCGCCGGAGCCGGCTACGCGATGTCGGCAGCGGCCCTGCAGTTCGCCTATCTCGGCGCTGAACACGGCTGGCCGCTCGGCGCGCTGCGGGCCGCCGGCACGCTATTCGACTTTCCGTGGACGATCTCAATCGGGCTATGCCTTCCGCTCGTCATCGTGCTTTTTCCCGATGGCCAGTCGGCCGGGCCGCGGTGGCGGTGGCTTTTCTGGGCGGCGATCGCCGAGGGCGTGCTTTTCACGGCGATGAACGCGAACCCGGCACCGCAGTCGGCCAACGGCCGGGAAGTGTCGATCTATCTCTCGATCCCGATCTACAACCAGCTCTCCGCGCTATGGACGGCGACGAACATCGGCTTCGTCATCGTGCTGGGGGCCGCGATAACGTCGCTGGCCGTCAGGTACCGGCGGGGCGACGAGCGCCTGCGCCGTCAGTTGCTGTGGCTGCTCCTGGCGGCTGTGGTGGTGCTGGGCTACTGCGGAGTTGTCTGGGGCGTGTTCGGCGCCGGCCCGATACTCGGGCTGCTGGTGATCCCGCTGATCCCGGCGGCCATCACGATCGCGATCTTGCGTTACCAGTTGCTTGACATCAAGCTGGTGGTGTCCAGGGCGCTGGTCTACGCCCTGCTAACGGCGGGCGCGGCAGCCGCCTACGTCGGCGTGGTGGCGTTGCTCGACTCGCTGGTCCGCAGCAGGGTCAGCCTCAGCAGCGCCGTGGCGGCCAGCCTCATCGTCGCGGTCGGGTTCCAGCCCGCGCGGGTCCGCCTGCAAGGGCTGATCGACCGGGCCATGTACGGTGACCGCCGGGACCCGGTGCGCGCGGTGTCGCGGGTCGGCGAGCAGCTGACCGTGGCCGGCGCGGCCGGGCTGGCCGGCGTGCTGGAAGCGCTGTGCGAATCGCTGCGCCTCCCGTTCGCCGCCGTTCGCTGCCCGGCCGACGAGGCGACGTCCGGGACCTCCCTTGGCGAGATCGCGGCGCACGGGCGGCCGCCCGAGCAGTTGCACAGCTTCGAGTTGCGCTACGCCGGGGCGTCGATCGGCGAGCTGGTCGTGGGGCTGCGGTCGGGCCAGGGCCGGCTGGGCACGCCCGACATCTCGGTGCTTGACCTGCTGGCCGGCCCGCTCGCCGTCGCCGTGCACGCCACCGTCTTGTCCGCCGCGCTGCAGGAGTCGCGGCTGGGCATCGTGGCGGCTCGTGAAGAAGAACGCCGCAGGCTCAGGCGCGACCTGCACGACGGGCTGGGACCGGCGCTAACGGGCATCGCGTTCAAGGCTGACGCCGCGCGCAACATGCTCGATGAGCAGCCTGCCCAGGCGGCCACGCTGCTCATCGAGCTCAGGGCGGATGCCACCGAGGCGATCGCTGACATCCGCCGCCTGGTCTACGCGCTACGCCCGCCCGCGCTTGACGACCTGGGGCTCATCGGCTCGCTGCGCCAGCAGTCCGCCCTGCTCGTCGCCGACCCGGGCGGCAGGCGCCTGGACGTGACCCTCGAGGCGCCAGCCGACCTGCCGCAACTCCCGGCCGCGGTGGAGG
>Ga0335072_10017739_pt1 | contig 10058 bp, 7 predicted proteins | sample Lox_Sample_21_FD_206725 | JGI IMG/M metagenome (GOLD analysis project Ga0335072, IMG submission 206725) | Soil microbial communities from Loxahatchee National Wildlife Refuge, Florida, United States - Lox_Sample_2.1 | ecosystem: Environmental > Terrestrial > Soil > Wetlands | place: USA: Florida...
AGGCACAAAAGAAACAGGCTCGAACGCGACATGATTTCTCCGGAGAAAATCGCAACACATTTACGGATCCCTAACTTGCAGCGCAATTCTCTCACTCAAGTTCGCCCCGCGCATCAAAAATGAACGCCTTTCAATTTGTATATACCCGCACATAATCCACCAGCATCTCCGACGGGAAAGGCGTACTTGCATTCGGCGGACCGGGCCAATCGCCGCCAATCGCAAGGTTCAGCAGGATGAAGCTGCTTTGCCCTGCGTCGAACGGCCACACCGCGTGGGACAAGCCGCTCATGTTCGCCGTCGTGTAGGTTACGTAGGGATGCGTCGGATCGTCGACGTAATATGCGACGCTCCCCTTCGTCCAGATCATGCCATAGGTATGCCATTGAGCCGCTGTTTGCCCAGCCGCGAAATGAAAGACCGTACCCAGTCCGGTGTCTCCCGTAAAGCCGATGCCGTGAATCGAGCCTTCGTTCCAGTCCGGCGTCTTCGCGGCGTTCACCCGCTCCAGCACATCCATCTCGCCGCAGGCCGGCCAGTCAACCGTAGTGATGTTGTTGCCCATCAGCCAGCCGGCGGGCCACAAGCCCTGCGCTTCCGGCACCCTTGCGCGCATTTCAAAGCGGCCATATTGAAAGCTGAACAGCCCTTGCGATTTAAGCCGCGCCGAGGTGAACACACCGGGAGATACCTGCATCGCTTCAATGTGGAGATATCCATCCGTGCCCACATAAGCGTTCGGATTGACCGTCGAGCATGGCGATTGATTCGATCCCCACGCGCAGTAGGTTTCAAGCTCGTGATTGCCGAAGCCGCTGTGGCCGCTGTCATAGGTCCAGACTTTCTGATCGGGCTGCATCTTATCACTGGTCGCGCTGTTGAATTCGTCTGACCAAACCAACGTACCGGGTGGGATGCTGAGTGCGAAACTCTTGCTGACCACGCTGCTCATGGCATTGCCTGGAACCACCGCAATCGCCTTCACCGTGAGATGAGACGCCACAAGGAAAGGCGCTTCGTACCTCTGCGATGATGTCGTCGGCTTGGTCCCGTCGACGGTGTAATAGACTGTCGCTCCCGCCGACGCATCTTCGATCTTCACGATGACCGCGCCATTCTGCGCAGGTATCGTCCAGATCACCGGACCCGGGGCATTCTGAATCTGCTTCGGAGCTTTCGCTGAAAAACTAGAGACGCTGCATGCACACAACAGAACACCGGAAAAAGCGATCACTGCCACTTTCATCGAGCCCGCCTGCATTTCTTTATGGTGAAATTTGCGCGCGAAGCGCAAGGCCATCTTCCGCCGCTGATCATCTAACCACCCGCTGACTCCGTGGGTCAAATGCGGCAGGAATCTACTCCGCAGCGTCGTAATTCAGGTTTTGAGCGAGCCAACGTTCCACCTCGGCCACGCTCATTCCCTTGCGCTGCCCATAGTCCTCCACCTGGTCGCGGCCAATCTTGCCCAGCGAGAAGTAGCGCGATTCTGGATGCGCAAAGTAGAAGCCGCTGATGCTCGATCCGGGCCACATGGCAAACGACTCGGTAAGACGAATGCAGGTGCTTGCCTGCACATCGAGCAAATCCCAGATGATTCCCTTCTCTGTGTGATCGGGGCATGCGGGATAGCCGGGCGCAGGCCGGATCCCGCGGTACTTCTCCTGGATCAGTTCCGTCGTGCCCAAATCCTCGTCGCGCCCGTATCCCCACTCGTCGCGCACTCGTTTATGCAGGCACTCGGCAAAAGCCTCCGCCAGTCGATCGGCAAGGGCTTCGGCCATGATGGCGTTGTAGTCGTCGTGATCAGCGCGGAAACGATCGCACACCTCCTTTAGCCCGATGCCCGAAGTAACCGCAAATGCGCCCATGTGGTCGGCCAGCCCGGTCTCTCTTGGAGCAACAAAGTCGGCGAGCGATCGGCACGGCTCGTTGCCTTCCCGGTTCGCCTGCTGGCGCAGAAAATGAAAACGCGCAAGCAATTTGGAGCGCGTCTCATCCGTGTAAAGCTCGATATCATCACCCATTGCGCTGGCGGGAAACAGCCCGTACACACCGCGCGCCGTTAGCAGGTTTTTCTCAATGATCGTGTCGAGCAGCGTGTTTCCTTCGTTGAAGACCTGTCGCGCTTGCGCACCGTGCTCTTCGTGTTCGAGGATGCGCGGGTACACGCCTTTCAGTCCCCAGGCATGGAAAAACGGGGTCCAGTCGATGAATTGGCGCAGTGTGGCAAGGGGGAAATTGCTCAGCGTGCGCACACCGGTAAACTCCGGAACCGGCAGATCTTCAGCGCGCCATTCGATGGGAGTGCGCCTCACCCGCGCGTCCGCGAGCGAAACCAGCTTTGGCCGGGGCGAAGCGTGCGCTTTGCGAATCGTTTCGTACTCGGCACGATGCTGGGCGACAAACGCGCCCTTGTTTTCGTCACTCAGAAGGCTGGTGGTAACAGGCACGGCACGGCTGGCATCGAGAATGTGCACCACCGGTTCGCTATAGTGGGGCGCGATTTTCACTGCCGTATGGGTGCGGCTGGTGGTAGCTCCGCCGATCAGCAACGGCAGTTTGAAACCCTGGCGCTCCATCTCGCGTGCCACGTGCGCCATCTCTTCCAACGAGGGCGTGATGAGACCGCTGAGGCCGATAAGATCAGCCCTGACCTCCTTGGCGCGCTCGAGAATCTTTTCCGCTGGCACCATCACGCCCAGGTCGAAGACCTCGTAGTTATTGCAGGCAAGAACCACACCCACAATGTTCTTGCCGATATCGTGCACATCGCCCTTCACAGTCGCCAGCACGATTCTTCCGTGTGCTTTCACTTCCTGCCCGGCCGCAGCCATTGCCGCCTTCTCCGCTTCCATGAACGGCGTGAGATACGCGACCGCCTTCTTCATCACGCGAGCCGATTTGACCACCTGGGGCAAGAACATCTTGCCCGCGCCAAACAGATCGCCGACCACGCTCATGCCCGCCATCAGCGGACCCTCAATCACTAGCAGCGGCCTGCCCAGCTTGGCTCGCGCTTCTTCGGTGTCGCCATCGATATACGTGTCGATGCCCTTCACCAGTGCGTGTGAAAGACGCTCCTCGATAGTCCCGCTGCGCCACTCTTCGGTCTTCTTTTCGGCGACGACGGAATCAACGCCTTTCAGACTTTCGCCAAACTCAACCAGCCGTTCCGTTGCTTCGGGACGGCGGTTCAGCAGCACATCCTCGACCATTTCCTTCAGCTTCGGTTCGATCTCTTCGTAAACCTCCAGCATGCCGGCATTCACAATGCCCATATCCATGCCCGCGGCGATGGCGTGGTACAGAAATGCCGAATGCATCGCCTCGCGCACCTTATTGTTGCCGCGAAAGCTGAACGAGATGTTCGAAACGCCGCCGCTCACCTTGGCATCCGGCAGATTGGCCTTGATCCATCGCGTGGCGTTGATGTAGTCAACCGCGTAGTTGTTGTGCTCCTCCATGCCCGTCGCGACAGTCAGGATATTGGGATCGAAGATAATGTCTTCCGGAGGAAACCCGACGTCGTTCACCAGGATCGTGTATGCGCGCTCACAAATCCGGATTTTCTCTTCATAGGTGGCAGCCTGCCCCCGTTCATCAAATGCCATCACCACCGCTGCCGCACCGTATTTCAGAACCGTTGCCGCACGTTCGCGAAATATCTCTTCGCCTTCTTTCAGCGAAATGGAATTCACGATGCCCTTGCCCTGAATGCACTTGAGCCCCGCTTCAATCACCTTCCAGTTCGAGGAGTCCACCATGAACGGAACCTTGGCCACTTCCGGCTCGCTGGCCAGCAACTGGAGATAGCGCGTCATGGCCGCAACTCCGTCAATCATGCCTTCGTCCATGCAGATGTCGAGGACATTTGCCCCGCTCTCCACCTGCTGGCGGGCCACGCTGACAGCTTCTTCGTATTTGCCTTCCTTGACGAGCTTTGCAAACTTGGGGGAACCCGCCACATTGGTCCGCTCACCAATGACAATGAAGACGCCCTTCTGCTGTGTGAATGGTTGTGATCCTGACAGGCGCAAAGGCTTCGTCATGCGGCCGCCGCCTCCGATTCTGTCTCCGATGGAATCGGTCGTGGAGGCAGTCCTTCGAGCGCTTTGCTGATCGCCGCAATGTGCTCGGGCGTATTGCCGCAGCAGCCGCCGGCAATGTTGATGAGCCCGGCGCGAGCAAAGTTTCCCAGGGAACGCGCCATGTCCGCCGGCCCCAGATCAAAGCCGGTTTCCGATAGCGGATTCGGCAAACCGGCATTCGGATAGCAGGAGATCGCGACATTCGCTTTCTCAGAAAGCTCACTGAGAAAGGGGTACATCAGATCGGGACCGAGCGAACAGTTGAGCCCGACCGACAGCGGTTTCGCATGTTCTACCGCGTTCCAGAACGCCTCGGTGGTCTGCGCCGAGATGAGCGTCTCGCCGCCGCGGCCAACGGCCGCCGAGATCATGACAGGCAGTTCCTTGCCATCCTCATCGAAGACCTCACGGATGGCCACCAGCGCGGCCTTCGCGTTGAGCGAGTCGAAGATCGTCTCCACCAGCAGCAGATCGCTTCCTCCGGCCATCAGCCCGCGCACCTGTTGCGCATAGGCGGTCTTCACCTGGTCAAAGGTAACCGATCGAAACCCCGGATCGTTTGCATCAGGCGAGTTGGAAAGCGAAACGGTGAGCGGTCCAATCGAACCCGCAACGAACCGCTGCCTTCCCGTCTCCTGTCCCACCCGATCGGCCCATTCGCGGCAGAGCAGGGCGGACTTCTCGTTGATCTCCCACGCCAGATCGGAAAGAAACGGATCGTCGACGACCTTTTGATAAAAATCCGGATCCTTCCGCCCGCCATGTTCGCGCGGATCGTCCATGAAGAATTCGCTCTGCGTGATCGTGGTCGCGCCGAACGTATTGGTCTCGATGATGTCGGCCCCTGACTCGAGGAACCGGCGATGAATGTCGCCGATCATCTGCGGTTGCGTCAGGGTGAAAAGGTCGCCGTTGTTCAACAGGTCCTTGGTCGCGTCCTTGAAGCGTTCTCCACGAATGTCCGCCTCGGTCATGCCATAGTTGCGGATCGTGGTCCCCATGGCGCCATCGATGATCACGATTCGGCTCTTGAGAATCTTCAGCAGGGGATGTTCGCGGGGAAGTGTCATGTCTCTCTCACGGTGGTCCAATCTTAGGATAAATGAGCTTCTGCGTTAGACATAGCGGAGTTCCGCGAGCGGAGAATGGGGGGCCGTCAACGGGGTTGTTTGCGTGCTGGATTGAAGGCGTCCGGGCGGGCACTGTTCTCATTTGGCGCAGGTGAATTGCCGGTCAGCCCACTCGCTGCCGCTTCGGCATCCATTGCCTCTGCCGCAACGAAAAGGTCAACAGCCGAGCTCTGCCGGGCTGCGTCCGCCTGGTCAAACGGCCCCGCCCACCAGAAGCCGAAATGGTTGGCCGCGTCTCGATCGTGATCCCAGGCGCTGCGTGCATTCGCATCGGCAAATTCCCGAAACTTGCCGTCTTGAGAGACGCGATTCAAAACCATCAGGTTGCGGACAAAAATTCCTTTGAACTGCGGCACGTCGCCGCCCGTATGCGCGTTGCCATTCTCGCGCAAAACGCCATGCTCGTCCGCGAGATGGCTGATTGCCGCCAGGGCAATCTCATGTGCAGTCTGAATCAAACCCGCATCCGGAGCCGCCCGGTTCAATTCCACCAGTGCGCCCAGGATCACGCCCTGGTTGTATGTCCAGGTGTTCCTTCCGTTGTTCGTGCAGTGTTTCGGATCGGAAGAATCCAGCCCGTCATTGATGAGATGATCGCCGTTGATCATGCCCGTTCCGGAAAACCACGTCCATTCCTCTTTCGCCCAGCCAAGGTCATCCGCGCGCTGCGCCGCATCGTCCTCGCGGTTGGCCAGCGAGGCCGCCACATCGAGAAACAGCTCATTCTCAATGGCGTTCTTCTCCCGGGTTTTCTTGCTCCACCAGACGCCACCTCCACAGGTGTCCGTCTCCCATCCCCGCTTCATGTCCGCGAAAATCGAATCTGCCATGCGCAGATACTTCCGATCGCGGGTCAGGTCGTAGACATCAATCCAAGCCAGTGCCCACCAGCCTTCATCGTCATAGTAGTCGTTGACGAATCCCGGCGCTCCATCCGGCTTTCTTTGCGCGGCCGACAGCGTGTTCGCAAACTCAGGCAGGTATTTTGTCGATTGCGTGATCCGGCTGAAGTTCGCAAGTGCCGTCACTGCGTTGGCCGAATTCCACCACCCGGTTGTCCGATATAAACCAGTCTCCGGCACATACCACTGCTGCAAGACGTCAATCACAGCCTGCGTTTTGGCACGGTCTGACGAACCAGCGGCCGGAACCGCCCCGCCCGCGGCAACGCTTGCGGGAAGAAAACAGCTTGAAATGAGAAGAACGAGCGACGCCGGACCCGTGGCACGCCGAATCGGCATTTTTAGTCCCCTACGCGCCCGGGGCGCTGCATTCCTGTTCACGGTGCCACGGACCACCAGGAATCGACTCTCTACTTGCTGGCAGTCAACGAGGCCAACGGAACCAGCATGTCTTCCTTGCGCATCACCAGGTTGGTCGCGTTCAGTTGGGCTGTCTCAAAGCCATGGCCGTGCGTGATGGCATCGGTCGGGCAGGCTTCCACGCAGTATCCGCAAAAGATGCAGCGATTGTAGTCGATGTTGTACACCTTGGCGTACCGCTCTGATGAGGAGATGCGATTCTCCTCCGTATTCTCGGCAGCCTCAATGTAGATGCAGTTGGCTGGGCATGCAGCAGCGCACAGGAAACAGGCCACGCACTTTTCCAGGCCATTCTCGTCGCGCTGCAGCACATGAGCCCCGCGATACCGGGACTGCAAGACAGCTCCGCGCAAAGGCCCCGGCCCGTCGGGATAGTTTTCGACCTGGGTCGGCTCAAAGATCTCGCGGAAGGTGATGCTCATCCCTTTGGCGATTCCGGCGAGATTGCGCACAATCGACATAGGTCCAGTATACGATGAATGGCCTGGAAGGATCTTATGTGCGTATTGTCCGTCATGGAAGTCCATCCCGGACGTGCATGACGGGACCGTCCTCGTTGCCGACTCCACGGATGGCAAACCCATCGCCGCCAACGGTCCGCTTCAACTCCTCGTTACCGGCGAAAAACGGCCCGCCCGCTCGGTGCGCAATCTTGTCTCAATTCGCGTCGAATCTGCGCAATAGATACACGCTGGATCGTCTGCTCTGCCAGGCCTCAATGCGGATGCTCGTCAGGCTTCTTCGGCTCCGATTTTGGCTGGGCATGCGGCTGCCCGTGTGGCTCCGCATGCGATTCTGGCCTGGCTTGCGCATGCGGCTCAGACCGTGGCGCCGGCGATGCGTGCTCAGGATGTGAAGAAGACGGTGCATGCCGCTGTTCCGTTGCCCTTGTCTGCGAAGCAGAATGCTGCGGCGTGGCGCGATGTTCTGGGGGCGCCGTGATGTGCGATGGGGCTGGCGATCTCGGAGCAGGCGTTGCGTGGTGCTGCTCGGGAGTCCGGTGCTCCGGCATCGCCTGCGGTTTCACTGGTGCAGGACGTGCCGGCGCTCGCGGCCTCGTCATATGGGTCGCGGGTTCGGTGGTATGCCCTGCCTCATTTCGATTCTGCGCAGTTCGGGCAGCACCGCCGTGCGCCGGCTGCGGCGCAACGGGATGCACGTTATGTTCGGCTGCGACGGGGTGTGTGGCTGCAAATTGAGAAGGCCGGCCGTGATTGACTTTGGCGAACTGCTGCCGATCCGCCTTGGCAGACTCGGCTATCTGCCGCTGCGTTGTCATCGCTCGCGCATGGGGTTCGCGCATCGCCGCCAGTTCCTGCGGCCTTGGCCGCACCTGGATGCCGCCCCTTCCGCCGTTGAAGCTTACCTGGTTGTGCTCATGATGCTCGATAGGGTGCGCATAGATGTAGTGCACGCGGGAGCCATTTACGTTATTCACGTCGCGGTTGTAGTCAAAGTGATGGTCGTGCCAGTAGCCGCCCTCGTAACCAAATCCGACATAGCCGAAGCCGTAATCAATCCCGCCATAGAAACCGATATGCGGTCCCCAGTATCCGGGGTAGAACACATACTGATCGTTCGCGTATCCCCAGTAGCCCGGCGTCCACAACGCGCCCTCGTAAGGAGCTTGAACCCAAGCGCCTGGAACCCAGTAATACCCCCCATTCGGGTCGTAGGCCCAGTAACCCGGAGTCCAGAGGTAATCGTCTCCCGGACAGGGCGGCTGATCGTATTCGGGCAACGGCGGAGGTGGCTGCGGCGCAGTGTATTCCGGCTGCTCATATCCCGATTCGTCGTAGCCCTGCCCCTGATCGGACGAAGGATAATATGAGCCGCCATCGTCACCGCTTTGCTGAGAAGACGCATATTCGGGGGCCGCGCCCGTATTTGGAACGCCGGAGGGTTCAGCCGCAGATGTGCCTGAATCTGCCGAGGCTGGCGCAATATTTGCCGCTGCAGGATCTCCAGTCGAATTCTGGTTCGAAGAATTTGGTGCTGCAGGTGCCTGGTTGCTGTGACAACCGACAAAGAACGCCACGACCGCCGATAACAGCGAAAGCCGGCCAAAATGAGCGAAACGAGCCATCTTCGTCATCTCCTCTCAGTTGGATGCCTGCCCCGGGCGTTTGGTACATTGCCGGGAGCGGTTCAAGGCTTGTCGAAAACCCAAACATATGATTCGTAAATTCAACGAGTCAAGGGAGTTCAGTCAAAAGCCGAATTCTACTGGCTCTGATGTGAGGAATGGCTGCCGGGTGGAAGCGATTGGCCTCGGTTATTTGCAGGAGGAATTGAATCCGGCCGGCGATTGAATCTGAGCTTCAAATACTGCTCGCAGAGCGGCGCGTCCTGACCGCGTTCCAGGCCTGTCACTGCATCGTCTGCACGGCAGAGCCGCTGCTTCATGGCGTCAGCCTGCTTGCCGTTGAGTTGCTGGGTGCGTTCGAGCCCGCTCCACGGATCAAGATCGTACTGATACACGTAATCCTCCGAGGGCTGTCTGCCTCCATAATCAAAGTGCTCCCAGGTTCCTACGAGTTCAATGCCATTGGGATCGGCCATTACCGCATAGACCTGGGTCCAGGCAACGCCCGGCGGCGGATGGGCGCTCCACAGATGAATTCCCTGTCCGCCTTTCATCCAGCGAGCCGTCCACATATGTTGCGTCACGTCATAGTGAAAGGAAGTGAAATAGGTGTCCGCCGGACAGTCGCTGCAGTTTTCGTAGAGCACCGCTGGTTCAAGAGGCTTGCCCTCAGCAAAGTGCATCCAGTCCAGCCAGCGCAGATTCACTCCTTTGAATAATGGCGTCACCAGGTGACTCGTCAGAGATACGTTCCAAACTGCGAACGTATCAGCATTTGCCGGAGATTGCGGGGTGGCGCGCAGCGTTGTCACCACGAGCGCCGCGTCATATTCCACGCCAATCTCTCGAATGGCCGTCCATTTTTCAGGCTCCAGCGCGCGCGTCACCCACACCACGACACTCTGGTCTTGCGGTGCATGGAAGTCGACCCAGTAAAAAGCTCCGGAAGGCTGTTGGCCGAAAAGACGGGAGGATGCGGCGAGCGTCGCCAAAACGAAAATGGCGATGAGTCCGCGAGCAATGCCACGCATGAATCTACATATAACAGACCGACCATGCACGCTCAGTTCCGGCTCTGCAATTGAGCCAGGTTCGCCTTCGCCTGAGCGTGGTCGGGTTGCAGTCTCAAAGCGTGTTCAAAATCCGCTCGCGCCGAGGCCGTATTGCCCGTTCTCGCTTCAAGCACTCCGAGATTGTTCCAACCGTCCGGATCATCATCCAGCAGCTTGAGCGCCGTTCGCTGTTCTTCGATCGCCTCGGCAAAGCTTCCCCTAGCCGCCAGAACCTGCGAGATTGCTGAGTGCAGTAGGGGATCATCGGGCTTCATCGGGACGGCTTTTCGCAATGCGTCGAGAGCTTCGCCCAACTGCCCCGTTTGCGCATACGCGCGCGCAAGCTGCTCATACCCATCGACAGAGGGTGGTCCAAG
>Ga0335072_10017741_pt1 | contig 10058 bp, 10 predicted proteins | sample Lox_Sample_21_FD_206725 | JGI IMG/M metagenome (GOLD analysis project Ga0335072, IMG submission 206725) | Soil microbial communities from Loxahatchee National Wildlife Refuge, Florida, United States - Lox_Sample_2.1 | ecosystem: Environmental > Terrestrial > Soil > Wetlands | place: USA...
GCGACAACTTCATCAACACCGTGTTCGCCGTGGTGGTGATCGGCGGCATGGGCTCGATCCTGGGCGCCATCCTCACCGGCTTCGGCCTCGGCGTGATCGAGGGCCTGACCAAGGTGTTCTGGCCCCAGGCCTCCGCCACCGTCGTGTTCCTGGTCATGGTGATCGTATTGCTCACCATGCCGCACGGCCTGTTCGGCAAGAGGGCCTGACATGTTCGGTTTCACCGGCGCCCAATGGAAGTGCTTCCTGCTGCTCGTGGCGCTGATCATCGTCTGCCCGTACGTGCTGTACCCGGTGTTCCTGATGCGCGTGCTGTGCATGGCCCTGTTCGCCTGCGCGTTCAACCTGATGATCGGCTATGTCGGGCTGCTGTCCTTCGGCCACGCGGCGTTCTTCGGCATGGGCGCCTACGTCGCCGCCTGGACCATCAAGTTCTGGCACGTCGACGCGGTCGTCGCGATCGTCCTGGGCGGCCTCACCGGGGCCGCGCTCGGCCTCTGCCTCGGCTACCTGGCGATCCGCCGCTCCGGCATCTACTTCGCCATGATCACGCTGGCGCTGGCGCAGATGGTGTATTTCTTCTGCCTGGAAGCGCCCTTCACCGGCGGCGAGGACGGCATCCAGCAGGTTCCCCGCGGCCATCTGTTCCACGTGATCAACCTGAACGACGACATGGCGATGTACTGGGTCGTCGCCGTGGTGTTCATCGCCGGCTTCCTGCTGATCCACCGCATCATCCACTCGCCGTTCGGCCAGGTGCTGAAAGCCATCCGCGAGAACGAGCCGCGCGCCACCTCGCTCGGCTACCGCACCGATGACTACAAGCTGATCGCGTTCATCCTCTCCAGCATGCTGGCCGGCGTGGCCGGCGGCACCAAGGCGATCGTGTTCGGCATCGCGACCTTGACCGACGTGCACTACTCCACGTCGGGCGAGGTGGTGCTGACGACGCTGCTGGGCGGCCTGGGCACCGTGTTCGGCCCGGTGGTCGGCGCCACGGTGGTGACGGCGATGGAGAATTACCTGGCGCAGTTCGGCTCGTGGGTCACCGTGACGCAGGGCGCGATCTTCGTCATCTGCGTGCTGGCGTTCCGCCGCGGCATCGTGGGCGAGATCGGCGCGGCACTGAAACTCGGCCTCTGACAACACCTCTCCCGTGCTGCGCTATTCGCGCAGCACGGGAGAGGTCGAGGTGCCGAAGGCACCGAGGGTGAGGGGCGCGGTGACGGTGAGAACGAGGGTGGCGGCAAGGACGAGGGTGACGGCAAGGACAAGGGTGGCGGCGATCAGCCGTCCACCACGCCCCGACATCACCGCCCTGTGCCGAGCAGGCACCCCCAGCCTGCGGCCATGGCTTACCCCGAATTGACTTGCGACGCGCCAGACGCCCGCGCCAGCCTGCGACCGGTCCATCACGTGCGGGGGACGTGGCTGGTCCGGAGTGGTGCAGGAGGTGTCATGTTCAAAGGCTTCGTCCTCGGCATCGTGTTCGCCGTCGTGGTGGCCGCCGCCGCCGCGTACGTTACGCTGGTGACCGGCACCGTCCCCGCCGCCGCCAACGGCAGACCGCTGCCCCTGGAGCACTGGGCGGCCCGGACATCGCTGCGCGCGACGCTGGCGCGCGACGCGCCCAAGGGGCCGAACCCGGTCGCCCTGACCGACGCCAACCTGGTGGCCGGCATCGGACTCTACGGCCAGCATTGCGCGATCTGCCATGGCACGGCGCAGGGCGATGCATCCGCCTCGCCGGTGGCAAAAGGCGAGTATCCGGCGCCGCCGCAACTCGCCGCCGACGGCGTGGAGGACGATCCGGAAGGCTGGACCTGGTGGAAAATCGAGCACGGCATCCGCTGGACCGGCATGCCGTCGTGGCAGGACACGCTGACCCCACAGCAGATCTGGACGCTGGCCTTGTTCCTCAAGCACATGGACAAGCTGCCGCCGGCCGCGCAGCAGGCCTGGCAGCAGGTCCGGAACTGACCCGCGGCAGCGCGCATCGCACGGCACGCATCGCGCTATTGCCTGGCCGCTGCTACCCGGTAGTATGCAGGACAGCCGCCGGGTAGGAGCGCCATGAATTTCGACTTCTCCGACGACAGCAAGCTGTTGCGCGAGCAAGCCCAGCGTTTCCTCCGCGAGCACTGTCCGCCCAAGGCGGTGCGCCAGGTGCTGGACGGGCACGCGCCGTATGGCGATGGCCTGTGGCGCGCGATGGCGGAGATGGGCTGGCTGGGCGCCGCGATCCCGGAACGTTACGAAGGCGCGGGCCTGGGCTACGAGGCGCTGTGCGTGCTGGCCGAGGAACTCGGCCGCGTGCTGGCGCCGGTGCCGTTCATCTCCACCGTCTGCCTCGCCGCCGAAGCGATCCTCGCGGCCGGTTCCGAGGCGCAGAAACGCGCGTATCTCCCCAGCCTCGTACGCGGAGAGCAGATTGCGGCGTTCGCACTGGCCGAGGGCGCCGGCGAGCCGCGGGAAGCCGCGATCCGGGCACGCCTGGCCGACGGCAGGATCACCGGCAGCAAATGGCCGGTGCCGGATGGCGGCATCGCGCAATTTGCCGTGGTGGCGGCGCGTGACGCCGCCGGCGTGTCGCTTGCCCTGGTCGATCTGCCTGGCGTGACACGCACGCCGCTGCCGATGGTCGATCCCAGTTGCAATCACGCGAAACTCGAATTCGACAGCGCGCCGGCCGTCCTGCTCGGCGCTGCCGGCCAGGGCTGGGACATCGTGCGCCGCCTGCTCGACCGGGCCGCGATCCTGACCGCCTTCGCGCAGGTCGGCGGCGCCACCGCGAGCCTGGAAATGGCCACCGCCTACGCCAGGGAACGCTTCGCCTTCGGCCGCCCGATCGGCTCGTTCCAGGCGATCAAGCACAAGCTGGCCGATGTCTATGTCGCGACCGAACTGGCGCGATCCAACGCCTATTTCGGTGCCTGGGCATTGTCGGCGGATGCGGCGGAACTGCCGCTCGCCGCCGCCACCGCGCGCGTGTCTGCTTCCGATGCGTTCTTCCTGGCGGCGAAGGAGAACATCCAGGTGCATGGCGGCGCCGGCTTCACCTGGGATTACGACTGTCATCTGTTCTATCGCCGCGCCAAGCTGCTGGCGCTGTCGCTGGGCAGCCAGCGGTATTGGAAGGATCGCGTCGTGGCCGAACTCGAAACGCGCAACGCCGCGTGATCGAACGAGCATGGGCGCACCATCATGACTCACCGCGCATCGTCCGTGTGGCAGGCAGGGTTCGAAAGACTCACTACAAAGACACCGAGACACCAAGGATTCACGGCGCAGCCTGCCGGCCGCAACCAAATTTCCAGACACGAGGCCAATGCCGGTCAATTCGCGAGGGAGCCGCAGAAGATCGGGTCGGTACGAGACATCTGTGTGCATCTGTGTTCATCTGCGGCAAACCTTGCTTCGCCGCCGGCCTGGATGGGATGCGGAAGGATGCGGAGCCGTTCGTGCAACGTGCAGCCCAGAATAGTTTTGCCGCAGATGAACGCAGATGCACGCAGATATTTCCGTGCTGTTGGCAGCTTCGGGGGCACCTCGCGGACCAGTGGTAAATCTGTGCGGGCCACGGCGCGTCTGGTCGTTAGGGCCCGTGGGAGAATGAACGAGTCGATGGCGCGCCGACCGGCGCCTCCCGCGTCATGGTGCGCGCAGGCGCACCATTCACGACTTTGCAGCGTCCAGCGTGGAAATCGTGGATGGCGGCCCTTCGCCCGCCATGACGATGTACGCCTGGCCGTCGCTCCAGATGAAGCACTTATTTGCCCACGAACCCTTGGCTGTGCAGAACAGAATCGCGGCGTGCTGGCCTTTGTGTCTTGGTGTCTTTGTGGTGAATCTATAACCGGCCCGGGCGAGACCGTGCCACCGGCGTTGGCGCATGACCGCGCTGCCGGTCGCAACACGCAGCACGCCCGTTCTAAATTGGCGACAGGAGAGCGTCATGGACTTTGACGATACCCCGGAAGAAGCCGCGTTCCGTGCCGAGGCGCGCGCGTTCCTCGACGCCAACGCGGCACGCAAGCAGCGCAACCTGGGTGCGCATCGCTACGGCGATACCGATGCCGCGGATGTGCTTCGCGCCAAGGCATGGCAGGCCAAGAAGGCGGATGCGGGGTTCGCCGGCATCACCTGGGCGAAGGAATGGGGCGGCCGCGGCGGCACGCCGATGCAGCAGATCATCTGGAACCAGGAGGAGGCGGAATACGACGTCCCGCCCAACATCTTCCTGATCGGCCTGGGGATGTGCATCCCCACCATGATCGCCTATGCCAGGCCGGAACAATTGCAGCGCTATGTGCGCCCTGCCCTGCGCGGCGATGAAATCTGGTGCCAGTTGTTTTCCGAACCCTCGGGCGGATCGGACGTCGCCGGCCTGCGCACGCGGGCGGAGAAGCGCGGCGACGAGTGGGTGGTGAATGGCCAGAAGATCTGGACATCGGGCGCGCATTATTCGAAATACGGCCTGTTGCTGACTCGCAGCGATCCGAACACGCCGAAGCATGCCGGGTTGACGGCGTTCTTCATCGACATGCACGCGCCGGGGGTGGAGGTGCGGCCGATCCACCAGATGTCCGGGGCGTCAAATTTCAACGAAGTGTTCTTCACCGATCTGCGCATTCCCGATGCGCAGCGCCTGGGTGCGCCGGGAGCAGGGTGGAAGGTTGCGATCACCACGCTGATGAATGAACGGTTGGCGGCGAGCGAAAATCGCCGCCCGGACATGCAGGATTTGATCGAGCTGGCACGCGCGGTGGAAATCGATGGCCGTCCGGCGATCGCCGATCCGGCGGTGCGTGAGCGCATTGCCGAATGGCACGCGCAGAATGCCGGGCTGACCTATACGCGGTTCCGCGTGTTGACCGCGCTGTCGCGCGGGCAGACGCCCGGGCCGGAGAATTCGATCTTCAAGCTGGTGAATGCCAGCAAGCAGCAGGCGGTTTCCGCGTTCGGCATGGATTTGCTGGGGATGGCGGGGGGCGTGATCGATCCCGAGTTGGCACCGATGCACGCGATGTTCCAGGACTCGCTGCTTTCGGCGCCAGGGATGCGGATCGCGGGCGGAACGGATGAGATCCTGCGGAATATCATCGCGGAGCGGGTGCTCGGGCTGCCGGGCGACGTGCGGGTGGACAAGGATGTTGCGTTCAATCAACTGCCGGGCGGGAGGTGAGTTCACGTGGCCCGCGCTGGGCGGGAGATAGGCTAACCTCGCCCGCGCTGGGCGCGGGTGGTGCGTTCACCTCGCCCGCGCTGGGCGCGGGTGGTGCGTTCACCTCGCCCGCGCTGGGCGGGGAAGGTGATTTAACCTCGCCCGCGCTGCGCGCGGGAGAGGTCGAGACGCGTCAGCGTCGAGGGAGAGGGTGATCGGGTCGGTACGCGATAAGCAACATGCCCGCGCGGGCCCCTCACCCTCGCTGCTTCGCAGCTCGCGTTGATCCGCTTCGCGGCTCAACCCCATTTCATGGGAGAGGTCAGGGAAGTTCAAAGGGAGAGGTTAGGGAAGTTCGATGGGAGAGATGAGGTAATGCGTACACTTCGCGGCAAGACCGCCATCGTCGGCATCGGCGAGACCACCTATTACCGCCACGGCCAATCGCCGGACGCGGAGTTCAAACTCGCACTGATGGCGATCGTGAATGCCTGCAAGGATGCCGGCATCAGCCCGCACGACATCGACGGCTTCGCCTCCTACGGCAACGACCGCAGCGACGCCGCCCGGCTCGCCGCGGCGCTCGGCATCAAGGAGCTGCGCTTTTCCAACATGTTCTGGGGCGGCGGCGGCGGCGGCGTGTGCGGCGCGGTCGGCAATGCCGCGGCGGCGGTTGCGACCGGCATGGCGGATTGCGTCGTTGCGTTCCGCTCGCTGGCACAGGGCCAGTTCGCGCGCTACGGCCGCGGCTCCGGCGCGCCGCTGGCCGGCGGCGACGACCAGTTCCTGTTTCCCTACGGCCTGATGTCGCCGGCGCAGCGCTTCGCCATGAAGGTGACGCGCTTCATGCACGACCATGGCATCCGCCAGGAGGCGCTGCGCGCGATCTCGCTCGCCTGCTATCGCCACGCGCAGAACAATCCCAATGCCGTCATGCGCGGCCGCCCGCTGGACGCAGCGAAATACGACGACTCGCGCTGGATCATCGAGCCGTTCTTCCACCTCTACGATTGCTGCCAGGAAAACGACGGCGCCGCCGCGGTGATCGTGGTGCCCGCGGAACGCGCGCGCGATTTCCCGCACAAGCCATCCTACGTACTCGCCTGCGCCCAGGGCTGCGACCACCGCAGCGCCGCGCCGGTGCACAACATGCCGAACTATCCCAGCTCGCACTTCGCCCTGCTCGCGCCGCGGCTCTACGACATGGCGGAGCTGACGCCGGCCGACATGGGCATCGTGCAATGCTACGAAAACTTCACCGGTGGCGTGCTGATGAGCCTGGTGGAACACGGCCTGGTGCGCGCCGAGGACGCCAACGAGTTCCTCACCCCCGAAAACCTCTACGCCCCCGATGGCCGCATGCCGCTGAACACGAGCGGCGGCAATCTCGCCGAATGCTACATGCACGGGCTGGAACTGGTGAACGAATCGGTGCGCCAGATTCGCGGCACCGCGATCAACCAGGTGAAGCGCAACGATGCCGCCATCATCATCGGCGGCCCGATGGTCACGCCCGTCAGTTCGTTGATTCTCGGTTCGGAGGCCGTGCTATGAGCGATTTCTATCTGCCGGAAGGCCTGGCCCTGCCGAATGTCGGCGATCCGCTGAGCGCGCCCTATTGGGAAGCGGCACGGGGGAAAAAACTGCGGATTCAAAAATGCCGCGGCTGCGGCGCCTGGCAATGGGGCCCGGAATGGATCTGCCACCGCTGCCACGCCTTCGACCTGGCCTGGGAAGACGTGGCGGGCGAAGGCCGCATCTACAGCTATCAGCGCCCGCATCATCCGGTGCATCCCGCGCTGAACGGGCACGGCCCCTATATCGTGGTGCTGGTCGAACTTCCGCACGCCGGCAACGTGCGCATGGTCGGCAATTTGCTGGGCGATCCGCGGCAAACGGTGCGCATCGGCGCGCCGGTGCAGGCCGTGTTCGAACCGCATGATGCCGCCGATCCGCCGTTCACGCTGGTGCAATGGCGGGTCGGCGCGGCGTGATCGCGGCGCCATTCGCGCACGTGCTATTGCGAGGAGCGAAGCGACAAAGCAACCACGCTCGGACCCACATTCGGGTCATGGGTGCGACTTCATGACCGGGGTTGCTACGTCGCTCCGCTCCCCGCATGTGTGGGATGCACGTGCGCCCCATGCGCCGCCCCATGCGCCGCCCCATGCGCCGCCCCATGCGCCGCCCTGTGCGCCGCCTCATGCGCCGCGCCATGCGCCGCCCCGTGGGCGGCCCCGCGGCGTGGCTCACGCGTCGGTCCAGATGACCCGCATCCTCTCGCCTTGCGGCTTGGCCTCGATGCGCTTCAGCTTCGTCCGGTCGCCCTTGTGCGTGATCAGCGTCATTTCGCACTCGCGGAAGACTTCCCAATAATGGCGGCAGGTAATGTCGAACGCCGTGCCCGGCTTCAGGTACAGCTCCCACTCCGCCTCGCCGCACCAGACGTTGGTGTTGCGGTCCGTTTCTGGATCGCACTTGTCCAGCTCGCGACGCAGGTCATTGTACGACCGGCAGAGCTTCTCGCGGCTCTTGCGGCCGGTTTCCTGCCGGTTGACCAGCACCGACCAGTGATGCCCCTTCATCCGCCGCGCGGCCTTCCAGGTCTTGTTCTGCATGGTGTTGGCCAGGATGAAGTTGATTCCCAGTTTCAGGTTGTCGGCGAAGCCGATATGCGCGGGCATGGCGAACTCTCCCTTGGCGAAGTTGTTTCGTGGTGACGGACGCACCTTGCCCGCCCGCCCTGCCTGCTGTCGCTGTGATCGCGGTTTAATTGTTGCTAAGGGTTCCAAATCGGCGCGAAAAAGGCCGCCCGACCCCGCCGTGGCAAGATGAGGTGATGGACCAGTTTCACAGCTTCCAGTTCGCCGGATTCCGCTTTTCCGGGCGGCGCAGGGAACTGGCATGCGATGGCACGGTCGTGCCGCTCGGTTCCCGTGCCCTCGATATCCTCGGCGAATTGCTGCGCCACGCCGGACAGACCGTCGGCAAGGATGAATTGATGCGCGCCGTCTGGCCGGACCGTGTCGTGGAAGAAGGCAACCTTACCGTGCACCTCTCCGCGCTGCGTCGCGCGTTGGGCGAAAACGGCACCGGGCGATTTATCCAAACCGAAACTGGCCGTGGCTACCGCTTCGTCGAGCCCGTGACGGTGGTGGCCGACGCCGATGCGCGGTCCGCGCCGCCGCCTGTCCCCTCACCCGCACGTCCCGAGCCGGCCGTCGCGCCGCGCCAGGACAAACCCTCGATCGCAGCCCTGCCGTTCGACAATCTGAGCGGCGATCCCGATCAGACCTGGTTCGCCGACGGCATGGTCGAGGATATCATCACCGAACTCTCGCGCTTCCGCTCGCTGTTTGTCGTGGCGCGCAATTCCAGCTTTTCCTACCGCGGCAAAAGGGTGGACATCCGTACCGTCGGCGCCGAACTGGGCGTGCGCTACGTGCTGGAGGGCAGCGTTCGCGGCAGCAAGTCGCGCGTGCGGGTCACCGCCCAGTTGATCGAGGCCGAAAGCGGCGGCCATGTCTGGGCGGAACGCTATGATCGCGACATATCCGACATGTTCGCGGTGCAGGACGAAATCACCCGCGCCGTGGTCGGCGCAATCGAACCGGCCTTGTTCGCCGCCGAGCGCCAGCGCGTCGGCCGCCTGCCGCCGGGCAGCATGGACGCGTGGGAAGCCTGCCATCGCGGCATGTGGTTGCTCGACCGCATCGAGCCTGCCGCCACCGCCGCCGCGCGCGAATGGTTCGAACGCGCGATCGCGCTGGATCCTGAATTGGCCGTGCCGCACGCCGGCCTGGTGATCGCGTATTGGCACGAGTTCTATTACCACCGCACGCGTGACCATGCCGATACCGTGGCACGTGGCCGGCGTCACGCGGCGCGTGCGCTCGAACTCGATCCCAACGATGCCGCCTGCTACACGGCGATGGCCTGGGCGGAGCATCTGTCGCATGATCATGCCGGCACCGTGGCACGTACGGACCAGGCGATCGCGCTCAATCCCAATTACGTCGATGCGTATCGCGCCCGCACCCTGGGGCTGGTCTGGCTGGAACGCGTCGCCGATGCGCGCGCGGCGGCTATGGAGGCACTGCGCCTCGATCCGCGCGGCTCGCGCGCCTGGATCACGCTGCAAGGGCTGGTGGCCATCTGCTATCTGTCAGGCGATTACGAAACCGCGGTCGAATTCGGCCTGAAGGCCATGGACGTGCGGCCGGTCGAGGTGGTGCATCGCTGGCTGATCGCCGCCTATGGTCAGCTTGGCCGCGTCGAGGAGGCGCAGGCCCTCATGCGGCGCCCCGGACTGTTCAACGGCATGCCGTTCGACGAGTACGCCCGCTCGCGGGCGCCGGGCTACGCGCAACTGATGCAGGGACTGCGGCTGGCCGGTTGGAACGGCTGACGCGCGGGACGGCCGGCGGAACGCTACCGCTGATTGCCGAAGATATTGCTCAGGATCGCGCCCGCCGCGCCGGCCTCCACCGACTGCGCCGGCGGCACTTCGCGCTGCGCCCCGAGATACGGCGACAGCGCATGCGCCAGGTTCGGCATGGTCAGCGTCTGCAGCCAGATGCGACCCGGACCGGTGAGCTGCACCAGGAACAATCCGTCGCCGCCGAACAGGGCGTTGGAGATGCCGCGGATGGTGGTGATGTCGAACGCGACGCTTTCGTCGAACATGCCGACATGGCCGGGATGCACCAGCAGCGATTCGCCGGCGGCCAGTTCGTGGCTGACGATCTCGCCGCCGAGTTCGATCCATGCGGTGGCCGTGCCGGTGACGCGTTGCAGGATGAAGCCCTCGCCGCCGAAGATGCCGGCCCCCAGCGAGCGTTGCAGGGCCGCGTTCACCTCCACCCCGAGCGTGCCGCACAGGAAGCCATGCCGG
>Ga0335072_10017744_pt1 | contig 10057 bp, 17 predicted proteins | sample Lox_Sample_21_FD_206725 | JGI IMG/M metagenome (GOLD analysis project Ga0335072, IMG submission 206725) | Soil microbial communities from Loxahatchee National Wildlife Refuge, Florida, United States - Lox_Sample_2.1 | ecosystem: Environmental > Terrestrial > Soil > Wetlands | place: USA...
AACCTCGCGCGCTTTCCCCGAGCCGTAGCCCACCACCCCCGCTCCAGGATCGCCCACCACCACCAGCGCCGCAAACGACATATTCTTGCCGCCCTTCACGACTTTGGTCACGCGGTTGATCGCCACCACCTGATCCTTCAGGTTGTACTGCCCCGCATCGATCTTCTTTTTCAGTGTCGCCATGTATTCCCTTCAATCCCTGTTTCAGTCAACGGTTCCCGATTGGCTGTTGCCTGTTGGCTATTCCCTAGAATTCCAGTCCCGCTTCGCGTGCCGCGTCCGCCAGCGCCTTCACGCGCCCGTGATACAGATAGCCGCCGCGATCGAACACCACTTTCGTGATGCCCTTTTCCTTCGCGCGCTCGGCCACCAGCTTCCCGATCTCCTTCGCCGCCGCCACATTGCCGCCGGTCTTCGCCTTCGACGCCACCGTCGACGCGGAAACCACGGTCACGCCGTGGCTGTCGTCGATCACCTGCGCGTAGATGTGGTTCAGCGAACGGTAAATGTTCAGCCGCGGCCGCTCCGAAGTCCCCACCATCTTGCGGCGAATGCGTGTGTGCACGCGCTGCCGAATCTCGTTTCTCTTCCTCTGTGGAATCATCCTTCTTTTTCCTTCCTAACAGCGAAGCTGCCTTGCAGCCTCGTTCGGTCTGCTTAGTCTCCAGTTCTCAGTCCTCAGTCCCTTTCGCCTTTGCTGAGAACTGGCGACTATATCTAACAACTACTTGGCGCCCGTCTTGCCGACCTTCTTCTTCAGCCGCTCATCGGAGTAGCGGACGCCCTTGTTCTTGTACGGATCGGGCTTGCGCAGCGCGCGCATGTCTGCCGCAACCTGTCCCACCTGCTGGCGATTCACACCGCTGATCGTCACCCGCGTCTGCTTCGGATCAATCGTCGCCGTAACCCCGGTCGGCAGGGGAAATTCAATCGGGTGCGAGTAGCCCAGCGTGAACACCACCGTGTTCTTGCCCTTCAGCTCCGCGCGGTAGCCGATTCCCACGATGTCCAGATCCTTCGACCAGCCCCTGGTCACGCCTTCCACCGCATTCGATACCAGCGCGCGCGCCAGTCCGTGGATCGCCGCCTGCGCGTCGTTCTCCCGCATCGCGTTCAGATGGCCGTCCTTCTGCTCGATCCTGATTCCATCCGGAATCCACTGCACCATCTTGCCCTTCGGGCCTTCCACCGTCACCACGTTGCCCTGCACGGAGTACTTCACGCCCTGCGGCAGCGCAATCGGCTTCTTCCCAATCCTCGACATCGTTTCCATCCTTCATGGCTTGCGAGTCCCGGCGTTACTCTGCCGTTCCACTGCAGCCTGCTGCCGGACTTCCGGCGGCCTTTTCGCTTTTAGCCTTAGCCAGAAGCTAGTAGCTGACAGCGCGTCTCACCAGACTTCGCACAGCAGTTCGCCGCCCACGCCTTCCCTGCGCGCCTGGCGTCCGGTCATCACGCCCCGCGGCGTGGTGAGAATACTGATGCCCAGCCCGCCCTGGACCCGGCGAATCTCGTCGCGGCCGATATAAACGCGGCAGCCAGGACGCGAAACGCGCTCCAGATCCCGAATCGCCGCCTCGTTGTTCGCGCCGTATTTCAGATACACCCGCAGCACCGGGCGCCCATTCTCCTCGGTCGTCTTGAAGTTCGAGATGTAGCCCTCTTCTTTGAGAATGCGGGCAATCTCCGCCTTCAGCTTCGAGGCCGGAACATCGAGCTTCTGGTGACGCGCACGAATCGAATTGCGAATCCGCGTCAGAAAATCCGCTACCGGATCGGTCAAACTCATCGTTTCTCCTTCATTCCCCGTTCGCTCCGCCCTGTCGTGCACCGCCTGGGCCGAGAACCAGCGGAAATGTCTCCTGGCTTCGGACCTGTTGGCCGTTTGCCGAATCTGTTTTGCGCCCCGCCCCGGGTGCCCCACGCTTGTGCGCGCACTTTTCGCGCACAGGGTGGGCTCACCAGGAAGACTTGACCACGCCTGGAATTTCGCCCCGCAGCGCCAGCCCGCGGAAGCACAACCGGCATACGCCGAACTTCCGCAGAAACGCCCGCGGCCGTCCGCACAGCTTGCAGCGGTTATGCTGCCGGCTCTTGAACTTCGGCTTCCGTGCGTCCTTCACTCGTTTTGCAGTTGTCGCCATCTCTCTCTGTTCCCTTCAATCCTTACGCCGTCTGCCGGAACGGCATCCCGAATTGCCGCAGCAGCGCCCGCGCCGAGTTATCGTCCCGAGCCGACGTCACTATCGTGATGTTCATGCCCTTCAGCTTCTCCACCTTCGCGTAGTCGATCTCCGGGAAGATCAGCTGATCGCGAATGCCCAGCGTGTAGTTGCCGCGCCCGTCAAAACTCTTCGTCGACACCCCGCGAAAGTCGCGCACGCGCGGCAGCGCCACGGAAATCAACCGGTCCAGGAACTCGTACATGGTGTCCCCGCGCAGCGTCACCATCGCCCCGATGGGCATGTTCTCGCGCACCTTGAAGGCCGCGATGGACTTCTTCGCCCGTGTCGTCACCGGCTTCTGCCCGGCAATGGCCGCCAGGTCGCCAGCCAGCGGGTCCAGCATCTTCGAATTCTGCGTCGCCTCGCCCAGTCCCATATTCAGGACGATCTTTTCCAGCCGCGGCACCGCCATCGCGTTCTCGAGGTTCAGCTCCTTCTGCAGAGCGCCCTTGATTTCCTTGTGATACTTCTCTCTCAGTCTCGCTGCCATTTCTCTCTTCCAGTTCCCTTTCCGGTCTCGGGGTGGCTCAGTACCGTATACCGTTGCGGAAAGCGTCAGTCTTTCCTTGTGACCCGTCCTGCGCCGGAGGCGCGTCCGCCCGTGCGGCTAGGACTTTTTCTTCGCGGCAATTGTTCCGCCGCACTTCTTACAGATCCTCACCTTCACGTCACCCTCGAACTTGTGTCCCACCCGTGTCGGCTGGTTGCAGCTCGGGCAAACCAGCATCACATTCGATCGGTGAATCGACGCTTCCTGCTCGGCGATGCCGCCCTTGATCCGGCGCTGCGGATTCTCTTTCAGGTGCTTCTTGACCACGTGCACGTGCTCCACCAGCAGCCGTCCGGTGTCGGGAAACACCCGCAGCACGCGCCCCTTCTTGTCGCGATCGCTGCCCGCGATCACCTGCACCGTGTCGTTCCGCTGAATATCCAAACCCGCCATAATCTCCGTCCTCTGTTACCCGTTACCCGTCACCGTTCTCTGCAGCCTGGCTTCAGAGAACCTCAGGAGCCAGGCTCACAATCTTCAAAAACTTCTTCTCCCGCAACTCGCGCGCGACCGGACCGAACACGCGCGTGCCCACCGGCTCGCCCACGTCGTTGATCAGCACGGCTGCGTTTGTGTCGAAGCGGATATACGTCCCGTCGCGACGCCGTGTTTCCTTGCGGGTTCGAACCACCACCGCCTTCACCACTTTGCCCTTCTTCACCTGTCCATCCGGCGAAGCTTCCTTCACAGCCGCGGTGATCACGTCGCCCAGCCCCGCCTTCAGTCCGCTCGCGCCGCCCAGAGGCAGAATCATCTGCAGCTTGCGCGCGCCGGAGTTATCGGCGACCTCGAGCATCGTTCTCATCTGCACTGCCATGGTCTTCTCTCCTTGTTCCCGTCGCGGTCTGCTTGCCGCGATCTTGCCCTCAGATTCCTGAGGAATGCATCCCGCGCGTCTACTGCTCCGCGCTGATTCCTGCCGCCGCTTCGGCTTCCTGGACCTGCGCCAGCGCCGACCGCCGGATGATCTCTTCCAGATTCCACCGCTTCAGCTTGCTCAGCGGCCGCGTCTCCCGGATGCGCACCACATCGCCCACCCGTGCCGTGTTCTTCTCATCGTGCGCGTAGAACTTGCGGTTGCTCTTCACGATGCGCTTGTACTTCGGGTGCGCCTTGCGCATCTCCACTTCGACCACGATGGTCTTCTGCATCTTCGTCGAGACCACCTGCCCGACCTTCTCATTACGCCGTGATGCCCGTTCTGCCGCCGGCTGCGTTGTGTTTTCCGTTGCGCTCATCTCGTTAACCCTTCTTCACGCTGCTCGACCGCGCAGCCCTCTTCTTGTTCGCCGAAGGCTTCGCCGTCGACCTCCGCGCCGCCGAGGAGCGTCCGCTCGCCTTGTGCGCGCTCTTCTTCGCCGCCTTCTTCCTCGCCGGCTTCACCGTTCTCTTCTTCACGTGCTTTGCCGGGGTCGCCTCGGGCGTCGATTCAGCCTTGTGCGTCGCGCCGTGCACTCCCAGCTCACGCTCGCGGGTGATGGTATTGATCCGCGCGATGTCCTTCTTCAGCTCGCGCAGCTTCTTCACGCCCTCGGTCTGCCCCAGCTTCATCTGAAACCGCAGCCGAAACAGCGACTCCGACGCCTTGCGGCCCTCGAGCGCCAGCTCCTCGTCGCTCAGGTTTCGAATCTTCTCCACTTCCATCGTTGCTCTTTTCTCCGGCTGGACCCAGTACCAGGATCCCACCCGTATCTCAAACTGTGCTAAGCGTTCCAGTTCTGCCAATAACCGCTCCTACTTCACCGCGGCGGCCACCTTCACATCGTGCCGCTGTACAAATTTCGTTTTCAGCGGCAGCTTGTGCGCCGCCAGCCGCATTGCTTCCTGGGCCAGATCCGGGGTTACGCCTTCCATCTCGAAGAGGATCCGCCCCGGACGCACCACCGCGACCCAGTGATCCGGCGCGCCCTTGCCTTTGCCCATACGGGTTTCGGCCGGCTTCTTGGTCACCGGCTTATCCGGAAACAGCCGCAGCCAGATCTTGCCGCCGCGCTTGATGAAGCGCGTCATCGCCACGCGGCTGGCCTCAATCTGCCGATCGGTGATGTAACCGCACTCCATCACCTTCAGCCCGAAGTCGCCGAACGACAGCTCGCTCCCGCGCCACGCCTTCCCGCGCATGCGCCCGCGCTGCTGTTTGCGGTACTTCACTTTCTTTGGCATCAACATATGTAGTCCCCAGTTCTTAGTCTCCAGTTATTAGTCACCCCAGGCCCCTGTGGACTGAGGACTGGAGACTGGTAACTCTAAAACACGCTGGTGCCCACCGCGGTCTGCGGCTCGCGCCGCCTCTGCTGATAAACATCGCCGCGATAGATCCACGTCTTCACGCCGATCACGCCGTAGGTCGTACGGGCTTCGGCAAATCCATAGTCAATATCCGCGCGCAGCGTGTGCAGCGGCAGCCGCCCCTGCAGATACCACTCCGACCGCGCAATTTCATTTCCGTTCAGCCGACCGCTCACGCGCACCTTGATGCCCTTGCATCCGAAGCGCAGTGCCGAATCCACTGCCTTGCGCATCGCGCGCCGGAAGCCAACCCGCTTCTCCAGCTGCAGCGCGATATTCTCCGCCACCAGCTGCGCGTCCAGCTCCGGCTTGTTCACCTCGAGAATGTCGATGAACACGTCGCGGTTGGTCCGCTTCTGCAGCTCGCCCTTCAGCTTCTCGATCTCGGCGCCCTTGCGTCCGATCACGATACCCGGACGCGCCGTGCGGATCATCAGCCGCAGCTTGTTCCCGGGCCGTTCCACTTCCACCGAGCTCACCCCGGCCGCCTTCAGCTTCTCCTTCAGCTCGCGCTTCAGGTGAACGTCTTCGACCAGCAGCTTGTCGTAATCCCGGCTGACAAACCACCGCGACCGCCACGGCTTGTTGATTCCGATCCGGAATCCGTAAGGATGGACTTTCTGTCCCATAATCTCCTCGCCTACTTCTTCTTCGCGGGCTTCTTTGCCGCAGTTTTCTTCGCCGGCTTATGCGCAGCCTTCTTCGCTGCTGCCTTTTTCGCCGGAGCTTTCTTTCCAGCTGTCTTCTTTGCAGCCGCCTTCACCGGCTCCGCTGCCGATTCTTCTTCCACCCGATGCACCAGCCCATCGGCATGCGCGCGCTCGGCCAGAGCAATGGCGATATGCGACAGCCGCCGCTGATACCGATACGCGCGTCCCATGGGAGCCGGCCGGATCCGCTTCATGCGCGGTCCCTCATTCGCGACCGCGGTTTTCACGTACAGGCTGTCCACGTCCACGTCGAGCCCCTGCTCCTGGCTCAGGTGGTTGGCGTTCTGCAACGCCGAACGCAGCACCTTTTCCACCATCGGAGCCACCGCCTTCTTCGTGAAGGCCACCGTGTTCAGCGCCTCTTCAACGCCGCGTCCCTTGATCAGGTCGAGCACCAGCCGCGCCTTCTGCGGGGATACCCGCTGGAACCGCGCCTCTGCCCGAAACTCTCTCGTCTGTGCTTCCATTCGTTACTCCGAACCTTCCCAATCCGTTCCTGGCTACCGGCTACTGCCTGCCGGCTCCGGGCTGCTTTACCTCGGCTTCGCTACCGTCTCGGTCGCCGCGGCCTTCACCGAGTGGCCCTTGAACTGACGGGTGGCGGCAAACTCGCCCAGCTTGTGCCCCACCATGTTTTCGGTCACATACACCGGGACAAATTTCTTGCCGTTGTGCACCGCGATCGTGTGACCCACCATCTCCGGATGGATCGTCGAGCGCCGCGACCAGGTGCGAACGACCTTCTTATCGTTCGACCGGTTCATCACTTCGATCTTCACCATCAGGTGCGTATCCACAAACGCGCCTTTTTTCGTCGACCTTGCCATCTCTGATCCTCTTCAGTTCCGGCTAGCGGCTAATAGCTAGCAGCTAACAGCTGTCCTACTTATTTCTCCGCGACACGATGAACGCATCGGTACGCTTGTTGTTCCGCGTCTTGTATCCACGAGTCGGCTGACCCCACGGCGTTACCGGATGCCGCCCGCCCGACGTCTTGCCTTCGCCGCCGCCATGCGGATGATCCACCGGATTCATCGTGACACCGCGGTTCGTGGGCCGAATGCCCATCCAGCGCTTGCGCCCCGCTTTGCCGATCGAGACGTTCTCGTGATCCGTGTTCCCCACCTGCCCAATCGTGGCCATGCAGTCGATCAGCACGCGGCGCGTTTCGCCGGAAGGGAGCTTCAGCAGCGCGTAATCGCCTTCCTTGGCGACCAGCTGCGCGCTGGCCCCCGCCGACCGCACCATCTGCGCGCCCTTACCCGGCCGCAGCTCCACATTGTGCACCGTGGTGCCGGCGGGGATATTCTTCAGCGGCAGCGCGTTGCCCACGAGGATGTCCGCGTCCGGCCCGCTCATGATCTTCTGGCCCACCTTCAGCCCCACCGGCTGCAGGATGTACCGCTTCTCCCCATCGGCGTAGCTGATCAGCGCAATGCGCGACGAGCGGTTTGGATCGTACTCGATGGTCGCCACCGTGCCCGGAACGCCATACTTCTCGCGCTTGAAGTCGATCAGGCGCAGCTTCTGCTTGTGGCCGCCGCCGTGATGACGAATGGTCAGGTCGCCCGAGTTGCGCCGCCCGCCCGTCCTCAGCTTGTTGACCAGCAGTGGCTTGTACGGCTTATCCGTCGTGATCTCATCCCGCACCAGCGTCGTCTGAAACCGCAGCGTCGGTGTAATCGGTCTGTATGTCTTAATCGGCATCTTCTTTTTCTCTCTGCCCACTGAGCCCTGTGCTCTGAGCCCTGTACTACAGGTTGTTCACGTAATCCGGCATCTTCTCGCCTGCCTTCAGCCTTACGTAGGCCTTCTTCCAGTCAGGACGATGGCCGACAAACTTGCCTCGCCGGCGTTCCTTGCCCACCATGTTCGCGGTGCGCACGGCACGCACCTTCACCTTGAACAGCGCTTCGACCGCCTGCTTCACTTCGGTCTTGGTCGCATCCGCGGCTACTTCAAACACCAGCGTGCTTTCGGTCTCTTTCACACCGAGAGCCTTCTCGGTGATCATCGGCCGCTTGATCACGGTATACGTCGACGGCATCAGGCCACCGCCTTTCCGGCCTCGGATTTACGACCCCGGGGCACCGATTTCTTCAGGGAATCCTGCAGCTTCTCCAGCGCCGGACGCGAGATAATCACGCGCTCCGACCGCAGCAGGTCATAAGGATGGACTTCGTTGTTCAGCATTACGTCGACGCCCGCCAGGTTCCGCGCGCCCTTCTGCAGGTTCGGCCCCAGGCTCGCGCCGCTCTCGATCAGCAGCGCGGTCTTCTTTGCTTCCAGCTTGTCCAGCGCCGCGCGATACAGCTTGGTCTTCGGCTCTTTCGCTTCGAGCGACTCGACCACGATCAGCTTGCCATCGGCCAGCTTCACTGCCAGCGCCGACCGCAGTGCGCCCAGCAGCTTCTTCTTCGGGAACGCATAGGCATGCGAATGGGGAACCGGCCCGTGGACGGTGCCGCCATGCCGCCACAGGGGCGACCGGATCGACCCGATGCGCGCCCGGCCCGTGCCCTTCTGCTTCCACAGCTTCTTGCCCGACCCGGAGACCAGCTTCCGGTTCTTCGTTGCAGCCGTACCCTGACGCTGAGCGGCGCGGTAGTGTTTCACCGCCTCCCACAGCAACGCCTCGTTCACCTGCCCGAAGACCTCCTCGGCCAGCTCCAGCGAGCCGACCTTCCTGCCTCCGAGATCCACTACGTCAATGTTCGCCATCGTCGTAACTCTTTCCAACTCTCGTTACCGGGCCAACCAGCCAGTCAGCCCTTTGGGTCAGCCAGTCAGCGAAACGGGATGCATTTAGCTGACTTGCCGGCTTGCTAACGGCGCACAGGCGCCGCTAACTCGCTATTTCTTCTTGCCTGCCGCCTTCTTCGAAGCCTTCAGCGGATCGACCGTGCCCGCGCCCGCAAATCCGCGGCGCTCGCGCGGCGGAGCCTTCGCCTTCGTGATCAGCACATAGCCGTCGCGAGGACCCGGCACTGCGCCTTCCACCATGATCAGGTTCTCGTCGAGATCGATGCCGCGAATGCGCAGATTGCGCACCGTCACCCGGTCCACGCCCATGTGCCCCGGCATGCGCTGCCCGGGAAACACGCGCGACGGAAACGACGACGCGCCAATCGAGCCCTGCACCTGGAACATGTGCCCGTGCGACTTCGGACCGCCGCCGAAATGATGCCGGCGCACCACGCCCGCAAACCCGCGCCCCTTGCTGGTGCCCGTCACATCGACATACTTCTCGTCGGAGAAGATGTCCACCAGCACGCGATCGCCGGCCTTCACACCATCGCTTGCCGCTTCACCCTCGGCACCGCTCGTCTTCGCAGCCTCAATCGCGACTTCCTTTTGCAACTTCACCGGCGCCACGTTGGTCTTCGCGAAGTGACCCGCCTGCGGCCTGGTCACCTTGTGTGCCTTGACAAACTCCACCAGGCCGATCTGCGCCGCATCGTATCCATCTTTCGTCGCGGTCTTCAGCTGCGTCACCACACAGGGGCCGGCCTGCAGCACGGTGATCGGGTGCACTTCACCCTTCTCATCGAACACCTGCGTCATCCCGATCTTCCTGCCTAAAATCCCGTTCACTGGCATCTTCTTTTCTCTCCCTCATCATGCGCTGCGTCGAGCACCGCACTGCCGGCACTTCCAGTTTTTAGTGATCAGTCCCCAGTCGCCAGTTAGCCTGCCCCCAACTGGGGACCGGAGACTGGCAACTGACGACTACTTCTCGAACGCCTTAATCTCCACATCCACACCGGCCGGCAGATCCAGCTTCATGAGCGCGTCCACCGTCTGCTGCGTCGGTTCCAGGATGTCGATCAGCCGCTTGTGCGTGCGAATCTCGAACGCCTCGCGCGACTTCTTGTCCACGTGCGGCGAACGCAGCACGCAGTACTTGTTCTTCACCGTCGGCAGCGGAATCGGTCCCGCCACCGTCGCCCCGGTTCGTTTTGCCGTATCGACAATCTCTCCCGTCGACGTGTCCAGCACCCGGTAGTCGTATGCCTTCAGCCGGATTCGTATTCTCTGTCCAACCATGGTTCTTTTCTTTCTCGTCAGCAGGATCGAAGCTCGGCCTCGATCCCGCTAACTTGCTGACTCGCTAACTTACTTTTGCCACCAGCTACCGGCAACCTGCTACCGGCTGCGGTTAAGCAATAATTTCCGAGATCGTGCCTGCGCCCACCGTGCGGCCGCCTTCGCGAATGGCGAAGCGCAGACCCTTCTCCATGGCCACCGGCGTGATCAGTTCCACTTCCAGTTCCACGTTGTCG
>Ga0335072_10017745_pt1 | contig 10057 bp, 8 predicted proteins | sample Lox_Sample_21_FD_206725 | JGI IMG/M metagenome (GOLD analysis project Ga0335072, IMG submission 206725) | Soil microbial communities from Loxahatchee National Wildlife Refuge, Florida, United States - Lox_Sample_2.1 | ecosystem: Environmental > Terrestrial > Soil > Wetlands | place: USA: Florida...
TATACCCTGGAGATTGAGAGCTAACAATGCGGGGATACACCAGTTTTTTGTGAATTTCGAGCACGATGTGTTTAAGTCGGCGACCATGACGCCCTTGGACGCTCTCTTGGCACATCTGAGTTGGGCCGCTATGGATTTCACTCGCGGCCGGAATTTGCAGGCGGACTACGGTCGCATACTTGCGTCGCTTCGCGCACGTTACGCGGGAACGTCGAAGCTGGATGTTGACGAATTGGCGTCGGAGGCTGGCCAGACACTCGCATCGATTGGCCGCGCGCTCGTGGGTCAGGTCGGCCCGGAAGACGGGACCGCCCTGTTCGCCGAACTGGCCGGCGCAGAAAAAGAAGCCGTTTTAAAGCGTATGGCGGTTCGCGGTGTCACGAATCCGCAGAAAGAGGTCAGTGAGGGAAGATTTCTTGAGTATGCGACGCGTAAGACCTTCCTGGAGTTCTTCAGTCGGCATCCTGAGTTTTTTTTTGACGGACGCTACTGGGACACTCCGTATACGACTCTTGATTTTGGAGTCGCATCAGCCACAGAGGAAGCACAATCTCAGCGAATGCGGTACTACTCGAGTCTGCTTGCAGATGCAGTCTGGCTCGCGGACCAGGATCAAAGTGATCTGAGCCAGGCAAGTCGAGCTCGTTTACTACGCGCCGCCCTCGCGCTGGAATTACTTGCCGCTGGTATGTCCGTAGAAGGCGAAAACTAAAAGATGGATGCGTCGGGATTTCTGAATGAGTCCAGACTCCTGCTTGGTCCATGGCAGGCGTTTGAGCGTGATGTTGCGCGCCTATTACTTGCGAATGGATTCGAGGACGTCCGCGTTGTCGGTGGTATCGGCGATCACGGTGGAGACGTATTGGGTGTTTCCAATAAGAAGCTTTGGGTGCTGCAGTGTAAGTACACGAGCCTGTCGCCACCGTCACATGACGCTCTGTCGGAAATTATCGAAGCCGCCCGGTTCTATAAGGCGGACAAGATGATGATCGCCTGCTCACGTCCGATTAGCGATGGCTTCGCGGAAGAGAAGGCCATGCACGAACGACGTGGGTTACGGATCGACATAGCACAACCCGTTGCGTTGCTATCCCTGATGGCGCGAACGCCGACTTTTCCACCTGCAAGGAAGCAATTGCGTGAATACCAAGAGGATGCGGCAACACGTTTTCGAGAAGGTTTGTTAGATACCGGTCGTGCCCAGCTTGTTCTCGCAACCGGATTAGGCAAGACCCTCATTATGGCAGATGCCGTTTCCGACTTATTGGAGGACGGTCTCATCAAGGACCGCCGAGTGCTGGTTCTGGCGCACACAAAGGAGCTGGTTGACCAGTTGGAGCGGAGCTTTTGGTATCAGTTACCCAAGTGGGTGCCAACCCACAGATTAGCTGATGGCGAGGTACCGAGCTTCTGGGACGGTATAACTTTCGCCACTGTCCAAACCGCTCGTTCCCGGACCGACTCTCTGCCGCACTTTGGTTTAGTCCTTGTCGATGAAGCGCATCACATCGCCGCCGATATGTTTCGACAAACAATTGCAGAACTGCAACCGGAAATGTTGGGGGGAGTCACGGCAACGCCGTGGCGAGGCGATGGGTACGACATCGATCAGATTCTCGGACCGCCACTTGTCCGTCTCGGAATCGCCGAAGGACTCGCTAAAGGATTCCTGGCTGAAGTGGATTACCAACTGCTCGCGGACAACATCGATTGGAAGTTTGTCCAAGAAAGCTCACGAAACAATTACTCGATTCCCCATCTGAACAAACGCCTCATTATTCCAACTCGAGACGACAAGGCCGCGCGGACAATTCGTGAAACGTTCACCGCGACGCGGCGTCGAGCCGGCGTCGTTTTCAGTCCAACGATCGTCCACGCGCGAGAATTCGCGGCAATACTTCGTCACTATGGCTTCCGGGCGGAGGCTATCTCCTCCGAACTCCCTGCCCGCGACCGAGATGTGATGATGTCCCGGTTTAGGGCTGGCGACTATGACATTTTAACGACCGTAGACCTGTTCAATGAGGGGGTGGATGTCCCAGACGTCGATTTAATTGCTTTTATGCGGGTTACGCATAGTAGGCGGATCTTTGTCCAGCAGCTTGGTCGTGGCCTGCGGACTAGTCCGGGGAAGGATAAGGTCGTAGTGTTGGATTTTGTGACCGATCTGCGCCGAATCGCGGAAGTGGTTGAACTGGACAAGGCAATTCGCGCCGATTCAGTTGAGCACCTCGGTCTAGGCGGACACTTGGTCCAATTTGCAAATCACAATGCCGGAGACTTCTTGCGCGAGTGGATGCTTGATCAAGCGTCCCTATTCTCACGTGAGGACGATCCGATGATTGAACTGCCCCAATTTGAATTTCCGGCGCCTCCACCGCCAGGAGGAGTTCAGTGAGTGTGCCCGATGAGGTTCGAACCCAACTCAAGCTCAAGCTTTGGCAGCAGGCTGACCAGATTGGATGGGTAGATCTCAAGGCTTCCCAGAAGAGTAAGTTTTATGAGCGCTGGACCAGAGACGCGGAAATTGGGGCAGTCCTAGCGCACTTCATGAACCACATGCATGTGCGTGTCTATATAAAAGACACGCTGCTAAAAGGCTATAACGGCGAGCACAATAGCGATCCGTCCGTACCTCTGAAAGCACTGTCGATTCCAGTAGAGGCCCAGTTCATCGAATCCTACGTCAAGCCACACGGTCGGCTTCTCCGGGATCGGCGATTGATCTGCTGGGGCAGAGCGGAGGGCTGGCAGCACGTATTGATGGCCATTCATGAGCGTTCTTACGGTAAGAACATTCGGCCTTATGCCGCTGTTCTTTGCAATGCGCGGGCAAGGTTTAATGATTCAGGGGCACGGGAAATGGTAGAACAGGCCGCTTCAAAATTGGGCATTGAGGAAGTTAAGTGGCTCGAAGAATGATCCGAGGACGTCGGGATCCCCTCACAAAACCTCAACGCTCAGACCTGATGTCGACGGTCCGGAGTCGAGGGAATCGATCCACGGAAATGGCGGTTGAAAGTGTGCTCTTGACTCACGATATCCGGGGATGGGTCAAGCATCCCGACGGTATTCCGGGGCGCCCCGATTTTTATTTCCCACGACTACCGTTGGCGGTATTTGTCGATGGGTGCTTTTGGCATGCCTGTCCGAAGTGTGCCAGAAATACGCCACGATCTAGGCGACAATTTTGGTCGACCAAACTAGACGAGAATAGGCGGCGAGACAGGCGCGTCCGATCGCAATTGAGGCACCAGGGCGTCCGCACAATGAGGATCTGGGAACATTCCGCAGCAACAGGTAAATGGCTTCCGCGTCTAATAAGGATGATCAAAGAGCATGATCCTGATTAGCCGTCCAACCGGTACCTACAACCGAGCAGGTTTCCTACACCGCTCCAGTTTCAATGCCCATAGGTCCCGGCGAGATTCTCAAATTGAGCTGTCCTATTCGGCGGGCTGTACGATGGCCTCATCGTATGTCACCTTGAAGTTCTTACTCAGATACCGAAGCAGAATCCTCAGTCGGATTCGAATAGCGTATGCATCATTGGGTGTTTGAGAATGTTTGTCGAATTCAAGCAGGGCCGTATCTACCCTCTTGTCTGCTTCTCCCGTTTCTTCTACCAGCTCCCGGTTTTTGTCACGGTCTCGTTCGAAGCGAAGGAGCATGTGACGATCCACTTGTGCCACCTTGCCACTAACCACTTGACGATACAAATGGAAATAGAGAGTAATCATTCCAACTTGGCGCAACAAGCTATCAGAGATGACGAAAACAGAGCTCATAAGAGCAAGGGTTTTGTCGACTCTGCCCACGAGCTTGGAAATAGCGGATGGTGCAGCTCTTTTGTCGCCGGCTTTGTGCCACTTTCGGAACTCCTTCACAAAATCATCTAAGTAGGATTTCTTCGTGTTCGGAATGGTATCCGAGGACTCTATATAGAGAAACTTCGCCGCGAGATCACGGTGTCGATATCGGGCATCGGGAAACGGGACATGCTTCGCAAAAAATGGGTGGCTGGCCACCTTTCGTATCGCTGCGGGCATTGGACCACCAAGTGCCCCGCGCTTCTCCGGCGCATTGAGCGGGACGGCCTCGTTCATGCGCGAGAACATATCCTCAATCAGTTCGATGTCATCTGTTCTAATCGTGATGATATCAATCGGAGTCCCGTCGAATCTCGCCTTGATCTGCGGATACTTCTTGGCGAGACTAGGGTAATCAAGGCCTCCCGCTTCGACGCTATCGTCCCGCAGATACTTGAAGTCCTCGGCAAGAGGAAGATCTCCGTTAATGAAATCCCAAATGGTTTGGAGTCGCTGCTTTCCATCAACGATGGCATAGCGATATTTCTTGCCTCCTTTCTGTTTGTGAGGAACAAACTCGTGGAAGTAGAGCTTCGGAACGTCGAAGCCATTGACCAGGGAGTCAATGAGCAACTGGCGTTTTTCGCGCGTCCAGATCCCACTGATTCGCTGGTACTCTGGATCGAGTTCGATCTCGTTGCGCTCGGAGTACACTACTAGCAAAGAACTCTGTGGATATTTTCCGAGCGAAAACTCATCCATCGTAGGGCCTCCTTGCTAGGCGTGCCGCATTGTCGAGTTCCGGAAAAACGCTCAGCGAGTCGATCTTGAGTGCCTCGAGTTGCCGGCGTATCCGCAGTTTTGACGCGGATGGAATGATATACCGGCCAATGTGCAGGCCACTGCCGATGCTCTCAATTGGGGTCTGATCTCTATGAGTAACAGTGAAGACACTGTGCTGAGCCTGCATCCGCTTTGAGTGGCGGACCGCAATTCCGGCAGCTGGTGTAAGTCGGCTAGTATGCTCGGAGGCGAGTTTTGTTGGGAGGTAATTTTGAAGTTGCTCATCATCATCCTCGAAGATCGGGAGATCTCGCTGGTCGGCTGGCTTGATGTTTGCTTCCTCGTTTAGCTTGGTCGGCAACAGCAGCCAAAGCGCTCCATCTTTCCTGTCGTTTTTCGCCGTCTTGTCCAGTGAGTGCGTGGCGAAGTAGAGCCCGATAAGCGCGCTCTCTGTCCAGTCGAGGAGCCGTGTTGGCACAGCATGGTGGCGCGCCAGGAACAACCACTCCCACTGGGACTGCGGGCGCTGATCGAGGAACTGAACAGCATTCTGTTTGAAGATGTTGATGAGGCTATGTTCATGTTCTAGCCTAAATGGCGGTCTTCCAAGTGATGGCAACAGCTTGTAGTCCGTGTTAGTTGATCCTCGAAACCACACGGGTACCCTTCTGCCCCTCTCGCGAGGTGAGTCGACCGCCCGCAGGAGGTCCGAAACACTACGAATCCGATCTCCATCAAAAAGCATGGTCGAAAAACGGTATCAGTCCTGGACCGGTTCTCCAAAACTGTGGTGGGAGTGTAGCAGACGCCAGCATTGACCGACAACGGCTCCCAGGACCTTTGCGCTGGGCTGCGAATCGGAAAACATCATGTACCGCCGCCACGCGGTTGGAGGCAGGCAGCGCAGCACCATCCACGCACACGGTCGACACTCGCATCCAAGCGGCCGAGCATGATGTCACAAATGCTCTGCCGGTGTATATTCAGCAGGTTAAATCTACTTCGATTCTTGGAAAAACATGTTCATGATGAGCGTCCCAGAGTTTGAATCGCTATTGCGGCGATCTGAAGGGGAAACGCTTGACTTCAAAGCGTCTGGTTATGATTTGAGCAGTGATCACGGAAAGTTCTCTTTAGTAAAAGACGTGATTTCTATGGCCAATACTCCACGAGACGAGGACTCGTTCGTCATCATTGGCGTAAAGAGAAAGGCAGACGGGTCCTCTGAACTACATGGCTGTTCCGTCCACACGGATGAAGCAGATCTTCAGTCGCAGTTCGTTGAACGCGTTTATCCGATCCCGCGATTTAGCTACGAGATAGTTCATCACGAAGGTAAGGAGTTCGGCTTATTAAGGGTTCCTTGTGTTCGCGTTGGACCGTGCGTTCCTTTGCGCGATTACGGAGACATGCTGCGGCGACTGCAGATCTACTTCCGGCGAGGCTCCAAGAACGACGTCGCTGCGCCTGAGGATGCCGTCCGCATACTCTCCTGGATGGGACGACGCGTCACGCCGAGCGCCGCCTATGCAAACTCTGATCCGGCCTGGGAGGTGTTTCTTAGGGAAGTTCATCATTTCGATGCGTCCAGACACTATTTGTTAGTGGCTACCCGGCTCGCCCATGACTCCATGGCTGATCTATCTGCAATTGGAGCTGTGCCTTGGGCAGCCGTCTTCGATTTCGACCCCGACAGTGACTCCTCTGGTCTCTTGGCTTCTGTGAAGTTGTCTCTCCAGGAGCGCCGCAGTATCCATCTGGTTACGATGAGAGACCGCCCAACCTTAAATCTTCGCACCGGAACCTACTGGTTTTTCTCTCGTGGTCTAACCGGACGGGATACCGTCGAACTTGGCAAATGGCAAGCGTGGCAGCGTGCATTCGGGACGGCATTGAACGAGCAACTTGTTCGACTCTCTTCCGCGTGTGCGCCCGCCCCGATTACAATCGTCGTTCTCTGCTACGACCCAGATATTTCCAGGCATATAAGGACGTTATTAGAGGGTGCCCTTGCTGCGTTTGGCGATTTGAGCAACTCTGTGGTCATAGCGGAAGACACGGCGCCAGTTGCGGATCTCGCAGCCGATGTGGAAGCGACAGCAGTTGAAATGCCGCTGCATCAATTCTGCTCTGGCCTGAGGGGCACTTTCGCCAGTACATTGCCGGGAGATGCCAGAACCGCCTCTCTACCGTCCAGTTCCGGTGCGCCACTGCTAATCTCTCCGAAGGATCAGCGATGGTTGGAAGAAGAGGTTGAGATTGTAACTCTTGAGTCAGGACTGGCTCCGCCAGTGGACCGGACAATTGGACGGGATTTCCTGCAGGGAAATGAGATTTCTTGGTACGAACTCGGCATTCACAGCGATGTCGAGCGTGATCTGACATCGAAAGTGCACCGCCAGATAAAGAGCGACCTTGAATCACGAAAGACGGCACGGATCAACCTGTATCACACTCCAGGCGCCGGCGGTACCACGGTTGCAAAGAGATTAGTGTGGGATTTTCATCGTGAGCATCCATGCGTAATGTTGCGCAGCACTAATCCGGCCGAGACGGCGAATCGGTTCGCTTACGTTACGTCGTCCACCGCACTCCCCTTGCTTGTGGCGATCGATGGCGCAGACATAGCCGAAGGCCAGGTCGACGAACTGTACGATCAGCTACGCGCGCGGAACGTGCCCGCAATCATTCTCCAAGTCGTAAGACGCTTTACTACGCCCACTGAGCGCCCACGCAGCTTTTTCTTGCGGGAGGAACTCTCGACTGCCGAAGGGCACAGGTTTAAGTCCATCTTTGAGAGAGAACAGCCGAGCAGCTCTGCCGAACTGGACAGGCTCTTACAACAAGCAGGTTCTCGTTTCCGAACGGCCTTTTTCTTTGGTCTCGTCGCCTTTAAAGAAGATTTCAAGGGCCTCGAACCTTATGTGGCTGCAAGAATCGACGCGTTGACCGCTGTGCAGAAGCGCATACTGGGATTTACGGCGATCGCCCATCACTACGGACAAAAGCCGCTGCCAGCCCAGGCTTTTGCTGAAGCTCTGAGTATTCCGAGGAGTCGTTTGGTTGACTTGAACTCTGTCTTCCCCGTGAGTTCTTTGGAATTGCTCATTAGGCTTGATCAAGGAAGGTGGCGAACGGCACACGACCTTGTGGCGGTCGAGATTCTGAAACACCTTCTCTGGCCTTCATCATCCGACCGGAGGCTCTGGAAACAGAATCTGTCCCAGTGGGCACGTGACTTCGCAGAATTTTGCCGTGGTTCAGGCGCTGTTTCAAGCGATGAACTGCTCGAAGTCGTGCGACGTGTCTTCGTTTATCGCGACAACTATGAGCTGCTTGGGACAGAGCGGGCCGGACTGAACCAGTTCTCTCAGCTGATTGATGACATTCCTTCGAAAGAGGGGGCTTTGGAGGTCTTGAGAGGCTTGACGCAACTGTACCCGGACGAGCCACATTTTTGGGCCCATCTCGGCAGGTTCTACAGCGTACAGCGGAAAGATTTTCCGTCCGCAGTCGACTGCATCGACCGGGCAATCGCCCTTCAAGATAAGGACAATGTTTTGCATCACATGAGAGGCATGGCGCTCCGTCAGCAAGTATATGACAGCATTGACAAGGAGCAACCGTTCGCGCGCGTCGTGGAACTCGCCAAAGACGCGAGCTCATCCTTTGGGAACGCGCGGGAGTTATCGCCAGATGACGAGCACGGCTACATCAGCGAGGTTCAAATGTTGCTGCGGATGCTCGATTCGGCGGGTAAGAAAGTCCAAGGCGGCACACTTTCCTATGTTGCTTCCCCGAATGCAGAACCTTTTCTGCGCGAAGCGTTTCAAAGGGCCGAGGATCTATTGGAACGAGTTCGTCGCAACCGTGAGGGCGAGGGTGCAAGCCCTTACGAAGAGAGCTGCCGCGCCAAACTGGATGTTCTTTACGGCAAACACGATAGAGCCCTTCAAACGTGGGACAACTTGTTGACTCGCAAGGATACGTATGCTCCTCCGATTCGCCGCCAGCTCGTCTGGACCTATCTCGCGAGGCAACAACGTTCTTGGTACGGGCTTGAGGCAAGGGAGGTCGACCGAATCGTGGACCTGCTTGAACAGAATTTGCGGGAAGAGCCACAGTCGGACACTAACCTTCGATTGTGGGTCCAGGCCGTGCGACAAGCAAAAAATGCGCCAACTACTGAGGCTGTCATCGAACGAGTAGGGTATTGGCGGTCGAATGCAAACTCGCTCGACTCGGTCTTTTACTCATACGTCTTCTACGCTCTTCAGTCCATCGAAGGATCGGCCTTGGCCCTGGATCAGGCTGGCCGATTTATTGAAGAGTGTCGCAATAGAACTCGGTTCAATAGGAATCGTACAAAGAGCCTCGAGTGGTTGGGCAAAGGATCCGGAATCACGCGTCTGGTCCATCACAGTCAATTGGGAAACTGGGACCGCGGCAAAGACTTTTGGGAAAACACGTCACTATTGGAGCGAGCTGTCGGCCGGATTGCGCGAATTGATGCACCGCAGTCGGGCGAGATCGAGGTACAGGACGGCCTCAAGGCTTTTTTTGTGCCAGCGCGTGGGAACTACAGCCGGGGCCGATCAGAAAATCAGGCAGTCACGTTTTATCTTGGCTTTAGTTACGAAGGACTTCGCGCGTGGGAGGTGAGAAACGCGTAGCCCGAGTTTTATCTATTCGTGTTCTCCGCCGTTGGAGCCTTATGACGCAATCAGAGAGACACAATGGCCAACCGTCACACACCGAAACGTCCATTTGCCCGGCTAACGCGACAGAGTACCACTGACTCTGAATCAGTAAACTCCAACGGGCTTTGCCGCGCCGAGATAATGATTTGCGTGCCGATTTTTTTGGCAAATGATTGTAGTTAGCAATGGTGCTGAACAGAATCACTCTGGCGCATATCGGCCCGAAAGGAATGGCACGTTCCGCGACACACCATCTGGTTGTTTGCCAACTGCGAAGACTGGCATGCGGGACTTCGCCTTCCCAACCACGTTGCGACTTTGACATGAGCACAGCTTTCAAACCAGTCAGCCTGGCACGCTTCTCGCCCTCGAATGGCGGTAGATAGTACAAGCTCGATTCATCGGCCGTCACTCGTCGTCAATCCTCGTTGATCCCTTGTCCGAATTGCACCACCAGTGCGTTGCCTGGATATTGTCTGGATGGTCGTCTCGCCACGCGCCGCCCATTCCTTTCGGTTCCCTATGGTCCGGGACGACGTCGTTGCAATCGGTGAAGTCTTCGTGGCAGATGGCGCATATGCCGCCCTGCTGGACGATCTTTCGATTCAGAAGTTTCCGCATCTCGGCCGGTGACCGTAATTCCCTATACCCCCGCGGATGATGTGGATCTTCGACCCTCTGAACTCCGAGTCTTATCAACTTGGGCTTGGGGAGGAATTCCCGGCCGCAACAGGAGAGAGATTTATGGATCGGGCACAATTCGTT
>Ga0335072_10017747_pt1 | contig 10057 bp, 4 predicted proteins | sample Lox_Sample_21_FD_206725 | JGI IMG/M metagenome (GOLD analysis project Ga0335072, IMG submission 206725) | Soil microbial communities from Loxahatchee National Wildlife Refuge, Florida, United States - Lox_Sample_2.1 | ecosystem: Environmental > Terrestrial > Soil > Wetlands | place: USA: Florida...
GAACGTCAAAGAGGATAGTTTTCTTCTGTTGTTCGTAGGTGATCTGGCTCTGGCGGTAGGCGAGCACGGCGCGGAACTGGTCGGCCTTGGCCTGGCGGTTGCGCAAGTTAATCTGCAGCGTCACGCCGACCTGGTATTCCGGAGACGAGTAATTGAAAGTGTTCGCGAACATGCTGGGAAAGTTCGTCGGCAGATCGGAAGCGCACTCGTCGCCGATATCGCAGAATGGGTTTTTGGGGCCGGCTGTGCCCGCGCCGGCATACAGGCCGTACATATTGAGGGTGGGCAGAAGCTCGCTGTTAATGTCCTTCAGCGACTGCTTGTCCTTGTCGGCCTCCATCTGGTATATGGCAACCTCAGGCCGCTTCTTCTCCGCCTCGGCGATGAGATCTTCGATGGATTTGTCGGCATTCGGGTCGGGCGCCGCGTGGAGGTCGAGCGGGACGATGGGCATCTCGTCGATGGTGGGATCGTCGACTTTCGTGAGCGCATTCTTCATCAGGAGTTCGTTCAAACGCAGGTTGGCGCGGGAAACCGTCAGATTGCCCTGGGCTGTGGCCACTACGTTTTGATCCGTCATGATCTGCATGGCAGGAATAGCTTTCAGTTCGAGCTGCTTCTGATCGTCAGAGAGGGTCTGGTTGGCGAAGCCCAGAGAACGCTCGTTGATCTGCTCGTCTTCGTAAGCATCGACGAGACTCCAATAGATGTTTTCGATTTGAGTTACGGTTGCGATCACCTGCATTTTAAAAGCAACATCGGTGATCTGGGCGTTGCGCTTGGCGATGCGGATGTAGCGCTCGTTCGTCGAAAGCCCGTAGCCGTAAAGAAAGGGCTGGGAAATGATCGCCTGAAATCTGCCATACAACTCGGGATTGATGCTGTTGTATGGGCCGTTGCTGGCGGCACGCTGGCCGATATAGTTGACCGAGAGGTTCGTACCGATGGGGAACGACTGGGAGAAGTTCGACAGCACCTCGATCGTGTTGGTCTTCAGAGTTGGCGTGCCGACGAGGAATTCGTTGGCCTCCTGGATGACGGTGTGATCGACGTAGCCCTGAAACGTGAGGAAGGGATCGAAGGACGGAACGTTGGTTCCGGCGCCGAGGGTCGACGTGACAATACCGCCATTGCCGGCGCCGGCAGATGCGGTGGAACTGCCCCCGCCGCTGGCGCCGGCGGTAGAGCCGGAAAAGCCGCCCTGGGTGGACTGGACAATAGCGGTGTTGACGCCGTTGGCAGAACTGCCCGCTTTGGTGCGCTGGATATCGGTTTGCGCTATGGGGAAGTTATAGCGGAAGTAAGCGAGATCGAGGTTGTTCTCAATCGCCACCGCGATTGCGTCGCGCAGGGAAAGATATATTTTCCCATCGCGAATCAAATTCCCGAGACGCGGCGAGTTCGCCAGATTCAGTTCCGGAACCGTGCTGGGCCGGTACGGCGCGAGCGGGTTATGCGAGCGCGGCAGCGCCACGTAGAAGGGTTGCGGAGAGGCAATGGTCTGTTGCTGCTGCTGCTGCGCTTGCTGGGCCAGCGTTGGAGCAGGCGCGGCGGCGCCATCTGAGGGAGCGGGAGCCTGAGGCGCCGGCGGCACGGCTTGTGAGCTCCCTGGCGCGGCCTGAGCTTGCGGAGGCTCGACTGCCAGGGCAAGGTTGGTTTGCAGAAGAAGGATGGCTGCGATGGCCTGAAGCCGGAAATTAGCCGATTGGGTCGCTCGGGAATACATGCTCGTCTCTCGTAAGGTTTGCGTGCAGTTGTCGTTCATTTGGCCCCCGTTGTGGAAGTGTGCAGGGCTTCGTCGCGCGACATCCACCCGTCACGGAGTTCGACGAGGCGTCTGCCGTATCGCGCGTTTTCTTCAGAATGCGTCACCTGCACAATCGTTGTTCCCTGGTTATTGAGCTCGCAGAAGAGCTGCATGATCTCGCGGCCCTGCACGGAATGCAGGTTGCCGGTTGGCTCGTCGGCCAATAGAAGCGAGGGGGCATGCACCACGGCGCGCGCGATGCCTACCAACTGCTGTTGGCCGCCCGAGAGCTGGTTTGGATAGAGATCCTTTTTGGCCACGATTTGAAATCGATCAAGAATATCGGCGACCATCCCCTGGCGTTCTTTCGACGGCAGATTCTTGTACGAGAGCGGCAGGTCGATGTTTTCGGCAACAGTGAGGTCGTCGAGCAAATGATAGCTTTGGAAGACCATGCCGATACGCTGGCGGGCGAGATCGGCGCGCTGCTTGCGATTCAATGTGTGCACCGCGGTTTCGCCGAACCAGTACTCGCCCTTCCAGCCATCATCGAGCAAGGCAAGGATGTTGAGGAGCGACGATTTGCCCGCGCCCGACGGGCCCATAATGGTGACAAAGTCGCCCTCGCGGATGGTGAGTGCGATGCGGCGCAACACCCAGGTTTCGGTGTAGCCGGCTTTGTAACTGCGTTCCACGTTCTTCAATTCGATCATGATGTCTTTTGAACTCCGTGTTGGAAGTTGATGAAGCAAACCGTGTCATTCTGTGCGCAACGCCCGCATCGGTTCCACCGAGGCGGCGCGGCGGGCCGGCAGAAGGCATGCGACAGTTCCCACGGCAAGCAAGACGCAAACTGCTGCAGCAGCCAGCGCCGGGTCATACGGGCTTACCTGATAAAGCAGACTGCTAAGGACGCGCGCCGAAGCAAAAGCAAGGGTGACGCCGCCCGCGGCACCTGCAGCAACGGGAAGCAGGCCATCGCGGAGCACCATGCGATAGACATTGGCACGCTGCGCCCCGAGCGCCATGCGCAATCCGATCTCGCGGTGGCGCTGGACAACGGAATACATGACGACACCGTAGACGCCGAGGCCTGCGAGAAACAGCGCGCTGGCCGCGAACAAAACCAGCAAGTCCATCTCGAAGCGCTGGGTTGCAATCGAATCGGCGACCAAGCCGCCCAGAGCGCGCATGGCGGGCACGGGCACGCTGGGGTCGACGCTCCAGATGGTTTGCCGGATTGCATTCGCCATTTCAGAGGGATCCTGGCGCGTTCTGATTACCAGGCCGGCCCGGCTGTCGCAGCGGTACCAATACGGCACATAGATGAGCAATGGATCGGGCTTGGCGAGGGAGACGGTGCGGGCATCGGCGACGACGCCAACGACCGTGAACGGTTTTTCTCCGGATTCTGGATCTCCGCGGCTAAATTGCTGTCCAATAGGATTCTTTCCAGGCCATAGTGTCTTCGCCGTCTTCTCTGAGACCAAGGCCAGATTGTTTCCCCAGTCGCTGGGGCTGAAGACCTGGCCGGCGATGAGAGGAAGATGGATGGTTGAGAAATACTCGGAGCTCACCCAGCGGAAACTCTCGATCGGTAATTGCGTGAACGGCCGGTTGTCTCCGGCGACGCGCGCCAGATCGCCCCAACTATCGCCGGTGAGCGGCAGGACGCTGGTGATAGCGGCGTGCTCCACACCCGGCAGGCGATCCATTCGCTGCAGAACTTCCTTGTAGAACGCCGCGCGATGCGGCTCATCGGGATAAGACATCGCCGGCAGGTCAATCATGGCCGTCATGGTCCGCTCGGTGGTGAAGCCGCGGTCTACGCGCATCAGCTTTACCATGCTGGCGGTCAGCAGTCCGGTCATCAACACGAGGGCTACGCTGACCGCGACTTCAGTTGCCACCAAAATGCGCCGCATACGCCGGCTGCCACGCGATTCGGTAGCCAGCCGCGATTCGCTGTGCAGAACTTCCTGCGGGGCCGTACGGGAAACCATCAACGCGGGCGCGGCTCCTGCCAGCAAGGTGGTGAGCACAGCCAGAAGCAGCGCGCATCCCGCTCCGGCCCAGTCCAAATGCAGTGGGCCGCGAAAATCGAGGGCAGCGGGAAGGTAGCGTTGCATGGCGGGAACGATGGTGGCAGCGAGCAAAACACCCAGACCGGCGCCGGCCGCAGCCAGCACGCCAGTTTCGCGGAGCGCCATACGCACCAGTTCCGCGCGCCTTGCGCCAAGCGCGGACGCTACGGCCATTTGCTGCCTATGCCCGACGGCGCGAGCCAGCAGCAAATTCGTTACGTTCACGCAACCCACCAGCAACAGGCCGGCGACCGCTGCCAGCAGGATGATGAGCGGCGTTCGGTTGTTGCCCACCAGTTCCTGCTGGAAAGGCGTCAGCGCCGTGGAGAGCGTGGCTTTTTCATCGGCGGGCAGATTGACGCTGATGGTGTGCTGCAATGCGTCAAGATCTGCGGTGGCCGCAGCAACGGACACGCCCGCTTTTAGCCGCGCCAATCCGAAGTAATTCAGATCGCCCATCTGTTCGGCCAGTCGCTCCTTGGAGAAGGCCAGAGGTTCCAGGACCTCGACGGGCAGCGGGCGGTTAGTGTTGCCGATGGTGGCGAGGGTTTGTGTCGAGGGCATATGGAACGACTGCGGCATGACGCCGATGACGGTATAGGGAAAGCCGTTGAGCCGGACGGTCTTTCCCAGGATGTTGCGGTCGCTGCCGAACTGCTCGCGCCAGAGGTCGTACATCAGCACGGCAACGTGGTCGTGCCCGGGTTGCGCTTCATCGGTGGTGAAGGCGCGGCCGAGCTGCGGTTGCACCTGGAGCACGGAGAAGATTCCAGGTGTTGCAGAGAGCACGCCCACCTGCGACGGACGACCTTCAGAACCGAGTGGCGCAGAACCTTGCTGCATGATGGCCATGGCATCGAAGCTGCGGTTGTGCTGCTGCCAGAAAGTAAAGTGATTGGCGCTCACCGGGAGCGTGGGATAAACATTGCTCCATTCGGCGGCGATTTCCTTTATGTTCACCAGGCGATCTGCCTGTGCGTACGGCAGCGGGCGCAGCATGACGTCATAGACCAGCGTGAAGATGGCGGTGGTGGCGCCGATGCCGAGGGCCAGCGTAAGAACGGCTGTGATAGTGAAGCCGGGCGATTTGCGCAACTGGCGGAGCGCGTAGCGAAGATCGTTGAGCAACGTGTTCATCTTTGGCATTCCTCCCGGTTAATCGTTACTCGATGCGCAGCGCGCGCATGGGATCGATGGATGCAGCGCGGCGCGCGGGCAGCCAGCTTGCGAGCATGGATGCGGCGAGCAGGACGAACGAAACAGCGGCGATGGCGCCATAGTCGATGGTGCCGATGCCATAGAGAGCGCTGTGCAAGGCTCGCCCAATAAAGAATGCACCAACGAAGCCGAAACCGAGGCCGATGCAGGCCAGGATCAGCGCCTCTCTGAGCACGAGGTTCACGACTCTTCCGCGGCTGGCGCCGAGCGCCATGCGCAGACCAATCTCGTGTTGGCGTTGCGCCACAGTGAAGGCCATGACGCCGTAGATGCCCACGGCAGCAAGCAGCAGGGCGATAAGGGCGAAGCTGCCCATGAGCGTCATGATGAATCGATCGCTGCCGAGATTGCGGCTCTTTATCTCTTCGAGCGTATGCGGTTCGGCGAGGGCAATCTGCGGATCGACAGAGTGGACAGCAGCGGCGATACTGCGAAACAGCAGCGCGGGATCGCCGGAAGTGTGTACGCCGATACTGGCATTGGGCCAGGGGATTTGCGCGAAGGGGATGACGATCTCAGGAAAGTCGTCGCGGAAACCGCCGGCGCGCACGTTGTTGAAGACGCCAACGATCTGCCACGAGATGTAAGGCCCGAGCTTGGTGACGCCGGGGATGAGCTGCTCGACATTGATGCGCTGCTGGAGAGGGTCTTTGCCGGCAAAGTATTTGTCAGCAAACTTCTTGTTGACCATGGCTACATGCACCGACGACGCGTTGTCCTGGTCAGTGAATGCGCGGCCGCGAAGAACCGGAATGCTGTAAGTTTTGAAGTAGTCGGGCGTGATCATGTCAAAGCCCGCGCCGGGGCGCTGCGATGGATCGGCAAAATCGGGCTGGCCGGCGATGGTGAAGGGCATTCCGAAGGCGGAGCCTTCAAGCGGAAGACCCACCGAGACGGCAGCGTCAAGTACGCCGGGAACTGCCTTGATCCTTGCAACGATCTGTTGGTAGTAGGCGTTGATCATCGCCGGATCTTTGGGGCGCGAGTCAGGCACTGGCAAGAAGAAAGTCTGAATGTTCGTAGTGCTGGCGCCGAGATCGACCTGGGTGAGATTCCAGAAGCTGTGAATGGCGAGTCCTGCGCCGGTGAGCAGAGCGAGCGCCAGGGCGAATTCTCCGATGACCAGCAACCGGCGCAGGTGCTTGCGGCTGGCGCCGGTGCCGGAGCGTCCGCCTTCTTTGAGAGTTTCAGCAGGGTCGACCCGCATGGCAAACCATGCCGGTGCGCAGCCGAAGAGCAAGCCGGAGAGCGTAGACACAACCAGCGTAAAAAGCAAAATGGGCAGGTTGAGCGTGAGGTCGGCTTCGGAGGGCAAGGTGCCCCGCGGCATGATGGCTTGAATGCCGCGCAGCAGGGCCCAGCCAAGAGCGACGCCGAGGCCGCCGCCAAAGATGGCGAGGATCAGATTTTCAGTGAGGGATTGGGTGAAGATGGTGTTACGCGAGGCGCCGAGAGCAGCGCGAACAGCCACTTCACGCTGGCGGGTTGTGCCCTTGGCCAGCAACAGGTTGGCGATGTTCACGCAGGCGATCAACAGCACAAAGCCGACAGCGCCAAGAAGAATCCACAACATGCGGATCTCGTCTTTGGGCAGGAAGTCGTTGTGCAGCGGCTCAACAATTGCGCCCCAGCCTTTGTTGCTTTTGGGGTTATCGCTGGCGATGTTGGCCGTCACTGCGTCCATATCAGCCTGCGCCTGCTTGAGGGTGACGCCGGGCTTCATACGGCCCATGGCAAGCAGCCAGTGGAAGTCGTGATTGAGTTGGTCGGGCTTGAATGCCAGCGGCACGACAAGCCAGTTGTCAAGCCGGTCGGCCTGGCCGGGAGCAAAGACCCCGACAACCGTGTAAGGAGCGCCGTCCAATCGGATCGTCTTGCCGACAATATTGGGATCGGAACCAAGACGCCTCCAAAGCTTGTTCATCAGGATGACTTCATGGTCCTTGCCGATGACGCCCTCTTCTGGAAGAAAATCGCGGCCGTAGAGGAACTGATTGCCCATCATCCGATACATGCCCGGTGTGGTCATTTGGCCCTGGATGTACTCAGGCTGGTCTTTGGTGGCAAGGTTGAAACTGCCCCCGGTGAAGGCATTGATGTCTTGAAAGACTTTGTTCTGTTTTTTCCAGTCAATAAAATCCTGCGCAGCGATGCTATTGCGGCCGCCCTGAATCTTTGACCAGACCATGACCAGCTGATCGGGTTGCGGATAAGGCATGGGCGCGAGCAGAGTGGCATACACCACGGTAAAGATGGCCGTGGTGGCGCCGATGCCGAGAGCCAAAGTGATGGCGACAGCGGCGGTAAGGCCCGGGTTCTTGCGCAGGATGCGCAGGCTGAAGCGGAGATTGCGAAGAATATGGTTCATCAGCTCGATCGTCCTTCTCGGAGAATGTCACTCCGTGCGCAGTGCCTTTACCGGGTCGATGGTGGCGGCGCGGCGAGCGGGGATAAAGCCGGCGACTGCGGCGCAAAGACTGAGCAACAGGATCGAGCCGGCGAGCGCGAACGGGTCGTAGCCATGGACTTCAAAGAGCAGGCTCGACATGAAATGTCCGGCGAGCAGCGCGGCAGGAATGCCCAGGGCGAGACCGATGAGGACCTGGGCAAAAGCACTGCGCATGACCATGGCCACGACATTGGAGCGCGTGGCGCCTAACGCCATGCGGATGCCGACCTCGCTGGTGCGGCGCGCCACGAAGTAAGACATCACGCCATAGAGCCCGACCGAGGCGAGCACAAGCGCAAGCAAGCCGAAGAGGCCGGTCAGCCGGGCGACCACCCGTTGCCCGGTAAAGTTGCCCGCCACCTGATTTCCGAAAGTGCGCAAGTCCTGGACCGTCAGATTTTGATTGACGCCGAAAAGGGTGCCGCGAACCAGCGCGTCCACGTTGGGAGGGGCCGCGTGGAAATCGAGAACAATCGCATTCACGAACATAGAGCGTGTTTCACCCCGGACGGCGCCCGGATCCTTGTAGCCGCTGAACTGTTGCGTGAGCGGGCGCAGGAAAACGGCATGGACGTTCTCGCGCTCATATTGCAGGTTCATCTTGAAGTCGCGGAAGACGCCGACGATTTCAAATGCTCCTGAGTATTCCGGCCGTTCCACGCCAAACCTGCGGCCGATGGGGTCCTGACCCGGGAAGAACTTTTTCGCGAAGGCCTGGTTGACGATCGCTACTGGCGGTGAAGTGGCAGTGTCCTGCTCTGTGATGCCGCGGCCATGCACGATGGGCACGCCAATGGCATCGAGAAAGTGGGTATCGACGCGGTCCCACGTCGAGTCGCAGTCCTGACCGTGACTGGGAGCGGGATGTCCCTGCTGGATGACGCAGTCGCTCCAGTTGTCGCCCTCGAGAGGCGTATACAGGTCGAGGCTTGCGCTGGAAATGCCCGGCAAGGTTGCCAGGCGGTCCTGGATTTCGCGGTAGAGGGCAGGCAGCTTGTCGAGGGTGTAGCCGGCGCCCTGCGGATCGAAGTGCACAACGTAGCGGTTGGTGGTGGCGACGCCGAAGTTCTGGCTCTCAAGATTGGTGAGCGTTTTGGTCATGAGAATCGCGCCGGTAATCAAAACCACCGACAACGCGGCCTGAAACACGACGAGGATTTTCTGCGGCAACGAAGAGCGATCGCGCGTGGTGCGGCCTACGCCGCGCAGCGCCTCGGCGGGTTGTGCATGGAGCGAGAGCCACGCGGGCGCCGCGCCGAAGAGAATGCCGGTGACTAGAGAGACGAGCAGCGCAAAGCCGAGCACAGCGAGCGAGGGATTGGCGCTGATGGGCATGTTTTTGGCATCGGGAAAGACCAGCGCCAGAATGGTGCGGCAGCCGGCGTATGCCACGACTAATCCGGCGAAGCCTCCGATGCAGCTGAGGACGATGCTCTCGGTAAGAATCTCGCGCAGAATGCGACGCCTGCCTGCGCCCAATGCGGTTCGCAATGCAATGCCGGCGCGGCGCGTTGTGGCGCGCGCCAGCATCAGATTTGCGATGTTGGCACAGGCAATGAGCAACACTAGAGTGGAGAGTGCCATGAGCATCTTGATGCCTTTGCCCGCCTGGTTCTGGAGGCGCTGGATGCCGCCGCCACCGGGCGTGAGGACCACGTGCATCCTCGGGACGAGCGCCGCTCCGCCGTTGGCAGTCAAATCAGGACGCGACACAATCCACTGCTGCAAGGCGACGGTCAGCTTGCTTTGCAGTGCGGGAATGTTTGTGCCCGGATGGACACGGCCGAGCAGATAGAGCCAGTGGTTCTCGGCGTTATCGAGAATGGCATCGCCCGCTTCCACGTAGGGCTCGGTATGGATGGGCATCCAGAATTCGGGCGGCGTGTCGATGACGCGGTCGCCAAAGAAACCGGGAGGCGCGATGCCGACTACGGTGAAAGGTTTGGCCTGAATATAGATCGTCGAACCGACAATCGATGGATCTCCGGCATATTCAGCTTGCCATGCCGCGTAGCTAAGCACGGCTGCCGGAGCGGCGGAGCGTGTGTCGTCGCTGGGAGATAAGAGCCGGCCCGCATAGGCGTTGAGGCCAAGTGTGGAGAAGAAATTTCCCGACACAAACTGGCCGCTCAGAGATTTTGCCAGCTCATCGCGCCGGCGCACGCTCCAGTTCCAAATTCCGGACTGCGTGGCAGCAAGCTCCTCGAATTCGGGAGCCGATTTCTGCAGGTGCTGATACAAGTCGTACGAGAAGATGGAAAAGTCGCCGGTCTGCGGCGCATCTTCAGGAAATCCGCCGTCGACGCAGCACTGGTTCTCGTCGCCGATGCGGTAAAGTTGCGACGCATTGGTGACCGGCAACGAGCGCAGCAGGATTCCCTGGACCAGGGTGAAGATGGCCGTATTGGCGCCAATGCCCAGAGCCAGCGTCAATACCACCGTAATGGTGAATCCCGGCGATTTGCGCAGTTGCCTGAGCGCGTAGCGAATATCGTGAAAGAGGGCGTTCATGCGGGATCTCCTTGGGAAGCGCTATTCGGTGCGCAATGCTTGCATAGG
>Ga0335072_10017748_pt1 | contig 10056 bp, 5 predicted proteins | sample Lox_Sample_21_FD_206725 | JGI IMG/M metagenome (GOLD analysis project Ga0335072, IMG submission 206725) | Soil microbial communities from Loxahatchee National Wildlife Refuge, Florida, United States - Lox_Sample_2.1 | ecosystem: Environmental > Terrestrial > Soil > Wetlands | place: USA: Florida...
GACGGGGCAAAGGGCTTTCGCCGGCTCTACGTGGCCTGTGGGCGGGAGCTCGTTCCGTGCGAGCGCACCGTGCTGCGCGCCGATGCCACCTCAATCGCGACGAAGGAAGGCCAACGAATGACGACACGTCCACTCATCGTTTTCGACGTGAACGAGACACTTCTCGATCTTACAACCATGGAGCCAACATTCGAGCGGATCTTCCACGAAAAAGGCGTCATGCGCTTTTGGTTCGCCAACCTGATTTTGTACTCAGAAGCTTTGACGCTGGCTAATTGCTATGTGCCTTTCACCGATATCGGCTCTGCAGTCCTCAAAATGCTGGCGGACACTTGTGGGGTGATCATCGGCGAGACGGATAAGGAAGAGTTGGTGGACAAATTCTCGACCATGCCACCCCACCCCGAAGTTCCCGGCGCTCTGCGCAAGCTTCGCGGCGCAGGCTTTCGCCTGTTTACGCTCACCGACAACCTTCTCGAAGTGCAGACGCGTCAGTTCCAACACGGCCGTCTCATCGATTTCTTCGAGCGTCGTTTCAGTGCGGATGGCGCGAAGTATCATAAGCCATCCCCGCAGGCCTATGCCTATGCCCAGACTCAGCTCGGGGTTGCCCCTTCACAGCTGTGTCTCGTTGCCTGTCACACATGGGACACGCTCGGCGCGGTCGCTGCCGGTTGGAGTGCTGCGCTGATCAAGCGGCCCGGCAACGATCGCCTGGAAGTGGGGCCGCAGCCGCAAATCGTAGGAAGCGATTTGAATGATGTGGCTGAGCAGCTTATCGCCCAGCAACGTGGGGAACCAGTTAGATAGGTTGCTGCGATCATTACAGATTACGGCAAATCACACGGATTCAAGTTTCGTGACCTGGCGACAATCACGATTTGATGGCCGGTACTATGGTGCCGCGGGTGACGAGATTGCCCAGAGCATTGCGCAGGGCGCTGATGTTGAGGGAGTTCGGTCTATATCGGCGCTTTCCCAATTGTCGAGTGTCAGACTTTCAAATGACGGAAATTGGAAGGTCGGTATATGCACTCAATTCTTTCCTACGGGGCTGCGTTGACGCGTTTCCTGAAGCGCGTGTGCAGATCGTCAAGCGAGGTACCCGATTTTTTCCCGGGAAACCCTGATTCGTGTGTACGCCGTCGCGAGCCGGTCACCTCTGCGCTTCCCCAAGATGTCTTTTTTCCGGATCGCACGCAATTTATTGATGCATAAGCTCCGACGGGATCGAGGCGATTCCGTCGAGTACGCACCGAACAGGGTGTAGCGAACTTCTCAATGAATGAGCTCACGCCAGAGCATCGCTTATCGGCTCGACCGGATCTGCAGCACGCGACCCGCGCGTTCGCTCCTCTACCAGACGGGACAAGGGAAGTCATATGGCTTCGCTGTATTTCGGGGCTGTCTCAACGGGAGACTGCCGCAATTTCGTTGGCATCGAAGACAGTACCTTCGAAGGACATATGACGCGCGGGCAGGGCAATGTTGCCAAGACTGTTTCTATTGCGCACGCGCCGACGTCCAAACATCCCGGCGCGGCGCTCGCTGCTAGGCGCGATTCCACGATTTTAGCGCCCCTTCTGCGACCCGCGGCCACTTTGACCTCTCCGGATGCTTCTCCCCCCGTCCGGACGTGGCCTTTAGGGAGAAGGGGCGTCTTTCCCCAATGATCTAAAGTGGATGTATCTCGCCCCAACCGCTTCATCGTTGATTGATCCCGCCGCGGATTTGCAAGTGTGCAGGCCGTCAACCTATCGGGATCCGACCAAACGGTTGCGCGCCACCGCTGGCGAGGTTTCCACGGGGAACGCACCGGAAAGCATGTTATCCCGGTGCAAACCGACGCGAGCTTCCAACTTTCACAATCAGCACACCCACATTAAGCCTGCGCGGTGCGTCCATGCATGAGCACGAACACTTCGATGCTGTGATCCTTGGAAGCGGGCAAGGCGGCAAACGCTTGGCATGGCACCTCGCTCGGGCCGGTCGTCGCGTTGCGGTCGTGGAGCGCCGCTGGGTCGGCGGCTCATGTCCGGCAGTCGCATGCATGCCGAGCAAGAACGAGCTGTGGAGCGCTCGAGTCGCATACCTCGCCCGCCAGGCCAACCGCTTCGGCTCCGTGACCGGACACGTCAGCACCAACATGACTCGCGTGCGTGAGCGCAAACAGGAAATGGTCGAGCGCGAGATCTCCCTTCATCTGAAGGCCTACATCGACAGCGGTGCGGAGCTCATCATGGGCAGCGGTCGGTTCGTCGGCCCTAAGTCGCTGCACGTTGATCTCAATGACGGCGGAACTCGCCTCCTTACGGCTGATCAGATTGTGATCAACGTAGGCTCACATGCCGCAATTCCCGAGATTTCCGGCATTTGTGAGGCCCGGGTGCTCACACACATCGAGGCACTGGAGCTCGATTATGTTCCCGCCCATCTCGTTGTACTTGGTGGCGGGTATGTCGCGATTGAGCTGGCGCAGGCGTTCTGTCGTTTTGGCAGCCGTGTGACCATCGTCGAACCCGGCCCCAGGCTCATGAGCAAGGAGGACGCCGACGTCGGGAATGAGCTGGACCGCATTCTCCGCGCCGAGGGTGTAGAGATCTTGCTGCGCACCGCGGCTACCGCCATCCAGGGCTTGTCCGGAGATGCAGTCGAGGTCAAGACCCGCTCGGAGTCCGGCAGTGCGCAGCTCCAGGGAAGCGACCTGCTGGTCGCAGTTGGTCGGGTTCCCAATACGGCCGACATTGGACTCGAGGAGGCTGGAGTCCAACTGGATTCTCGGCATTACATCGAGGTCAATGGCCGTCTAGAGACAAGCGCCTCTGGTGTATGGGCGATTGGGGAATGTGCGGGCAGCCCCCAGTTCACGCACGCATCCGTCGACGATTTCAGAGTCGTGAGCGAAAACATGCTCGGCGGAAGTCGCACCACGAGTGATCGATTGATTCCATACGTATTGTTCACTGATCCGCCGCTTGCTCACGTGGGGCTGACAGAGCGCGAGGCGCAGCGGCGGGGTCTTCCCGTGCGCCTCGCGAAGCTGCCCATGAGCAACGTGTTGAGAACCGCGGCGACCGGCGAGACGGAAGGCTTCATGAAAGTTCTGGTGAGCTCGAACGATGACCGCATCGTCGGCTTTACGATGCTCGGTTCCGAGGCTGGGGAGGTGATGACAGCCGTACAAACGGCGATGCTCGCGCAGCTTCCCTATCAAGTGCTTCGAGACGCTGTCATTGCTCACCTGACGTTCGCCGAGGGGCTGGGCGCCCTCCTGACAACTGTGCCGGATCGAACAAGCAGCTGAGCCCGGCAGCAGACCGCCTACCGGACAGTCAACTCCTATGGCAGCGGTACTCCCGGTAGCAAGTGTTGGGCACATGGCGGTCAATGCAATCAGCCCTCTCGCCGCGTGTCGTTCCACAGACGAATGACCCTGTCCGCACCGCCATGGTCGTAGCCCAATACGCAGACACCAGCCGGATCGAGCCCTAGGTAGCGGGCCATCTCGGCAGAGAACGCCAGCCACCTCGCCGCAAGCACACGCAGGATGTGCCCGCTCGAGAAGACAAGCGCGTGACCCTCAAGGTTACGCAGGCGCGATACCACCCTATCGGCCCGCTCCGTGATCCGGGCAGGCGATTCCCCGCCCGGGCAACCATCGCGAAACAGCTCCCAGCCAGGCCGCTGACCGTGAATCTCGGGAAGCTTCAGGCCTTCGTATTCCCCGTAGTCCCACTCGCGCAGTTCCGGCTCGAGCCGCGCGCCGCGACCGAAGCCTGCGAGCTGACACGTCCGCAACGCACGTTGCAAAGGACTGCATAGCACCTCATCGAAGCGCAGTCCCTGAAGCCGGGCAGCAAGCGCGCGCGCCTGCCGCTCACCATGCGGCGTCAAGGGGAGATCGGTACGCCCGGTGTGCTGGCCTGTGAGAGTCCAGGCTGTCTCACCATGACGCACGAGATAGACAGTGCCTCCAGCGCCATTCACGATCATCCACCGACGCGGCGTCTGTGGATAGAACGCGAGCGGATGCACTCGCGCTCGGTCATCCGCAGGTTAGGGCGAAATCGATGCATGGCTCGAGCTGCAACAGCAGGTAATTTCGCGTGACCTGCTTCGGTAACAGCGAGACGCGCACCCGTGCACGGCGCCGCTCCATACGTGGCCGGTCCGAAGCGAGCGCAAGATCACAATCGCACACCGTTTCCTCACCGTCTAGCGCCTGCCGCAAAGCCTGTGCAAGCAGTCGCGGTTCGCGAAGGAAATCGGTAAACGGCCGACCGCGCAGCTGTTCCAGACCTATCATAATGAGAACTTCCGCGTTGGGGTTTGCATACACGGCACACAGCTGCTCATCGAGTACCAGAATTCCAGACGACATGGCGTCCAGCACTTCCCCCGTATCAAAATCCGCTAACGCCGACACCTCTTGTCTCTCGCTCGAGCCCCCCTCGCGCACGGAACCTCCGCGTTCCACCACGAATTCTAGCGTTCGGCCGACAGTAGTGCACGCTGGCGGCCGACCTATTGAACCTTAATGACAAACGTTCACATGAGTGATGGTGGAGAAACTCAACCGGAACGAGGTCGCATGGCCTTGTCACGAGAGAGAATCAGGCCGGTGGGTTAACGCACCGGATCGCCTCCGCGCGGTGCGTCCGAGGTGGTGCATGGCTGCCGCCGGCCCTCCCGACCGGAATTCTCCGAACCGCTGTCGCCGTTTTTCCCGGTGAGCGCGCCGGCGTAGCGTGGCATGAGGAGCTTGGCGATCAATCCCGTCCAGCCGGTCTGATGTGCGGCTCCCACCCCGCGGCCGCTGTCGCCGTCAAAGCATTCGTAGAAAAGCAAGTGATCGCGAAAGTGCGGATCGTCTTGCCAGAGCGGCTGCTGTCCGAAAACGGGACGCTGCCCTGAGGCGCCGCGCAGGAAGATCCCTGTCAAGCGCGCCGCGAGCTCGTTCGCGACGTCGTTTAGCGAGAGATAGCGCCCCGAGCCTGTCGGACACTCGACACGGAATTCATCCCCGTAGTAATGGTGGAATTTCTGCAGCGACTCGATGATGAGAAAGTTGAGCGGCATCCAGATTGGACCCCGCCAGTTGGAATTGCCGCCGAACACGCTGCAGTTGGACTCCGCCGGCTCATAGCGCACGGCGAGATCCATGCCGTTATAGCGATATACAAAAGGGAAGGACGCGTGCGCACGTGATAGCGCCCGCACGCCGAATGGTGAGAGAAACTCGGTCTCGTCGAGCATGCGTTTGAGCAGCCGTTTCATCCGGCGTCCACGCAGTAGTGAGAGAAGCCGTCGCTGCCCCCGACCCGCGACGCTCCAGTGCGACACGAGCTGTGCGAGCTCGGGACGATAAGCCAGGAACCATTCCAGGCGACGTTTGAATTCGGGCACGCCCTCGAGCAGCTCCGGCTCGAGCGTCTCGACGGCGAACAGCGGGATGAGCCCTACCATCGATCGCACCTTGAGCGGCTGCAGGGTGCCATCCGGTAGATGGAGAACGTCGTAGTAGAACTCGTCTGCCTCGTCCCATAGTCCCATTCCCGCGTCATCGCCGCCGATGCGCGTCATGGCCCCCGCGATGCGCAGAAAGTGCTCGAAGAACTTCGTCGCGATATCCTCGTACACGCGATTGTGCTTGGCGAGCTCGAGAGCGATGCGCATGAGGTTCAGAGCGTACATCGCCATCCAGCTGGTGCCATCGGCCTGATCGATATGACCCCCGGTGGGCAGTTGGCTGCTTCGGTCGAACACGCCGATATTGTCCAGGCCGAGAAAGCCACCCTGGAACACGTTGCGTCCTTCGGCGTCCTTGCGGTTGACCCACCAGGTGAAATTCAGCATCAATTTGTGGAAAACCTGCTCGAGAAACGCCAAGTCTGCAGTTCCGGCGTGCTTGCGGTCGATCTGGAAAACGCGCCACGTCGCCCATGCGTGTACCGGTGGATTGACATCGCCGAACGCCCATTCGTACGCCGGCATCTGGCCATTGGGATGCATGTACCACTCACGGGTGAGAAGTATCAGTTGCTCCTTGGCAAACTGAGCGTCCAGGTGTGCCAGCGCGATGCAGTGGAAGGCGAGATCCCAAGCCGCGTACCATGGGTACTCCCACTTATCCGGCATCGAGATGATGTCGGCGTTGTTGAGGTGCTCCCATTCGCAGTTGCGCCCGTGGCGGCGTCGGGCCGGCGGCGGTGGCTGGGCTGCGTCACCCCGTAGCCACTCGGGCACATCGAAGTTGAAGAACTGCTTGCTCCAGATCATCCCGGCGTATGCCTGACGCTGGACAAGGCGGGCGTCGCCGTTGCCGATGTCCCTCTGCAGGTGCGCATAGTACTCATCGCACTCGCGCTCGCGTCTGGAGAGAATCCTCGAAAACTCACTGAAGGGTCGCTGCAACTCGCGATTGCACAGGCGTAACTGGAGCGTTATGCATCCCGCGGGTGGTACATCGAAGACGTACCATAGCGCGCACTTGGTTCCGGCCCTGCCGGGATTTACCGCGTCAGCCCGCCCGTGAATCACGCGCTCGTGGAACGCGTCCTTCCAGAATCCCTTTGCATTCACATCGTTCCAGTGTCGTTGCGGATTGGTGTCGTTCTCGCAGAACAAAGCGTCCACCGGAGCGCCGTCGGCATAGAGGAAATAGGTTCCGAGGCTGCTGTGGCTCGCCTCGATGCGGGTCGGCGCAACCCCAGCGAGGCGCGGACGCTCGGTTGTCGGCGTCCAGCTCCAGGTATTCCGGAACCAAAGCTGGGGCAGCAAGTGGATGGGAGCCGCCTCTGTGCCGCGGTTTGCTACCCCCACGCGCATCAGTATGTCATCCGGAGCCGCTTGAGCGTACTGGACAGCCACGTCGAAATATCGGCCGGCGTTGAACACACCGGTGTCGTACAGCTCATATTCGGGTGCGGCCTTGCCCCGCCGGCGACTCTCCTCGACGAGCTTCCCGTAGGGGAACGCCTCCTGGGGATACTTGTAAAGCATCTTGAGGTACGAATGGCTGGGTGTCGCATCGAGGTAGTAGTAAACCTCCTTAACATCCTCGCCGTGGTTGCCCTCGCTGTTGGTCAGGCCGAACATCCGCTCCTTGAGAATCGGGTCTCTGCCGTTCCACAGCGCAAGCGCTAGACAAAGCCGCTGCTGGCGGTCCGAGAACCCGGCGATGCCGTCTTCACCCCAGCGGTAGCTTCGGCTGCGCGCATGATCATGTGGAAAGTATTCCCACGCCGTACCGTATTCGCTGTAGTCCTCGCGCACGGTGCCCCACTGGCGCTCGGACAGGTATGGGCCCCACTTCTTCCAATCGTCCGCCGCGGTTGGGGAGGCGCTCAGGCGGGCGTGCTCGGCAGTGGGATGACGCATCTCAGGGTCCGGCGTCCGAAATTCCGTGCGGCGCGGTGATGCGAGCGCGCGAGAGCGCATGCCACGCACGCAGCAACTCGCCCACGCTCCAGGCCTGCGCGACGCAGCCTCGTGGATGATGGGGCGGCGAACCATCGAAGATTTCGCTCACGGTTCCCAAGCACGTCTCGTCGAGGTGCGCGGCGATTCCGCCAAGGAGCTCGAGGGCACCCTCAGCGTTTCCGAATGCGCGGTAGTGGGCTAACGCGAAGGGGCCGAGCAGCCAGCTCCAAACAGTCCCCTGGTGATAGGCGCGGTCACGGGCTTGTGGGTTACCTTCATAGCGGGCAGCGTAGCGAGCATCACCCGGGGCCAAACTGCGGAGTCCGACGGGTGTCAAGAGCTCGTGGGCACACGACTCGACCACAGCTCGCGCCTGGGCCGCACTCAGAAGGTTCGTGCCAAGGCTGACAGCAAAGATCTGGTTGGGTCGCAAACTCGCATCGACCCCGCCCTCGGGCGTGTCGATAACGTCGAGGAGATACCCTCGCTCTGCGCACCAGAATCTGTCTGTGAAAACACGTGCGACCGCATCTGCGGCTTGACCGTACCGTTGTGCGGCTTGCCGATCGCCTACCACCCCTGACCAATGCGCCATCCGGATCAGCGCAAAATGCCACAGGGCGTTGATCTCGACGGGCTTGCCGATGCGCGGCGTGATGACCAATCCGTCGACCTTGGCGTCCATCCAGGTGAGCTGAACCCCTGCCACGCCGGCAAACAAAAGTCCGTCGATGGAGTCGACTCCGATTCCGAAGCGAGTGCCCTTTTCATACCAGTCGATGATCTCCTTCAAAGCTGGCAACAGCTCCCGAAGCAGTCCAACATCGTTTGTTTCGTCGAGGTAACACGTCAGCGCGTGGAAATACCAGAGCGCTGCATCCACGCTGTTGTATTCGGCCGGCTCGCCTCGATCGGGGAATCGGTTCGGTAGCATTCCCCGATCGATGTACCGGGCGAAGGTTCGCAGAATCTCTGCGGCCACTGAGGCTCGCCCGGTGGCCAGAGTCAGGCCAGGCAGGGCGATCATGGTGTCGCGGCCCCAGTCGCCAAACCACGGGTAGCCCGCGATGATCGTGCGGGTGGGGTCGCCAGACTCTGACGCGCGCTGCACGAGAAAGGCATCAGCCGCAAGCTGCAATCGGTGTATCCAGCGCGGCAGCTCGGGCTCTCGGACAAGCAGGGTTCGGCGCCGACGCAGCTCTGTGCGGCGAGACTTGCCCAAAGCAGTATTGGGATGGGCGTCCGCCGACACGATGAAGACTGCTTTGGCGCCCGGCTCAAGCGCCAGCCTGAATCTACCCGGTCGAAACAGATCTTCGTCGGAATCGAGGCCGCGCTCGGCTTCTAGGCGATGATGGAAGCGCCAATACCAGTCGGGGTCGTAAGTGAACTGACCGCCCGCGAGCGACAGGCGATAGGGAGCGGCGCCAGCGAAGGCCAGGATCCGGCATGCGTCAGGCTCCCCGGCGACCTCGGGTGACCAACCCCCGCGCGTGTGTGCGTGGTAATCGCGGTAGGTGCAGAGGGGTAGTAGTTCCAGTTGCACGTGCTCTGCGGCACGCGCAATCGCAAATTCGATGCATGTGGTGTTGCGCCCCTCCAGCATCCAGATACGCTGCTCGAGCAACGCATCCTCCAATGCGTAACGCCATAGCGGCAAACCATGCTCAAGACCGAAGTAGCACAGGAGTTCGAAGCCGCGCGGCGCGAGGGTCCCATCCGCGAATTCGTTGCTGTCGAGCTCGTGGCGTCGCCCGCGATACTCGAGTGTCACCCCTAGCTTGCTCAGCGTGAGAACGCGGCACATGGGTGGTTCGAGCGCGGCGACGAGCAGACCGTGATAGCGCCGCGTGTTGGCCTGCGCGACCGTGCCACTTGCAAAGCCACCGAGGCCGTTGGTTACGAGCCACTCCAACGCGAAGGCTGACCGCGCAGATGCGAATTGGCCGCGAGCCAGTTGCACGTCAACGGTCACGTCCGCTTACCGCACGATGCTCGCATCACGAGCGGGCTCAGGAGGAACTGTGTCTCGCGTTCCTTCCTCTGCAGTCCCGACAGCATAACCGGTGATCAATCGAACCGCGCTGCTGAAGGTCAGATAAGCCCAGAACCAATTGACAAGTGTCGCCAGGCGGTTGCGCACTCCGACGAGCAAGCCGACATGCACCAAGCCCCAGAGCCACCACGCTGGCGAGCCCCAGAGCTGCAGGTGACCCAAGTGGACGACCGCTGCCTTGCGCCCAATAGTGGCAAGGCTGCCGGCGTGGCGGTAAGCAAACGGCGGCGGTTCGCATTCCCCGCTAACGCGCGCCATGATGTGTGCGGCAACGTAGCGCCCACCTTGCTTGGCGGCCGGCGCAAGCCCCGGTACCGCCTTTCCGTCCCAGGCGTTGCTCGCCGCGGTGTCGCCGATCGCATAGACCTCGGCGTAACCCGGTACACCCAGATCAGCATCGACCTTGATTCTTCCAGCGGCGTCAGTGAGCGCACCTAGCCAGCGTCCCGCGGGCGAGGCAACCACGCCTGCCGCCCAGAGCACCGTGCGGGCCGCAATGGGCTCGCCGTTGATGCGTGCGCCCGCACCATCGACGAATTCCACGCGGCAGTCAGTGCGGACATCCACACCCAACTGCT
>Ga0335072_10017749_pt1 | contig 10056 bp, 9 predicted proteins | sample Lox_Sample_21_FD_206725 | JGI IMG/M metagenome (GOLD analysis project Ga0335072, IMG submission 206725) | Soil microbial communities from Loxahatchee National Wildlife Refuge, Florida, United States - Lox_Sample_2.1 | ecosystem: Environmental > Terrestrial > Soil > Wetlands | place: USA: Florida...
CCATAGGGAACCGGCAAATGCTCCGGAACCGTTGCGATGGCCTGCACATTATAGCGACCCGGCGCCGACAGGGAAGCGGCGGGAACAACTTCGCCTAACCGGAGTCCAATAGCACGGGGTGCGCCGTTTGGACGACTTTGGACGCCTGTCCACCGTTTTGCTTTTCATAGTCTTGTGGGCCTGCGCGGGATGCGCCGCGCGCCGCGTCTCCGTCACTGGGGACTACCACCTGAACGGCATATTCCTGATTCCTCCTGACGCTCCCGAGGGGCCCAAGAACGCCACCGAGATGCAGGTTTCGCTGGGTGAGGTGGGCGATGCGCCAGGCGGGCAACCAGCGAAGGACTGTTCGATCCACGATCGCTGGTTTTCTCTTTACTCGCAAGACTCCGGAAAAACCGTGGATTGGTTCGCAAAAGTGCCGCTTCCGGCCGCCTGGGAGGATTCGGATCTGGTCGTGAACAACCACACCGAATGGGACAGTTTTTTCGACGACGTTGACGCGCTGCAGAGCAGAGGATGCATGACGCCTGGGGCCTATTGGGCGATGACGAACTCGCTGGCCGAGAGCATGCCGGCCCCGGTGATCTACGCTCTTTTCTTCCGATATTCGTTTGGCACAGAAGGGTACGTGAAGCTGAAGCCGGGCATGCGGCTGTTCATCGAGCGATCGATCTTCCGAAACCCGTCGGGATGCACGGACAAAGTGTCGAACTATTGGGGAGAGAGAAAAGTTTATTACGAGATCGCAGGCGAGCAGGGGAAGGGAATCGCGCTGAAACGCAGCGGCGCGTGGCGGAGCAAAGGGCTGCCGCGACGTGCGGGAGCGGAGTTTCCGGACACGGAACTGGCGGGGCAATTTGTAGGGATGCGCGCGCTGAGGCTGTTCGTCCTGACGCTGTTCGTGCCGCCGAACGTGCACCGCAACTCGCTGCTGGTCGGCGTGCGCGATCCGGAAGAAATGGTTCGAGCAACGGAGGAGATCAAGAAAAACGCTGAGATCCCCTGCAAGATGCTTCGCTCGCAGGGCATGGCTTGCGCGTCGTTCGAGGGCGTTGTGACGGCCGGCGTGGAAATGAATGTAGTGGTGAACGGACATGTCCAACACTTTCCGATCGGGTCGACGGTGGAAACGGCGATGGCCGGCGTTTCCAAGGAGAGCTACTCGACGGCTCTGGCGACGCTCCGAATCCGGCGCCTGTTCCGCGGGACCTATCGCGAGGTGAAGTTCGCCACCGGGAATCCTGAAGTACCCAAGCTGGCTCTGTTCGCCGGGGACCGCATTTCGTGGAGGTAAACGCGATCCGTTGAATCGGCTGGCATGGAACGGGCTGGCGACCGACGCGGACGGTACGGGCGTACAGGTAGCACCACGGACAACACTGGACCCCGGGCTAAGGGGAATCGTGGAGGGCTGCCGCATATACTTCCCCTCGGGGAGTTCATCTCGAGGAGGCGCGCATGGGTGAGGCCAAGGGGATGTGGGAAGGTTTGATGGATTTTTCTTTCCGGTCGTACGCAACACCGCGGATGCTGAAGTTTCTTTACGGGCTTCATCTGCTGGCTGGGTTGATTGCGGCGGTGGCGTGGGTGGTGCTGGCGTTCCAGCGGACGCCAGCGGAGGGGCTTGTGACGCTTCTTGCCGCGGTCTTTCTCTACTTTCTGTGGATTCTTTACTGCCGGATCATGCTGGAGGTGTTGGGCGCGGTGTTTCGCATGGCCGAAGCTATTGCGCCCGATCGAGGCGTAGCCAGCCACGATCTGTACGGGGTTGAGCAGGGCGTTGGAGTTCGGTGAAGGGTGGGCGGCAGGGCCGAAAGGCCCGCGCTCGCAAGGATGGGACTTAAGTCAATCGCCCCTGCCGGGACTTCTTAGTTTTCATTCGTGTCCGCGTTCCCGGCACTACGCTTAGCCTGCCTGACGGCCGGCTGCCTGCGTGCCGGCTAAGTTCAACCGCCGCTCCGCGGCTTGGCGCTACGCGATCGAAGCGGCTGCCTTCCTTCGTCAGGGTAAAAGGCCCCGCGCTTCCACCCAAGGGCATTTTTTCGCAAACCGTTTGGTCCAGCCGGGGTATAAATAGGGGTTCGAAAAATATGCAAGAGGATCCTGCATGACCGACTACACCGCCGCGCACTCGCGGGCCGGGATCGACGCGAAACTTCCGAAGCTGGAAACGTGGCCGAACCATTTTCCGGGCTACGAAATCACGATACGTTTTCCCGAGTATACGTCGGTGTGCCCGAAGACGGGCCTGCCCGACTACGGCGCGATTACGATTCAGTACGAGCCGAAGAAGCTGTGCCTGGAATTGAAGGCGTTGAAAATGTATCTGCTGGCGTACCGGAATCTGGGAATTTTCTACGAGAACGCGGTGAACCGGATGTTGCGCGACATCCAGGGTGCGGTCGAGCCGGCGTGGTGCCGCGTGACGGGCGAGTTTACGCCTCGGGGCGGGCTGACCACGACCGTTGAAGCTTTCTGGCCGCGAAGGGGTGCGGCGGAGGCACAGCGGAAACAGAGAGGAGACCGGAGATAGACTTCTCCGTGCGACTCAGCCATAATCCCGTCGACATTTTGAGCCAATCTCGTCCGGAGGATTTCGATGAGTTTGACGCCGAGCACGCCCTCTCCTGAGCAGCACGACGAACCCCACATTACCGAGGTGTCGCCGCTTCCTCGCTGGGTGGCCGTGCTTTTCGTGGTGGCTTTCCTTCTGCTGGGCTATCTGGTGTACGCGAGCTATTCGGAGCGCGAGGCGCTGCGCAGCAACTTCGCGATGGCCGACCAGAAAACGCAGGCGCTCGCCGGCGAGCTGGACAAGACGAATTCGCGCATCGCGGACCTGAAGGGGCAGTTGGACGTCACGTCGCAAAAATTGGGCCTGACGGAAGACGAGCTGGCCCGGGCGCGCGGCCTGGCGCAGACGATCCGAAAGCAGCAGCAACAGAGCGACGCGAACTTCCGCAAGCAACTCGGACAGGTTCAGCAGGACACCACGACGAAATTCGGGCAAGTCTCAACCGACATCAGCAATACCAAGACCGATCTCTCCGCCACAAAGGCCGACCTGGAAGCCACCAAGAACAAGCTGCAAAGCACGATCGGCGACCTGGGCGTGCAAAGCGGGCTGATCGCGCGCAATCACGACGAGGTGGAGGAACTCAGGCGGCTCGGACAGCGGGATATCTACGAATTTACGCTGGGCAAGACGAAGAAACCGGAGCGCCTGGGACCGATACAGGTGCAGTTCCGCAAATTCGACACGAAGCATTACCGCTACACCGTGGACGTGGTGGCAGACGACAAGAAAATCGAGAAGAAGGATAAGACGGTGGGCGAGCCCGTCCAGTTCTACGTGCGTGGCGCCCGCGCGCCCTACGAGATCGTCGTTTTCGACGTCACCAAGAACGAAGCGAAGGGCTATTTGAGCACGCCGAAGTCGCCGAACGAGGCTCCGCCGTCGGCCCCGAGCCCCGGCCAGCCCGGCAGCAAGCAATAAGGCGGCGCGTCGCCGCTGTTGTCACATAATCCTCAAGGGGTTTAGATTCCGCGCGCCGTGGATGGTTCAAGTGTGTATGGTTGTTGCGAAGTCAGCGCGGATCGGAAGCAGGCGACACAACCGCGCGGATCGGCGTTTGCGTTGAAGGATGCTCCAGTAAAACAGGGTCTCGCAGGCAGTTCTCTTGCTTTGGGGTTGCTCTTCGCACTTCTCGCGCGTCCTGCGTTCGGCCAGCAGGCGCAAGTTCCCGCCACGCAGCAGCCTCTCGAAGCGAAGACGGAACTCGTCAAGCTGGATGTGTCCGTATTGAACGCGAGCGGTGACTTCGTCGATGGGCTGACAGAAAATGATTTTCGCGTTCTCGACGATGGCAATCCGCGTCCCGTCGCGTTTTTCGCGCCTGTTTCCGCGCCGGCGAAAGTGGTGGTGGTCCTGGAGACCAGCCCGGCCGTCTACCTGTTCAAGGACGAACACCTGGCTGCCGCCTATTCGTTGATGAAGGGGCTGGCGCCCGACGACGAAGTGGCGCTGGTTACGTATTCCAATGTGCCGCGCGCGGTGGTCAATTTCACGACAGACAAGTCTGTGCTCCTTCAGGCTCTGGGAAACACGCAGTACATGATGGGCTCGACATCGCTCAATTTGTACGACGCGGTGTCGGCGGTGATTGACGGCGTGTCGCGATATCCCGGGAAAAAGGCAGTTGTCCTGCTCACCACGGGCCTGGATTCCTCAACGCCGGCGCGCTGGACCGCTCTGACGCAGAAGCTGCGCGACAGCGATGTGGTGATCTTCGCCGTCGGCCTGGCCGGACCGCTGGAAGCCGCGCCCGACGTGAAAGAGAAGCACGGGAAAAAAGTCAGCGGCGCGGCGGCTTTCGATTCGGTCGCGGATACGGGCGGCGCTCTGACACTCGCGAAAGCCGACGCTGCGTTGCGTTCGCTTACGGAGATAACGGGGGGCAGCGCCTATTTCCCTGCGTCGGACGAGGACTTCGCCCCGGCGTACCGCGAAATTGCGTCGTCCGTTCGCCACGAATACGTGCTTGGTGTTCTGCCAGACCATGACGGGCAATATCACAAACTGACCGTGGAAGTCGTCAATCCGGACAGCGCCGCGGTGAAGAAGAAAAAGAAAAAAAAGAAAAAGAAACACGAAGATCAGGAATACCGAGTTTCCGCTCGCGAAGGCTACGTCGCTCCCGGGCCTTGAAGTCTTTTCACCCTACCCGCGCAACCAAACTTGCTTCTCCCGCTTCTCTTGCACCGTATAATCGCAGGTTCGCACGTGGCGACGTTCAGGAGACGCAATGGAGCGGCGCAAAAATATTCTCCTCTTGTTCTTACCCCTTCTTGCTCTGGCGCTGATGGCTCGAGCCGGCCAGCAGACTGGAAAGACACAGCCGGCGCAGCAGAAACCCGCTCCGAGCGGCGGCAACGCGCCGGCGATGGCGCCGTCGCCGAACGCCCCGCAATTTGCGTTTGGCGGAAATGTGGCCGAAGTACCTGCGACGTTCGTCCAGAACCTGATTTTTCTTCCGGTGAAGCTCGGAGACAGCGAGCCCTCTCTCTTCGTGCTGGACACCAGCGCGAGCGTGACTTCGATAGCTCCGGGGTGGGCGAAGGAGTTAGGGTTCCCGCCTAATGCGCGCGCCTCTATCGTTCTGCCAGGGGTGATGTTCCCGTTTGAGTCGCTCCCGGCCGTGGCGCGCAACGATTTCGCTTCCTATGCCGGCCGTCCCTATGACGGGACCATCGGCGCTGATGTTCTATCCCGTTCCGTGGTTGTGATCGATTATGCGCGCGAGACGGTGCGTATCTACGATCCCGGATCGTACAAGTACGCCGGACATGGCGGCGTTTTCCCCCTTTCCTTCAGCAACAAGATGCCGGTGATCCGCGCGAAAATGGCGACGCCGAAGGGGAAGCAGGTGGAAGGCGATTTCGCTATCAACTCGTCGCTGATAGCGGGAATCGTTGTGTCCGAGAAGTTTTCCGAGGCGCATCATGTGTTCCCGCACAAAGGCAAATTCACAGTGGCGTACGATCCTCAACTTGCCGGAGGAGAGAACGTCTCGCTCTTTCGCCTTCGATACCTGAAAGTTGCCGGCTCCGCCGCCGAGGACACTATTGCCGAGCTTTCGTCGTCGAAACTGGCCGGCACGGACGATCCCAGGCTCGTCGGCGTGCTGGGAGCGGGCTTTCTGCGGCGGTTCAACATCGTTCTGGATTATCCACACAAGCGGATCATCTTCGACGTCAACACACATTTTCACGATTACGACGAAGAGGACAAAAGCGGAATCGCAGTGGTGGCGAAAGGATCGGGGCTAAAGACGTTTGAAGTGGTCCACGTGGTTCCGGGGAGCCCGGCTGCGCAAGTAGGCATCAAAGCGGGAGACGTGATCGCTGGAATCAACGACGAAGCCGCCGCCGACATGTCGCTCGACGCCATTCGGGATCTCTTCCGGCGGGTGGGCTACAAGTACAAGGTCACGATTCAGCGCGGTGACCAGACGAAAGAAGTGACGGTGGCGACTGAGCGCCTGCTCTAGTCGAAGCGGTGCATGGTGGTTGCCATGTGGTGCAGGCGGTCGTCGACTTTGGCGAAGAGCGTGCCCGCTTCGAATTTGCCGGTCGGCTCGCGTTTTCCGGCGCGGACTCCCGTGAGGATTTCGATTCCTTGCTCGATGGTGCGGACGGGATAAATGTGGAAGCGGCCTTCCGCGACCGCTTCGATCACGTCGTCGCGGAGCATCAAGTCTTCAACGTTTTCCGAGGGAATCAGCGCGCCCTGGTTTCCGGTCAATCCTTTGATCCGGCAAACATCGTAAAATCCCTCGATTTTTTCGTTGACGCCGCCGATGGGCTGAACGTCGCCTTGCTGGTTCACCGAGCCTGTGACCGCCAAATCCTGGCGGATCGGGCAATCCGAGAGGGCGGACAGAAGCGCGTAAATTTCCGTGGAGCTGGCGCTATCGCCGTCCACGCCGCCATACGACTGCTCGAAGCACACGCTTGCGGAAAGCGAGAGGGGTTTGTCCTGCGAGAACAAGCGCCGCAAGTAGCCCGAGATGATCTGCACGCCCTTATCGTGGAAACGGCCGCTGAGATTGCACTCGCGCTCGATGTTGATGATGCCTGTCTTGCCGAGGGCCGTCGAAGCTGTGATGCGAACCGGCTTCCCGAAAGCGTATCCGCCGATTTCAAGGACGCTCAAGCCATTTACCTGTCCGACGCGGCCGCCATCCGTGTCGATGAAAATCGTCTTTTGTTCGACCATTTCGCGGATTTTCGTTTCCAGCAGATTGTGGCGCTCGATTTTCGCTTCGCGCGCCTCGCGGACATGCTCGGCGGTGACGACGGTGTCGCCCTTCTGGCGGGCAGCGTAAACGGATTCGCGCGCGAGATCGGCCAGATCGAAGAAGCGCGCGGTGATCTTTCCGCGGCGTCCGGCGCGACGCACGCCTTGCTCAAGGATGGCCGCCACGGCCGTGCGGTCGAAGTGAAGCAATTTCTCGTCGTCGATCACTTTGCGCAGGCGCCCAGAGTATTCGCGCAGGATTTCGTCGCTCCACTTCATTTCTTCGTCGAACTCGACGCGCACCTTGAAGATCTTCTTGAAATCATCTTCGAAATCGTAGAGCAGTTCGTACATTTCGCGATCGCCGATCAGGATGATCTTCGTGTGCACGTCAATCGGTTCCGGCTTCAGCACGGCGGATGCGAACGGGAAAAATACTTCGACGGGCTGGATTTCGAGCTTCGCGTGATTCAAGGTTCGCTTCAACGTGCGCCATACGCCCGTTTCCGTCAGCGCGTCGAGCCCGTACATCACCAGGAAGCCGCCGTCCGCCCGCAACATGGAGCCGCCACGCAAGTCCATGAAATCGGAATTCCATCCGCCGCGCGAGTCGTAGCTGCGGTGGATCGTCCCGAAGAGATTCGCGTAGGTGGGAATCGTCTCGAAGATCACGGGGCACTTCTCATGTTCGCTATGCGCCAGAATCACGTTCACGCCGTAGACGCGGAAGGGGTCGCGATCGGGGCGCTCCGGCCGCGGCGTGCCGTCGCTTTCCGACGAGGCTTGGCGGTCGTCCTCCCCTTCGCGCTCCTTAAACGGGTCGAGATTGTCGAGAATGTGATGGCGCACTTCCTCGAGGTATTCGGCGATCTGCGGGCTCGGATATTTTTCCTTCAATTCCTCGATCACGCCGTCGACAAGCACCGAGGCCGCCTCCTGCTCGAGGTAGCTCATTTCGCTGGCGAGCTCGCGCGAAAGCGAAAGAGTCTTCCGGTAGACGACCGTGAATTCCTGGCGGAACTGGTCGTACTTGCGTTCGAGTTCCTCGGCGGCCGTGTTCTCGATCTTTCCCTCTTGCACCATTTTGGGGACTTCCTCGATCGGGACCATTTGACCTTCGAGGACGGGGAAGATTTCCGGCAGGGCCACGGCGCCCACCTGCATGCGTCCGAGGGCGAACTGTTCGCGCGCGATCCGGCGCGTGAAATCGTCCATCAATTCCTTTTCCCGCACCGTAAATCGTTCGACGATGCGCGTCTTCTGGCGCTGGAACGGCTCGCCCTCGAAAACCTGTGGAATCCGGCGCCGCAGGAAATCGACTCCGGACTCGACTTCTTTCTTGAAGGCGTTAGCCTGTCCGCGAGGGAGGGTAAGCAGGCGGGGACGGTCGGCGTTCTTGAAGTTATTCACGTAGCAGCGATCGGGAGCCGGATCGACTTGCGGATGCATCTCCTCGATCATGCGGACGAGCATCCCGCCGCGGCTCATGCCCGACAGACCGCAGACGAAAATGTTGTAGCCCGAGGCGGTCATCTCGACGCCCATTTGCAGAGCGCGCGCGGCCCGCTCCTGTCCAATGCCTGCCGTGACCGGTTCGATCTCGGCCGTTGTCTCGAACGGAATTTGCGCGGGGTCGCACCGCCAACGCAGCTTCTCGGTCGGCAACGTTTCGTGCTTAGCTGTGGGGTTCCTGGGCATCGACGGCTTCATCATGCTTCGAAGGGCGTTACTCTAGCACGGCAGTTTGTGTCTTCCCACCCCCTTTCGTCCCCACCTTTCTTTGCGGTGCGGTGGGGCCATACAGGTCCAATATGTTTGCCGCCATGGCAACGACGATCGGGCCCAAAACGACGCCCAAGAGCCCGAACACGGCGATTCCTCCCAGGATGCTGATGAAGATCAGGAGCCCGCTCATCTCTGCGCGCCCGCTGATCAGCCAGGGTCTCACGATGTTGTCCACCAGTCCGACGACCAGGCTGCAGAAGAGAATCAGGAGGATTCCACGTCCCAGGTGCCCGCTGATCATCAGGCTGATGGAAATCGGCACCCAAATCAGCGCCGACCCCACCACCGGCACCAGCGAGAAAAATCCCATCATGACGCCCCAGAAAACGGCGCTGTGGACTCCCGCGATCGCAAAGGCGATTCCCCCGAGCGCCCCGTGCACGCCCGCGGCCGCCAGCGTGGACGTAACGCTCGCATAAATCACTTCGCGGGTTTCGTAGACGAGCCGCTCGCGCTGTTCTTCGTCGAAGGGGAGCACTTCGCGGAGCCGTGCCACGATCGAATGGCCGTCGCGGTACAGATAGAACATCGCCAGCACAGTCACGAACACGTCGAACAGGAATTCGGCGGTGTGGCGCACCGCGGCTCCCAATCGGGCTCCAATGTACTCCGCGCCTTGCTGCGCGTACTGGTGCAGAAGAGCGCTTAAGTCAGGCGGCACGATGTTCGGAAACTTCTGCTGCAGCTTCAGCCAAAACGAGGCGATCCACGGATATCGTCCCGTCTCGACGCCCACTTGAATGGTTTGCTCTGCGTTGACCGCTTCGCGCACGAAGGCAAAGAGGACAAACAGCGTCGGCACGATCAAGATCAGCGTAACAGCCGCTGTCACTGCCAAAGATGCGCTCGTCGGCCCCCACTTTGCCGAAAGCCGCGAGTACAGCGGATAGGAAACCACCACGAGCACGGCGGCCCACGCCAAGGAAGCAAGGAAGGGCGCGAACACGATGTAAACCAGGTAGGCCAGCAACGCGATAATTCCGTAGAAAAATACGGCTCCCAGGACTCTTCGTGAGTTCGCTTCAGGGGGCAAGTAATCTCACTTTCTAGACTTTTTCCGAGGAGGTGAGGCCTCGAAAATGGGGCGTTCCTCTTTTCCCGTTTTCATGTGCGCCGAAGTCCCCAGTGCTATAATTGTGCCACAGTCGGACGAGCGGCTGCCCAATGTCTGATTCTGCCTGCAAGCACCAACGCGTGCGCCTGATAGCCAAGGATGACGAGTCCGAGTACGTCGAGTGTCTCGACTGCGGTGAGATTCTGGAAGCCGGCGAACGCAAGAACGATCCCGCGTTCCACGAATCCCTCTCGGACGCCTGATTCCCGCATCTGTCCCTCTAATTGGCCGGAAGAATGCGCAAGTCAAAAGATTTGCGCCATGGCGCTGCGCGGGGCGTAGAATGCGCGCAAAGACGGGTACATACGGAGGTGTCCTATGCGAAGGAATGGCCTTGTCCTTCTTTCCGCGCTGT